>Ga0210019_1000208_pt1 | contig 77984 bp, 76 predicted proteins | sample CryGeyCG2114_020_2_FD_183969 | JGI IMG/M metagenome (GOLD analysis project Ga0210019, IMG submission 183969) | Groundwater microbial communities from aquifer - Crystal Geyser CG11_big_fil_rev_8/21/14_0.20 (SPAdes) (version 2) | ecosystem: Environmental > Aquatic > Deep subsurface > Groundwater ...
CACCGCCGATGACGATCACGTGCTTGTCCGTCGCCATGATCTCGGTGCCGACGGGCGTGTTCGATCCGGCGACGCGGCGGTTCTGCTGCGTCAGGAAGTCCATGGCAAAGTGCACACCCGGCAGGTCGCGGCCCGGGACCGGCAGGTCGCGCGGCTTCTCGGCGCCGCCGCACAGCGCGACCGCGTCGAAGTCCTTGACCAGGTCCGTGGGATCGACGTTCATGCCGACGTGGCTGTTGGGCCGGAACTCCACGCCTTCCGTCTGCATCTGCGCGATGCGCCGGTCGATCAGGTGCTTTTCCATCTTGAAGTCGGGGATGCCCAAGCGCAGCAGGCCGCCGATGCGTTCGTTCTTCTCGAACACCACGACCTTGTGCCCGGCGCGGGCAAGTTGCTGGGCGCAGGCCAGGCCCGCGGGGCCCGAACCGACCACGGCGACCCGCTTGTCCGTGTGGTGTGCCGGGATTTGCGGTTTGATCCAGCCCTTGGCCCAGCCCTTGTCGACCAGCGCGCACTCAATGGTCTTGATAGTCACCGGCACGTCCTGCAGGTTCAGGGTGCAGGACGCCTCGCAGGGCGCCGGGCACACCCGGCCCGTGAATTCGGGGAAATTGTTGGTGGAGTGCAGAAGCTCCAGCCCCTCGCGCCAGCGGTCGCGGTAGACCAGATCGTTCCAATCCGGAATGATGTTGTTCACCGGGCAGCCCTGATGACAGTAGGGGATGCCGCAGTCCATGCAGCGCGCGCCCTGTTCCGACACTTCCGCGTCGGACAGCGGCTCGACGAACTCGCGCCAGTGCTTCAGGCGTTCCTCAACCGGGCGGTACGACCGGTCGTGACGCTCGATCTCCAAGAATCCAGTGGGTTTTCCCATTATTTATTCCCCGGCCAGAGCGGCCGCTTCTGCGCCGGCGGCGCGTTCCTGCATTTCGCGGAGCGCGCGACGGAAGTCGACCGGCATGATCTTGACGAACTTGGGCAGGTAGACGTCCCAGTTGTCCAGAATGTGTTTGGCCCGCGAGCTGCCCGTGTAACGCAGATGGTGCTCGATCAGGCCCTTGATGCGGCGCGCGTCGAAGCGCGCCGGGTCGGATGCGACGTCGGCCGTGCCGTCGTCGGCCTCAAAGGGGTCGACGGGTTCAAGCTCGACCATGCCCTGGTTGCACAGCGTCTCGAAGTCGCCGGCCTCGTCCAGAACATAGGCGATTCCGCCCGACATGCCGGCGGCGAAGTTGCGTCCGGTTTCGCCCAGGACGACGACGACCCCGCCGGTCATGTATTCGCAGCCGTGGTCGCCGCAGCCCTCGACCACCGCGGTGGCGCCCGAGTTGCGCACGGCGAAGCGTTCGCCGGCCACGCCGCGGAAATAGCATTCCCCGGCGATGGCGCCATAGAGAACGGTATTCCCGACGATGATGTTCTCCTCGGGCACCAGGGAGCTTTTCTCCGAGGGGTAGATGGCGATGCGTCCGCCCGACAGACCCTTGCCCACGTAGTCGTTGGCGTCGCCCGCCAGTTCGAACGACACGCCCTTGGACAGCCAGGCGCCGAAACTCTGCCCCGCGTTGCCCGTGAACTTCACGTGGATGGTGTCGTCCGGCAGGCCCGCGTGGCCGTGGCGCAGGGCGATTTCGCCCGACATCATGGCGCCGACCGTGCGGTTGACGTTCTTGATCTGGTATTCCAGGCTGACCGGGGTGCCGTTCTCGATGGCGTCCTCGGCGTCCTTGATGAGGCGGTGGTCGAGCGCCTTTTCCAGGCCGTGGTTCTGCGCCTCGCAGTTGTAGACCGCGACGCCCTCGGCCGGCCTGACCGGGGCCAGCAGGCGCGACACGTCGACGCCGTGGGCCTTCCAGTGGTCGATCGCGGCCCGCACGTCCAGCGCCTCGCGCCGGCCGATCATCTCGTTGACCGTGCGGAAGCCCAGTTCGGCCATGATCTCGCGCACTTCCTCGGCCATGAAGGTGAAGAAGTTGACGACATGCTCCGGTTCGCCGGTGAAGCGCTTGCGCAGCTCCGGGTCCTGGGTCGCAACGCCGACCGGACAGGTGTTCAGGTGGCACTTGCGCATCATGATGCAGCCTTCGGCGATCAGGGCCGAGGTGGCGAAGCCGAACTCGTCGGCGCCCAGCAAGGCGCCGATGACCACGTCGCGGCCGGTGCGGATGCCGCCGTCGACCTGCACGGCGATGCGTCCGCGCAGGGCATTCATGACCAGCGTCTGATGCGTTTCCGCCAGGCCCAGTTCCCACGGCCCTCCGGCGTTGAGGATGGAGGTCAGCGGGCTCGCCCCCGTGCCGCCGTCGTGGCCGGAGATGGTCACATGGTCGGCATGGGCCTTGGAGACCCCGGCGGCGACCGTGCCGACGCCCACTTCGGACACCAGCTTGACGGAGATGCGCGCCTTCGGGTTCACGTTCTTGAGGTCGTGGATGAGCTGCGCCAGGTCCTCGATGGAATAGATGTCGTGGTGCGGCGGCGGCGAGATCAGGCCCACGCCCGGGGTCGAATGGCGCACGCGGGCGATCCATTCGTCGACCTTGTGGCCGGGCAACTGCCCGCCCTCGCCGGGTTTGGCGCCCTGCGCCATCTTGATCTGCAGGTCGTCGGCGTTGACCAGGTATTCCGTGGTCACGCCGAAGCGGCCCGAGGCCACCTGCTTGATGCGCGACTTCATGCTGTCGCCGCCCGGCAGGGGTTTGTAGCGGATTTCGTCCTCGCCGCCCTCGCCCGTGTTGGAGCGCCCGCCGATGCGGTTCATGGCGATGGCCAGGGTGGTGTGGGCCTCCCACGAGATGGAGCCGAACGACATGGCCCCGGTGGCGAAGCGCTTGACGATCTCGGACGCCGGCTCGACCTCGTCCAGCGGCACGGCCTTGCCCACGGGTTTCAACTCGAACAGCCCGCGCAGGTTCTTCAATTTGCTGGTCTGGTCGTTGACCTTGGCCGTGAAGGCCTTGAACTGCTTGTAGTTGCCCGAGCGCACGGCGTGCTGCAGGGTGCCGATGGTTTCCGGCGTCCACACGTGCTCCTCGCCGCGGATGCGGAAGGCCAGGTCGCCGCCCACGTCCAGGTTGCCGCGATAGATCGGGGCGTCGCCGAAGGCCAGCGCGTGGCGGCGCTCGGTCTCCTCGGCGATCTCGGCGATGCCGGCACCCTCGACCTTGGTCGCCGTGCCGGTGAAGTAGGCGTCGATGAAGTCGGACGACAGGCCGACGGCGTCGAAGATCTGCGCGCCGCAATAGGACTGGTAGGTCGAGATGCCCATCTTGGACATGACCTTCAGGATACCCTTGTTGATCGCCTTGATGTAATAGGCGTGGGCCTTTTCCTCGGTCAGGCCGCCGGCCTTTTCCTGCACGATGTTGGACAGCGTGTCGAAGGCCAGATACGGGTTCATGGCCTCGGCGCCGTAGCCCGCCAGCAGGCAGAAGTCGTGGACGCGGCGCGCCTCGCCCGTCTCGACGACCAGGCCGACCTCGGTGCGCAGCCCCTGGCGGATCAGGTGGTGGTGCACCGCCCCCGTCGCCAACAGGGCCGGAACGGCGACGTTGTCGGCGTCCAGGCCGCGATCCGACAGGATGACGATGTTGTAGCCCTGCTCGCGCACCACCTTCTCGGCCTTGCGGCAGATGCGGTCCACAGCCTGGGCCATGGTCTGGCGGTTGGGCCCCGCGTTCTGGTAGCAGATGTCCAGCGTATAGGTGCGGAACGAGCCGTCGACGTGATTTTCGATGCGGCGGATGCGTTCCAGGTCCGTGTTGGACAGGATCGGGTGGTCGACCTCGAGCCGCTTGTGCGTGCCGCCGTGGCCGAGGTCCAGCAGGTCCGGGCGCGGGCCGATGAAGCTGACCAGCGACATCACCAGTTCCTCGCGGATCGGGTCGATGGGCGGGTTGGTCACCTGCGCGAAGTTCTGGAAGAAATAGTCGTACAGCAGGCGCGGCTTGTCCGACAGCATGGCCAGCGGAATGTCGCGGCCCATGGAGCCGACGGGGTCCTCGCCCTTCTCGGCCATCGGGTCGAGGAAGAACGTCAGGTCCTCGCGGTTGTAGCCGAAGGCCTGCTGCTGGTCCAACAGGGTCTTGGAATCGGGCGCCATGGGGCCGATTTCCGGCGGCAGGTCGGCGAGGTGGATCTGCGTCGCGTCCAGCCAGTCCTGGTAGGGGTACTGCGACGCCAGGTCCGACTTCAGCTCCTCGTCCGAGATGATGCGGTGCTGTTCCAGGTCGACCAGCAGCATCATGCCCGGCTGCAGGCGCCATTTCTTGACGATCTTCTCTTCCGGAATGGGCAGCACGCCCACCTCCGAGGCCATCACCACCAGGCCGTCGTCGGTGACGATGTAGCGCGCCGGACGCAGGCCGTTGCGGTCGAGCGTCGCGGCGATCTGGCGGCCGTCCGTGAAGGCCATGGCGGCGGGGCCGTCCCACGGCTCCATGAGGGCCGAGTAGTATTCATAGAAGGCGCGCCGCCTGGGCTCCATCAGCGGGTTGTCCTTCCACGCCTCGGGGATCATCAGCATCATGGCGTGGCTGAGCGGGTAGCCGCCCATGACCAGAAGCTCGAGCGCGTTGTCGAAGGTGGAGGAGTCCGACGAGCCGTCGCCGATCAGCGGCCACAGCTTGTCCAGGTCGTCGCCCAGGATCTTCGAACTCATGTTGTGACGGCGCGCGTTCATCCAGTTCACGTTGCCGCGCAGCGTGTTGATCTCGCCGTTGTGGCAGAGGAAGCGGAACGGCTGCGCGAGCCGCCACGACGGGAAGGTGTTGGTCGAGAACCGCTGGTGGAACAGGGCGATCGCCGTGGCGAAATCCTTGTCCTGGAAGTCGACGTAGTACCTGGCCAGGTTGGGCGCCAGCACCATGCCCTTGTAGACGATGGTGCGCGACGACATGGACGGGAAATAGAAGTCCTGCCACGAGCCCTCGTCCTTGTCCCACAGCGCGTGGTGCGCCTGCTTGCGGATGACGTAGAGCTTGCGTTCGAAGGCGTCCTGGTCGGGCGTGTCGGGCCCGCGCTGGATCAGCACCTGGCGGATGACCGGCTCGTTCGGCTTGACGCTTTCGCCCAGCACGCTGTTGTCCGTCGGCACGTCGCGCCAGCCCAGCAGCACCTGGCCCTCGGCGGCGGTGGTCTTTTCGACGGCCTTGACGGCGAGGTCGCGCAGCTTGTGGTCGCGCGGCAGAAAGGCCATGCCGACGGCATAGTCGCCCTTGGCGGGAACCTCGATCCCCTGCTTGGCGAAGACCTTGCGGAGGAAGGCGTCCGGAAGCTGAATCAGGATGCCGGCGCCGTCGCCGGCCAGCGGGTCGGCGCCGATGGCGCCCCGGTGATCCAGGTGATGGACGATCTCCAGCGCCTGATGGACGATCTCATGGCGCGGTCGGTTGTGAATGTCGGCGATGAAGCCGAATCCACAGGCGTCGTGCTCGTTCAAGGGGTCGTACATCCCCTCTTCAACGGGCAGTCCATAACCGTTGCGCCGTGAGGTGTGGCTCATGCGTTAACTTCCTGTTAGCGGGTTCTTGAGAGACCATTTAGATAGCAATCCGGGCCCCGGACGCCAAACAAAAACCTCCCGGAAGTGTCATAAAAATAAAGGGAAATACGCCCGTTTCGGTCCTTATGCGCAGGTGCACAATTCCCATTCCGGCCCCGCGTCCGCCCTCCCGGCCCCTTGGCAGCGACCCCGCAATCGGATAGAAGACCCAAAAGTCGTAGGAGTCACCCTTGCCGACACTACATCTTGCGATTCTTGCCCTGATTCAGGGGATCACGGAGTTTCTTCCCATCTCGTCCTCCGCCCATCTGGCGCTCACGCCCCGATTGATGGGCTGGGCCGACCAGGGGCTGGTGATCGACGTCGCCGTGCACGTCGGCACGCTGGGCGCCGTGGTGCTCTACGTGCACCGCGAGATCTGGGACATGCTCTCGGGCCTGGGCCGCCTCATGAAAGGCCGGCGGGACAGGGGGGGCAAGCTGGCCGGGCTGGTGATCCTCGCGACCCTGCCGGTGATCGGCGCCGGGTTCGCCCTCGACCACTATGTCCCGGACGGCATCCGCGCGCTCGAGGTCATCGCCTGGGCGACGCTCGGCTTCGGCCTCGTGCTCTACGCCGCGGACAAGACCGGCATGACGCTGAGGCGCATGGAGCACCTGGAGATATCCGACGCGCTCATCATCGGCATCGCCCAGTGTCTGGCCCTGATCCCGGGCACGTCGCGGTCCGGCATCACCATGACGGCGGCGCGCCTGCTGGGCATGGAGCGCACGGACGCGGCGCGTTTCTCCATGCTGCTGTCGATTCCGGCGATCGTCGGCGCGGGCGCCTTGAAGGGATACGAGCTGTGGCGCGCGGGCGACGCGCGGCTCACGACCGACGCCTTCACCGCCGCGGGCCTGGCCTTCGTCACGGCGCTGATCGCCATCGTCCTGATGATGGCCTGGCTCCGGCGCGCCACCTTCACGCCCTTCGTCGTCTACCGTGTCGTGCTGGGGATTTTCCTGCTCGCCGTGGCCTACGGCTACGTCGCATCCTTCGACTGATCCGCAATCAGCCCACCGTCAGTAGCGGGTCGTCCGGTCCACGGTATTGAGCGGCGGCAGGCCCCGTTCCATGCGGTTGATGTTCTCGACGTACCATTCCGTCGATGAATCGGGCATGGTCAGGCTCGCCATGTGCGGCGTCACGTTGACCTTGGGATGGCTCCAGAAGGGATGCCCGGCGGGCAGCGGTTCCTCGTGGAACACGTCGAGCGTGGCACCCGCGATATGCCCTGAATCGAGCGCCGCGATCAGGTCCGCGTCGACCACGTGGCCGCCGCGGGCGCAGTTGATGACGCAGGCGCCCTCGGGCAGGGCCGCCAGGGTCTCGGCGTTGAGGATGCCCCGCGTGTCCGGCGTCAGCGGCAGCAGGCAGACCAGGATCTCCGTGCGGTTCAGGAAGGGGATCAGCCGGTCGCGGCCGAAGAAGCTCTCGACGCCCGGGATGTCCTTCCTCGTGCGCGCCCAGCCCGCCACCTTGTAGTGCAGCGGCACCAGCTTGGCCGCCGCGTCGCCGCCCAGCTCGCCCAGCCCCAGAATGCCGACGCGGCGCTGTTCGGCGTCGGCCTGGCGCAGGCGCTTCCACCGGTGTTCGGCGGCCCAGCCGGCGTAGACGCCCATCTTGCGGTGATGATGAATGACCCAATAGATCACGTACTCGCTCATCCCCTGGGTCAGGCAGCGGTCGACCAGGCGGACCAGGGGGACGCCGTCGGGCAGTTCCGGGTCGTTCCACAGGTGGTCGACCCCGGCGCCCATGGAGAACACCGCCTTCAGGTTGGGCAGGGTCTTCAGGAAACCGGGCTCCGGCTTCCATACCACGGCGTAGTCGATGGCGGCCTTGTCGCCGGTCTCGTCCGTCGCGGGGTCGGCGCTCCACACGCGGAACCCGGCCTCGGGCATCTGCGCGCGGAAGGCGTCCCGCCAGGGCTCGGGCTTGTCCCCGGGGGCCATGTAGAGGATGGTGGGCATCAGGTTGAGACAACTCCGGTTTCGTCGGCCTTCAGCTCGAAGGCGGCGGCCATCAGGGCCTTGGTGTAGGGATCCTTGGGATCGTCGATGATCTGCTGGGCGGGCCCGAATTCCACCACGCGGCCGTTCCGCATGACGGCGATCTCGTGGCTGACGGCGCGCACGACCTTGAGATCGTGGGAAATGAACAGGTAGGCGAGGTTGTGCTTCCTTTGCAGGTCGCGCAAAAGCTCGACGATCTGCGCCTGCACGGACATGTCGAGCGCGCTGGTCGGCTCGTCCAGCACGATGAACTTGGGTTTGAGAACCAGGGCGCGGGCGATCGCGATGCGCTGGCGCTGGCCGCCCGAGAACTCGTGGGGATAGCGGTCCTGCATGTCGGGCGTGAGGCCGACCTCGGTCAGCGCCTCGGCGACCAGCCGGCGGCGCGCCAGGGCGTCGCCGCCCAGCCCGTGGACGACCAGACCCTCCTCGATGATCTGGCCGACGGACAGCCGCGGGCTCAAGGATCCGAAGGGATCCTGGAACACGATCTGCATTTCGCGGCGCAGGGGCCGCATCTCCTTGAACTGCCAGCCCTGGATGTTGGCGCCCTCGAACATGATGTCGCCGGTCGAGCGTTCCAGGCGCAACAGCGCGCGGCCCAGCGTGCTCTTGCCCGAACCGGACTCGCCGACGATGCCCAGCGTATGCCCCCGCCTGACTTCCAGGGTGATGCCGTCCACGGCCTTGATGTGGCCGACCGTGCGTCGCAACAGGCCGCGCTTCACGGGGAACCAGACCTTCACGTCGCGGCCCCGCAGCACGTCGGGCGCGGACGCGTCGGCCGGGTCCGGCCGGCCCTTGGGCTCGGCCGCCAGCAGGTGGCGGGTATAGCCGTGCCGCGGGTTCCCGAACACGTCCCCGGCGGCGCCCTGTTCGACGATGCGGCCGTCGGTCATGACCGAGACCGTATCGGCCATGCGCCGCACGATGCCCAGGTCGTGGGTGATGAGCAGCAGCGCCATGCCCAGTTTCCGCTGAAGCTCCTTCATCAGCTTCAGCACCTGGGCCTGGATGGTGACGTCGAGCGCCGTCGTCGGCTCGTCGGCGATCAGCAGGTCCGGATTGTTGGCGAGCGCCATGGCGATCATGATGCGCTGCTGCTGGCCGCCCGAGAACTCGTGGGGCAGGGCATGCAGGCGGCTCGCCGCCGCTTCGGTCAGGCCGACGAGATCGAGAAGCTCGAGCACCCGCGCATGGGCCTGCTTGGGCGACATGTGCTGGTGCAGGAACAGAACCTCGGAAATCTGCTTCTCGATGGAATGCAGCGGGTTCAGACTGGTCAGCGGTTCCTGGAAGATCATGGCGATCTGGTTGCCGCGGATGTCGCGCATCACCCCGCCGGGAGCGCCCACCAGTTCCTGGCCCTTGAACTTGATGGAGCCCCGGGGGTGGCGCGCGAGCGGATAGGGCAGAAGCTGCATGATCGACAGCGCCGTCACCGACTTGCCGGAGCCCGACTCGCCGACCAGCGCATGCGCCTCGCCCTTCTCGATCGCCAGGCCGGCTCCCTGCACGGCGGTCACCGCCCCCGGCCCCTTCCCGAAGGTGACGTGCAGGTCGTCGATTTCCAGAAGCTTGCTCATCTACTTGAACACCTTGCGGGGGTCGAAGGCGTCGCGCACGGCCTCGCCGACGAAGACCAGGAGCGACAGCATGACGGCGAGGGAGAAGAAGGCGGTGAAGCCGAGCCAGGGGGCCTGGATGTTGTTCTTGCCCTGGTTCAGAAGCTCGCCCAGCGACGGCGAGCCCGCCGGCAGGCCGAAGCCCAGGAAGTCCAGGGAGGTCAGGATGGTGATGGATCCCGTCAGCGCGAACGGCAGGATCGTCAGGGTCACCACCATGGCGTTGGGCAGCACGTGCTTGAACATGATGACGGTGTCCGAAACGCCGAGGGCCCTGGCCGCGCGAACGAAATCGAAATTTCGCGCGCGCAGGAATTCGGCGCGCACGCCGCCGACGAACCCCATCCAGGTGAACAGCAGCATCAGGCCCAGGATCCACCAGAAGCTGGGGGTGACGACGCTGGCCAGGATGATCAGAAGGTAGAGCTGCGGCATGCCCGACCAGATCTCCATGAAGCGCTGGAAGAACAGGTCGATGCGCCCGCCGAAGTAGCCCTGCACGGCGCCGGCGGTGACGCCGATGACGAGGCTGAGCGTGGTGAGCAGCAGGCCGAACAGCACGGAGATGCGGAATCCGTAGATCATGCGTGCGACCACGTCGCGTCCCTGGTCGTCCGTGCCCAGCCAGTTGTCGAGCGAGGGCGGCGAGGGGGCCGGGCCCGGCAGGTCCTTGATCACCGTGTCGTAGGCATAGGGGATGGGCGGCCACACCATCCAGCCCTTGGCGTTGATCAGGTCCTTGACGAAGGGGTCGCGGTAATCGGCCTCGGTCGCGAACTCGCCGCCGAACGCGGTTTCCGGATATTCCTGGGCGAACGGGAAATAGACCTCGCCGTCGAAGTAGACCACGACCGGCTTGTCGTTGGCGATCATCTCGGCGAACAGGGACAGCACGAACAGCACGACGAAGATCCAGAGCGACCAGAACCCCCGCTTGTTCCGCTTGAAGTTGGCGAGCCGGCGTTCCGTCAGCGGCGTGATGCGCATCCCCAGGAAGTGCCGGCCGGGAAGCGGCGGTAGGGCGACGTCGGGCGCGGCGGTGCTGTCCGGGTTCATGGCGATCAGACCTCCCGTGCCTCGAAATCGATGCGCGGGTCGACGATGTGGTACATGACGTCGCCGATGATGTTGAGGACCAGGCCCAGCAGCGTGAAGAAGTAGAGGGTCGCGAACATCACCGGATAGTCGCGCGTGAGCGCCGCGTCGAAGCCCAGAAGCCCAAGGCCGTCCAGCGAGAAGATGATCTCGGTCAGCAGGGCGCCGGTGAACAGGATGCCGATGAAGGCGCCGGGGAAGGCGGCGATGACGACCAGCATGGCGTTGCGGAACACATGGCCGTAGAGCACCTGGTTTTCGGTCAGGCCCTTGGAGCGGGCGGTCACCACGTACTGCTGGTTGATCTGGTCGAGGAACGAGTTCTTGGTCAGCATGGTCAGCCCGGCGAAGCCGCCGATCACCAGCGAAGCGATCGGCAGGGTCAGGTGCCAGAAATAGTCCTTCACCTGCTCCCAGGCCGAAAGCCGGTCGAAGTTCTCGGACACCAGGCCGCGCAGGGGGAAGACGTCCCAGTAGCGCCCGCCCGCGAACAGCACGATCAGAAGGATCGCGAACAGGAAGCCGGGCACGGCGTTGCCGAAGATGACGACGCCCGAGGTCCAGACGTCGAACTTGCTGCCGTCGCGCACCGCCTTGGCGATGCCCAACGGGATCGAGATCAGGTAGACCAGCAGCGTCGTCCACAGGCCCAGGGAAATTGACACGGGCATCTTCTCGAGAACCAGGCCGACGACCGTCTTGTCCTTGAAATAGGAGGTGCCGAAATCGAAGGTCAGATACTTTTTCATCATCAGGACGAAGCGTTCGTGCGCCGGCTTGTCGAGTCCGAACTGGCGTTCCAGCTCCTTGATGAATTCGGGCGGCAGGCCCTGGGCGCCCCGGTACTTGCTGGTCACCGTGCTGTCGCCGCCGTTCGATCCCCGGGTCCGCGGCTTGGCGGCCATGACCTCGGACCCGGCGTCGCCGGACACCCGTGCCGTGGCCGCCACGTCGTCGCCCGTGACCTGGGCGATCATCTGTTCCACCGGCCCGCCGGGCAGCACCTGCACCACGGCGAAGTTGACGACCATGATGCCGAACAGGGTCGGGATGATCAGCAGCAGACGGCGGACGATATATGCGAACATGGCGGCGATGATAGTGCCTGGCAGTCCGTGCGGCTACCGTTGGCGAAAGGGCCCGCTCATAGGCCCCTCTTGCGGTCGGGCAGGCTCTGGGCCTTGGCGGGATCGATCCACCAGGCGAAGAACTGGGTGCCGCGGGTCGGCGTCACCTTGGGCCGGCCGAACTTGTCCCAATAGGCGACGCGGTCATAGGGCGCGTGCCAGTTGGGGATCATGTAGTGGCCCCACTGCAGCACGCGGTCCAGGGCCTTGCTGGCGGTGACCAGGGCGTCCCGGCTTGGCGCCGCGATCAGCTTCTCGACGATGGCGTCCACGGCCTTGGACTTGATGCCGATGATGTTGCGGGCGCCTTCGCGGTCGGCCGAATCCGACGACCAGAAATCGCGCTGCTCGTTGCCCGGCGACAGCGACTGGCCGAACCCGCCGACCACCATGTCGAAGTCGAAGGTGTCGAGGCGGCGGCGGTACTGCGCCGTGTCGATGGTGCGCACGGTCATGGCGATGCCGAGCTTCTCCAGGTTCTTGGCGAAGGGCAGGGCGATGCGTTCGAACAGCGGGCTGACCAGCAGCATCTCGAAGGCGAAGGGCCGGCCCGTCTCGGCGTTGACCCGCCTGCCGTTCTTGATGACCCATCCGGCCTCGGTCAGCAGCTTGCTCGCGGTGCGCAGGTTGGCGCGGATGTTGCCGTCCTCGCTCCCCTTGGGCGGGTTGTATTCCTGTGTGAACACCTCGGGCGGAAGCTCGTCGCGGAACGGCTCCAGAAGCTTCAATTCGTCCGGCCCGGGCAGGCCCGTGGCCGCCATCTCCGAATTCTGGAAGTAGCTGCGGGTGCGTTCGTACTGGCCGTAGAACAGCGCCTTGTTGGACCATTCGAAGTTGAAGGCATAGGCAAGGGCGTGGCGCACCTTGCGGTCGCGGAACAGTTCGCGCCGGGTGTTGAAGGCGAAGCCCTGCATGCCCGCCGGGCGGTCGTGTTGGATCTCCGCCTTGACAAGCACGCCCTTTTTCACCGCGGGCGTCTCATAGGCCGTGGCCCAGGCCTTGGACGAGTTTTCCAGCCTGTAGTCATAGCGCCCGGCCAGGAACGCCTCCAACGAGACGTTGGCGTCGCGGTAGTAGTCGAAAATGATCTCGTCGAAGTTGTTGTAGCCCTTCATCACCGGGATATCCTTGCCCCAGTAGTCCTTGACCCGGGTCAGCTTCACGAAACGCCCGGCCTCGAATTCGGTGATCTTGTAGGGCCCGCTTCCGAGCGGCGGCTCCAGGGTCGCCTTGTTGAACTCGCGCCCCGACCAGTAGTGCTTGGGCAGGACCGTAAGCTGGCCCAGGATCAGCGGCAGTTCCCGGTTCTCGCCCGGCTTGAAGGTGAACCTCACGGACCGCTCGCCCGTCTGCGTCACGTCGGCTACGTTGCCGTAATAGAAGCGGTAGAACGGCGCCCCCTCCTTGACCAGGGTGTTGAACGAGAAGATCACGTCCTCGACCGTGACGGGCATGCCGTCGTGCCAGCGCGCCTCCTTGCGAAGGGTGAACTCGACCCAGGACCGGTCCTTGGGCATGGTCACCTTTTCCGCAAGGCGGCCGTACTGGCTGAACGGTTCGTCGGCGGCATCGTCCATCAGGGTGTCGTACACGAAGCCCGCGCCGGTCGCCGACGAGCCCTTGACGATGAAGGGGTTGAAGCTGTCGAACGAGCCGATGGACCCCAGGCGCACGGTCCCGCCCTTGGGCGCGTCCGGGTTGACGTAGTCGAAATGCTTGAAATCGGGCCGGTACTTCAGATCGCCGTGCATGGCGAGCCCGTGCACCGGTTCGGGTGCGTCCGCGGCATGAACCGGCAGGGCCAGGGCCGCGACGACAAGAAGGGCGCTCAGAAATCGCATCGTGTTTCCCCCGGATAGGCGTTTTTCGTTGCGTCGGTACATGAAGATTACCGGATTCCCGTCAAAAAATGGCGTTCAACAAATGACGGGTCAATGTGGCAGGTCTGTGTCGGGAATCACCCGCGGAGCGCCGCCAGGGCGAGATCCAGCGCCCGCGGGTCGCCGGCGGCGATCACGGTGCCGTCGCCCTTGAGCCCCAGCGTCCGCCCGGCCCAATCGGTCATGCGCCCGCCCGCCCCCTCGACGATGGGGACCAGCGCCACGTAGTCGTAGGGCTGCATGCTCGAGTCGCAGACAAGATCGGCGCGGCCGCGGGCAAGCTGGCCGTAGCTGTAGCAATCCCCGCCGTAGACGGCGTGGCGGCATTGATGGCGCAAATCCTCGAAACTGCCGAAGTCGAGCCCCTGGTGCATCTGCGGCGACGTGGTGTAAAGCCAGGCCCGGGACAGCTCGGGGCAGGGCCGGCAGCGCACGGGCTCGCCGTTGCGCCGGGCGCCCAGGCCGGGAGCCCCGGCCCAGACCTCGTCCAGGACCGGGTTGTCCATGACGCCGAGGAAGGGGACCCCGTTCCGGAGCAGCCCGATCAGGGTGCCGAACAGGGGTTTGCCGGTGATGAAGGCCTTGGTGCCGTCGATGGGATCGAGCACCCAGACGAATTCGGCCTCGGCATTCTCGGCGCCGAATTCCTCGCCGAAGATGCCGTGGCCCGGGAACCTGGCGCCGATCATCTCGCGCAGCGCCGCCTCGCATTCACGGTCGGCCTTGGTGACGGGGCTCAGATCCGCCTTGTCCTCCACCTCGGGGGGCTCGGCGTAATGGCGCAGGACGATGCCGCGCGCGCGGGCGGCCATGGCCAAGGCCAGCGCCAGGCAGTCCTCGGTCAGAGCGTCCGTGGTCCCTTGCGTCACGGCGCCCTCCTCCTTTTCAGGGATTGAAACGTGACAGGCTTACTTGGGCAGCGGTACCGGGCTGTCCGACAGGCTCTGCAGATAAACCAGCAGGGCCGCGCGCTCGGAATTCTTCGGCACGCCGCGGAAGGTCATCTTGTTGCCCGGCGCGTATGCCTTGGGATCGCTCAGGAACTTGTCCAGCTCGGCATAGGTCCAGGTGCCGCTCAGGCCGGCCAGCGTGCCGGAATAGTTGAAGCCCTCGGCCTTGCCCTGGGGCCGGCCGACGACGCCCCACAGGTTGGGGCCGATCTTGTGCTTGGCGCCCGCTTCCGCCGAATGACAGGCGGTGCACTTCTTGAAGACCTTGGCGCCGGCCTTGGCGTCGGCCGAGGCCAGCAGTTCCATCACCGGTTTCTCGGCTTCCTTGGGCGCGGCGGCTTCCTGGGCCCCGCCCTGATCGGCGACGGCGACCTCGAAGCCCATCTTTTCAGGCTCGTCGGCATGCACCAGCGTGTTGCCGATCTTGTTGGTGCCCCAAACGACCCAGGCCGTCATAAGCACGCCGAAACCGAGTTTTTCCATCCGGGAGAACTGCATGGTGTTATCCTTTGCCGATTGTTGCGGGGGAATTTAACCGCCCGTGCCGCCATGTTCAAGCTGCATAAGGCGCCCATCCCTCGCCGGCCGCCGCCCGCGTTGACACCGGCTCTCCCGCCAACGATACTCCGCAAGTTTTTGAAAAGGCCGGTAATCTTCCGGCCTTGCCCACCCGGACCGAAGACCGTTCATCCATGGCCCCATCGGATACCACGATCGCCTTCCAGGGCATGCCCGGCGCCTATTCCCATCTTGCCTGCCGCGAGGCCTACGGCGGGATGGAGCCGCTGCCGTGCCGCACCTTCGAGGACGCCTTCGCCGCCGTGCACGACGGCCGCGCGCGGCTGGCCATGATCCCCATCGAGAACTCGGTCGCCGGGCGGGTCGCCGACATCCACCACCTGCTGCCCGATTCCGGCCTGCACATCATCGGCGAGCACTTCCACCGGGTGAACCACCACCTTCTGGCCGTGCCCGGCGCGGCGCTGGGCGACCTGACCCACGTGCACAGCCACGTCCATGCCCTCAACCAATGCCGCGACCTGATCCGCGACCTGGGGGTGACGCCGGTCGTCCATGTCGACACGGCGGGGGCGGCCAAGGATATCGCCGCCCAGGGCGACAAGACCCAGGCGGCCATCGCCTCGAGCCTGGCCGGCGAGATCTACGGCCTGGTTTCCCTGAAACGGAACATCGAGGACGCGGAACACAACACCACCCGCTTCGTCGTCATGGCGCTGGCCGCCGAGAACCCCGCCTATGCGGGCGCGGGCGATTTCATCACCAGCTTCACGTTCCGGGTCAGGAACGTTCCGGCCGCGCTCTACAAGGCCATGGGCGGGTTCGCCACCAACGGCGTCAACATGACCAAGCTGGAAAGCTACGTCGGCCCCGATTTCATCGCCGCCCAGTTCTTCGCCGAGGTCGAAGGCCATGTCGACGCCCCCGCGGTGAAACTCGCCTTCGAGGACCTCAACCATTACTCGGAATGGATCAGGGTGCTGGGCACCTATCCGGCCCATCCCTTCCGCAAGGCCGCCGCCCGGGCCGCCGCTGTCGCCGCCCAAGGAGCGTGATCCCCATGACACCCGACGCCGTCCGCCCCGCGGTGGGGCTCGCCATCCTGCGCGGCCTGGCGCGGCGCTGTCCCAGTTGCGGGGTCGGTCACAGCTTCCAAGGCTATCTCAAGGTGACGGACTGTCCGCATTGCGGCGAGGCCCTGGGCCATATCCGCGCCGACGACTTCCCGCCCTACCTGACGATCGCCATCGTCGGCCATATGGTGGTGCCGCTCCTGCTGATGACCGAACGGTATCTGGCGCCCCCCACCTGGATGCTGCTGTCGTTCGCCGTGCCGGTCACCCTGGGGCTGACGCTCACGCTGCTGCCGCGCGTCAAGGGCGGCATCCTGGGCCTCATGTGGCACCTGGGCCTCAAGGGCGACGAGACGCAGTAACCTCCGGTCCGCCCCTTGGGCCGCGGTCCGGGTTCTCGGAAATTTTGACTCGACGCAAAACAACGTTCGCCGCTGCGCGGCCCGGGTTTTGCGTCAGTCCCCTTCCTCCAGCCAGTCGTTGATCAGCCGCCGGGAAATACTGTCCGTGCGCGGCAGGCGCGGACGGGCCGGGTCGGTCTCGCCGTAGAACTCGCCGAACTGCGCCAGGTCGGCGCGCGAGAACCAGCGCGCCTCGCGGATTTCGGCGGGGTCCACGTTGATGTCGTCGTTGAGCGCCCGGGCCCGGAACCCCAGCATCAGCGAGGCCGGGAACGGCCAGGGCTGCGAGCCCCGGTAGGTCACGTCGGCGACGCGGATGCCCGATTCCTCCAGCACCTCGCGGGCCACGGCCTCTTCCAGGCTCTCCCCGGGCTCGACGAAACCGGCGAGCGTCGAATACATGGGAAAGTCCCAGCGCGTCGACCATCCCAGCAGGCAGCGGTCGACGCCGTCGGCCCCCGTATGCGTCACCAGCATGATGACCGCCGGGTCGGTGCGCGGGAAATGGCTGCGCCCGCAGTCGGGGTTGGTGCAGGCCTGCACGTGGCCGCCGTCGCGCGGAACGGTCGGGCTGCCGCAGTCGCTGCAGTACTTCTGGTGCCGGTGCCAGTGCATCATGCCGCGCGCGTATGCCAGAATCGTCGCCTCGTCGGCGGCGAGCAGGCGGCCGACTTGGCGCAGGTCCTCGAACCTGGCCCCGTTGACCAGGGGGGCCAGGTGCTCCTCCTCGTGGTGGGACAGGTCGACGGCGAAATAGGGGGCGTCGTTCCACAGGCCCAGGAACACCCGGACCTCGGTGCGTTGCGTGACGGCCAACGCCGCCTCGCCCGCCAGCCAGCCGGCGCGGGGCCCTCCGCTTGCATTGTCGTCCCCCGGTTCGACCAGGTTGCGGTCGCGCCACACGGGCACCACGCGGGCCGCGGGGTGGCGCAGAAGTTCCTCGATCCAGGCGGCATCGCGCCGCCGGTCGCCGGCCCGGTCCAGGGGACCGCCCGTATACATCAATCTTTTCGGCATCCGGGAAAGGTGGCACAGGCCCGGCCCCTTGGCAACGGCCCGCATGAAGCTTGCGGGTTATCCCCAGCGGCATCGCGTGCCGCGCTTGTGGAAACCCCGCCAGGAGTTGCTATATTAGGGGCAGGAGACTGGCCCGGACGGGCTTCCTCGCCAACCCGGTCAGGTCCGGAAGGAAGCAGCCGTAACGAGTTTCGGCCCGGGTCGGCGCCAGTCTCCGCTAATTTTCCCAGGTGCGCGGCCCCAAGGGGCGCCGCCGCCGCCCAAAGCCGGGCCACCCAGCCCCTCCCGCCACGGACGGCCCATGGACGATATGGACGCAACCCGGGACCACCCCGCACCCGCCGCTTCCGGCGGGCGCGACGCTGCCCCCGACCAGGCGGCCTATCAGGTTCTCGCGCGCAAATACCGGCCGACCGATTTCGCCGCCCTGATCGGCCAGGAGGCGATGGTCCGTACCCTGACCAACGCCATCGCCGCCGGTCGCCTCGCCCATGCCTTCGTGCTGACCGGCGTGCGCGGCGTCGGCAAGACGACGACCGCCCGCATCATCGCCCGCGCGCTCAACTGCGTCGGCCCCGACGGCACCGGCGGCCCGACGATCGAGCCCTGTGGCGTCTGCGCCAACTGCACCGCCATCGCCCAGGACCGCCACGTCGACGTCATGGAAATGGACGCGGCGTCGCGCACCGGCGTCGACGACATCCGCGAGATCATCGACGGCGTGCGCTATCGTCCGACCTCGGCGCGGTTCAAGATCTACATCATCGACGAAGTGCACATGCTGTCGAAGAACGCCTTCAACGCGCTGTTGAAGACGCTGGAGGAACCGCCGGAGCATGTGAAGTTCATCTTCGCCACCACCGAAATCCGCAAGGTGCCGGTGACCGTGCTGTCGCGCTGTCAGCGGTTCGACCTGCGAAGGATCGAGGTGCAGCGCCTGGCCGGGCACTTCAAGGACATCTGCGCCAAGGAAGGGGCCGCGATCTCCGAGGCCGCCCTGCACCTGATCGCGCGCGCCGCCGACGGCTCCGTGCGCGACGGGTTGTCGATTTTGGATCAGGCCATCGCCATGGCCGAGGGCGCCATCGGCGAGGACCTGGTGCGCGACATGCTCGGCCTGGCCGACCGCTCGCAGGGCTTCGACCTACTGGAAAAGACGCTGAAGGGCGACACGCCGGGCGCCCTCAGCCAGCTTTCCTCGATGTATCAGGACGGCGCCGATCCGGCGGCGGTGCTGGGCGACCTGTTGGAGATCGTGCATTTCCTGACCCGCGCCAAGCTGGTGCCGCAAACCCTCGACGACCCCGCGGTGCCCGAGATCGAGCGCGTGCGCGGCCGCGAGATGGCCGGCGGCCTGGGCATGGGGGCGCTGGCCCGTGCCTGGCAGATGCTGCTGAAGGGCCTGGGCGAGGTCCAGCACGCCCCAAACGCCATCCAGGCGACGGAAATGGTCATCGTCCGCCTGGCCCATGCGGCCAACCTGCCGACGCCGGAAGAGGCGTTGCGCCGTCTGACCGACGAGGGCGCGGGATCGACCGCACCGGCCCATGCCGCCGCCGCGCCCGCGGCTCCGGCCGCGCAGCCGCAGGCCTCCGCGCCTGCCCCGACACCGAAACCGGCTCCCGCGCCGTCCTCCGGCGGCGGCGGGGCGGCCCGCGCAATGGCCCGGCCCGCGCCCGAGCCGGATGGCTCGCCCGACTACGACGACATGCCCGACTACGGGCCCGAGCCCGATTACACGCCCACGGCGAGCGCGCCGCCGCCGGTCGAAGGACAGGCGCGGGTCGAGACCTTCGCCGATCTCGTGAACATCGCGGGCGAGATGAAGGAGGGCATCCTGCAGTCGCACCTCCTGACCCAGGTGCACCTGGTGGCGTTCGAGCCGGGCCGCCTGGAGTTCCGTCCCGCCGCCGGCGCGCCCGACAACCTGGCGGGCGAACTGGGCCGGTTCCTCAAGTCCGTGACCGGCGCGCGCTGGATGGTCACGGTCAGTAATGAACAAGGCCGGCCGACCCTGGCCGAGCAGCGCGCCAGGCAGCAGCGGGACGAAAAGGCCGAGGTCGCGGAACATCCGCTGGTCAAGGCGGTGATGGAGGCCTTCCCCGGCGCCGAAATCAAGGACGTCCGGCATCCGGACGGCGACACCTAATTTCTCATCCTTCTTTCTCACTGCCTCTGTGTCTCTGTAGTGCAAAAGAAAAACCACTGAGGCAGTGAGACGGTGAGAAGGCAGGAACGAAGGCTTAATCCATCAGAAACCTGTTGCCCGACGCCTCGCCCCAGGCCTCGACGAAGCGCTTGAGGTGCGGGCGCGTATCGCCCTCGGCCTCGATCAATGAGATCACATCGGCGAGCGCCTTGTTCAGGGCCTCGGTCGAGAGCACCCCCCGGTGGTGCTGCCAGCGCAGGTAGACGAGATAGGTGTTCAGCACGTCCGTCTCGCAATAGTCCCTGATCTCGCCGACGCGGCCCTGGTCGAACATCGGCGCGACCTGGCTGCCGTCGACGCCGAACTTGCCGGGCAATCCCAGGATCGAACAGACCTCGTTCAGCTTGATGCGGGCCGAGGCGCCGAAGTCCGACAGCGCCTCCATCAGGTCGCAGTGCCAGTCGGTGGCGTAGCGCGCGGTGTAGTTCTCCCACTTGTTGTCCGTATTGTGCAGCAGGGGTGCGGCGACGCCGTGCGCCATGGCCCGGTACTTGAGGACCGGCAGGTCGAAGCCGCGGCCGTTGAAGCTGACCAGGCGCGGCTTCAGGCGCTCGAAATAGCCGAAGAAGCCCTGCAGCAGCTTCTTCTCGCCGAAGTTTTCCTCGCCGCCCGAGCGCAGCTCCTTCAGGTGGTAGACCTCGCCGCCGCCCGTATGCTCGATCTCCGCTTCCAAAAAACTTATCGCGACCACCCGGTGGAAGGGCTGGCGGTGGAAATCGTTGCGGCCGTCGGTGATCTCCAGGTGATAGCGGGTCAGCTCGTCGCGCCGGGCCTGGATGTCGGGCGCGTCGAAGCCGGTCAGCGCAGGCACTGCGTCCGTGTCGGGCACCGTCTCGATGTCGAAGACGAAGAGGTTTCTATGCTGCATGGCGACTGTTATACACTCCCTCCAATTCCTTCGGCACCCTTTGATAAGCGGACACGACCCATGAAGAACCTCGGCAAGATGATGCAGCAGGCCCAGGAGATCCAGGCCAAGATGGCGCGCATGCAGGACGAACTGGCCGAGCTGGAGGTCACGGGCGCCGCCGGCGCCGGCATGGTGCAGGTGACGCTCAACGGCAAGGGCGAGGCGCGTGGCGTCAAGATCGACCCGTCGCTGCTGTCCGGCGCCGACACGGACGTGGACGTGCTGGAGGACCTGATCGCCGCCGCCATCAACGACGCCAAGGGCAAGGCGGAGCGCGAGATGCAGGCCCGCATGCAGGACCTGACGGGCGGCCTCGGCCTGCCGCCCGGCTTCAAGCTGCCGTTCTGATTCCGCGCCGAAGGGACATGATCACCTCCGACATCGACCGCCTGATCACGCTTTTGGCCAAGCTGCCGGGCCTCGGCCCGCGTTCGGCCCGGCGCGCCGTGCTGCACCTCATGAAGCGGCCGGACAGCCTGATGGCGCCGCTCGCCCGGGCGCTCGACGCGGCGGCCGAGAACATCAAGACCTGTTCGACCTGCGGCAACCTGGACACCCGCGATCCCTGCGCGATCTGCACGGACACGCGCCGCGACGGCAGCCAGATCTGCGTGGTCGAGGACGTGGCCGACCTGTGGGCGCTGGAACGCACGGCCGGGTTCAGGGGCCATTACCATGTGCTGGGCGGCACCCTGTCGGCGCTCGACGGCGTGACGCCGGAGGACCTGCGCATTCCGGGCCTCTGTGCGCGCATCCAGGCGGGGGCGGTGAAGGAAGTGATCCTGGCGACCAACGCCACCGTCGACGGCCAGACCACGGCCCATTACATCGCCGACCGCGTCAACGCCCTGGGCAAGGACGTCGTGGTTTCGGGATTGGCCCACGGCGTGCCCGTGGGCGGCGAGCTGGATTACCTGGACGACGGCACCCTGACCGCCGCCATGAAGGCGCGGCGGCCGTTGTGATTCCGGGCGGGCGCGTCGCCGCCCGTTGATGCGTATCAATGCAATGCCGCCGGTTTCCGCTACAGTTCCCGGGTGGTTGTAGCCGTATGCGTTCGCGGTCAAGACGCGAAGGTACGGGCATGCGGCATGTTTCCAATAAGGAAAGGAGGCGCATGATGGGTATCGCCATGACACTTCACGACTACCTGGACGAAATGGACGTCGCCTACGGGGTTGTCGACCATCCGCGTCGATATACCAGCCTCGGGATCGCCCACGAAGCCCATGTGCCCGCCGAACGGCTTGCCAAGGGTGTCCTGGTGCGCGGCGCGAACGGGGTGCTGACCCTGACGGTCGTTCCTTCGGACCGCATGGTCGACCTGGACCGCCTGGGCAGGAAGCTGCCGGGTCCGCTCATGCTCGCCTCCGAGGACGAGATCGCGAGAGTCTTCGACGACTGCGATTCGGGCGCCGTGCCGCCGGTGGGCAACGCCTATGCCGTGCGCGTCATGCTCGATGAACGGCTGGGCGGCGATGCGGACGTCTACTTCGAGGCCGGCGATCATGAGGAACTCATCCGCGTGTCGGGCGACGAGTTCCTCAGGCTGATGGGCGGCGCGGAGCAGGGTTCCTTCAGCCGGACCCTGTGAGCGGCGGACGGCGGCGGCGCTATCTAAAATCAGCCGCGCGGCGGCGCGGCGTCAGTCCTCGCCGCCGAGTACGCGGAGGTTGGGCGTGACCGGTGACGGCAGGTCGTCGGCCGGGGTTTCGTCGGCCAGTTGCAGGTCGTCGATGCGCTCGCCGCGGCGGGTGATCTTGTCGGTCGAAGTGCGGATTTCGCCGATGTCCTTCACCGCCAGGTCGAAATGGCTTTGCAGGTTGCCGACCCTTTTGTCGAGCCTGCCCACGTCCTCCATCATCTTCTGGACCTCGGCCTGGATCACGTGGGCCTGCTCGCGCATGCGCGAATCCTTGAGGATCGCGCGCACGGTGTTGAGCGTTGCCATCAGGGTGGTGGGCGAGACGATCCACACCCGGCGGCGGAACGATTCCTCGACCACGTTGACGAAGTTCGCGTGCAGTTCCGCATAGACCGCCTCGGACGGCAGGAACATGAGCGCCGATTCCGCCGTCTCGCCGGGCACGATGTAGCGTTCGGAAATGGCGACCACGTGGGCCTTCACGTCCTGGGCGAAGCGGCGCCCGGCGGCGATCCTGGCGGCTTCGTCGCTGCCGGCGTCGCGCAGCGCCTGATAGCTTTCGAGCGGGAACTTGGCGTCGATCACGATGGACCCCGGCGGGTTGGGCAGCTTCAACAGGCAGTCGGCCCGCTTGCCGTTGCTTAGACCGACCTGGAAGGCATAGGCCGAGGGCGGCAGGGTCGCGGTCACCAGGTCGTTCAGTTGGATCTCGCCGAACGCGCCGCGCGCCTGCTTGTTCGACAGGATGTCCTGCAGCCCGACCATCTGCTGCGACAGGTCGGTCAGGTTCTTCTGCGCGTGGTCGATGACGGCCAGCCGCTCGTACAGCGTCTTCAAGGACTGGCCGGTGCGTTCCGACTGCTGATGCAGGCTGTCGCCGAGGCGCTTGCCGAGCCCGTCCAGGCGCTCGCTGACGGTCATCTGCGACTGCTTGAGGGCGCCGGACAGCTCCGACTGCTGGCGGGCCAGGGCCTCCGCCATCTGCGTGATGCGGGCCATCTGCTCCAGGTTCTCGCGCCGCGCCCGCCGGGTCATGGCATAGACCCCGGCGATCAGCAGAGCGAGCAGGCCGAGCCCGATCCCCAGAACCAGGCCCGTGTTGTCCAGAATGGTCATACCGATGACCTTTCGCTGCCTTGTTTCGCGCGGAAAAGAGGGTCAAGCTTGCCGCAATCGGCAGGTGAAAACAAATGGTGAACTTCGTATGACGCCCAAGCCCAAGGAGACCGCCATGTCCCGCCTTTCCCCCTGCTCCCGCATGTTCGCCGCCGCCGTCGTGGCCCTGCCGGTCCTGGCCCTGCCGATTCGCAGCCATGCCCAGGCGCCCGCCCCGGTGACGGAACGGCTGGTGACGGTCTACGCAGGCGGTTTCGGCCAGGTGTGGGAACGCCGGCCCCTGGCCCCGGCCCGGGGATCGCGCGACATCGCGCTCGACGGCATCAGCCACGGCGCGGTGGCCGAGAGCCTGCGCCTCGCCGGCGACGGCGGGCCGCTCACGGTGCGGTCCCTGACCTTGTCCCGCAACCTCCTCACCCCCCATGCCCTCCTGGAACGCTTCCTCGGCCGCGAGATCGGCGTGGTCAAGGTCCATCCGACCACGGGCGAGGAGCGGATCGAGACGGCGACGGTGCTGTCGATCCAGAACGGCGTCGTCCTGCGCATGGGCGGGCGGATCGAGACGGGCCTGCCCGGGCGGCTGGTGTTTCCCGACGATCTGGGCGAGCTTTCCGCGCGCCCGCGCCTCACGGCGGCCATCGACGCGGCGCCTTCGGTCTCGGGCCTGACCCTGACCTACCTGACCGAGGGCCTGGGCTGGCAGGCCGATTACGCGGCAACGCTCTCGCCCGACGGCAAACGCCTGAGCCTCGCCGGCTGGGCCTCGGTCGCCAACGACACGGGCGTCGACCTGGACGCCGGGCGCCTCCGCCTGGTCGCGGGCCAGGTCAACCGCGTGGGCGGCGCGCAGCCCTTGGCCAAGGCGCCCCGCCCGATGATGGCCGAGGCCGCGCGCGCCGGTGCCGCCGATGCGGGCCTGCCGCAGCGGGAAGCGCAGGGCGCGGTCCACGTCTACACCCTGGCGGGGCCGGTCCGGCTCATGACCGGAGAGCGCATGCAGGTCGCCCTGCTGGGCCCGGTCGAGGTGCCGGTGACGGAAACCCTGATCGCCCCGGGCCATCCGCCCGTGTTCGGGCCCGAGCGGGGCGAATCCGTGCCCGAACATCCGGAGCTGCGCCTGAGTTTCGCGAACAGGTCGCTGGTCGCGGGCGGCCTGCCGCTGCCGGCGGGAGCGCTCCGCGTCTACCGGACGGGGGGCGACGGCGTGCCGCTGTTCGCGGGGGCCGGCCGCCTGTCCGACATTCCCGACGGCGAGACGGCCGAGATCACCCTGGGCCGCGTCTTCGACGTGACGGTGCGGCGCGAGCAGACGGCCTTCAAGCGCCTGGACGCCCAGGGCCGCAACGTCGAGGCCGCCTTCAGGATCGAGGTGAAGAACGGCCGCGACGCGCCGGTCGCGCTGCGGCTCGACGAGACCCTGCCGGGCGATTGGACCATCGTCACCAAGTCGCGGGATTTCGAGCGCAAGGGCGGGCAGGCGCGCTGGATCCTCGACGTGCCCGCCAAGGGCAGCGCGGCCGTGACCTATTCGGTGCGGATTCTGAGGTAGGCCGTCCCGGACGTCCCGCCGCCGCGCCCCCCGCACGGGGCGGCAAACCCTTGACCATCGGGCGCGCAGGCCATATCTGGGGGGAATTCCACACCGCAAACTTCGGGTTATACTGATCAGATGGCCAAGCTCGACATCATCGTCGCTCCCGACCCGCGCCTGAAGCGCCAGGCCGAGCCCGTCAAAAAGGTCGACGACGCGGTCCGCCGGCTCATGGACGACATGCTGGAAACCATGTACGCGGCCAACGGCATCGGCCTGGCCGCGCCGCAGGTGGGCGTGCTCAAGCGCATCATCGTGGTCGACGTGGCGCGCGACGACGAGGACCGCCAACCCCTGCAGATGGCCAACCCGGAAGTGGTCTGGGAAAGCGAGGACGCGCGCACCTACGAGGAAGGCTGTCTGTCCCTGCCGGACCATTACGCCGACGTGGTCCGGCCCGAGGCGGTGAAGGTGCGCTACCTCGACCGCGAGAACGAGATTCGCACGCTGGACGCCGACGACATCCTGGCGACCTGCGTCCAGCACGAGATCGACCACCTGGACGGCGTGCTGTTCGTCGACCACATCTCGTCCCTCAAGCGCAACATGATCATCAAGAAGCTGCAGAAACTCAAAAAGCAGCAGGCTGTCGAGGCGGCCCCGGCCTGAATGCGGAACACGTCTCCTGCGTCTGCCGAAGAACTCATTCAGCGGCAATTGGACGCCTGCAACGCCCGAGATATCGATGCGTTTATGGCGTGCTGGTCCGAACAAGCACGGTATTTCGAATTTCCGTCGACGTCGCTGGCGGCCGGCGCGGCGGCCATCCGCGAACGCCATCTGGCCAGATTCAAAGACCCGATCCTTTTTGGAAAACTCATCAGCCGCACCACGGTTGGAAACAAGGTCATCGATCGGGAGATTGTCGCCCGCACTTTTCCGGAGGGGCCAGGGACCATCGACGTCGTCGCCATTTATGAAATCGGTCGCGACAAAATCGTGAATGCTTGGTTCATTTTCGGAAATCCTGAAATCGCCGATGTCGCGGGAGTGTGACGCGTTGAAAATCGCGTCCTTGAAATTTTGTACGCTTTACGTATAACGTAAGGCGTTATATTCTGGTCGTGTGATCAAGACGTTCGCATGCCCGAAGACGGAAGCCTTCTATGTTCGGGGGGCGTCATTTGCCATGATCCGGTGCATCGCCGACGTCGCCCGGCGCAAGCTCAGGATGGTGGATGCGGCGCACGAAATCCTGGACCTGCGGGCACCTCCCGGCAATCGCCTGGAAAAGCTCAAGGGCGACCGGGCCGGCCAATACAGCATCCGGATCAACGACCAGTACCGCGTCTGTTTTGCCTGGCGCGGCGGCCATGCCCATAACGTCGAGATAACCGACTACCACTAGGAGATGACCATGCCCGTCCACCCCGGTGAAATCCTGCGCGAGGAATTCCTCGTTCCGCTCGACATCAGCGCCAACAAGTTGGCCACGGCCATTCGCGTGCCGGCGACCCGGATCGGCGCCATCGTCAACGAACAGCGCGGGATCACCGGCGATACGGCCCTGCGGCTGGCCAAGTTTTTCGACACCACGCCGCAGTTCTGGATGAACCTGCAAAGCCTTTACGAGATCGAGATCGCCCGCGACCAGCATGGCGCGGAAATCGACCGCGATGTCCGGCGGCGCGCCTGATGGCTCCTTCCGCGCCGGGCCATGCCGCCCTCGACCTCGTCTTCATGGGCTCGCCCGAATTCTCGATCCCGGCGCTGCGGGCGCTGCTGGACGCGGGCCACCGCGTGACATGCGTCTACGCGCAGCCTCCCAGGCCCGCCCACCGGGGCCAGAAAGAAACCCCCTGCCCGGTGCATGCGTTCGCCCTGGAGAAGGGAATCCCCGTGCGCACGCCGAAAAGCCTGAAGGACCCGGCCGAACAGACCGCCTTCGCGGCCCTGGGGGCCGACGCGGCGGTGGTCGTCGCCTACGGCCTGATTCTGCCCAAGGCGGTGCTCGACGCGCCGCGGCTCGGCTGCCTCAACATCCACGCCTCGCTGCTGCCGCGCTGGCGCGGGGCGGCGCCCATCCAGCGCGCCATCCAGGCGGGCGACGCCGAAACGGGCGTCACCATCATGCAGATGGACGCAGGGCTCGACACCGGGCCGATGCTGCTGACGGGGAAGGCGCCCATCACGCCCGCGACCACGGCGGGCGCGTTGCACGACGATTTGTCGGCCCTGGGTGCGCGGCTGATCGTCGAGGCGCTTGCGGGACTGCAGGCGGGGATGCTGACAGCGACGCCGCAGCCGACGGAAGGGGCGACCTATGCCGCCAAGCTGGAGCGGGGCGAGGGCCGCCTCGACTGGACCAAGACGGCGGCGGAACTGGAGCGCACCGTGCGCGCCTTCGATCCCTGGCCCGGCACCTGGTTCGAATGGGGCGGAGAGCGCATCAAGGTTCTGGCGGCGCAAGCAATCGCGGCGCCCGGCCGCGAGCCGCCGGGCACGGTGCTGGACGACCGCGCGACCGTCCAATGCGGCACGGGCGCGCTGCGCCTTACGCGCCTGCAACGCCCCGGCAAGGGGGCCATGGACGCCGAGGCGTTGCTGCGCGGGTTCAGCCTTCCGCCGGGAACCCGGTTGTAGGCCGCGCAAACAGAAAGCCCCGCACTTGATGGCGGGGCTTTCATTGGTGGGTGCTTCTTGCACCGCCCGATGACGATGATCGGGCCTTATCGAGGTTAGCCAGTGTCTCGTTCCCTTATTTCCGGTGGTGTCAGCTTCCTAACCTCCTTGGGTCCGTTGCTGATGACCCTACCCTACTCCCGTGGCGGCCCGGCGCATTGATGTGGCGCAATGACAAAAAGGCGGGTTTCGACTATGGCTGCGCGCGCTTCTTCGCGCCAACGGCTTGCGCCAGCTGCTCCAGCCCCTCGTAGGGCTGGGCGCCGACCAGACCGTGCAGTTGCCCGTCGGGCGTGGCGGCGACGAAGGTCGGCACGCCGGTCACCCCGTAGCGGTGCGACGTGGCCCAGTCGGCGTCGACGGCGTCCTTGAAGGTCCGCTTGTCGATCACCCTGCGCGCCTCATCCACGTCCAGGCCGGCCTTCCGAACCACGTCCAGGATCACCTCGACGTCGCCGATGTTGCGGCGGTCCACGAAATAGGCCTCGAAGAAGCGATCGTGGATCGCTTCGCCGCCCGGCTGCGTCTCGGCCCAGGTTCCGACTTCCTGGGCGAGGCGCGAATTGTAGGTATGGCTGCGGTCCTTGAAGGGCAGGCCCTCGGCCTGCATCAGGCCCTGCATGCGGGCGTTTTTCTGGGCGATCTCCTCGGGCCCGGTGCCGAACATGTCGGCCAGGGTGCGGCCCTCGGCCGGTGTCTCCGGATGCAGGGGAAAGTGCACCCGCTTGATGACGATGTCGTACTCGGCCTGCAGCTTCTTGACCCGGTTGTCGCCCAGGTAGCACCAGGGACAGACGTAATCGGAGAAGACTTCCAGGGTGATCGGCGCGCTCATTCGGGATAATCCTTCTGCTGGGTTGATCCTCAATCTAGGAACCCCGAGCCGGAATGGAAACCGCGAACGCATCACATGGCTGTTACGTCTACGTTCTGGGCTCCTGGAACGGCGGCCGCCCCTTGACCTACGTGGGCTGGTCGACGGACGTGGCGGCCCGGCTCGCCGCCCATAATGGCGGGCGCGGGGCGAAAAGCACGCGGGGCCGCGTCTGGCGGATATTGTACGTGGAGCGGTTCGCCACGCGCGGCGCGGCCATGTCCCGGGAATGGCATCTGAAGCGCGACCGCAGGTTCCGCCGCGCCCTGCTGGACGGCGTGTTCCCGAATCAACCGGGGGCTCCGGATCACGTTTAGACCAGGCGAATGTCGGCCCGGTCGCCGTAGCTGCCTTGGATCAGGGAGGTGGCATGGCGCACCATGTCGAGACCTTCGCGGCGGAGGATGACGAAGGCGTTTTGGCCATGGCCCGGGGAATGGCTGACGAAGTTGTGCAGGCCATAGGTGATGAGAAAGGTTTGTTCGGTTGTCATGAAAATTCCTAGTCGGGGTCTCGGCCGGGCGCGCGGCGCAGGGCGACTGCCCCGGCGCGGGCCGGCGGTGACGGGTGTTCGTGTGGAGACGTGGTCCCTGGCGCGGCGCCGTGGGGCGGTCGCGCGCCGCCGAAATTATTCGGGCGTCGCGGGCCGAAGCGGCGGCGTGCTCTCGGCGTCGGGCCGGCCGGCGCCGTCGGACGGGCCCGCCTTTGCCGCTTCCTTCGCGGCGGCGCGCTCGGCCTTCTTCGCGGCCTTCTGGCGTTCGCGTTCTTTGCGTTCGAAATCGTAGTTGGGCTTTCGCGCCATCGTCGTCTCTCCGGATGGGAACGGATCGGTAGGTTCTTGCGGACGGATGCCGGCGCCAAGGCCGGGAAAGGGCCGGCCGAAGCGGGCTCTTTCCCCTGACCCGGCGTCGTTCCGATCAGTCGGCGAGCGACAGATTCTCGGCGGCGGTCTTGCCGTTCTGCCCGGCGGTCAGGTCGTAGGTGACCTTCTGGCCTTCCTTGAGCGTGCTCAGTCCGGCCCGTTCGACGGCCGAAATATGAACGAAGGCGTCCTTGGAGCCGTCTTCCGGTTCGATGAAGCCATAGCCTTTGTCGGCGTTGAAAAACTTGACGGTACCTGTGGTCATGTCGATGTCCTCTAACAGGGGGTGAATGCCGCACGGCGCCTCATGCGCCGGATCGGCCGAAATAACGCTCGCATTGTCAGGGGATCACGAAGATGACCGGCGGGCCGGTCTTTCAAATCACGAAAACAAAATGCAACTCGCTGGGTGCGCACCGTAAGGGCATGAGGGCGTGAAGTCAAACGGTTAAAATGAAAAACATGTCCGAAAATATGAATTAATAAGAACCATGTTCCGGTAATCGGAAAATCAGAAACAAAACCGTAAAAATATTTTTGGAATGCAAATTATATTTCATGATGGCTTCGCCTGTTTTTTGACGATATTTCCCCGTGCCGCCGCCGCAAGAAACTCATAAGACCTGCGCCGGTCGGCCTGATGATAGGTCCAGGTCAACACCACCACCTCGTCGATGCCGTAGGCCCCGGCGCGCGCCGGAGTTGCACCCCGCCTCAGGGTACGAGAACCAGCCGGATCAGCAAGGCGGCGGCGGCGACGGCGGCGACGCCCGCCGCCCACAGGCCGACGAACCACAGCCAGCGGCGGCGCGCGGACGGCGGCGGTTCCCGCCCGCTCAGTGATAGCCCTCCGACGGATCGACCTTGCCGCGGAAGATCCAATAGGCATAGGCCGAATAGGCGAGGATGATCGGCAGCAGCACGACCGCCCCGACCAGCAGGAAGGCCAGGCTTTCGTCCGGGGCCGCCGCGTCCCAGATGGTCAGGCTCGGCGGCACCATGTAGGGGTAGAAGCTGATGCCGATCCCGGCATAGCACAGCACGAACAGGCCGAGTGCGGCGAGAAACGGCTGGGCGTCCCTGTCGTCCGCCAGGCCGCGGTAGAGGTGCCAGGCGCACATCACGACCAGCATCGGCACGACGACGCTGAACGCCGCCGTGGTCCCCGAGAACCAGCGTACCAGGTAGGCGGGGTTGAGGTAGGGCGTCGCGACGCTGATCCCGGCGATCAGCAGCAGGGTCACCGCGCCGGCGCGGCGGGCCACGTTCTGGGCATGGGCGCGCAGGTTGCCCCGGGTCTTCATGACCAGCCAGGTCGAGCCCAGGAGCGCGTAACCGACCACCAGGGCGACCCCGGTCACGGCGCTGAACGGCGTCAGCCAGTCCCACCAGCCGCCCGCATAGGCGCGGTCCACGACCTCGATGCCCTGGACAAGCGCTCCCAGGGTGACGCCCTGGGCGAAGGCCGCAAGGATCGAGCCCCCGGCGAAGCCCCAGTCCCATAGGAACCTGCCGCGTTGCGTGCGCCAGCGGAACTCGAACGACACGCCGCGGAAGATCAGGCCGATCAGCATGGCGACCAGCGGTGCGTAGAGGGCGGGCAGGACGGTCGCATAGGCCAGCGGGAACACGGCGTAGAGCCCGCCGCCGCCGAGCACCAGCCAGGTCTCGTTGCCGTCCCACACGGGCGCCACCGAATTCATGGCAAGGTCGCGCTCCTGTCTGGTCCTGAGCGACGGGAACAGGATGCCGACCCCCAGGTCGAAGCCGTCGAGCACCACATAGGCGAGGATCGCGAAGGCGATCAAGCCGGCCCAGATGAAGGCGAGATCGATCGTCATGGCCTCAGCCTCCCTTGCCCGGTTCCGGCTGCGGGGGCGGCGCCGCGCGGCGTCCGACCGCGGGGCCCGGCATGATTCCCGCCGCGCGGGTCGGGCCGATGCCGTATTCGATGCCGGCGCCCGGCGGCCGCGCCATCAGCCGTAGGATGTAGAACACTCCCGCGCCGAACACGGCGAAATAGACCGCGACGAAGGCGGTCAGCGAGGAGCCCACCGCCGCCGCCTCTATGGGCGAGACGGACTCGGCCGTGCGCAGCAGGCCGTAGACGGTCCAGGGCTGGCGGCCGACTTCGGTGGTGATCCAGCCGGCGATCACCGCGACGAAGCCCGAGGGCGTCATGGCGACCACCGTCCACGGCAGCCACCGTCCGTCGAAAAGGCGTCCCTGCAGGCGACGTAGGCCGCTCCACAACCCGACCGCCGCCATGGCCAGGCCGAGCGCCACCATGACGCGGAAGCTCCAGAACACCACCTCGGCCGGCGGGCGGTCCTCCCTGGGCCAGGCCTTCAGGCCCTTGACCTCGCCGTTCCAGTCGTGGGTCAGGATCATCGATCCCAGCTTGGGGATCTCGACGGCGAAGCGGGTTTCCTCGGCCGTGTCGTCGGGCAGGCCGAACAGGATCAGGGGGGCGCCACGGCGGGTCTCGTAATGGCCTTCCATGGCGGCGATCTTGGCGGGCTGGTGCTCCAGGGTGTTGAGGCCGTGGAAGTCGCCGGCGACGACCTGCAGCGGCGCCACGATCAGCGCCATCCACATGGCCATGGAGAACATGATTCGCGCACCCCGGTCGCGGTTGTCGCGCAGCAGGTGCCAGGCGCCGACGCCGCCGACCACGAAGGCCGTGGTCAGGTAGGCGGCCAGCACCATGTGGACCAGGCGGTACGGGAACGACGGATTGAAGATGACCTCCCACCAATCCGCCGGGACGAACTGTCCGACCTCGTTGACGTCATGGCCCTGGGGCGTCTGCATCCACGAGTTCACGGACAGGATCCAGAAGGCGGAAAACAGCGTGCCCGCGGCGACCATGAGCGTTGCGAAGAAATGCAGGCGGCGGCCGACCCGATCGAAGCCGAACAGCATGACGCCCAGGAACCCGGCCTCCAGGAAGAAGGCGGACAGCACCTCGTAGCCCATCAGCGGCCCCAGGACGGGCCCGGTCTTGTCGGAGAACACGCTCCAGTTCGTGCCGAACTGGTAGCTCATGACGATGCCGGACACGACGCCCATGCCGAAGGTGACGGCGAAGATCACCTTCCAGTAGTCGAATACCTTGAGGTAGGCGTTGTCGCGGGTCCACAGCCACAATGCTTCGAGCACCGCCAGATAGCTGGCGAGGCCGATGGAGAAGGCGGGAAAGACGATGTGCGCGGAAACCGTGAAGGCGAACTGCAGGCGGGCGAGAAACAGGGGGTCGAGGAGATCTGGCATGCCGTCGTCCTTTCGACTGCGCTGCCGGCGGCGCCCTTCCGTGCCGCGCCTCCCCCATGACGGCCGCGCCGGCGAACAGCGGGCATTCTATATGCGCGCCGCCCGACGCTCAACTTTCGGGAGCCGGAAGACCGGGACGGGTTTGCGGCCGGGACGGGTGCCGGGGGTCGCGGCCTATTCCAGGGCCGCCAGCATGGGTGCCGAATCCTCGATCATCTGGATGCGGTCCATGCCCTGCTTCATCTCGGTCATGATGAACTCGGCGCGCCGCCCGGGGCCGCCGACCTCCATGTTGGGAAACAGGTTGGACCAGGCGTCCATCTTGACCGACAGGGCGCACAGCACGCCGCCGATGGTGGTGTGGTAGCCGCGGATCACGGCCTCGACCCGGCGGAACCGCTCGGCCGAGATGTTGTCCCACATGTGCTTGGTGCCGCGGTCGAAGTTCTCGAACCGGCCGGTGATGGCGGCCATCAGCTCGTTGATGGTGGTCGTCATCATGTCCATGGTCTGCATCAGGGACTGGTTGTTCTTCATGGCGAAGTTCTGGCGCAGCAGGTCCATGGTGTCCAGGAACTCGGTGATCGTCGGCTCGATGTCGTCGAGGATCTGCTTGTAGTAGCTGAGCGACATGAAGATGTCGGCGTAGTCCTCGATGAACTTGGGCAGGTCCTCGATCTTGATGTTCAGCTTCTGCGCCATCAGCTTCAGCTTCTCGAGGGCCTTCTTGCGGTCCGGCGAGCGGAACAGCTTGACCACGTCCTGGAAGCTCTTCACCTCTACGTCGTCGCCGCCGTAGATCTGGCTGATAAGCGGTCCGGTGAACTCGCGCATGTATTCCGTCAGCTCGGCGGCCTTGGCGTCCGACAGCTTCAGGTACTCGACGTTGTTGACCTCGATGCCCAGGTCGCGCAGCGAGATGCGCAGCGAATAGACGTCGTAGCTGGGCAGGTCGCCCAGCTTCTTCATCATGATCATGTCCGGGTGGCGGAAACCCTCGGTCCAGCCGAACTCGGCCGGCAGATGGTCTATGGCGACTTGGCCCGAGCCGGTGTCCTTGTCCGTGAATATCTCGACCATGCTTTCGAAGCGCGCGTTCTTGATCAGCCGCGCGCGGCGCAGGGGGGCCGTCTGGATCGGCAGCATCACCAGCGGCAGGGTGTGCAGCGAGTCCCTGTCCTCGTCGTCGATCTCCTTCTCCAGGTTGAGATCGGCGAACGTGAATCCCTTCTTCTGGCTCAATGCCTCACCCTCTACCGGCGCCTACTTGGCCCACTCTATGGTTTCGATCTTGGGCGCGTTGGCCTGGATCTCGCGGACCTTCTCGATGCCCTGCTTCATCTCCGACATGATGAACTCGCCGCGCTTGATCGGCCCGCCCACGGTGGGCGAGGGGAAGCGGTCGGCGAAGGCGTTCATCTTCACCGTCAGGGCGCACAGGCAGCCGCCGATGGTGGTGTGGTATTCCTCGACGAACTTCTTCACGGTCTTGAAACGGTCGGCGGTCAGGTCTTCCCACATGCCGTTGGTGTAGCGGTCGAAGGTCTCGAAGCGGCCCGAGATCGCGGCCATCAGTTCGTTGATGGCGCCCTCGATCTGGTCGCAGGTGTTCATCATGTTCACGTTGGTCTTGAGTTGGAAGTTGTCGCGGATCTCGTCCATGGAGTTCATGAACTCGTCGATGATCGGCTCCAGCGCGTCCAGGCACTGCCGGAAGTAGGACAGCGACAGGAACACGTCGCCGTAGTCCTCCAGGAACTTGGGCACGTCGCGCACCTTGATGCGCAGCTTCTGCGCCATCTGGTCCAGCTTCTTGCGGACCATTTCCACGTCCGGGCTTTCGAACAGCCTGACCATGTCGTCGAAGGTCTGAATGTTCAGGTCGTCCTTGCCGTAGATTTCCTGGATCAGCGGCCGCGTGAACTGGGTCATGTAGGTGGTCAGCTCGGCGACCTTGTGGTCCGACAGCTTCAGGTCCTCGATGGCATTGACCTCGATCCCTTCCTCGCGGAACAGGATGCGCAGCGAATAGACGTCGTAGCTGGGCAGGGGGGCGAGCTTGCGCAGCATCACCAGATCGGGGTGGCGCTTGCGGCCCTTGCCGGACCAGCCGTAGTCCTTGGCCAGTTCCTCCACGTCCATCTGGCCCGAGCCGATACCCTGGCCCCTGAACAGCTCGACCACGCTGTTGAGGCGGGCATTCTTGATCAGGCGCGCGCGATGCAACGACGGCGTCTGGAACGGCAGGATGGCGAGGGGCAGGATATGCAGCGCGTCGCGATCCTCGTCGCGCTGTGTCGACGGCATGCCGGTCGGCACGCCGGGATCCGGGTAATCCTGTTCTTCCGCAGCTTGGCTCATGGATATCCGCCCAGGCTCGTTCACGCAGGCCTTGCGGCCTTTGACTTCTGTGGTTGGTTAAAATACCTAGTCTAATCGACTTATATAGCATCAAATCGTCTGCGAGAGCCAATAGCCCGTTGCCGGAAACGCGGGGGCCGGACGGAGACCATGGCGCGGTACCGACTGAAACTGGAATACGACGGGCGCGGTTTCGTCGGCTGGCAGCGTCAGGACAACGGCCTGGGCGTGCAGGAGGTCGTCGAGAGCGCCGTCACGGCCTTCACCGGCGAGGAAACCCAGGTGTTCGCCGCCGGGCGCACCGACGCCGGCGTGCACGCCACGGGCCAGGTCGCCCATGTCGACCTGGCCAGGGACTGGCCCGCCGACACGGTGCGCGACGCCCTCAACTTCCACCTGCGCGAGTACGCCGCCGTCGTGCTGGCCGCCGAGGCCGTGGACGGCGAATTCCATGCCCGGTTTTCCGCCGTTTCCCGCAGCTACCTTTACCGCATCCTCAACCGCCGCCCGCCGCCGGCCCTCGACCGCGGGCTGGTATGGTGGGTGCCGGCGCCGCTCGACGCCGCCGCCATGGCCGAGGCGGCCATGGTGCTGATCGGCCATCACGATTTCACCAGCTTCCGCGCGACGCATTGCCAGGCCAACTCGCCGGTGAAGACCCTCGACGTGCTGGAGGTTTCCCGCGCCGGCGAGGAGATCCATGTCCGCGCCAGGGCCCGCTCGTTCCTGCACCATCAGGTGCGCAACATGGTGGGCTCGCTCCGATGGGTCGGCGAGGGGCGGTGGACGGCCGGCGACCTGAAATCGGCGCTGGAGGCCAGGGACCGGGCCGCCGGGGGGCCGACGGCGCCGGCCGAGGGCCTCTACCTGACCGCCGTCGGCTACCCCGATGGCGGCGGGGCCTGACGGCTATCCATGGCGCGGCGGCCCATGCGCGCCTATACTATGCGGATGGACAAACGGATTCCCCTCTCCATGTCGGCTGCCGAGTTGAAGGATCAGCCGGTGATCGGCTATCTGGCGGTGATCTGCGGCGTGTTGGCCATCTTCGCCTGGGGGATCGTGTTCGTGCCCATGGGCATCGCCTTTTCCGTGGCGGCGATGATCGCCGGGCAGGGAGCCTGGGGCTTCGCCGGGCTGGTGCTGTCGGTGATCGGGCTGATGACCTCGCCCACGCTGCTGACCCTGTTGGGCATGGGGGCGATCGCCGCCTACTTCGGGTTCGGTTGATCCGGGCCGACCCGGTTTCACGCGAAAAAGCGCTTCAGGACCTCTTCATAGACGCGCGCCAGGTCGCGCACTTCGGAAACCAGGGCGTTTTCGTTCACCTTGTGCGCGGTCTCGTTGACCATGCCGAATTCGACCACGGGGCAGTGGTCCTTGATGAACCGCGCGTCCGAGGTGCCGCCGGTCGTGCTCAGTTCCGGGTCCTGGCCGGTCACGGCCTTGACCGCGCCCGCGACCACGTCGCTGAGCCGCCCCGGCGGCGTCAGGAAGCTTTCCCCGGAAACGGAGATGTCCAGGTCGTAGCCGCCCGTTTCGCCCTTCATCACGTCGGCGCAGCGCTCCTCGATCAGCCGGGTCAGGCTGGCGCCGGAATGCATGTCGTTGAAGCGGATGTTGATGCGCGCCGAGGCCTTGGCCGGGATCAGGTTGGTCGTCGCGTTGCCGACGTCGACGGTGGTGATCTCCAGGTTGGTCGCCGGGAAATGTTCGTTGCCGCGGTCCAGCGGCTCCGCCGTGAAGGCGTTGAGGATTTTGAGCAGCTTGGGCACCGGGTTGTCGGCCAGGTGGGGATAGGCGACATGGCCCTGGGTGCCGGTCACCGTGACGGTGCAGTTGAGCGATCCCCGCCGGCCGATCTTCACCATGTCGCCCATGCGTTCCACGTTGGTCGGCTCGCCGACCAGGCAGGCGTCGATCGTCTCGCCCTGTTCCGCCAGCCAGCCCAGCACTTTCTGGGTGCCGTTGACGGACGGCCCTTCCTCGTCGCCGGTGATGAGGAAGCTGATGGAGCCTTTGAATGTATCGCCTGCCCCCTTGAGGAACGATTCCGTCCCCGCGACCATGGCGGCGACGGCGCATTTCATGTCGGACGCCCCCCGGCCGTAGAGTCGCCCGTCGCGGATTTCCGGCGCGAACGGCGGCGACGTCCAGTCGCCCGGGTCGCCCGGCGGCACCACGTCCGTATGGCCCGCGAAGCAGAAGTTGGGCGCTTCGGTGCCGATCCGCGCATAGAGGTTGTCCACGTCCGGGGTGCCGTCCTCGGAAAAGGCCAGGCGCGTGCAGGCGAAGCCGAGGGCTTCCAGCCGCGCCTGCAGCAGGTCCAGCGCGCCGCCCTCCTCGGGCGTCACCGAAGGGCAGCGGATCAGGGCTTGCGAAAGTTCGAGGACGTCTGTCATGGCGCGGAGGCGGCCGTCAATCCCGCAGCAGCTCGTTGATCGAGGTCTTGGACCGCGTCTTCTCGTCCACGGTCTTGAGGATCACCGCGCAGTAGAGCGAGGGCGCCTGCACGTTGGCGCCCGCATCGCCCGGCTTGGCCGGCAGCGATCCCGGCACCACCACCGAATAGGGCGGCACGCGGCCGTAGACGACCTCGCCGGTCTGACGGTCGACGATCTTGGTCGACTGGCCGATGAACACGCCCATGGAGATGACCGAGCCCTCGCCGACGACCACGCCCTCGACGACCTCGGAGCGTGCGCCGATGAAGCAGTTGTCCTCGACGATCACGGGGCCGGCCTGCAGCGGCTCCAGCACGCCGCCGATCCCGGCCCCGCCGGAAATGTGGCAGTGCTTGCCGATCTGTGCGCAGGAGCCGACGGTGGCCCAGGTGTCGACCATGGTGCCTTCGTCGACGTAGGCGCCCAGGTTGACGAAGCTGGGCATCAGCACCACGCCCGGCGCGATATAGGCCGAGCGCCGCACGGTGCAGTTCGGCACGGCGCGGAAGCCGGCGGCGCGGAAGTCGTCGGCCGACATGCCCGCGAACTTGGACGGCACCTTGTCCCACCAGGTCGCCCCGCCGGGGCCGCCCGAGATCGGCGCCATGTCGTAAAGCCGGAACGACAGCAATACCGCCTTCTTCAGCCACTGATGGACGACCCATTCGCCGCCGGTCTTCTCGGCGACGCGGGCCTTGCCCGCGTCCAGCATGTCCAGCGCCGCCTCGACGGCGTCGCGGGTTTCGCCCTTGGTCTGGGGGGTGACGGCGTCGCGGCCGTCCCAGGCTGCCTCGATGGCGGCTTGCAGGTCTGTGGTCATGGCGGAATCCCGGTTTTGCTGAGTGAAGGGCTCGGAAATGGCCCCGGAAGATGAAACGCCCGGCCCCGGGTGTCAAGTTGCCGAAGCGATCTCCTCCAGCCAATCGACCAGGTCGTCGATCACGTGATGGATGTGCCCGCCGTCGGCCCCGTCCAGGGCCCAGGCGACGCCGGACCCGTCGGCCGGCCGCACCCAGACCGTGGTCATGCCCATGGCGTGGGCGGGGGCCAGGTTGCGCGCCATGTCCTCGACCATCACCGCGCGGGTCGGCTCGATGGCGTGGGTTTCCGCCAGTTTGGCGTAGACTTGTGGCGAGGGCTTGGGCTCGAAGTCCGAGGCGACGATGTCGAACACGGCCTCGAAATGACGTCGCACGCCGAGCCGGTCCATGACCCGTTCCGCATGCGGCACGTCGCCGTTGGTGAAGATGATCTTGCGCCCCGGCAGGGCCGCCAGCGCCGCGTCCAGGCGCGGCGAGGGATCGACGGGCGAAAGGTCGATGCGGTGCACGGCGTCAAGGAACTGGACGGGGTCGACGCCGTGCAGCGTCATCAGCCCGCGCATGGTCGTGCCGTGCTCGCGGAAATAGGTCTTCTGCAACGCCCGCGCCTGCTCCAGCGGCAGGTCGAACAGCCCGGCTACGTAGCGCGTGATGTTCCAGTCCACCTGGTCGAACAGGCGGCACGACGGCGGATAGAGGGTGTTGTCCAGGTCGAACACCCAGGTCTCGGCCCGGGCAAGGCCTTCGGTATCGCGGGGCATGGTCATGGCCCCTATATAGGGTCGCCGTGCGGTCCCGGCGCAAGGCTCTTTTGCGCGCCCTCCGCCGCGACGCAGGCTGCTTGGCTAACGGTCCCGGTCGGGTAATACTCCCCCCGACCCGGCGGAGGAGCGGACAGGTGACCAGACGGTACGGCAAGGACGCGGATATCGCGAGGAACGGCAAGCTGGAAGAGCGCCGCCGCCTCGCGGCCGCCATGACGACCAAGCCGGAAATCCTCTACTACATGGCCAAGGACGGCGACCCGGACGTGCGCCGCGCCCTGGCGGCCAACCCGGCCACCCCCGCCCAGGCCGACGCTCTTCTGGCCAAGGACGGGGACGAGCATGTGCGCGCCAGCCTGGGCGCCAAGATCGCCCAGATGATGCCGGACCTGACGGACAAGCAGAAGATCAAGGTCCGCAAGTGGGCGGCCGACACGCTGGAGGACATGGCCCGCGACCGGGCGGCGCGCGTGCGCCGCGTGCTGGCCGACACGCTGAAGGAGATGACCCAGGCCCCGCCGGCGGTGATCCGCCAGCTTGCCCGCGACACGGATGCCATGGTCGCCAACCCGGTGATCGAGTTCTCGCCGGTGCTGACCGACCGCGACCTGGCGACGATCATCGCCGAAGGGGCCAACACGGCGCGGCTCAAGGCCATGGCGCGGCGCAGGAACGTATCGCAGACCGTGTCCGACGCCATCGTCAAGACCGGCGACGTGGAGGCCACGGCGGAGCTTCTGAAGAACCCGGGCGCCGAAATTTCCGAGGGCACGCTCGACACTATCGCCGACCGCGCGGAGAACGCGCCGGAGCTTCACGAGCCGCTGGTCGCGCGGCCGGGCCTGTCGGCCAAGGCCGCCAGGCGTCTGGCGGAATACGTGGCCGACAATCTGATCGACACCCTGCTGGCGAGAAAGGACCTGCCGCCGGACCTGGCCGAACAGGTGCGCGCCGTGGTCATGCGGCGCCTGGACCAGGTCGACGCGGCGATGCCCGACGCCGCCGCCGAGGACACAGGGGCGGCGGGCGGCGGCGCGCCGGAGCCGGAGCCGGAGCGCCTGACCCGCGACGAGGCGCTGGAATTGGCGCAGGGCATGAACAGGAAGGGCCAGCTGACCGAGGGCGTGATCTACGACGCCATCGGCCGCAAGGACCGCAACATGGCCATGGCGGCGCTGGCCGTCCTCTCCGACACCAGGATGGCGGCGGTCGTGAAGGCCTTCGCCACCAACTCGGCCAAGGGCATCGTGGCGCTGGTGTGGGAGGCCGGATGCTCGCCCAAGCTCGCCGTCGATCTGCAGCAGAGCCTCGGCAACGTGCCGCCGGTCGAGATCATCCGCCCGTCGACGGGCGCCGCCTACGGCCTGTCCGAGGCGGAAATGTCCTGGCAGCTCGACTTCCTGCGCGACATGGCGTGAGGGCGGGACCGGGGATTCGGCCGACCGTGCGGCGGGGTCGCTTACGGATGATATGCGGCGGACGCGCGATAGGCGTCACGAAGGACGTTGGCCTCCAGCTCCATGTCCTCGAGTTGCTTTTTCACCACGTCGCCGATCGAGACGATGCCGCAAAGAACGCCGTCCTGGACGACGACGATGTGGCGGACGCGACGCGACAACATGCGCGACATGATGAATTCCAGTTCGTCTTCGGGCCCGCAGACGTCGGCGCGCCGCATGATGTCCGCGACGGTCCGGCCGACGATGTTCGAACCGTGCGAGGCGATGCCGAGGACGACGTCCCTTTCCGTCACGACGCCTTCGATGACCGGCCCGCCGACGGCCGAATTTTGAGTGACGACAAGGGCGCCGATGTTCTTTTCCATGAACTGCTCAATGGCCGTATGTACGACGTCACAGGACCGGATGGTGTGGACTTCGGCGCCTTTCGACTCGAGAACCGATTTGACTTTCATCGCTTTGTCCCTTTTTCCTTCGATCGTCCCCGCGACGCGGATCAACCGAGATGGCATGTGCCGCCCGGATGTGCCCGGTCGCGGTTCAGAATGGTGAAAGCCCGGTCGAGGCGGGCGAGGCGCATGACCCGCATCACGGCCTCGTTGATCCCGGTAAGGACGAAGGCCTTGCCTTGTTTCCGCGCCGCCTGGCCGACTTCGACCAGGACCGCCAGGCCGGCGCTGTCGATCCGTCCGACGGCGGAAAGGTCGATCAGCAGCCTGGATCGTCCGTCGAGAGCGGCGAGAAGCGTCCGGCGGTCGTCCGCGGCGTGGTCGATATCCAGGGGCCCGACGATGCAGGCGGTGGTGCGGAGTGGTGGGTCGGCACGGTAGAGCTTTGACATCCTGCCCTCCATCATTGGAGATTGCGATCAGCTTCGGCGACTGTTCAAAGCGTACCCGTGGCGGCCGACCCCGTCATTTAAAGCCGTTTCAATATGGTGTGATGCCGAGGTGAAGGCCGCACCCTTACGATTCCGGGCGAATCGATCCTTCGGGATGCCGGGCACGACCCTTGCGGTCCGGCGATCGGCGGCCGCGGATCACCCCCGCGTGAAAAAACGACGCGCGGAACGACCCTGCGGCGGTCAGTCCGGCAGGATGCCCTAATCCGGCAGAATGATCGTGCCGGCCCCGTGCTCGGTGAACAGTTCCACCAGCACGGCGTGGGGGACCCGGCCGTCGGAGATGACGGCGCCGCCGACCCCGGCCAGGACCGCGTCGATGCAGGTCTCGACCTTGGGGATCATGCCGCCGCTGATGGTGCCGTCGGCGATCGCCTTGCGGGCGTCGGACACTTTCAGCTCGGGGATCAGGTTGCCGTCGCCGTCCAGCACGCCCGACACGTCCGTCAGCATGATCAGGCGCTTGGCGTGGGTCGCCCCGGCGATGGCGCCCGCCGCCGTGTCGGCGTTGATGTTCAGGGTCTCGCCCTTGGGCCCCACGCCGATCGGCGCGATCACCGGGGTGATGTCCGATTCCTCGAAAGCCTCGAGCACGTGGGGGTTGATCTCCTTGGGCTCGCCGACCAGGCCGAGGTCGAGAATGCGCTCGATGTTGCTTTCCGGGTCCTTCCTGGTGCGCCGCAGCTTGTCGGCCATGATCAGGTTGCCGTCCTTGCCGCACAGACCCACGGCGAGGCCGCCCGCCGCGTTGATGCGCGCGACGATCTCCTTGTTGATGGCCCCGGCCAGCACCATCTCGACCACCTTCACCGTGTCCTCGTCGGTGACGCGCAGCCCGTCCACGAACCTGCTCTCGATGGCGAGCCGTTCCAGCATGGCGCCGATCTGCGGCCCGCCGCCGTGGACCACGATGGGATTGCCGCCGACCTGGCGCAGCAGCACCACGTCGCGCGCGAACAGGTTGGCCATCTCCTCGTCGCCCATGGCGTGGCCGCCGTACTTGATGACCACGGTCTGCCCGGTGTAGCGGCGCATGTAGGGCAGCGCCTCGGACAGCACGTTGGCCTGGGTCAGCCATTTTTCGGCGGTGGTGCGTTTCTTGTCGGTCATGGGGCGCGAACCTAATTGAATGTGCCGTGTATTTGAAGACTCTCTAATGACTTAGACCGCGTCCGCTGGCAAGGCCAGCGCCGCCAGTTCGGCCCGCAGTTCGGCGATTCCCCGGTTCTTGAAGGCGCTGGTGCGCAGGATCACGGGATGGGCCGCCGTGTGCCTGGCAAGCTCCCTGCCGGTGGCCTCGGCCAGCGCCTCCAGGTCTCCCGCCTTCACCTTGTCGCACTTGGTCAGCACGATCTGGTAGGGCTGGGCCGCGGCGTCGAGCATCTTCATGATCTCGCGGTCGGTCTCCTTCAGGCCGTGCCGGGCGTCGACCAGGACGCAGGTCCGGCGCAGTTCCTGGCGGCCCTTGAGATAGGAATTGACCAGCCGGGTCCAGGTCCGGACCTCGCCCTTGGGCGCCTTGGCATAGCCGTAGCCGGGCAGGTCGGCCAGCATCAGGCGCTTGCCCAGGTCGAAGAAGTTGATCTGCTGCGTGCGGCCCGGCGTGTTGGACGTGCGGGCCAGGTCCTTGCGGCCGGTCAGGGCGTTGATCAGCGACGACTTGCCGACGTTGGATCGCCCGGCGAAGGCGATCTCGGGCAGGGCGCTCTCCGGCACCTGGGCGAGGCTTGCCGCCCCCAGAACGAAGGTCGCCTCCTTGGCGAACAGAAGCCTGCCGTTCTCCAACAGGATGTCGTCGGCTTCGGCCCCGGAATCCATGCCGGGCGTGATGTCTCCCGGCTGGTTCATGAGCATGTCTCCGGGGGTCAGACCTTGACGCCCATGCGTCGCATGATGACCCATTGCTGGGCGATCGACAGCAGGTTGTTCCAGGTCCAGTAGATCACCAGGCCGGCCGGAAACTTGGCCAGCAGGAAGGTGAAGACGACGGGCAGGAACATCATGATCTTGGCCTGGGTCGGGTCCGTCGGCTGGGGGTTCAGCTTCTGCTGCAGCAGCATGGAAATGCCCATCAGCAGCGGCCACACGCCGATATGCAGGACGTCCGGCGGCGCCCAGGGGATCATGCCGAACAGGGTGAACAGGTTCGTCGGATCCTGCGCCGACAGGTCCTGGATCCAGCCGTAGAACGGCGCGTGGCGCATTTCGATGGTCACGAACAGCACCTTGTAGAGCGCGAAGAACACGGGAATCTGGATGAGGATCGGCAGACAGCCGGAGGCAGGATTGGTGCCCTCGCGCTTGTACAGCGCCATCATTTCCTCGTTCAGCTTGACCTTGTCGTCGCCGTAGCGCTCGCGCAGCTTGACCATCTCCGGCTGCAGCTTCTTCATCTTGCTCATGCTCTCGTAGGACTTGTTGGCAAGCGGGAAGAAGGCGAGCTTGATGCCGACGGTCAGCAGCAGGATGGCGATGCCCAGGTTGCCGACGTGGGTTTCCAGCCACAGAAGGCCGTAGAAGATCGGCCGCGTCAGGAAGTAGAACCAGCCCCAGTCGATGGCCAGGTCGAACCGCTGGATGCCCAGGCTTTCCTCGTAGGCGTCCAGCACCTTGACCTGCTTGGCGCCGGCGAACAGGCGGTTCTCGGCGTTGCCGGCGGTTCCGGGCGCGACCGTCACGCCGCCGCCCAGGAAGTCGACCTGATAGGTGTCGATGATGCCGCTCTTGCGGTAGACGTAGCGCTTGGTGACCTCGGCGTCCTTGTTGGGGACCAGGGCCGTCAGCCAGTACTTGTCGGTGATGCCGATCCAGCCGCCCGGGCCGGTGCTGCTCTCCAGCTTCTGTTCCTGGATTTCGTCGTATTTCACTTCCTTCAGTTCGCCGTTGTTCACGCCCAGAAGGCCCTCGTGCAGGATGTAGAAGCCCGAGGTCTTGGGCGTGCCTTGGCGCGACACCAGGCCATAGGGGAACAGTTCGACCGCCCGCGTGCCCTTGTTGGCGACGGCCTGGGTGATCTTGAACATGAAATTTTTGTCGATCTCGTAGGTGCGCGAGAACACCAACCCCTGGCCGTTGTCCCAGGTCAGGGTGACGGGCGTATCGGGCGTCAGGGTGGTGCCCGATGCACGCCACACCGTGTCGGAATCCGGCACCTTGACGGCCGGCTGGCCGGCCTTGGCCGCCGCCGCGATCCAGCCGAATTCGGCGAAATAGGCGTCCTTCACGCCGCGCGGGCTCAAGAGCGTGATGGCCGGGCTGTTCTTCTTCAGGGTCTCGCGGTAGTCGGCCAGGATCAGGTCGTCCAAGCGCCCGCCCCTGAGCGAGATGGAGCCCGCGAGGCGCGGCGTCTTGATCGTCACGCGCGGCGTTGCGGCGAGAACCTCGGCGCGGGTCGCCTGGGGCGCCATGTCGGGCGCAGACGCCGCGGGCGTGCCCGGCGCCTGGGGCGGCACCGCCGCCGCGTCGCCCGGCGTGCCGGCGGCCCGGCCGGGGGTGCCGGTCGGCGCCTGACCGGGAGCCTGTCCCGGCTGCGCGGACTGGGCCGTTTCGGCCGTCTGCGGCGGGGTCGGACGGGTGTTCTTGAAATACAGCTCAAAGCCCAACAGCACGGCCACCGAAAGGACCACGGCGAGGATCAGGTTCTTGTTCTCGATCATTGTTCTTTACGACCCGTGTGGTTGGGGAAAATGGCGGCGGTCACGGCCGTGATCGTGGCCATGTGTCTGACGGGCGGCGGGCACCGGATCGACGCCGCCCCGGTTCCACGGATTGCAGCGCAGGACCCGCCACAGGGCCAGACCCAGGCCGCGACGGAAGCCGTGGTGGAGAAAGGCGTCGCGGGCATATTCGGAACAGGTGGGATGGAACCGGCAGGACGCCGGCGCCAGCGGCGACAGGAAAAGCTGATAGCCCCGGACCAGGGCGCGGGCGAAGTGGGCCGGAAGGGCGGTAATTGTCGGCGCCATCGTCTTAACTCTCCGCGTTCTCCCGACGGTCCCGGCCGCGTCGGCCGGACCCACCCCCATTGTTGCGCGCGGCGACCCGCTCCAGGGCCGTGCGCAGGTCGCCGATCAGGGCCGGAAAAGCCCGTTCCAGGGTGCCCTGGCGCCCGATCAGGACGTAGTCGTATCCCGCCGTGCCGCAATCGGGCAGCACCTGTTCGGCGGCGGCCCGAAGGCGACGGCGCGCCCGGTTGCGCACCACGGCGTTGCCCACCTTACGGGTCACCGTGAACCCGGCCCGCACTCCCGGTCCGGCGGCGTCCCCGTCTCCGGTTCGGTCGAACGCCTGCAGCACCAGCCCCGGCGCCGCCCACTTCCGCCCTTTTCGCGCCACCTTGAGGAAGTCGGCGCGGCGTTTCAGCCTCGACACCGTGGGTGACATGGCGGCTCGCTTCCGACCGGCGTGCGGGGGACGGGCGCTGTTAAGCGGACAGGCGCTTGCGGCCCTTGGCGCGCCGCGCCGCCAGCACCCGCCGGCCGCCCGGGGTCGCCATGCGGCTACGGAAACCGTGGCGGCGCTTGCGAATAAGCCTGCTCGGCTGATAGGTCCGTTTCACGCGACGTCTCCTTAGAAAAATGAGTGCGCTTTTTAAGGCCTTGGTTCCGTGAAGTCAACGGGCCTGGGCGGTTCGCGCCGGATGCCGGGAAAAGCCCGGATTCCCGGGTGCTTTCCCTGCGCTCACGGGCAATTGAGCCAGCCGTGAGACGCATTCGCTTGTGCTGGTCCGCGCCCAAGGGATAGAAACCGGTAGACCATGGCCCCTGCGGGCCGGCCCCCGGAACAAGGTCAACCCGATGAGCAAGGCGCTCGATCACGACGGACAGGACGCCGGCACGGCACGGTTTTCCATGAAGCGGCTGGTGCCCCTTGCGGTCCTGGCCGTTGCCATGGCGCTGTTCTTCGTGTTCGACCTGCACACCTATGTTTCGTTCGAGGCGTTGAAGACGCATCGCGCGGCCGTGCTTGATTACTACGCCCGGCACCAGGTGCTGACGATTCTTCTGTTCGGTGCGGCCTACACGGTGGTGGTGGCGCTGTCGATCCCCGGCGCGGTCTGGATGACGCTGCTGGGCGGCTTCGTGTTCGGCACGGTGCCGGGGGCGGCGGTGGTCGTCGTCGCGGCGACCCTGGGCTCGCTCATCGTGTTCCTCGCCGCGCGCTACGCCATCGGCGACCTTTTATATAAGAAGGCCGGACCTTTCGTCCGCCGCATGGAGGAAGGCTTCCAGAAGAACGCCTTCTCCTACCTGATGTTCCTGCGCCTGGTGCCGGTGTTTCCGTTCTGGCTGGTCAACCTGGTGCCGGCCTTCCTCAACGTGGGGGCCACGGTCTTCGTCGTCGCCACCGTGCTGGGCATCGCCCCGGGGACGGTGGTGTTCTCCAGCGTCGGCAGCGGGCTTGGCGCCGTGCTCGACCGCGGCGGCGTGCCGGACCTTTCCATCGTGTTCGAACCGCATATCATGGGCCCGCTCCTGGGCCTGGCGGTGCTGGCGCTGGTTCCCGTGATCCTCAGGAGGTTCAAGGAACGCCGCGCCGGCGGGAACGGAGACGGCGATGTCTGACACCCCGCCCAAGCGCATCGACACCGACATCTGCGTCATCGGCGCGGGCTCGGGCGGCCTTTCCGTCGCCGCCGGGGCCTCGCAGATGGGGGCTCGGGTGGTGCTGCTGGAAAAGGGCGAAATGGGCGGCGACTGCCTGAACTACGGCTGCATGCCGTCGAAGGCCCTGCTCGCCGCCGGGCACGCGACCCATGCCGTGCGCCACGCCGGCCGTTTCGGCGTGCGGGCGACGCTCGACGGCGTCGACGGGGCGGCCGTGTACGCCCATGTCGCGGGCGTCATCGACACCATCCGTCCCATGGACAGCCAGGAGAGGTTCGAAGGCCTGGGCGTCACCGTGATTCGCCGGGCCGGACGCTTCACCGGCCATGACCGGGTCCAGGCCGGCGAGACGGAAATCCGCGCCAGACGCTTCGTCGTCGCCACCGGCTCCTCGCCCGCCGTGCCGCCCATTCCGGGCCTCGACACCGTTCCCTTCCTGACCAACGAGAACGTGTTCGCGCGCGACGCCCTGCCGGAGCACCTCATCGTCATCGGCGGCGGGCCCATCGGCGTCGAGATGGCCCAGGCCCATGCGCAGCTCGGCTGCAGGGTGACGGTGCTGGAGATGTTCGGCATCATGGCCAACGACGATCCGGAGCTGGTCGACGTGGTGCGCCGGGCGCTGGTCGCCGACGGCATCGACATTCGCGAGGGCGTCAAGGTCGCGGGCGTCGAGAAGACGGAGAGCGGTGTCGCCGTCATGCTCGAACGGAACGGCGAGGCGGAGCGCATCGTGGGCAGCCACCTTCTGGTCGCGGCGGGGCGGCGCCCCAACGTTTCCGGCCTAGACCTGGACAGGGCCGGGATCGAATACACGCCCAAGGGCATCAAGGTCGACGCCCGCCTGCGCACCACCAACAGGAAGGTCTTTGCCATCGGCGACGTCGCGGGCGGGCTGCAGTTCACCCATGTCGCCGGCTACCATGCCGGCGTCGTCATCAAGAACGCCCTGTTCCGCCTGCCGGCCAAGGCCGACCATTCAACGGTGCCCTGGGTGACCTATACCTCGCCGGAACTGGCGCAGGTCGGCCTGACGGAAAGACAGGCGCGGGAAGCGGGCGTCGAATTCAACGTCCTGCGCTGGCCGTTCCACGAGAACGACCGCGCCCAGGCCGAGCGCGAGACCGAGGGGCTGGTCAAGACGGTCGTGTCGCCCAAGGGCAGGATCCTGGGCTGCGGCATCGCAGGTCCGCACGCGGGCGAGCATATCCATATCTGGGTGCTGGCGCTGACGAAGGGCATGAAGGTGGGCGACCTGGCGCAGATCATCGCGCCCTATCCGACCCTGGGCGAGGTCTCGAAGCGCGCCGCCGGCAGCTTCTTCACGCCCAAGCTGTTCAGCGACCGCACCCGCGCCATCGTCCGCTTCCTCTTGAAGCTGGGCTGATCCGCCGCGTACCCTCAGCCATGGCCGATCAGAATCCGCACCTGCCCCGGGCCCACCAGAGCCTGTCCGCGCGCCTTCTCGTGCTGACGGTGGCCTTCGTCATGCTGGCGGAGCTGTCCATCTACACGCCGTCCGTGGCGCGTTTCCGCAAGTCGTACCTGGAGGAACGCATCACGCGGGCGCAACTGGCGACGCTGGCCATCGAAAGCATGCCGGAACAGGCCGCCGACACCGAAATGGGCCGCATCCTCCTGAAGAACACGGACAGCTACGCCATCGCGCTGAAACAGGCCGATCGCCGCATCCTGATCGCCGGCGGCGAGATGCCGCCCCGCGTCGACGCCGAATACGACCTGCGCATGGAAAGTTTCTGGGTCTGGATCGAGGACGCCTTCGTGGCTCTGGCGCAACGGGAGAACCGTATCCTGCGCGTGATCGGGGTATCGCCCAAGCGGCCCGGCGTCGAGATCGAGGTCTACATGGACGAGACCCCGCTGCGCGAGGAGATGTACGCCTATTCGGGACGGATTTTTCAGCTTTCCCTGGTGATCTCCCTGTTCACGGCGGGGCTTGTCTACGTCAGCCTCATGCTCATGATGGTGCGGCCGATGCGGCGGATCATGGCGGGCATGGAAAGCTTCCGCAGGGCGCCCGAGGACGAAACCCGCATCTTCCAGCCGTCGGACCGGCCCGACGAGATCGGCATCGCCCAGCGCGAACTGGCGGTCATGCAGGACGAACTGCGCCTGGCGCTTCGGCAGAAGGACCGCCTGGCCATGCTGGGCGCGGCGGTGGCCAAGGTGAATCACGACCTGCGCAATTCGCTGGCCACGGCCATGCTGATCGGCGACCGCCTGGCGGCCAGTGACGATCCCGACGTGCAGCGCCTGGTGCCACGCATGTTCCGCGCCATGGATCGGGCCGTGACGCTGTGCAGCCAGACCCTCGACTACGCCTCGGCGACCATGCCGACGCTCACGCTCAAGCCCATGCAGCTTGCGGAAATCGTGCGCATGGCGGGCGAGACCCTGAATCAGGAGGTTCCCGGCGCCGCCGACGCGGCCTCTTTCGAATTGACGAACGAGGTTCCGGACAGTGTCCGGGTCATGGCCGATCCGGCGCAGATGCTGCGCGTGTTCGAGAACCTGGGCCGTAACGCCCGCGAGGCGGGCGCGTCGAGCGTCCGCGTCGCTGCCCGGCACCAGGACGGCGTGCTGGTCGTCGAGGTCATCGACGACGGCCCCGGGATGCCCGAACAGGCGACGGAGCACCTGTTTCAACCCTTCGCCGGTTCCGCGCGCGACGGCGGCACGGGGCTCGGCCTGGTCATCGCGCGCGAGGTCCTGCACGCCCACGGCGGCGACATCGAACTGGCCAGCACGGGCCCCGAAGGCACCACCTTCCGCCTGCGCCTGAAGGCCGCGTGATCGCCGTTGCGCCGCGCCGTTCCCGCCCCTAAAGTCCCCGCCGGGGGCTGACGTCGCAATCTGGTTTTTCGCACATGGGATTCGCCGACATGTCCGCTCCTTCCCCGTCCGCCGCGCACAAGCAGCCCACCTGGAACCCCGGCCAGTACCTGAAGTTCGCGGGCCACCGCATGCGCCCGGCATTGGACCTCGTGAACCGCATCGCCCTCGACGATCCGGCCGTGGTCTACGACCTGGGCTGCGGGCCCGGCAACGTGACGCCGTTCCTCAAGGGCCGCTGGCCGGGCGCGCGCCACGTGGGCGTCGACTCGTCCGAGGAAATGCTGGCCACGGCGCGGGCCGAACACCCTGACGGCGAATGGGTGAAGGCCGACGCCAAGACCTGGGAACCGGACGCTCCGGCGCCGCTGATCTATTCCAACGCGGCCCTGCAATGGGTCGACGGCCACGCGGTCCTGTTCCCGCGCCTGATGGAGCTGCTGGCGCCGGGCGGCGTGCTGGCCGTGCAGATGCCCCACAATCACGCGGCCCTGTCGCATATGGGCATGCGCCGGGTGGTCGAGGAGGGCCCCTGGCGCGCCCGGCTGGAGCCCGTGCTGCGCGAGTTCCCCGTGCACGAGCCCGACGCCTACTACGACATCCTGGCCCCCCACGCGGCCGGCCTGGACATCTGGGAAACGGTCTATGCCCAGGTCATGGAGGGCGACAACCCCGTCGCCGAATGGACCAAGGGCTCGGCCCTGAAGCCGCTTCTCGACGCGTTGACCGACCCGGACGAGAAAGCGGCATTTTTCGAGGTTTATTCGAAGGCGATGCAGGCGGCCTATCCCAAGCGCGCTGACGGCAAGACCCTGTTCCACTTTCGAAGGCTGTTCATCGTCGCGACGCGGTAGGCGCCGGATCATTCCGCGGGGCCGTCGTCGCCCAGCACCACGCCCTCGCGCCGCCGGTCGGCGCCGCCGATAAGGCCTTCGGGCGTGGCGAGAATCCCTTGAAGCCCGCTGATCATGCGGTTGACGGCGACCTGATGGCCCATGGCCGCCAACTCGGCGATGGCGGGAACCAGCGGCTCCTCGATCTCCGTTCCGCCGCCCCGGTTCATGACATGGGGCAGATCGACCGCCCCCTGCATGTCGAGACCCCAGGCCAGCACGCCCAGCACGGCGCGCGCCGTATAGCCGATGATGCGCGAGCCGCCGGGCGAGCCCACGGCCATGACGAAGCGCCCCTGCCGATCCAGCACGATCGTCGGCGACATGGAGGACCGCGGCCGCTTGCCGGGGGCGGCCCGGTTGGGCGCCGGCCGGTCGCGCCATGTCGGACGGAACGAGAAGTCGGTCACCTGGTTGTTCAGGAGGAACCCCTTCACCATCAGGCGCGAGCCGAAGGCGCTTTCCACCGTGGTGGTGAAGGAGACCGCGTTGCCGAAGCGGTCGACGATGCTCATGTGCGCCGTCGATAGGCCTTTTATCGGGTCGTCCGGACCCAAATAGGCCGCCCGCGCCCCCGGCGGCATGCCCGGATCGACCAGGCCGACGTTTGCGCGGTCGGGCGAGATCAGTTTCGCCCGTTCGGCCAGGTATCGGGGATCGACCATGCCCGCGACCGGCACCGGCACGAAATCGCCGTCGCCCACATAGGCCGCGCGGTCGGCGAAGGCCAGACGTTCGGCCTCGGCGATCAGGTGCAGGGCCTTGGGCGAATTGGCGCCGAGGCCGGACAGCGGAAAGTGCTGAAGCATGCCCAGCACCTGCGCCACGGCAATCCCGCCCGACGACGGCGGGCCCATGCCGCAGACCTTGTAGCTGCCGTAGCCGCCGCAGACGGCGGGACGTTTTTTCGCGCGGTACGCCGCGATGTCGTCCACGGTCATCACCGCCGGATGGTGGGGGGCATTGGTCACGGCGGCGGCCATGGCCCGGGCGATCGGCCCGGAATAGAAGGCGTCGGCACCGTGCTCGGCGATCCGCTCCAGCGTCTCGGCCAGGTCCGGGTTGTTCAGAATCGTGCCGGCCTTCCTGGGCACGTCTCCGTCGTAGAAATAGCCCCTGGCGGCGGGCATCTTGGGCAGCAGGCGGTCGCCGGCGATCTGGCGCGCCAAACGCTCGGAGACGGGAAAACCGTCCCTGGACAGGTGGATGGCGTCGCGGAACAGGCGCCTCCAGGGCAGGCGGCCGTGCTCCCGATGTGCCATCTCCAGCATGCGCAGGACGCCGGGCACGCCCACGGCGCGCCCGCCCAGGATGGCGTCGCGATAGGGGACGGGCCCGCCGCGGGCGTCCAGGAACATGTCGGCGCGCGCCGAGGCGGGGGCCGTTTCCCGCCCGTCATAGGTCTCCACCTTGCCGGATTTGCCGTCGAGGCGCACCAGGAAGCCGCCGCCGCCGATGCCCGACGACTGCGGTTCCACCAGGGTCATGACCATCTGGGCGGCGATCGCGGCGTCCACGGCACCGCCGCCTTCGTTGAGGATGTCCAGGGCCGCGCGGGCGGCCAGCGGATGGCTAACCGACACGGCGTGGGTCTTGTACGCGCCGCCGATCCACGGCCGGGCCGGGTCGTGGGCGGGTTCGGGGGCCGTGGCGGCACAGGCCGCCAGCGCCAGGATCAGGAAAATTGTGGAGAGAGAAAGGTATCGGCGCATCACGCCCTACATGTAGCCCATGGCCCCGGCCCGGTCCATGGCCCCCGACACGCGCGCTTTGCCCTTCCGGGCCGGTCTGGTAAAGTCCCGCGCTGCAACAAAAACGATCCCGCCGAACCCGGGCAGAGGGAACCAACATGGCGCGCATCACGGTCGAAGAACTCAAATCCCGCAAGCTGGCCCAGGGGGCGACGCCGATCGTCTCGCTCACCGCCTATACCCAACCCATGGCCAAGTTCCTGGACCCGCACTGCGACTTCCTGCTGGTGGGCGACTCGCTGGCCATGGTGATCTACGGGCTGGAGACCACGCGCGGCGTGACGATCGAGATCATGTGCGCTCACGGCCGCGCCGTGACCCGGGGGGCGGAACGCGCCCTTGTCGTCGTCGACCTGCCGCAGGGAACCTACGAACAATCGCCGCAGCAGGCCGTGGCCTCGGCCAGGCGTGTGATCGACGAGACCGAGGCCCAGGCGGTAAAGCTGGAAGGCGGGGTGGAGATGGCCGACACGGTCGCCGCCATCGTCGCCTCGGGCGTGCCGGTGCTGGGCCATGTCGGCCTGCTGCCGCAGAAGGCCGAACACCGGGGCGCCTTCAAGATCCAGGGCCGCGACGACGAAGGGGCAAAAAAGGTCATGGCCGACGCCAGGGCCATCGCCGACGCCGGCGCCTTCGCCATGGTCATCGAGGGCACGGTCGAGCCCGTGGCCCGCGAGATCACGGCCCAGGTCGCCGTGCCGACCATCGGCATCGGCGCCTCGCCGGCCTGCGACGGGCAGATCCTGGTGACCCAGGACATGGTCGGCCTGTTCGCCGACTTCACGCCCAAGTTCGTGAAGAAATACGCCGACCTGGGCGCGGCCCTGGAGCAGGCGGCCAGGGAATACGCCGACGACGTGCGGTCCGGCCGCTTCCCCGGGCTGGAGCATTGTTTCGGAGTCGAAAAGAAATAGGTCCATGACCGGCGCCTTACCGCTCGATACCGTGCGCACCGTCGCCGACCTGCGCGACCGCGTCAGGGATTGGCGCAAGGCCGGGCTGCGCATCGGCCTGGTGCCGACCATGGGAGCGCTCCATGCGGGCCACGTGGAACTGGTCAAGCGTGCGGTCGCCGGCTGCGACAGGACTGTGGTGACCCTGTTCGTCAATCCGGCCCAGTTCGGCCCCAGCGAGGACTATGCCGTCTATCCCCGGGACGAGGTCCGCGATGCCGCTCTGGTCGCGGCCGAGGGCGCCGGTCTTCTGTTCGCGCCGGGAGTGGAGGAAGTCTATCCCGAGGGCCATTCGACCAAGGTCCACGTGGGCGGCCTGGGCGACGTCCTGGAGGGCGAATTCCGCCCCGGCTTCTTCACCGGCGTCGCCACGGTGGTCACGAAACTGCTCTTGCAATCGCTGCCGGACGAGGCCTTCTTCGGCGAAAAGGACTACCAGCAGCTGCAGGTCATCAAGAAGCTGATCCGCGACCTCGACATCCCGGTCACCGCGACGGGGGTGCCGACCGTGCGCGAGGCCGACGGCCTCGCCCTGTCGTCGCGCAACGCCTACCTGACCGCGGAGGAACGGGTCCAGGCGCCCATCCTGCACGGCACCCTCGCCCAGGTCGCCGAGCAGGTCGGGCGCGGCGTGGATCCGCGGATGCAGGAGGAATGGGCCAGGGGGCAGTTGGCGCGCGCCGGCTTCCGGCAGGTCGACTACGTCACCGTGCGCGACGCGTCGACGCTCGAGGAAGCGGCCGACGCATCCAGGCCCGCCCGCGTGCTGGCCGCCGCCTGGCTGGGCAAGGCGCGGCTGATCGACAACGTGGCAGTATAGCCACGCGTCCTTCGGCGGCCTATTCCGCGCCTACGCCGCGTACAGGTTCCATCCCTCCAGTGTCCGCCGCGCCATTCCCCAAAGTCTTTTTTCCGAGCGTTCAACCTTGGACATCACATTGATGCCGATCAGCAGGGATTGTAACGCCAGGGCCGTTTCGTCCATGTCGTCCGCGTCTGCGATCTCTCCGTTTTTCACGGCTTGGCGTAATAGTGCGCGAAAGCGATCCCGTCCCCGTCGAGCCATCCCCTCGAGAATTGGTCCCAGGTCCGCGTCTACGCCAATGAGTTCCGCCATGGAATTGACGACAAGGCAGCCGCGTGCTTCGGGATCGGCTGCACGGGCCCGGCAGACGCCGTGAAAGACAGAGGCCAGCAACGGCAGAACCGGTGTCTCGGGCGTCACATCGGACAGGAAGCGGTCCGGCGCCCGGCCGGCGTAGAGGCCCAGGCACTCGCGAAACAAGTCCTCGCGGCTTTTGAAGGTATTGTAGAAGCTTGAGCGGGTGATCCCCAGGTGTTCCGAGATCGCCTTCACGGAACAGGCCTTGTATCCGTTCCGCCAGAACTCGTTCATCACCGATTCCAGGGCAATGTCGCGGTCGAATTTGGCGGGTCGTCCCATGATCGATCTGCCCTCTCGGTGTCAACGCAGGCCGATTGCGAAGTCGGTGAAATTATTTTGTTCACATATGGACAAAATAATCGGAATGTGTTTTATGCATATATGAACAAAACAATCCTATGCAAATGCATCGGAAGGGAAAAGGAAAAACGATGACAGATGAAAGAAAGGTGTTCCTGGACGTGCTGACCTTGAAACCGGGAAAAACGTTCGAGGAAGCGCAGGCATATTTCGCCAAGGCGATCCCGCTGATCGAGCGGCACGGCCTCAAGCGTGTCGAGGTCTTCAGGATATCGGAGAAGATGCGCGGGCATGAGGAGGTCAATCCGTCCATCGTCCAGGTGTGGCGCGTCGACGCGGAAAACCCTTTCGCCGCCCTGATGGCGGACCCGGCCTACAAGGAGGTCGTTCCCTGGCGCGACTCGATCTTCGAGATGCCCAAGCTCCAGGGCTGGTTCGGTCACGAGATCGCCGTCTGAACCCGGGCCGCCAAGGGCCCGCCGTCGCGAACGAACCGTTCGCGCGCCCGATTGGGAGGTGTGCAATGCGCGGTTTTTCCGAAATTGAAAAGCGGGCGATGGAAAGGAAAGGAGGGCGCGCCGCCCTGGCGCGCCTTCTTTCCGCACCGGAACCGCCCGACCGGCTTCGTGCGATTCCCGCCGACCGATGGCTGTCGGCGATGACGAAATGCGTGTTCCAGGCGGGGTTCAATTGGAAGATCGTGGAAAATCTGTGGCCCAGGTTCGAGGAGGTGTTCGACGGATTCGACATTTACCGGTGGGAGCTGATGTCTGACGACGACGTCGACAGGCTGCTGACCATCGACGGAATCGTCGCCCACGGGCCGAAAATCCGCTCGGTCGGAGTAAACGCCCGTTATTTGGCGGAAATCGCGGAGAAGCATGGCGGCGTGGGCGCGTTCTTCGCGGAGTGGAAACCCGGTCGGTACTGCGCCAATCTTCTCGCGCTGCAGGCGGGATGCGCCCGCATGGGCGGGCGGACCGGCCAGATGTTTCTCCGCAGGATGGGGATCGATACGGTGATCTTCTCGCCGGACGTCCTCAAGGCCCTGGCGCGGGAGGGCGTGGCGGACGCCATGCCCGTTTCGAAACGGTCGTTCGACGCCGTTCAGGCCGCCATCGACCAATGGCACGGCGAAACCGGCCGTCCATTGACGCAGATCAGCCAGATCCTCGCCTTTTCCGTCGATTAGGGGTTCTACTCCCGCTTGCATGCATAGAGCCAGGTGATGCGGGCGCCGGCTTCCGGCAGGTCGACTACGCCGCCGTGCGCGACGCCTCGCGGCCCGCCCGCGTGCCGGCCGCCGCCTGGCTGGGCAAGGCGCGGCTGATCGACAACGTCGCCGTCTGACCCCCGGGGAGGGGCCGCGGGCCGCGAACTGGACCGCATATCCGCCATCTTCTGGAACTGGACAGGGCGCGGGCATCGTTCCTATGGTGATAGGGTAAAGGCCCGCGTAGCCGGGCCGGAGGAGGAACGTTGGACGGATCGCGGGCGTGCTTCGTGGCTGCGGGGGGCGTTTTCGCCCTTTTCGCCGGGGATGTCCTGGCCGCCAAGGCGCAGATGCTCTTCGGGGCAAGCATGCCCGTGCATATGGGCGAAACCCTCCAATTCTTTGTCCTCCTGGTCGCCGTGACCCTGTTTGTCGCCGGGACCCTGGTCCGTGAAGGCCGGGAAATGCGGAAAAGCCGTGACGCGGACACCGCCAACGACATAGTGCAAAAAACATCAACCCAAGGGAGTGACCACCCATGAGAGACAAATTGTTCGGGGAGAACGTTTTCCAGTCTCCCATCAGCCGACGCCGGTTTTGGCAATTGACCCGGACCTACGGCTTCACGGCCCTGGCCGTGACCGCCGCCGGCCTGCCGATGTTTTCCGAAGAGGCGCTGGCCCAGACCGCCAAGGAAGAGAAGGAACGCCAGAAGAGCGCCAAATCGACCATGAATCTGGCCACCGAATATGTCGTCGGCGCGACCCGCTACTATCCGCTGGTTCAGTTGAATCTGAAGGAAAACATCCAGAACCTGACCAACGGCGAGGTCTACGTGAAGCTGTCGCCGGGCGGCGTCCTGGGCAAGGGCGGCGCGCTGGCCTCCAAGGTGCAATCCAATACCATTCAGGCGGCGCAGCATTCCGTTTCCAACTTCGCGCCCTTCGCTCCGGCCATCGATCTGATCAACGTGCCTTACTGGGCCAACACCAACCAGAAGTTCGTCAACCTGGTGACGTCCAAGGCCTGGCGGGACGCCGTCCACACCCGTGTCAACGAACGCGGCTTCGAGGTCCTGCTGTATCTCGTGCTCGATCCGCGCACGGCGGCCACCCGCAAGGGCTTCGGCAAGGTGTTGAAGACGCCCGAGGACATGAAGGGCATGAAGTTCCGGGTGCCTGGTTCCAAGATCCTGCAGCAGTTCTATCGCATGGCGGGAGCCAACCCGACCCCCGTGGCCTGGGGCGAGACGCCGACGGCGATCAAGGAAGGCGTCGCCGACGGGCTCGATCCGGCGCTGGTGGCGCTCTACGCGGCGGGCTTCAGCGGCCTCCTCGAAACCGTGTCGTTCATCAAGTCCGTCGAGGACGCGCAGGTCTATTCGTGCAATCTGCAATGGCTGAGGGGGCTGTCCGACACGGCCCAGGAAGGCATCCGCCGGGCCGCCGAAATCACCTTCCAGCAGAATCTGGCCCAGGTTCCCGCCTCGCGCGCCTTCGCCATGGCCGAGATGGCCAGGTCCGGCACCGCCTATTACGCGCCGAACGAGGGCGAACTGGCGCAGTGGAAGGAAAAGACCGGCGCCCAGCGCCCGGAATGGGACGACCTGAAGAAGTCGCTGGCCGGCAGTCTTGCCAAGTTCGGCGAGTTCGAGGAAGCGGCCAACGTCCAGGGCCGCTACTACGTCGACGACGTCAAGGGATGAACCGAGCCGGCGAAACCGGGGCCGCCGCAGGGGTCGGCGGCCCATGGTCCCTTGCGGCGGGTAACGACCGGTGATGCGCGCCGTCCTTCGCGCCATCGACCGTAACGGCGAACGCTATCTGCTGCTGGTTTTCTATTCCCTGGTGGTCGCGGTGATCGGGATCGAGGTGGTGCGCCGCTTCGTGCTCTCCTACTCCAGCATCTGGGGCGAGGAAATCGCCCGGTTCGCGTTCATCTACCTGACCTGGATCGGGGCCAGCGCCGGGGTCAAGAACCGCAGCCATATCCGCATCGACGTGATCTACGGCTGGGTTCCCGAACGGCACCACGTCTGGCTCTATGCCCTGGCCGATGTGGCCACCATGATTTTCGCGGTGGTTGCCCTGTACTATTCGATGATTCCGATCATCACCTCTCTCAATTTCGACAACGTTACCGACGGTCTCCGCATAAACCGGTCGTTCTTCCTGGTTGCGGTGCCCCTGGGGTTCGCCATGACGCTGGCGCGCGTGACGCAGAATCTGGTCCGCGACCTGCGTGACCATCGGGCGGGCCGCCCCGTCTATCGCGGCAAGAAGTTGTTCGAGTGATGTACCAGCTCTATGCCGCATCATCGAACATCGGCTGGGCCGTCTACGGCCCCGCCCTGGGCATGGTCGTTCTGATCCTGCTCGGCGTGCCGATCTGGGTGGTGCTCGGCCTGGGAACGACGGTGCTGCTGTCGACGACGGATGTGATGCCCCTGACCCTGATCGGCGAAACGCTGTTTTCCGGCGTCGACAGTTTTTCCCTGATCGCCGTGCCCCTGTTCATCCTGACCGGCGATGTCGTGGTGACGACCCGCATGTCGGAAAAGCTTCTCGGCCTGGCGGAGGCGGCGCTCGGCTGGATCCGTTCGGGGCTGGGCACCTCGACGGTGCTGGGCTGCGGGTTCTTCGCCTGCATTTCCGGTTCCGACGCCGCCGACGCGGCGGCCCTCGGGCGGATCACCGTTCCCCACCTGGTGGCAAAGGGATATCCCCTGCCTTATGCCTGCGCCCTGGTCGCCAGCGGCGCCACCACCGGCATCCTGATCCCGCCGTCCATTTCCTACATCATCATCGGCCTGACACTGGGCATATCGGCCTCGACCCTGTTCCTGGCGGCGGCCATTCCGGGGGCGTTGGTGCTGCTGACGATCATCCTGACCAATGTCGCGGTCAACCGTTCGCGCGGCTATGAAAAAAGCGCCGGCAGGTTTTCCGCGCCCGCCTTCGGGCGCGCCTTCTGGGCGGCGCGCTACGCGCTGCTGGTGCCGTTCATCATCCTCGGCGGCATTTATTCAGGCATCTTCACGCCGACCGAATCGGCCTCGGTCGCGGTGCTGACGGCGATCGCCGTCGGGTTCGGCACCCGGCAACTGAAGCTGTCCGATTTCCCGCGCATGATGGAACGCTCGGCCGAGGTCAACGGCGTCATCGCCCCGATCATCGGAATCGCCCTGCTGCTGGCCCAGGCGCTGGCGGCGCTCGACGTGCCGCAGGCCTTCGTCAACGGCATTACGGCCGCGACGGACAGCGCGCCTCTTGTGATCCTGCTGATGCTGGCGGTGTTCCTGATCGCCGGATGCGTCATGGAGACGACGCCCAACATCGTCATCCTGGCGCCGCTGATGTTGCCGCTTGCCTCCGAGATCGGCATGGACCCCATCCATTTCTGCATTTTCATGGTCACGGCCCTGGGGGTCGGATTCATCACGCCCCCGCTGGGGCTCAACCTGTTCGTGCTGTCGGGCCTGACCGGAGAGCCGGTCCTGAAGATCGCCGCGCGGGCGGTGCCGTTCGTCCTTTCGATGCTCGTGATCGTGGTGATCCTGGCCTTCGTGCCCTGGCTGTCGCTTTGGGCTCTATAGAGCCTGTCAGTTCCGCGAACAGGTATAGGGCCAGGTGATGCGCGCGCCTGCGGGCACGGTTTCCCCGTCCGCCGCGATGACGGCGATCGGCACGGCCTTGTCGTCCTCCGGCAGGGCCTTCATGGCGGCGCTGTCGAAGGGCGGCTTGCCGCGCCACAGGGCCAGCGGGTCCATCCAGTGGCCGTCGAAGGGAATGACGCCGCGGCGGCCGACGGCGTAGCGGGGGTCGGCGGAATACCATACGGCGAAGTGGATCGCCGGGCGGCGGGCGTAGCGGCCGCCGGGAACGCCGGAGTTCCCCGTCGGGCCCAGGTCGTCGCCGCGCTTCACGCGCTGGCCTGGGATCAGCTTGGGGACCTCGTTGAAATGGGCGTATTGGGTGTAGGTCCAGACGGACAGACCCGTGTCCTCCGGCGCGTGGCGCAGGGTGATCTCGATCCCCCGGTAGCTGTCGGCGCCTTCCAGGACCTGGAGCACCGTGCCGTCGGCCACCGCCCGCATGGGTTCGCCGAAGGGGGCGGGCATGTCGATGCCGCCGTGATAGGCGATGCGCTCGCGCTTGCCCGAATAGTCGATGGCCCAGCCCTCGTCGATGCCTGGGCAGTCCAGCCCTTCGGGAAAGCGCGGCACGAGCCCCGTCGGGAACAGGCCGCGGGCGACGGCGAGGTCGATGTCGCAGTTCCGGCCGCGCAGGATGGCGCAGCGCACGTCCTGGGCGATGGAGGGCGGCGGAACCCGGCCTTCCGGGGCGCCCGGCATGCCGGCGGCCGGGGCGCCGCCGCCTTCGCCCTCGCCGCCGAACCGTGCGCGCAACTCCTCCATCGTCAGGAAACCGTCGCCGTCAGCGTCCATGCGCTTGAAGCCCTTGGGCTTGCGCTGCCATTCGCCGGCGCTGACGCGGCCGTCGCCATCGGCGTCCATCATTCGCATGATCCGCGCCGCCTTGTCCTGGGCCTTGGCGGCCGGTGCCAACAAAACCCCCAGCAACGCCGCGAGGGCGGAGGCACGCAACACCGTTCTCATGGCCCGATCTCCCCGTAAGGCCCGGTTGGAACAGCCGGTATGGACGTGTCGGAAAGGCGGCCGATTATACCAGAACCGCGGCCGGGCGGGAGCGGGATCCGCCGCCTGCCGGTCACGCGGACTGCGGCGCCAGGGCCCGCCGCATCACGAGGCAGAGCGGCAGCGGCGCCAGGATCGCCGCCGCCATGGACAGCATGGCCGGCGCCAGACCGAAGGCGTCGCCGATCAGCCCGAACGCCATCGGCCCGACGATCATCGCGCCGGTGGCGATCGAATAGATGACGGCGAAGCCGCGCGCCTGGCGTTCGGGTTCGATCAGGTCGGCCACCGTGCCGTAGGTGATCGACGATCCGCCTTGCAGGACCATGCCCAGCACCGGCAGCAGGAAATAGGCGGCCAGGGTCGGCAGCAGCAGGACCGCGACGATGCCCAAGGCCGTCAGGATTTCCACCAGCACCAGGGACCGGACGGGGCCCAGGCGTTCAGCCAGGAAGCCGCAGCCGAACTTGCCGAAGGCGCCGCCGGCCAGCGTCAGGACCACGGCGAAGGCGCTGAGCGCCGTCGGCACCTCCTTCTCGATCATCAGGAAGGCGACGAAGGTCAGGAAGCCGCCCTGCACCACCGTATCGACGAGCACGATCCCGCACAGCGCCGCGAAGGCCCCCCGGTCGCGGACGCCCCAGCCGCCCAGGACCGCGCCGCCGCCCTCGACGTCGGCCGGCGGCGGTTTCAGGCCCGCGCCGGCGCGGCCCAGCGCCGCCAGGACGGCCAAGCCGGCGAGAACGGCCGCCGCACCCAGGGCCAGGGTCGTGTGCTGCCACGCAATCCCGGCGCCGATGGACAGGGTGAACAGCCCGGCGAAGGTGAGCTTGCCCACGTCGCCGAACGAGTTGTAGGTGCCCAGCGCCGCCCGCCGTCCCCGGTCGCCGAACACCCGGCTGACCAGGGTCGAGCACAGGGTATGCTGGAAGCCGCCGCCGACGCCGGCGACCAGCAGGATGAGGACCAGCGACCAGAACCCGTCGGCCCAGGCCAGGGCCATGTACCCGGCGCCCGCGGCCAGCAGTCCGAACGCGATGGGCAGCCGTTCGCCGATACGCTCCGACAGCATGCCCGACGGCAGCTCGAAAGCCGTCATGGCCGTGCGGTTGGCGGCCCGGATGATGCCGACCTGCGCGTAGCTCAGGCCGAACGCCTGGGCCACCACCGGCAGCAGCACGTAGAGCAGGTCCGTCAGGCCGTCCTGTAGGCTGTGGGCGGCGCAGCAAGAGGCCAGCGTGACGCGGCGACGGTGCCTGTCGTCACGTTCCATGGGGCGCCAGGTCGACGCGCGCGACGATGCCCGCAAGGTCCTCCGACGCGGGGGGATAAAGCTCCATCACCAGGGGGTCGTGGCCTGGCACCACATGGTCCGGGCTTTCCGCCAGACGCGCGACCTTGCGGTGGCCCTCCAGCATGTCGCCGATGTGGAGCACGGTCGGAAAAGGGTTCTTGTGCCGCCAGTTGGCGTATAGGTGCATGGAATCGGAGGCGAGCACGACCCAGCCGCGTTCGGTCCAGGCCCGCACGAACTGCATGCCCTGGGTATGGCCGCCCACGTGATGCAGGGTCAGGCCGGGGAACAGCGCGTCGTCGCCGTTGTGGAACTCGACCCGGTCCTTGTAGAGCCCCCGCACCAGATGGCACACGTCGTCGGGGTCGAAGGAGTTGCGCAGCACCGGATAGCGCATGTAACGCCCGGTGACGTAGGACATCTCCAGGTCCTGGATGTGGAACGTCGCCTTGGGGAACTTGTCCAGGTTGCCGCCGTGGTCGTAATGCATGTGGGTGATGACCACGTCGGTCACGTCTCCGGGGTCGACGCCGATCAGTCTGAGACTGTCCACCGGGCAGCGGTACATGGTGCGGCCGCGCGCCTTTGCCGCTTCCGCGTCGAAACCCGTGTCGACCACGACCGTATGGCTCTTCGACTTGCAGACCCAGACGTAGTAGTCGATGGGATAGGGCGCGTCGTGGGGATCGGGCGGGTTCAGGAAGTTCTGCGATTGCGGGCGGGAATGGGTACCGTACTTGATGGCGTAAAGCTCGAAGGTCTCGGTCATTTCTTGGTGTCTCCTCTTGACCGAAGCCTATGACCCCCGCAGGGTCCCGGCAAGTCCCATCCCCCCACAGCGTCCGTTCATTGCGGCGGGAACGGCGGGGCGGTAGACTTCGCCTTCACGAGGATCATCCGACAGGGAAAGCGGGAGCCGACGATGGCGCTGCGACTGACCGATTCCGACCTGAAGCAGTTCGACGAGGAAGGCTGGCTGTTCTTCCCGGGCGTGTTCTCGGGCGACGAGGTGGCGCTTCTGAACGAGGAGGCGCACAAGATCTTCGCGTCGGACCGCGAGGAGGTGTTCCGCGAGAAGGACGGCAAGACCGCGCGCACGGCCTTCGCGGCGCAGAATTTCAATGAGGCCTATCGCCGCCTCGGCCGCCATCCGCGCCTCTTGGGCCCGGTGATGCAGCTGCTCGACGGTCCGGTCTACATGCATCAGTTCAAGATCAACGCCAAGGCCGCCTTCAACGGCGACGTCTGGCAATGGCATCAGGACTACGGCACCTGGAAGCGCGACGACGACATGCCGGAGCCCAGGGCCATGAACATCGCCCTGTTCCTCGACGACGTGACGGAATTCAACGGGGCGCTGATGTTCATTCCGCGCTCCCACAAGAAGGGCACGCTGAAGGCCGGGCACGACCTGAAGACCACCAGCTACCCCCTGTGGACCATCGACGAGGACACGATCACGCAACTGGTCGCCGACGGCGGGATCGTGTCGCCCAAGGGCAAGGCGGGCGGCGTCATCATGTTCCATTCCAACCTGGTGCACGGCAGCCCGTCCAACATGTCGCCCTTCGACCGCACCATCGTCTATCTGAGCCTGTGCCACGTGGACAACCACATTCGGCGCTTCCAGCGCGCGGAATGGATCGCCCACCGCGACTTCACGCCGCTGGAGCCGCTGGCCGACCACTGCCTGGCGGAACTGGTCGAGGCACGCCGGGCGGCGGCGGAATAGATTGCGGCCGTTTGATCAAGGTCAATAGCGGCCGGGCGCGCAGGGTGGTAAGCTGTCGCCATGGACACAAACGAACTTCTCGCCGCCATCAACATGGCGATCTCCGAAATGGACGAACGACCCGAGGACATGCACGAAGTCCATATGCGGCTGATCGAGCTGCTGGACCAGTTGCGCGCCACCGGGGCAGACCTGCCCACCGATCTGGTCGAACTGGAACGCCGCCTGTCCGAGGACGTGGAAGGCGTGCCCGTCGACAGCGAGAAGGACCCGGGCCCGCTCGGCTGAGCCCGACCTTTCCCCCTAATTCCCGCCCTTGTAGATGATGCGGTAGACCGCGCCGCGAAAATCGTCGGACACCAGCAGCGATCCGTCCGCCAGTTCCTTCACGTCCACCGGCCGGCCCCAGCGCGCCCCGTCCGGGCGCAGGAAGCCGGTGGCGAAGGGCTCCCACGAAAGGGCCTTTCCCGTCTTCTTGTCGAAGCGCACCCGCGCCACGCGGTAGCCGTCGGGCACGCGGCGGTTCCACGACCCGTGCTGGGCGACGAAGGCGTCGCCCCGGGCCTCGGCCGGGAACATGGCGCCCCGGTAGAAGCTCACGCCGAGGGCCGCCACATGGGCGCCGAAGGCGACCGCCGGCGGATTGTGCGGCGCGGGCAGGGGTCGGTCCTGGAATTCGTCCGTGCGCGCCGTGCCGCCGCCGAACCACGGGAATCCGAACCACAGGCCTTTTACCGGCGCGTGGTTGAACTCGTCGGGCGGAACGTCCTCGCCCATGTTGTCGGCGCCGTTGTCCGTGAAATACAGGTCTCCGCTTGACGGCTGGAAGTCGAAGCCCACGGAATTGCGGACGCCGCGGGCGAACACCTCGGGCGTCCGCGGGCCGGGCGTGCCCGGCGGGGCGAGGCGGAGGATGGTGCCTTCCATCCCCTTGACCTCGCAGACGTTGCAGGGTGATCCGACCGCCACGTAGAGCAGGCCGTCCGGGCCGAAACGGGCATAGCGCCAGCCGTGCCAGGGATCGTCGGGCAGGGCGTCGAACAGGACTTCGGGCTCGGCCGCCTGCAATTCTTCAAGCGAGCGCGCCCGCCAGCGGCTGATGCGGTGCTGTTCGGCGATGTAGAGCCAGCCGTCCCTCCAGTCGACGCCGTTGGCGACGTTCAGGTTGTCGAATACGCGCACGACCTTTTCCGGGCGCATGTCCCGGTCGGCGTCGACGATGGCGTGGACCTGGGGCCCCCGCTGGCCGACGAAGACGACGCCGAGTTCCGGCACGGGCACCAGGCTGCGCGCCTTGGGCACGGTCGCGAACGGTTCGATGGCGTAGCCCGGCGGCACCTGGATGAAGGGCGGCAGGCTGTCCGCGGCCCGCGCCCCGCCGGCGGAAAGGATCGCCAGAAGCAGGAGCGCCGGCAGCCTCATGACGCCGCGGCCCCCGCCAGCGGCGGGGCATAGGCCAGGGCGCCGTCCCGCTCTTCCGTGTCCCAGGGAAAATTGACCCACACGTGCTGCGCCACCTCGTGGATGAAGATGTCGGGCAGGTCGCGCGCGGCGGGCTTGGCGTACAGGGTGACGAACAGGGCTTTCGGCAGCAGGTCGCGCGCCACCTGCGCCGTGGCGCCCGTGTCGACCAGATCGTCGACCAGAAGCCAGCCGGCGCCCCGGTCGACGACCGCGGCCTCCGGCGTTTTCAGAACCCGGACCCGGCCTTGTTCGCGGCCGTCGTAGCTGGCGACCGACAGGGTGTCGACGATGCGGATGCCCATTTCGCGGGCCACGACGGCGGCGGGCACCATGCCGCCCCGGGTGATGGCGACGACGCCCTTCCACGGGCCGTTCGGCGGCATGGACAGCAGGCGGCGGGCGAGGGCGCGCGAGTCCGCCTGGACCTCGGCCCAGGTGACGGCGCGCTCCGTGCGGGGATCAGCAGGCATGGGGCCCATGATAATGGCGGACGGCCGGTCCCAGAAACGAAAAACCGGCGCCCATGCCGGCGCCGGTCATCCGGATTTGCAGGTGAACCCCGTACTTTAACGGACGTACAGGTGCACTTCGTTGGTCTTGGCCGCGGCCAGGGTCTTGGCAGACACGGCGACGCGGGTCGGCGGCAGGCCCATCTCCACCAGGGACCGCTTGACGTCTTCGGCGTGGCGCTTGGCCTTGTTGGTGTTGATCGCGACGCGCGCGGCCCCGCCGGCCGACGGCGCTACGGCGACCAGGTCGAAGACCGCCGCCGGATGGGTTTCCAGGGCGCGGCTGACGGCCGTGTAGAGGGCCTGCTGATAGGGCACGTTGGGCCGGTCGAAGCGGATCACCACCAGGGGGCGGCGGCCCGTCGTATCGGCCGGGGTGGCGACCTGGCTGGCGCCCTGGCCGCGGCCGGTGACGGCGGCGTCGAGCAGCGAGGCGCCCAGGGATTCACCCTGGCGGATGCCGGCGGAAATCTGCACCAGGTTGCGCTGTTCGGCGCCGATCCAGCTCGACTGGCGGCGCACGTCCTCGGTCACTTCGCGGTGCAGGCGGTCGATCAGGACCACGGTCTGGTCGACCTCGTCCTCGAGGATGGCGAGTTGGCGGTGGTCCTCGTCGACGGCGCCGGAAACCTTGAAGGCGGCGCGCACGCTTTCCGTCAGGAACGAGGCCAGGGTGGAATCCGAGGACACGCCCGTGGACAGCTTGTTCATTTCGCCGATGTCCTGGCTCAGCCGGTTCAGATCCTGCTGCGCCGTGTTGAACTGCTGCACCAGGACCGGGTTGCCGCGGGTCGTGCCGACCTGCAGGCGCGATTTAACGGCGGCGATGGTGCCGTGGTACTGCTGCGAACTTTCGACGATGCGCGAACGCAGCGACTGAAGCTGTTCGTTGTGCTGCAGGATCGAGCTTTGCAGCTTCTGCAGTTCCTCGCGCAGTTCCTGGACCTTCTTGCCGACGAAGGTGCCGGTCGCCTCGCCCGGCGTGACGCCGCTGGGAACGAACTTGGACGAGCCCAGGGCCGGCTGTCCGGTCGCCTGGGCAGCCGATTGCTGCTGCTGGGCGGCCTGCGGTTCGGCCGCGGCCGGCTTGGCGGCCTCGGCAACCGGTTTGCCCGCAGGTTCCGACGCGTTCAGTGAAGGCCACAGATCCTCGTCGAACGAGCACGCCCCCGTGAAGATCACGGCCCCCGCCAGAAGAACTCTCAGTTTCGGAAAACTCATCTCGTCCGCGAGCCCTTGATTTTCCCCCGGTGTGAGCCGGAGTTGTTTATTGATCCCCAGGGAGTATGGCCGTGGACATACCCCGCCCCTCAGTGTCCGGGCGAGTGTACTCAATGGCCCGGAGCACCACAAGTTCCTATTTTAATACGGAGATTCGGCCTTTGACGACCCTTAATCGGGGGCGCCTTCTAGCGCTTGCAAACAAGGAAGTGCTGGAGTAGTGTCCGGCTCCTTCTGGGACGGGGGGCCGCATCCGGCCACGTCCCGGGCGCCCGTAGCTCAATTGGATAGAGCATCTGACTACGGATCAGAAGGTTGGGAGTTCGAATCTTCCCGGGCGCGCCATTTCCCCCGTTTCCCCAGGAATCCGCCGACAATTCGCCTTGCAAAGGTCCACTCCCGGGCGGGCCGGGACGACCCGTCGCCGCGACCTGCTACCGTTGCGGCGGTGCCGTCAGGAACGTCAGCGCCACGAAGCGGTGGCCCCTGGTGACGGGCATGACCTCGTGCAGCAGCGAGCAGGAGAACACCACCGCGGCGCCCTTCTCGGGACGGAACAGCTCGGGCCCGTATTCGGGAAAACGCAGGTCGCCGCCCTCGTACTCGCCCGTGTTCAGGTTGAGCGTCACCGCGAACTTGCGGTTCCTGGTCGCCGGGCTGGTGTCGTCGCGGTGCACCGTGAAGAAGCCCGCCTTCTCCGCCTTGTAGCAGCCGATCTTGAAGGTCTCGACCGTGTAGCCCTCGAAATGAAAGGCCTTGGAGACCTCGGGCACCAGGCGCGGCATCAGCCGGTTCAGCAGCCGCTGCTCCAGGTCCCTGTCGCGCAGGTAATAGTCCTCGCGCCGCTTGGTCGTGGGCACCACCTGGACGCCGCCGCCGGCCGACGCGCCCACGGCCACCGTGCCGTCGTCGCGCTCGCCGTTGTGCCACAGGCCGATCAGCCAGTCGCAGTCCTCGGGGTCCAGCGCCCGCGGGATCAGGAGCGCCGGCGCGGCCCGCTGGACGATCGTCTCGGCGCGGCCGTGTCCCCCCTGGGCCAGCATGTCGGCGATCCAGGCGCCCAGGCCGGCCGCCCCGCCCTCCAGCCCGCGCGCCCCGACCAGGCGCTGGTTGGGGTCGAGCACGTAGACCGCCGGGGCGGCGATGCCCGAGAGGCCGGCGAAGCCGTTGGTGATCTCCGCCCCCGGATCGGCGAGCACGCGATGCGGCCACCCGGCGGTTTCCTTCTGCGCCGCCGCCTGGGCGGTGTCGCCGGGCACCAGGGTCACCACCTGCGCCGTGCCGGCGGCCAGGGCGTCGGGCTCGAGCCCCTCCGCCCGCAGCGCCGCCAGGTCGCGCCCGCCGGCGAACACCATGACGACGGGCCTGCCGGTGACGGCCGAATAGAATTCGAAGGTCCGGCCCTCGGAATCGCGGCAGGCGAACAGGGGAGTGTGGTCGCCCCGGGCATACCGGGGACGCGCTGGCGGCGCGAACGCGTGGGGGATGGCGGTGCTGATGGAACCCTCCTTCGGCCGGACTGGCGGGCCGATGATAGCGGAGAAGCCCGCATCGACAAACCCTTGCGCGCGCCGCCGGTTGCATCGCGTTTTCGGGGCGGATACAAGTCCTCGGCGCCGGATCGGCCGTCGCGAGCAGGCCCAACCCGTTGGTGATCGACGTGCAATCCGTATCGGCAACCGTCCGCATTCTTCGCCAAGACCGGATCCAGACGGCGCTTGCCCTCGGACTGTGTCTCGTCGTCGTCCTTGCCCAGACCTTGATCCCCGACTACCGGCGTCCCGTGGCCGACGCCATGCAGTACGCCGGGACGGCGGCCGCCGTGGGCGAAGCGCTGTTCACGGACCCGGGCCGCGTCAACGCCCTGCTGGGAACCTATTTCGGCCCCGTCTATCCGATGTTCGCCGGGCTGGCGGCAGCGGCCGACGGCGACCTGCTGAGCGCGCTCGAGTGTGTTTCCCATGACGGCGCCGTCTGTAACCTGGACGGATTGACGATCTTGTTCGCCTTGCAGGGCGTGTTGGCGGCGTTGACGTGCTTCTTCCTGTTCCTGGCGGCCTGGCGCCTGGCCGGCGACGCGCGGGTGGCATGGCTGACGTTGGCGATCATCCTGGTCTCGAAGACCTTCGCCAACTACGCGTCGCTGATCCTCACGGAAAGTCCGACGTTTTTCCTGGTCGGCCTGTTCACCTGGTTGCTGGCCCGTCTCCTGACGGACGACACGCCGGGGCGCGGCCTGCTGATCGGCGCCGGCCTGGCCCTGGCCGGGGCCGCGCTCGCACGGCCGTCCTACTTGTACCTTATCTACTTCATGGTGCCGGTCGTCGCCCTGTGGCGGCGGTCGGGCCGCAACGGCACCTGGCGCGCGGCGCTTGTCTCCACCGCGCTGTTTGCGGGCGGCGCCGCGGCGTTGCTGGGGCCGTGGTGGCTGCGCAACTACCTGGTCTTCGACCTTGCCGCCGTCAGCGGCGGCTACGGCGACAGGGTGCTGGTCGAACGCCTGGCCTATAATCTCATGACCTGGCGGGAATGGACGGTCAGCTTCATCTACTGGCTGCCCGATTTCGGCGACAGCCTGGCCACGGCCCTGTTCGCCGAGGATTTATGGAAGCGCCTGAGTTGGTATCATCCCGACTCGTTCTACATGATGGGTCGGGGGCGGTTCTTTGCCGACCTGCGGCAGATGTCCGGCGGCCAGGACAGTCCCCTGGGCTTCCTGCTGCGCGAATACGTCGGCGCGGACCTTGGCAAGCACCTGGCCGTGACCCTGTCCCTGGCCATGCGCGGCCAATGGGTCGGCAAGTATGTCGGCCTTGTCGGATTCCTGACGCTTCCGGCCTGCATCTGGATTCTGCACCGCCGGGGCCGGGCGGGCCGTTTCCTGGTGTTCTGCCTGCCGCCCTATTTCATGCTCGGCCTTTACGCGTTTGTATCCGTCAACGTGGTTCGCTACAACGAGCCGCTGATCGCCGTGTTCGCGCTCTCCGGCGCCACGGTCATCGTCCATCTGGCCGACCGCGGCCGGCAACGCCTGCGCCGAACGAGGGAACGAACATGATCGCCTATCTCAAGCTCGCCGGATTCCTGTTGATGATCGTCGCCGGCCAGATCTGCTTCAAGAAGGCGGCCCTGTCCGGCGCCGGTCTGGACAACATCTTTCATTCCCTGTTGAACAAATGGCTGCTCGGCGCGTTCGTGATCTATGGCGCGGCCACGTTCATCTGGGTGACGATCCTGCGGACCATGCCGCTGTCGACCGCCTATCCGTTCATCGCGCTGGGCTTTCTGCTGGTGCCGCTCGCGGGCGTCCTGTTGTTCGGCGAGCACCTGACCGCGACGCAGTGGATCGGCTCGGGCCTGATCGTGATCGGCATCGTCCTTGCCGGCGGCGCGGGCAGCCCGTTCAACGGTTGATGCGCGGTCCGCGGGGAACCTGACGAGGGGCCGGGGCGCGGCCCGGCCGGCGGCCGCCGGCCGCAGGAAACGGAAGAAACGACATGGTCGCCATTCTGATACCGGTCGCCGCCCTGTTCCTCAGTTTCGGCATCCTGCTTGCCGGCAACGGCCTGCAGGGCACCCTGCTGCCGGTGCGCGCGGACATCGAGGGCTTCTCGCCCCTCGAAATCGGCGTCATGGGTGCGGCCTTCTATCTGGGCTACATTCTGGCCTGCTTTTCGGCCCCCCACGTGGTCGCGCGGGTCGGCCATATCCGCTCGTTCACCGTGTTCGGCACGGTCGCCTCGGCGGCCCAGCTGATGCATGTCGTATGGATCGACGCGCTCGCCTGGTGGGGGCTGCGGTTCATCACCGGGGTTTGCCTCTGCGGGCTCTACATGGTCATGGAAAGCTGGATCAACGAACGCTCCGGCAAGGAGCACCGCGGGCGCATCCTGTCGGTCTATCAGATCGTCAACCTGGGCGCCGTGACCGTCGGTCAATTGCTCCTGAACCTTTACGAGCCGGCCGGGTTCGAACTGTTCGTTGTCGCCTCGGTGCTGGTTTCCGTCGCCCTGGTTCCCGTCGCCCTGACCCGGACGACGGCGCCGCAGCCGCTGCAGCAGGTCCGCATCCGCATCCCCCGCGTGTTCGCGATTTCGCCCGTCGGCGTGATCGCCTGCCTGACCGTGGGGCTGGTGAACGGCGCGGTGTGGACCATCGTTCCCCTGTTCGCGCAGCACGCGTTGCCGTCGATCGCCGAGCTGTCCGTGTTCATGAGCCTGATGATCGTCGGCGGCGCCGTTTTCCAATGGCCGCTCGGGCGCTGGTCGGACCTGGTCGACCGGCGCTGGGTGGTCATCGTCATCTGCGTCGGCGGCGCTGTCAGCGGCCTTGCCCTGATGACGTTCGGCGAGTTCTCGCGCACGGCCATGTTCGCCTTCGCCTTCGTCTACGGCGGCTTCACGTTCTCGCTTTATGCCGTCGCCATCGCCCATGCCAACGACCAGGCCGGGCCCGAGGACTTCGTGGAGACCGCCTCGACGCTGATCCTGGTCTTCTCCATCGGTGCCGTGGCGGGGCCGCTGCTGGCGTCGGGCGTCGTCGAACTGGCGGGTCCGAATTCCTTCTTCGCCTATTCGGCCCTTGTTCACGTCCTGACCGCCGCCTTCGCCTTCTACCGCACGCAACGCCGCGCCGCGTTGCCGGCCGAGGAAAAGGAGGACTTCATCCCGGTGCCGCGCGCCTCGCCGGAGATCGCCAACATCGACCCGCGCGGTCCCGATGCCGACGACGACCCTGTGGACGGCGACGAACCGATGGACGGCGGCGACCGGGCGCCATAAAAGAACGTCTGACATGGCGAAACACAGATCCGCCGCCGGCGATGCCGAGGCCAAGTTCCAGCAGGCCGTCCGGGCCTTCCAGAAGGGCGACTTCCGCCACGCCCAGAAGATCGTCCAGCGCCTGGAGAAGGCGGTCGGGCCGGCGCCCGCGCTCACCCACCTTCGGGGGTTCATCGACCTGGAGCTGGGCAACCTCCCCGCCGCGATCAAGGCGCTCAAAGCCTCCCGCTCGGCCATGCCGACGGACGTCAACGTGGTCAACGCCCTGGGCTCGGCCCTGCGCCGTTCGGGCGATGCGGCGGCGGCCGTGGAACAGTTCCGCCTGGCCGCGGACATGGCGCCAGGGCGCGCCGACATCCTGGCCAACCTGGGCAACGCCCTGGGCGCCGCCGCCGACCGTAACGCGGCGGTCGAGGCCTATATCCGGGCGCTCCAGATAAATCCGGCGATGACCGAGGTCCGCCGCAATCTGGTCACCGATCTTCTGGCCGTGGGTGCCTATGCGCGGGCCGCCGCGGAATTGGGGCGCCTCCTGGCGGAGGACCCGGACGACACCTGGGCGCTCCTTGTCCTGGCCGAAGAGGACGCCGTCAACTTTCGCTATGACGATGCCCGCAGGCGCTACGCGCGGGTGCTGGAACTCGATCCGGGAAACGCCGATGCCCGCCTGGGCTTGGCCGACATGGCGGTTGCGTCGGGGCGGCCGCGCGACGCCGCCCGGGAGTATACGGCGGTGACGCGGAGTCCGGACGGCCCGCCTGGCCCCGCGGCGTCCCGGGTGATGTGCCTGAACTACCTGCCGGAAACCACGCCCCGCGATCTCCGCGCCGCCGGCGCGGAATGGGAGCGGCGATACGCCCTGCGAACGGTCAACGCCCGGCCGCGTTCCGGGCACGGCGACGCCATGCGGGTCGGCGTCCTGTCGGGCAAGCTGGGCTGGCATCCCTGCGGGCAGTTCTTGCTGCCGTTCCTGGCCGAGGTCGATCCCGGGCGCCTTCAGGTCGAATTGTTTGCCAAGGACGTAAAGGCCCATCAGCATGTCGATCTCCTGCGCGCCCGCGCCGCGCGCTGGCACGACGTATCTCACTTGCCGGCGGCGGATACCCTGGACCTTCTCGTGTCGCGCGAGTTGGACGTCCTGATCAGCGCCACCGGTTTCGAGGAAGGCAGCCTGCTGCCCCTGTTCACCGCCCGGCCGGCGCCGGTGCAGGTCGTCGGGTTCGCCCACTTCGGCACCACGGGCCTGTCGTCCATGGACGCCATCCTGGCCGACCGCTTCCACATCCCGCCCGGCGCCGAGGACGGCTACGCCGAACAGGTCGTGAGGCTGCCGGACAGTTACATAACCTACGCTCCGCCTTCATACCTTCCGGACCTTGCGGAGACACGGGCATCGGGCGCTCGACCGCTGACGTTCGGCTGTTTCAATGCCCTGGCCAAGTTGTGCGACGAGACTCTGGCGCTCTGGGCGCGGGTGTTGGACGCGTCGCCCGGCTCGCGCCTGATCCTCAAGGCGGGGCCGCTGGCCGACGAGGCGGTCCGGCGCGACCTCGCCCGGCGGTTCCGAGCGGCGGGCGGCGATCCGGACCGCCTGGACCTGCGGGGCGGGTCGCCGCACGGGCAACTGCTCGACACCTACAACGAGATCGACCTGGCGCTCGATCCTCTGGCCTATTCGGGCGGGCTGACGACGCTGGAATCCCTGTGGATGGGGGTACCCGTGGTGACCCTGCCGGGAGAGACCTTCGCGCGGCGTCATTCCCTCAGCCATCTCAGCGTTTCGGGCCTCGACATGTTCGTTGCGCGGGACGCCGACGATTACCTGCGCATCGCGACGACGTTTCCCGACGTGATGAAGGCCGCGGGTCTGGATCGCGCAGGCGTGCGCGGCGCCATGAAGCGTTCGCCCATCAGCGACGGACGAGCTTATGCGGATGCCTTGGCGGACGCCCTGGAAGGCGCCGCGGCGGGGCGTTGACGGCGATCGGCGCGATTGACCTTCGGCCCGGAAATCCCGATAACGGCACATCCAAATTGTATACAAGGCCCCGACAACGAAGAGCCGGGCCGCACCGACCACGGAGAGGAAACCCATGGCACATATCGCCGCGTCGACCGCGCTCGATCACATCAAGGTCCTTGACCTGACCCGCGTGCGTTCGGGGCCCACCTGCGTCCGCCAGCTCGCCGACTGGGGCGCCGACGTCATCAAGGTCGAACTGCCCGAAAGCATCGAGCCCGACGGCACCCTCGGCGCCAAGCGTCATACGGCCGACTTCCAGAACCTGCAGCGCAACAAGCGCTCCCTGACCCTCAACCTTAAGGAAGAAGAAGGCCGCAGGCTGTTCCTCCGCCTGGTCGAGGGCGCCGACGTGGTGATCGAGAACTTCCGCCCCGACGTGAAGGACAAGCTGGGCATCGGTTACGAGGCCCTGAAGGCCGTCAACCCGCGCATCATCCTGGGCTCCATCTCCGGCTTCGGGCAGGACGGCCCCTATGCCAAGCGCCCCGGCTTCGACCAGATCGCCCAGGGCATGGGCGGCCTGATGTCGATCACCGGGGAACCGGGGCGCGGGCCGATGCGCGTCGGCATTCCCGTGGCCGACCTGACCGGCGGCCTGTTCTGCGCCATGGGCGTGCTGATCGCCCTGATCGAGCGGGAGAAATCCGGCCGGGGCCAATGGGTCCAGTCGTCGCTGCTGCAGGCCATGGCCTTCATGCTGGATTTCCAGGCGGCGCGCTACCTGATGGAAAACCATGTGCCTCAGCAGGCCGGCAACGACCACCCGACCTCCATCCCGACGGGCGTGTTCCCGACCAGCGACGGTCACATCAACATCGCCGCCGCCGGCGAGCGCATCTGGCAGCGCCTGTGCGACGTGCTGGGCACCCCGGAATGGGCCGAGGACGTGCGTTTCAACGGCCCCGAGAAGCGGTCCAGGAACCGTCACGAGCTGAACGCCATGATCGCCGAGAAGACCAAGGACAGGACCAGCGCCGACTGGGTCGACGCCCTCAACGAGGCCGGCGTGCCGACGGGGCCGATCTACGACATGGCCGGGATGTTCGCCGACGAACAGGTCAGGCACCTGGGCATCGCCGCGGAATGCGAAACCGTATGCTTCGGCAAGGCGAAGATGATGGCGCAGCCGATCCGCATGAGCCGCACGGATTCCAAGCTGGCCGTCCATCCGCCGGAAAAAGGCGAGCACACGGACGAAATCCTGAAGGGCCTGGGCCTGACGGACGCGGAACTGGCCGACCTGCGGTCGCGCGAAATCATTTAGGAAGGCGGGAATTTCACCACAGAGGCGGTGAGGCGGTGAGAAGGGTGCTTTCTGGATTCCCGCGTTCGAGGGAATGACGACGAAGGCCGATTCAACCCGTCACCCCCGCGCAGGTGTTGTGTCCCGGGGGGCCAGGTTCCTTTTTTCTTCTCACTGCCTCACCGCCTCTGTGGTTTCTTGTTCCTGATTTGCGCAAATACGTCGTCGCGGACGCCATGCGTCCGCTCGGGATTTGCGACTACTCCGCCGCCTCGGCCTTGGGCCGCACCGGGGTGCGCATGGTCACCCATTCCTCGGCCGCCGTCGGGTGGATGCCGATGGTGGCGTCGAAATGGGCCTTGGTGGCGCCGGCCTTCATGGCGATGCCGAGCGCCTGGGTCATCTCGGCGGCGTCCAGCCCGACCATATGACAGCCGAGCACGCGGCCGGTCTTCCTGTCGACGATCATCTTCATCACGGTATGCTCGTCGCGGCCCGACAGCGTGTACTTCATGGGCCGGAAATGGGACTGGTAGACGTCGATGTCGTAATCCCGGCGGGCCGCCTCCTCGGTCAGGCCCACGGTGCCGACGGGCGGGGTCGAGAACACGGCCGTCGGGATGCCGGCGTAGTCCACCTTGGTCGGCCGGCCGCCGAACAGCGTGTGGGCCACGGCCATGCCCTCGGCCAGCGCCACGGGCGTCAACTGCACCCGGTCGATGACGTCGCCCAGGGCATAGATGCTGTCGACGCTGGTCCGGAAATAGTCGTCGACGACGACGGCGCCGTTGGCGGCGAGGCGCACGCCCGCTTCCTCCAGGCCGATGCCGCGCGAGTTGGGCGCGCGGCCCGTGGCGTACATGACGGTCTCGACCTCCAGGATCTCGTCGTCGTCGAGGCGCAGCGAATAGCCCGCCGCGGTCTTCTCGATCGATTGGACCCTGGTCTCCTGGTGGATGACGACGCCCTTCTTGACCATTTCCTCGTGCAGGGTGTCGCGCACCGCCTGGTCGAACCCGCGCAGGATGTTTTCGGCCCGGATGACGACGTGGGTTTCGGCGCCGAACGCGTTGAAGATGCCCGCGAATTCGACGGCGATGTAGCCGCCGCCGACGATCGCGATGCTGTTCGGCAGGCGGTCCAGGTCGAGCGCCTCGTTCGACGTGATGGCGTGCTCGATGCCCGGAATGTCCGGCAGCGACGGCCAGCCGCCGGTGGCGATCAGGATGTATTTCGCCGTGCGGGTCTTGACGCCGTCGGGGCCCGCAACCTCGACCGTATGGGCGTCGACCACCCGGCCCGTGCCGGTCAGCTCGTCGACCCCGGCGTCGCGCAGCAGGCGATGGTAGACGCCTTCCAGGCGGTCCAGCTCCCTGTTCTTGTTGGCGATCAGGCGCTGCCAGTCGAAGGCCGGCTCGCCGGGCTCCCAGCCGTAGCCGCGCGCATCCTCGAAGTCCTCGGCGAAATGCGCGCCGTAGACCAGAAGCTTCTTGGGCACGCAGCCGCGCATGACGCAGGTTCCGCCGATGCGCAGGTTCTCGACGACCGCCGTCTTCGCGCCGTACTGGGCGGCGGCGAAGCGCGACGCGCGGACGCCGCCGGACCCCCCGCCGATGGTGATCAGGTCGTAATCGTACTGGGGCATGGGGAACTCCTTGGACGTGCGGGGCTGACGGATTGCGGGACGGGGCGGGGCGGGGCGGGAACGGCGCCTCCCATCTAAGCTTGTTCGCCGGCGCGATCAACCGTGACCCGTTTTACGACGGCGCGCGGCCGCCGGAGGCGGGGCAGGGCGATTCGCGATGCCCAGGCCCGAGCCCGTGACGTTCGCGCAACGGCGGCCCGTGCGCGGTCGGATCGGCGCTGAAAACCCCGCGGGAGCCCCTCGTTTCCACCGAAGTCGCATCAATCTGTGGCATTCGTGCAACACTGTTCCGGAAAATCCACGGTTGTTTCTGAATTTGCTTTTGAAACAGGGGCAAGCCGCTAAACTGCCCCGGTCCGGAACAGGATCGCCAACGCGTGATCCTCCCGAGTTTCGAGACAGAGTGGATTTGTAAGAGTGAATCTCATCTTAGGAGCAAACGAATGAACCTCAAAAAGACCCTTATGGTTGGTGCCGCCGGCGCTGCGCTGTTCGCGTTCGCCGCCCCCGTCGCCACCCCGGCCGAAGCCGGCTCGATCAAGAACGGCAATGCGACCGACCTCAAGGTTTACGGCCAGGTCAACCGCAACATGATGTTCTACAACGACGGTGAAGAATCCGGTTACCGCCACCAGGACGGTGACAACGGCTCCACCCGTTTCGGCTTCAAGGCCACCGGCAAGGTCAACGAGTCGGTTTCCGTCGGCGCCACCCTGGAACAGGAAATCCAGTCCAACGATCCGGCCAACATCAACCAGACCACGGAAACCGACACCAACTCTTCCTTCGTCAACCGTCTTGCCAATGTTCACTTCAGCCACAAGCAATTCGGTAAGCTGACGCTGGGCCAGCAGTCGGAAATCTCCGACGGCATGTCCGACGGTCTCGACCTCGGCTACGCCGCCGGCGCCTTCGCCGGCATGGACACCTCGCTGCTGACTGGCGCCATGCTGTTCCGCAACGACACGACCACGGCGGCCCTGTCCGCCACCTCCATCCGCAGCGTGTTCGCCACCCTGGACGGCGGCCGTACGGACCAGATCCAGTACGAAACCCCGTCCTTCAGCGGCTTCCGCGGTCAGATCGGCCTGGAATCCGGCGGTTCCTGGGGCATCGGCGCTCTGTACGACAACAAGTTCGGTGGCGTGCAGGTTCGCGTCCGCGCCTTCTACGAAAACACCTCCGGTGTCGGCACCACCTCCGACCAGTGGCAGTTGGGTGCTTCCGTGAAGCATGACAGCGGCATCTCGCTGACCGGTCTGTACGGCTCGTCCGATCAGGACTCCGGCGATGACCACAAGGTCTATGGCGCCACCGTCGGCTACACGGCGAACATGAACTCGCTGGGCGCCACCGGTATCGGCGTGCACTTCGAAGGCACCCAGGACCTTCGCGCCGACGGCGTCGACGGCCAGGCCTTCGGCTTCGGCGTCAACCAGCAGATCAAGGCTGCCGGCACCAACATCTACGGCAACGTGATGTTCTGGGACGTCGACGTTCCGTCGACCTCCACGCAGATCGACAGCATCGTGACCTTCCTGGTCGGTGCTCAGGTGAAGTTCTAATCGGGGCAGGCGGGGG
>Ga0210019_1000209_pt1 | contig 77906 bp, 65 predicted proteins | sample CryGeyCG2114_020_2_FD_183969 | JGI IMG/M metagenome (GOLD analysis project Ga0210019, IMG submission 183969) | Groundwater microbial communities from aquifer - Crystal Geyser CG11_big_fil_rev_8/21/14_0.20 (SPAdes) (version 2) | ecosystem: Environmental > Aquatic > Deep subsurface > Groundwater ...
CTCGCTGATTAATTTCATGCTTTTCCTCCTGAAAATTTAGTCGTTTTCCATGAGGGGGCATTATCAGCGAGCCCTTTGATTTTTCAAGACTTTTTTAAATTATCCATGAGTTGTGTCGTGTACGAAGGTAAAAGCCATAAGCTGGTGTTCATTATGCCAGATACGGCTAGCAAAACCGTGGGTCAGCGTTTGTATATTTATCCAGACGGCTCTATGAAGACGGGTAAGCTGATGCCCTCAAAGAATGGCGATTATCTGACATTGTATAATGTGAGCACCAATCAACCACAGGAAGTAAAACACTTGTGGATTAAGGAGCGCCACGGTGTTTATCAGGTTAAAGCCAAGTATAAACGCGGCGGTCATAAAGACTTCACCGTTTATCCGGTAACGGCTGAACAAATGAAGGCCATCGTTTCGCACATGTAAGCGGGCTTATTCAGGGGAGGGGCTTAAAGGCTCCTTTTTCATAAAGGCCCCTCTCGAAATCCAACTCACTGAGATAAACTGTGCAAAATTCTCCTCAAAGCTTGTCCCACACTTGATGGGAGATGCTCATTTACGCCTATGTAAACTGAGCTTTTTCGTCAAATTTTGCTGCGTTTCTCTTGGCGATTTGAATTTCGAGAAGCGCCTGTAAGAAATCCTTAAGCTTTTTTTGGTACATTGGCCCGATAAAAATAATAACTAGGTTGGCTTTATGGATAGAAAATTTTGCGATTTAGATCAGCAGGCTCAATACGCGGTTGCTGAGTTTTTGCTATCGAAGACGGGTTTGACTCGGAGTTTTTGTGAAACATTTCTTCGTATAGACCTCTATCCACATGAGCAGTTTTACTGCATTCGCGAATCAGTGACGCTGACCGCAATTTTGCGGCTTGACAATATCGATCAAATGCTTAGGAGAGAAGTCATTGTTCGAGGGAAGTTAGGTAAACACCTTGATGCTATCAATGAGTATCTTGCATTTTTTGAGAGAAAAGAACTGGAGAGTGTGGCGACTTGGCACTCTGAGGCTTATCAGTCTTCAGAGTCAGGAAGGCGTTGCCGTGTCTGGGTTTTAGACACTGTTCATCCGAAATGGTTTGATCAGTATTCAGAGGCCGCATTTTCTGAGAAATTGTTTTCTGCAAGGTGTGAGTTAAAAAGAGCTCCTGGTTATGATATTCAAGATACTGCTTCATTCAGGCAGAGTTTTGATAGAACCTTCAGTGATCGTTTTTTTGTCTATAGAAAAAATGGTCAGAGAAAAATTCTTTTGGCTAAAGATGTGGCAAGCTTTAAATTTTGTGATAGTTTTTTGCGGTTTCTTGAAACCATGCCTTCTAGTAATGGCTTGCTAGGCGTTAAGATGGCTAACTTCTTTCTTGCGATGATTGCTTCGGGGTTACAAGCCTATACTGATAAGCAACCGGCGTTTGATATTCCTGACTGTTTTGAAACACGTTTTCGGCTCAAGCTTGATACGCATCAAGAGTTTTCTAAACTTTACCAAGAATTTCAAAACCAGGGTTCGGCAATAAACCCCAGCTAATAAGGCCTTTTTGAGTCCAGCTATTCGTGTTTTTTCTGCCACACTGAATATCACGATAATGACAGGGAGTGCGTGTTCGGATGGTGCCTTTTTCCTCCTTAAGCCGATTGGCACACCTAGACAGTATCTTTGCTTGGATATTGATCGCGTCAATCTTCGCTATGTGTATGAGAATTTTTTGCTTAAGGATTATCGTTTTACTGATTTTTCTCGTGAGCGACTTCCTGAGCTTGGCAAATTATGGCGCGGTGAGGCAAGTGATGAAAAGTTGGCTAAGCCTCCGTCTAGGTTGGCTCGGAGCTTTAGAAGGCCGCCGGAAAGTCACCCTAGAATTTTAATCGGTAGGTTTTGGGGTGGAATGCTCAGTAGTTTGGCACCAAGGTCACACCCGTTGATTAATGCTTTTTTGCGATTTCTAAATAATAGTCACTTTTCGAAAAATAGGACTGTTCGCGAAGCTTTTGAGACCACCCTCAATAATTCAATACTGTATTGTTCTCCGACTGATAGATTAAATTTGCCTGCGATAAAGCAAGCTGTCATTAATAAGTTCGTTGAGCTATGTTTATCGCATAAGAGTTTGAGACCCGCCTATAAGGCTTTCTGGCAGGAGTGTGGCCTTGAGTTTTTTAATCGAGAAATCGAGCGCAATAAACCTCTCTCACAGCTTGCCGAAGAATACCGAAACTCGCTATCTAAGGCGCATTCACCGTGAGTTTTTATCTGTTAAGGTTATCTTCAGTTTGTGCTGTTACTCTATGAGCCACACTAACAATATGAGGTATATTATGCTGGTGACTCAAGAAGAGTTAGGTGGTTTAATTAAGCAGATTCTTGATACCACTGATACTTGGAGGTTTCTAATGTATTTAGATAATTATGGTGGAAAAGCTTTCAACTTGGCGGGATTGTTTGGTGCTGTTTTGCTTAACCTTATTCAGTCAGATTTGTCTAAGGATGAGATGCTTCAGGCTTTTGATCAGAGGTTTGTTCAGGGTATGGCTGATTATGATGCTGATCTACTGAGGAGCTACCGAGAATTTCAAGCTTTACCCAGAATGGGGTAACAATCAGATACCTTGTGCTTTTTTAGCGAGACTTTGGGCGCGGAGTTTCCTCTCTAGACGGCTGGTTTTGCTTCTCCTTTATATCATCGGTGGTTTTCGCCCTTCGTAAAAGAAGGGTGGTATAAGGTGTTATGTAGCCAAGCTTACTACCTTTATGTGCTGGCGGCGGTTGGGAGCTTGTGCGGCGTTCATTGAACCAAAAATAAGCCAGTCGCAAGGCCCTAGCTGATGGGTTTACTTGTGCGCATGAAACGAGGGTGGAAGGGTCGGCTGCCTCGCGAGCGTTTCGTTCGAGTTTCAAGGTAATGCCAAGATGTTTCAGGTGTTTCTGGTTTAACATGGGTAAATACTGTAAGCAATGTAAAGCTACAAGGCTAAGCCTTAAGGTTTCTGTTTGATCATCGTTAATGCGTGTTGTCACGCTTTCGCCGTCGAGTGCTCTTAATATCTCAAAAAGCTCATCGCCAAGCCAAGCACGCTGCCATCGTTCGCTAAGGAGCAAGTGGGGAATTCGCCAAGGGTACGGGTTGCCGTGAAAACCTCGTGTAATGGGTGCATCACTGTCTTGAATGAATAGCGGTTCTTTCTCTAAGGTGGTCAATGCCATGTGGCAATAGGCACAAGGCAGCTTGCTAAGCCCAATATAGTCAGTTTTATCGCCTTGTTCTGCCAATTCAGTCAGGAGTCTCATTTCGGCATGTGTGTCGGCATTGCCTGTGTCTATGATCTTGAAGTTGAATCGTCTTTCTGAAAAAACCTTGGCTAATTCGCTGCACTCTGCCTTTGATGAAAAAAACTGCTCGAGTTTCAAAAGATCCTGTAAGTATCGGCTTAGAATTTGTTTTAAGGTGCCCGTTTGGCTTTTGAAATGATCACTTAAATGGCTGGCGGCTAGGGTTTCAAAGTGTGTTTTGATCCAGGCTTCAACCACGTCATAGGCATCATCGCTTCCAGTGTTTGTGTAAAAGGCATTAATGCTTTCAACGACATGCTCAAGAAAGGTGTCTAGTGAAGTCTGGTCGTTCGAGCTGGGGACTGAGTTTTTGGGTTGCCGGTAAAGAATATAGGGTTTGAGGCACAAAAGCAAAACACGTTTTCTCATTGCGTTCAGTAACTCGTGTGAAACGAGCACTGTCGCGCGTGATTCATGCAATAATTTCGCAAGCACACCTACGTGCTGAAAAAGGCTTCTAACGCGGTCGTAGAGCTTTGGGTCTTCGTGTTGTTGGTTGGTTGAGAACCAAAGTTCAAAGCCACTGTCTTTTCTAACAAGGCAGACAGCGGCGCAAACCTCATCGCCCACCACTAGTCTTGCCATCGAGTCTAATCGTCTTGCTAAGCGTTCCACGGCATTGGTGTCGTGAGATAACCTGTGTTGAGGGTTGCTTTGATCGTTTGTGTTGATCGCGTACAGTCGCTGATAAAATTTCCCTAGAAATTGTTTTATAGAGTGTGTTTCAGCTTGTTCTAGAAACTGAATGAGTGATGCGCCATCTTTGATGTCTTTTACCTCAACCCTCATGTTTTTCCTCTTTAGTCTGTTTGGTTTAAGCAGATAAGGTGTGCCATGCGGCCTGTGCGTTGATCGCGTCGATAAGAGTAAAAGCGCCGTTTGTCTGTGTAGGTGCAAAAATCACCACCACTGATATGCTGTACACCAAGCTGGCTCAACCGTTGTTTGGCTAAACCGTACATATCACAGTGGTATTTTCCGGGCGTTTTTGCTGTAAAATTTTGTGCAGCCTGTGCGTCGTGTTGGGTGAAAGCATCGTAGACATCCTGGCCGACTTCAAACGCGCTAGGGCCAATGGCAGGCCCTAGCCAAGCTAAAATATTTTCGGGTTTGGCGCTGAAATGTTTCAGTGTGTTTTCAATGACGCCATGCGCTAAGCCGCGCCAGCCAGCGTGGATGGCGGCAACTTCTGTGCCCTCTGTGTCACACAATAAAATCGGCAAGCAATCAGCGGTCATGATCACCAGTGGAGTATTTGGTTCGCGCGTATAGGCCGCATCGGCTTCGCAATTGCCGCCCGTGCTCACACTGTTAGAGTGTGTTTGGTTTAGCCACAAGGGCTCGCTAGGCAACGCTAAAGTTTCACGAAGAATCACGCGATTTTTCTGAACGTCGTCAGGAGAATCACCCACGTGGTGTGCCACATTAAACGTGTCAAAAGGTGCTTGGCTCACGCCACCTTGACGGGTGGTTGATGCCGCGAACACATTGGCGGGTGCTGGCCAGTTAGGCTTAATGATCATGGTTTCGAATAACTTCAAGCAAATCTTTTATATCGTCAGGCAGTGGTGCGTCAAAACTTAAACGCTCGCCTGTGACAGGGTGCGTTAGGCTTAAATGCGCAGCATGCAGTGCTTGGCGAGTAAAGTCTCTTAGGGCTTGTTTCAAGGTTTCATCCGCGCCTTGCGGTAGGCGAAGCTTGGCATACACTGGATCACCCACGATGGGGTTGAGTCGGTGAGCCATGTGCACACGAATTTGATGCGTTCGGCCGGTTTCAAGCTGCACATCGAGTAATGTGAAATGCTTAAAACGCTCAGCAATACGAAAATGTGTGACGGCCGGTTTGCCGCTATGCACAACTGCCATTTTTAAACGGTTTTTGGCATGTCGCCCCATCGGTTGATCAACGGTGCCACCGCCGGTGAGGGCACCGTACACTAGCGCTTTATAGTGGCGATGAATATCGCGTGCGTGTATCTCGCGCACTAAGTGCTGGTGTGCGCTGGGTGTTTTGGCCACGACCATTAGGCCTGTGGTGTCTTTGTCAAGTCGATGAACGATACCAGCGCGGGGTAGCTGCTTAAGCTCAGGTTCATGGAAAATGAGCGCATTGACGAGTGTGCCACTGTGGTTGCCGGCGGCTGGGTGAACGACAAGCCCGGACGGTTTGTTGATGATCATCAGGTTCTCGTCTTCAAATACGATATTCAAGGTAATATTTTCGCCTTGCCAATCACCTTCATCGGCTAGCTGGGTGTGTAAACGTAAAGTGTCACCGACGTTAACTTTGTGTTTGGGGAGTGCCGTTTCTTCGTTTAAGGTGAGTTCACCCGATTGAATCCAGGCTTTGAGTTTGGCTCTGGAGTAATCGGGTAACAGTGATGCAGCAGCCGCGTCGAATCGCATGCCGTGACAGTTTTCCGGGATGATTAAATTGTGTTCAATTGTGTTGTTCATTACAGTGATAGCCAGAGAGCTAAAAGCTCGTTATAATCGCCAAGCATTGAATAGCATACAAGATAATAGAGCATGATAAAACGTCGATTACACTTATTTGCCTTACTAACAGCCGCGGCCCTTCTTTTGAGTGCCTGCTCAAAGGATGTTGCCGTTGATGATCCGGGTGCTCCTTACAAAGGCAAAACAGAGAAACAGATTTATTTGGGTGGGCGCCATGCCTTATTCCACCAAGACTGGGATCAATGCACCAAACATTTTGAAGGCTTGTTGACCTTGTATCCGTTCGGACAATACGCGAAAAATGCGCAGTTAGATATTATTTATTGTTATTATAAAAACGACGATGTGGGCATGACCTTGGCCTCCGCGGATCGCTTTATTCAGCTGTACCCTATGGATAAAGACGTCGCCTATGCCTATTACATGCGTGGTTTGTCTGAATTTTACCGAAACCGAAGTTTCTTGGATCAGCATTACGACACCGACTATGCCCAACGCGGTTTGGATGATGTGCAAAAATCGTTTTTGGATTTTCAGCATATCATCAGCGACTATCCGCACAGTAAGTATGCGCCAGATGCGCGTCGCCGTATGGTGTATATCCGTAATATTATTGCCTTGCATAACTTGGAAATTGCTAAATTTTATTTTGAGCGCCATTCCTATGTGGCCGCCGCTAATCGTGCGAACTTGGTGGTTCAGCACTTCCAACAAAGCACTGCTGTACCAGGGGCTTTGGTGTTGATGGCTATGTCGTACCAGCGTTTGGGTTTGAAATCGGCAGCAGCTCACACGATCAATGTCATCAAGCTAAATTACCCTAGCGAGCCTGATTTGCAGCGTTTAATCGCGGTTCAGAGTACGCTGTAAAAACTTGCTTGCATCGTTTGGATGGAACGCCGAAGGCGTGATAATCCGGGAAATTTAAACCCGGGTTATCCTCGCTGAGCTCGTCAACAGGCTACATTTTATCGCCAATGTCATTGCGAGCGAACGATAGTGAGCGCGGCAATCTTGCTCATTAATATGGAGATTGCTTCGTCGCGTCGCTCCTCGCAAAGACGGTTGCTACGTTAGTTTGTTGCTGCTTCGTGAATGTAGTCTGGATTGAACCTCGTCGTAGCGAAAGCGAAGACGGGTGGTAATCCGGGAAAGGTAAAATCGTTGCTACTTTTTTTGCACTAGAAATAGGGCTGTCAGTAGCGCAATCGCGAAAGAGATGGGCACGACCATTAAGCCTGTTTGGTAATCACCGATCGAGTAGATGGGGCCGCCACTGGCATCAACCTGGCCTTTCCAAATCGCATCTAAAATAAAACCTACGGCGGGCTGCAATGTTAATCCGCCAAGTACAATGGCCATGTTGATGAAGCCAGACGCTGTGGCGATCAAAGATTTGGGTTGCGTATCCATGATCAAGGCGAACGTTAAGGCCATGGATGAGGCTGCAGCACCAAAGAGTAGCAAGAAAATAATGAGCAAAGCTGTTGAGCTCGGTGGGAAATAAATCATCCACACGCCGCTAATTAAGCCGATAAGCGAGCTTGCTATCATCATCAAGCGTCGCTGTTTTAGCCAGCTTGAAAGCGTGGTGATGATGGGCCCACCGACAGCCACGCCAATCCAAACAAAAGATAAACTGCTGGCTGCGTTCACATTCGTTAAGTGGTAGGCGCGTGAGAGAAACGGCACGCCCCATAATACGGCAAAAATACTGATGGGCGACCAAATCGCAAAGCCGTATAAGGCGCTCACCCAAATCGTGCGGCTTTTGAAAATATGCCAGAAGGGCAGGGATTTTTCTTTTTCCGCGAGATTAATGGTGTGACCAATGTAATTTGCCCAAGGCTTGGGTGGGTGGTTTCGCACAATCAGCACGGTGAGCACGGCAAAGATAAAGCCGAGCACCGCAACTAGAATGCTGGCGTGTTGCCAACCGTATTCTGCGGTGAGTTTGGCCACAGGGCCTTCGCCAACAATTGCACCTACACAACCAAAAATTTGCACAAGGCTTGCGTAGATTGCAAAGTGTTGGGCTTTAAACCAATGTGCACCTACTTTGAGTGCACCAATATAAGCAAAGGCGGCCATAAAACCCATGATAAAACGGCAGACCATGGCCACACCCAGGTGGCTGGTGTAGGCGAAGGCCAGTGTGGCCAATGCGCTGAATAACAAAGACAAGGTGAGCACTTTTCTGGCGCCTAATTTATCCAGCAAAATACCCGCAGGAATTTGCATGGGGGCGTAGCCGTAAAAGAAGAGTGATGAGAGCACGCCCAGTGCGCCCGCTTGCACGCTAAAGGCTTGCATAAGTTCGTGTGTCATGGCAGAAGGCATGACGCGCGCGACAAAATCAAAGATATAAAATAAGGATGCAGTAAAGCCTACGATGACAGCCAAGAGGCCATATTGTGCTAAGTGATTCTTTTTCATGCCGATCAGTCTAGCAAGTTTTTGAATTCAATGGGAGTTTTATATCCCCGCCATTTTTTGGTTAATAATATTCCACTTTTAAGGTTTGCTTAATAAATTGAGCATAAAATGAACAAGGATAGTCTAGGGGGGATTCATAATGAAAAGTAGTCAAGCACAGACACCGGCTGTTTCTCGACAACGCAGTGACGCCAGCGCTATCGCGCCGGCGAGTTTTTCAAACCCCGGCGCACCTCGTCCTTCGTGGTTACCTTTTTTCGCACCAGTTGGCACCGTTCGAGGAGTGAGTTGTATGACAAGTTTAACGAGGGTAGGCTAGGTCTGCTGTTTGATGGCTTCATGCCGCGCGCTTTGTTCGCGATGAAGCTTGCGTCGCAATTCGGCTTCTTTGAATCGGCGCTGATCAAGCTCAGTGTCTAAGGCGAGTTTGGGCACAACAGCCGGTTTGCCGTTATCATCGATGGCGACCATATTGATATAGCAGCTATTCGTGTGGCGAGCTTCGCCGGTTTTCACATTTTCGGCGGTGACGTTAATCCCAATTTCCATCGAAGTGTTGCCAGTGTAATTTACGCTGGCTTTAAAGGTCACGAGTTCGCCCACGTAAATAGGTTGTTTGAAAATCACTTGGTCGACAGAAATGGTGACCACGTCTTTGCCGCAGTAGCGTGCCGCGCAAGCATAGGCCACGCGATCCATGAGTAACATAATATACCCACCGTGAATGTGACCGGTGAAGTTGGCGCGCTCCGGCGGCATCACTTCGGCCATGGTGCAGGTTTTGCGTTGTTTACCCATGTGTAACCTCCTTGTTGATGTGTTCGTACCATAAGCGAGATAAGGTTTCGCTCATTTTGTTTTGCAGGCTGCGCTCAGCGTAATTATCAAAATCAATCATCTCTAGCGGTTGATCTTGCCAAGAGCAAGCAAACACCGCTTTTGTGCGCTTGCCTGTTGCTGGATCAATTTGCCACTGTAAGCATTGTGCACACACACCTTTGAGCATGCACTGCATGGTGCTGTGGACACTGCCATAGACTCGGGCTTCGGGTTTGAATAGGTGAGCTAATGTGCCGCTTCTCAAGGCTTGAATGTTTTTTAATAAACACGCATCGCCGAAAAGGGTGATGCGATCTTGCCCTTTAATGATTTCAGGGTGTGTCATTAAATATTTTTCAGGTGAGTCAGTGATCCAGTGTGTGTTATCACACAGTTTATTGAGTTCATCTTGATAGAAGAAATCCTTTTTATTTTCGGCGTAGGCTAGCAAAGTGACGGGGCAGTTTGCGTCGCGCAGTGCGGGCGTTAGGGCCAGTGCATAAGCCAAGCCAATCTCGTTGGCGATAATTAAAATATTTTGCGGTGTGTTGGGGATTTTTGATCGCACACCCGTTGGGCCCATGAGGCTGGCCGGTTCGCCGGCTTCCATCGTTTGCGCGATCGCTGAACTCACGCCGCGGTTGATGAGCAGAGTCGTCACAGTGCCTTGATCACTATCGGCACGGCTGGCCAACAAAGCCAAAGGCTCCATTTGAAGGCGTGTGTTGTGTTTGGTGCGCGCATGTGTTTCATAATTTTGAAGGCGATAAAACTGGCCGGGCTTGAAACGTTTGGCTGCCTCAGGTGCGTGAAAGGTGAGCTCCCACGCAGATTCGCTGAGCAGTCTTTTGTTCAAAAGTTTTGCGTCCAAGCGCGCATGAATATCATCAGCAAAGCTTTGGTGATCACTTGCGTTTGGTGAGCTTAACGCTAAAGCCCGCATGATTTTCGGGTGGCTGCGTTTGGCAGAAGCAATCGCGCGCACCACATTGCCGTGGAAAGTGGGGTGCACATCACCTAAGAAGCTCACAAAATGATTGTTATCGGCATAGGAGGTAAAGGGACCAAAGTCTTTGCTTTTGACGTGCTCTCCTGAAGCTGTCGGGTTTAGCCCCGTTTCGTCTAAGTCATAGGTGTCGTATTGCATTTTTGTGCGTTTAAGCAGGTTTTGGTGTTCAAAATCATACGCCACATTTGGGCTTGCGCCCGTGGCTACCAAGATAGTTTTAGCGGGTAGCGTGATGTATTCATCGGTATCATGCCAATGACCGTCTTCATCGCAACGGCGCGTTTGCATGATTAGTGTCTCGCTGTGACCAAAAGCATCAAGCGTGACTTCAACGGGACTGACGCAATCACGGTAAAATAAACCTTCTTCAAGCGCTTTGTGCAGTTCTTCATGGTTGCTGATATACGCCGGTGATTCGTGAATATGGCGGCGATAGGCAATCGTAACGCCACCCCAGGCATGGATAAGCGGCAGAAAATTCGGCGCCCGGTCTTCTTGCTGTGCTATTTTTCGTTCGTTTCGGACTTGTTCGCCATGGTTTAAGAATTCATCCAGTATAGCTAAGCTGGCTTTGTCAAATTCATTTCTAATGCTGGCTTCACTTTGGCTTTTGCAAAGTGCCTCATAGCGCGCCAAGGTTTTTTCGACTTGTTTGATGTAATACGCTTGTGCTTCGGTCGCAGCATCCACGCCGGTTAAGCCACCGCCAATAATCACTGCGGGTAAGCGCAGCTGCACGTTGGCAAGACTGTCTTTCTTAGCCGCGCCGGTTAATTGCAAGGCCATCAAAAAATCGTTGGCTTGTCGCATGCCAGGGGCCATGCTGCCCGGTATGGGTAAGGCTTTGGGTAAGCCCGCGCCCACGGCGATGCTCACATGATCAAAGCCCATGGCATAAAGTGACTCGATCGTGACCGTGCCGCCAAAGCGCACGCCGTCGAACAGTTGGAAATGCTTGCGTCGCGACAGACTGATATAGATCAGCTTTAAAAAATTTTTATCCCATCGCACGGTGATGCCGTATTCGGCGACACCACCAAAACCTAGTACTTGGCGTGTGCTTAAAGGCTCGGTGATATCTGAGTAGTGTTCAATCGCAGTGTTTAAATAGGTTTGAGGCAAGTCTTCGATTTTTAGACCGTCACTGCCTACCACGGCGCAACCTTCCATGAGCAAGTGATACGCGAGGCTAAAACCTGCAGGCCCCATGCCCGCAATAAAGACTTTTTTGCCGTTATACGGTTTTTCCACGAATTGTTCTGAGCGCAAAGGGTTCCAGCGTGTGAGTAGGTCGTAAATTTCGACGCCATAGGGGAGGCTTAACACATCTTTTAAAATACGTGTTTCAATTTGCGGCACATCGACTGGGTCTTGTTTTTGATAGATGCACGCTTTCATGCAGTCATTACAAATACGGTGGCCAGTGGCAGGACACATCGGGTTGTCAATCATGATGGTTGCAAGTGCTGCAATGCTTAAGCCTTCTTTTTGCAGCGTGTTCATCTCAGAGATTTTTTCATCCAGCGGGCAGCCGGTTAGCGTGTTATCCAGCGGATTTTTTCGAAAGCCCAGCTCAGGTTCGCCTTTTTTCTCGGGAAAACCTTTAGAGCAAAAATCGCCATCGTGATCATGGCAAAGCACACAATAGTCAATTTCCGCCTGGACTTGGCGCTCATTCATGCCGCTGTCCGTCAAATCAAAGCCATCGCGCGATCGCCATTGTTCAGCGGGTAGCTGTTGAGCGCCGTGCTCGGTAATGATGGGGATTAGTCGTCGGTAGTCTGTGCGTTTGGGTAATTTAAAGCTGACCCAGCCGCTGACATGCTTGCTATGATCTTTTAAGCAATGAATAGCCCACTGCGTCAATTTTTCAAGCTTGGCCTCATAAGCTTCTTTATCGTCCAGGTAGCGCACAGCCAGCTCGCTGACGGCTAACTCTTTGTCGCCTGATTCATCGAGCTGATTGTTAAGCCACGCGTTAAGAGATTCAAAAGGCTCTAGCGTTTCTTCACGTGTGAGACGGCGTTTGGCTCGGCGAAGCACAATCCATTTTTTAAACGCAAAGATCGCTTTGTCTTTTTCAATGAAGGTTTGTTGTGCGGCCGTGGCGCTTTCAATGTCAAAAAACTCGGCAATAAAATTTTCAAGCTCGCGTGCCGCGTGAATAATTAACTCGCTTATTTGTAGGCTTGAAAATGTCTTGGGATTTTCGCGATAGCGCAACAGATCACGGTGCAAGTTTTTTTGCTGCGATGCCAGTAGGCTTAAAAAATGTTGGTCGAGCGTATCGAGTGTATCGCGTTTTAAATACTCGCTAAAGTTAAGTTGTGAAAAGCGAGCGAGCGTCATTAATCCAAGGCTTTCTTAAGTTCAAGGATAGAGTGCGCTTCGTGCATCGGTGCGCCTGGGTTGTGTTCTAATCGCTTGATGATGTCATAAGCATTCACCAGACCGTGCACGCGCTGCTCACTGCTGCCTTCTTGAATGTCGACGACTAGCGCGTAGCGCGAGTTATTCTCTCGCAAGGTTTTGATCAAATTGCCCACCTTGGCAAAACGTAAGTCTTGATAGTTTAGGGTGAGTAGTTTTTCTCTGGGTGTCATGACCATCTTGACGGTGATTTCGCTGTGTTTAATGCGATCTTCTTGGGTGATTTTCAAGGGTTTGGCGCCCTGCAGGTCACCAGAGCTTACGGCACCGACCACGCAGTCTTCGTCTACGACCAACATCACTAATCGGCCGGAAGATTTCATTTTTACCAAGGTATCATCGATCAAGTCTTTGGGGCGTGCCAGTGCTGGACGAACGGTTTCGAAATTAATCATCACATTTAAGGCTTTATCATCCCAGTGGATAAGTTCTGGCATGGCTTCGGGGTGGGTATAGGTATTTTCTTTGCTTAACGCTATGATGGGGAGTGCGTCGTATTTTTTGCTCATTTTCTATCCCTTTTTGCTGAAATTGATTGGCACATCTTACGCTGAAGATGCTCTGATCGCAATTAGGAGTGTTCTTAAATGCTTACTTGATAGCTACTGGACAGCTTTGAGGCGAGAGCTCGCAGGCAACTTTATCGAGTGCCGCTCGTCGACTATTGACGATTGCTTGGGCAACGTGATTTAAGGCTTTTATATTTTTGGGGCTCACATTAAATGGGTCGTCGAGTTGAGGTGGGATGGGGGCGTTAAAGCGATAATAAGCAACAAAACGTTTGGGTATTATTTCTTGAAGGTTTTGCATGATGTTAACGGTTGTGTCTACTTGACCTTTCATAAAGTCGATCAGAATGTAGCGCATCCACTGCGCTAAACCCCAGTGAATGGCTTGATTGCCAGGAATGTTTGTACTGTCTTCACCAGTGCCTAGTGAAACCACAAGGTAGCGTTTGTTAGGGTAAAGCTTCATGGCGGCAAACAGTGCTGGTGGTCCTGGATCATTGACCGCATTAAAGGCATCGCCGGCGAGATAGCTCTGCCTACTTTCCATGCTCTGAATGATAACCGGCGGGAAAACACCGGGTGTTGCGGTGGCAGCAGAGACCACTTCGTGCGTGTAAAAGTCCGGTCTGCCTGACTTGCCAAGCTCCCAGCTTTTAAACCACAGCACACGCCGTTCTTGAAAGCTATAGACGGGCACGAGCACAGGCTTGATGAGCTCGTCAAAGCGAGTGGTTTGACCAAGATATTTTTCGTAAGCGTGGTCAAGGTTCGAGGCTGGCAACATCGGACCGATGAGACCGCCTAATGTCAGCACTTGGTGATACCACGGATTTTTCAATAACTGTGGACCAATGTGATTGTAAATTCCAATTAAATCTTGCGTGGATAGCTTCGGCTTGCCGTTTTTGTCTGGTGTGTTTAATGCGGTTACGCTGATAGAGCCTGAGGAAGTGCCAGCCATGATATCAAATAATTGACTGATCGGTTTACCCGTTTTCTCAGATAAATAATTTAAAATATAGGCGGGAATAATGCCGTGAATACCACCGCCATCAATGATTAAAATGCGCACGACTTTTTGATTGTTTGGCAGCGTGGGCGCCTTGTGTGGCACAATGATGTCTTCGTGAGGTAAGCCATGAATGATGATGGGTGAGCGTGTGCTCAAGCGTATATAGGCTAGTGAAACAATAAAAAAAACCAAGATCAGGGTCATAAGCCAGGCAATGTAGACTGTTGCGCGAGATCGTTTCATGGGTATATCTAACCGTATATGGTGAATCTTATTCTACAGTTTATGAATGAAAATGACAGTGGTGCGCGCCGATTTTTCGGCCACATTAAGTGGCTTTAATTTTCTTAACTTCAAAGGATCCTCTGTATGAAAAATATGTATGGTTAACTCTCTCTGCCTTGCCAGCCTTTTTGCTTTCTGGGTGTGTGTCTTACCACGTGGCGAACTACCAATCAGACCACGCTAGCGCAAAGGCGTTTCAATCGAAAGTGAAAGACCAGGTTGGCGTCGCTGCTTTCACCATGAAGGCTGATCAAAACAGCAACGCGGTGATGTGTCGCGCAGCCGGCAAAGTCTATTTGCCGAACAAGCAAACGTACACTCAATACATTCAGTCAGCCTTTGTTTCACAGCTTAAAGCTTAGAGACCAGGGTGTAGCCATAAAGCCGGGCAATTGTCCGGCTTTTTTAATAGGGTAATAGGCTTAAGTATACGCCCAAAAAAATCGCCAGCAGTGTGTAATGGCTGTTCAAGAAAGCCTTGAAGAAGTCTGTTTTCTTGCGGTGGCGGGTGATGGTGTGCTGATACGCTAAGCTTGCAATGGCGAGTGCTAGGCCAAAGTCAAACCAATGATTGAGTGATGTTATTTGGCTGACGATCACGATGAGTAATAGGTAGACGATGTGGAAGATGGCGATGTACCGGCGATCGTTATCGCCAAACAAAACAGCCGTGGATTTGATGCCGATTTTGATGTCGTCGTCGCGGTCAACCATGGCGTAAAAGGTGTCATAAGCCACGGTGAAAACGATGTTGGCTGCGTACAGTAACCAGCAGCTTAAGCCTAAAGGTTTGTTCGAAGCGCTAAACGCCATGATGATACCAAAGTTAAAGCACGCCCCCAACCAGGCTTGTGGCCAATGCGTGTAGCGTTTCATTAAGGGGTAGGCCAATGTCATGGCCAGTGCGACGAAGGCCAGCAGTATCGTTTCGGCATTGGTTGGTAACACCAGCAGCAAGGCGCCGAGTAATAATATCGCGAGTAAGATCACTGCTTGAGTGGGTGATATTTGATTCGCGGCCAGCGGGCGGTTTTGGGTGCGGGCCACGTGGCGATCAAGCTTTCGATCCAAGAGATCATTCACAATGCAGCCGGCTGAGCGCATTAAAAATACACCCAGTGTGAAGATAACGAGGTTCTTGGCGCTGGGTCGCCCCTGTGCGGCCAAAAAAAGTGCTGTTAATGTGGGCCAGAGTAGCAATAGGCTGCCGATGGGTTTGTCAAAGCGGGTGAGGGCGAGGTAGTGTCGTATCATGGTACTGGCTCATTTTCGGGTAGTTTAACTGAATTGCTGGTTTTTAATAGTCCCTTAAGCTAAGGGTGATACGATCCCAAAAAAATAAGAGGTACAAAGCTATGCCCCCCAAAAATAGATTCCATGATTTCGTAGCATCAGAACTCTCTTCTGGTCAGCGTTCAGATTGGAATAGGGCTGATCGCGATTTTAATGAAGGTTTGGAGGAAGTGGCTCGGCTCGAGGATCGTGTGGCTAATTTCCGTTTAGCCATTACTACATATCATGCCATTTTTGAAGAAATTTCTTCTGAGAAGCAATTATCAAAAGGTTTTTTTCTTAACGAGGTACTGATTACCTTTTGCGAATTATTTAAGCTCTCTGAGACCACGAATCAAGGTATGTTTAGCACTTTTTTAGATATTTTTCGAAAAGTTTCGCTAAAAAAATATTTCAAGGAAGCGAATGAGTTTATCTCCAAGCTCGATGAGGGCGATTTGTGCGAAAGGCAGTTACGTGATGACCTGGTTTCTGTAAGGGACGAGCTTCTTGGGCAAGTCAAAAGGTTTGAATCGTTTGCGGACCAACGAGAGCAATTGTTTGATGGAAATACCACTGCTGGCAGTAGTGATTCTTTAAGGGTGGCGGCCCGCTTTTATCAGAAGGCTATTTTTCTTGGAATGGGGTTGGGTATCGATAGTCAGTCTGATCTGTTTTTGAGCTTGTTAAATATGTATAGCAAGCTGATGCATTTTTCCGCGTCAACCGCTGAAAAATTGAAATTTGCCGAGCAGCTGCTTAGCTGCGCAATGTCTTGTGATAGGTTTATTTCGAAACGTCATGAGCGAGTTGAGTACTATCATGGTTGTGTGGAAGCTTGCGCGGTAATTGCTCTTCTGCATAACAGTGTAAACGAAAGGAATGGTAAGCGTAAGTTAATGTTGAATTTTTGCTTAGCTGCTCAAGCTTTGGGTGATGACGTTGATGATTCAACTCGTCAATTGCTTGGTGAGATCGCCGGGTACTCCCAGTCCGCGCGCGGCTCTACTGAGCCAGCTGGCGAGAGTACGGCTGCTTTTCAACCTTGAAGTTTTGGTATTAGTCTGGGGGCGTCGCGGGGCGCCCTCTGAAATCGTTGCCCATGGCTCCCGCATTGCGGTAACTTGTTGTGGCAAGAGTTTCTGGGTGATGAGGCGGCATCGTATGATGTGGATGAAGTGTTTCCTTGTCACGGTGTGGTGCTTCTAAAGCCTTATGCTTGGGATATTTTCACCTTGAACGTGTCTGGCTTTGCTCAATCACAACGCACACAGATGCTGTTGCGTGGTGATCGCTGGGAGATCCATGAAAATACGCCTAAAATTTGCCCTTTAGACCTTAAAGCATAAACCGCTACGGTTGATTTAGGCAACGTCAGGGACGTTACCTAAACTCAATACACTCAAAAAGCGAAAATTAGGGGGCGCAGTCTTTGCTTATCCCCTTGAAAAGTCACAATTCATCCCCATCTTGAATAGCAAGCACAACAGTAGGAGTTACATCATGAGCGTAGACGCCCAAAAAGAACATTTAGGTTTTCAGGCTGAAGTCAGCCGTCTGCTGGACTTGGTGGCCAAGTCTTTATATTCCAACTCAGAGATTTTCTTAAGGGAGTTGGTTTCCAATGCCTCGGATGCGGCGGATAAATTGCGCTACTTGGCTTTAGAAGATCCGGCACTGTTTGAGGGTGATGGTGAGCTCAAAATTTGGCTAACACTAGACAAAGACGCGAAAACCTTGACGATACGCGATAACGGTATCGGTATGAGCCGTGAAGAAGTTATTGAAAATTTGGGCACGATTGCCAAATCAGGCACCAAAGCTTTTTTGGATCAGTTGGCAGCGTCGAAAGATAAAGTTGACTCTCAGTTGATCGGCCAGTTTGGTGTGGGCTTCTATTCGGCTTTTGTTGTCGCTGATAAGGTTGAAGTAATCACGCGTCGCGCGGGTTTAACGTCTGAGCACGGTGTGAAATGGGTTTCTGATGGTAAAGAAGGTTATACGCTGGAAAATGTGGCTTGTGATACGCGCGGTACGGCCATTACCTTGCATTTGAATAAAGACAGTGAAGACTTTTTGGATGAGTACCGTCTGCGTTCTATCGTGAAAAAGTACTCGGATCACATCACGCTGCCGATCATGATGGAAAAATCTGCTGAAAATGCTGATGATGAGGATAAGAAAGATAAGAAAAAAGAGAAAGCCGTTGAGTGGGAGCAGGTTAACCGCGCTACCGCACTGTGGATGATGCCAAAGTCTGATATCAAAGATGATGAGTACGAAGAGCTCTATAAGCATATTTCACACGATTTTGAGGGCCCACTGGCGTGGTCGCACAATAAAGTCGAGGGTAAGCTTGAATACACCAGCTTGTTGTATGTGCCTAAACGTGCGCCGTTTGATTTGTATCAACGTGAGCAAGCGCGTGGCTTGAAGTTGTATGTGCAGCGCGTGTTTATCATGGATAATGCCGAGCAATTTATGCCGATGTATTTACGTTTTGTGAAGGGCATTATTGATTCCAATGATTTACCGTTGAATATCTCGCGTGAGATTTTGCAATCGGATCGCACGGTGGAGTCAATCAAGGCTGCGCTCACGAAACGTGTGTTGGATATGCTCGAGAAAATGGCGAAAAATGAGCCTCAAAAATATGACGAATGCTGGCAAGTGTTTGGCAAAGTGTTGAAGGAGGGACCGGCTGAAGATTTCACTAACCGTGAGCGTATCGCTAAATTGTTGCGTTTTGCCACCACACACACTGACAGCGAAAAACAAACCGTCTCGTTGGAAGATTATGTGGCACGCATGCCAGAATCTCAAACGAAAATTTACTACGTGAGTGCTGAGAGCTTTCAGGCTGCGCAGCATTCACCGCACTTGGAAATTTTCCGTAAAAAAGGCATTGAAGTCTTGTTGTTGTCAGAGCCTGTGGATGAATGGTTGGTCTCTCACTTAATGGAATTTGAAGGTAAGTCTTTGCACTCTGTGGCGCGTGGTGATTTGGATTTGGGCGATATGGATGACAAAGAAACCAAGGAACAGCAGAAAGAAGCGGAAAAAACCTATGAATCGACCTTGAAACAAGCCAAAGAAGTGTTGGGCGAGGCGGTGAAAGAGGTGCGCTTAACGCACCGCCTCACGGATTCACCAGCGTGTGTGGTGGCCGATGAAAACGATATGAATGCCAATATGCAACGCATTATGGCTGCAATGGGCCAGGCCATGCCAGAGGTGAAGCCGATTTTAGAGCTGAACCCTGGGCATGCCTTGATCAAGCGTTTGCGTGATGAGGCGGATGATGCGCGATTTGCGGATTTGGCGCACATTTTATTCGATCAGTCGGTGCTGGCTGAAGGCGGGCAGCTCAAAGACCCGGCGAGTTTTGTGAAGCGCGTGAATAAATTGCTGTAAACAAGCCTGTCCTTTTGTGTTTAGACAATCTTATTTCAAGGACGCCGTAAACCCATCCCTGGGGGCTCTGGGTTCGGCATCCTGCCTCACACAGCCTTGAAACAACATCGTCTAAACACTGTGTCCAGGCAAGCGATCCGCTGGCTTGGGCTTGTTTTCCCTAAGTCTTTTCGTTACGCTCAGTTTATCGATGAATAAGTGAGGTAGGGCATGGCGCAAGCCGCGTTGCAATCGGCAACACAAAAAATCGTTTGGTTACAAACTCAACCTGTGATCGTCAGGTCTCTGGTTGAGGTGTTGATCATCTTAGTCATTGTCATGGTTGCTTGTGCACTTGAGTTGCTTATTTATCGTCGATTACTGTCACGCTCTTTGGCCACCTCGCGTTTGTGGGATGATGTGTTGCTTAAAGCCCTGCATAGGCCTTTGCAATTACTGATTCTCGTGGTGGGCTTGTGTTACTGCATTGATGTATTCGACGCGAGTTTCACGAGCGTATCTTTTTTAGCCTTCACAAATTTTATCCGAAAAATCATCGTGATATTTACCGTGCTTTGGGCGGCGTTGCGGTTTGGCAAAGGCTTGGAGTGTAATATCTTAGACCCCTCGCGCCATAAAAAAGTGGATAAGGCTACTGCCTTTGCAGTTAATCGCCTGTTTCGCATCGCAGCTTTTTTTATTGGTGCCATTGCGATTATGCAATTGGTCGGCGTACCGTTTTCAGCCTTGCTCGCGTTTGGTGGTGCGGGTGCGTTGGCGTTTAGTTTTGCGGCCAAAGACAGTTTGGCCAATGTGTTTGGTGGTTTGATGCTGTATATCGAGCATCCCTTCGCTATGGGTGATTGGATTTTAATCATCGATAAGAATATTGAGGGTGTGGTTGATGGCATCGGCTGGCGCTCAACGCGTATTATTAATTTCGATAAACGCCCAATTTTTGTGCCGAATTCAGTGTTTACCACTTCGTCTGTCATGAACTGTACGCGCATGGCCAATCGCCGTATGGTCACCGCGTTGACACTGCGCTATCAAGATGCCGATAAAATCCCGGCGATTCGTGATGAGGTGTATGAGTATATTCGCAATCACCATGGCATTGACCCCAAGCAAGCGGTACAGGTCTTCTTTAACGAATTTGGCGATTCTTCGATCAATATACGCGTGGCGGCGTTTTCTAAAACCACTGACTCCGTCGAGTTTGGTCTGCTCCAGCAAGAGATTTACCTGAAAATGATAGACATTGTGACCCGCCATGGTGCGGATTTTGCCTTCCCAACCCAGACTTTAGATGTGCCCAAGGCGTTTACCATGACTGTGCCTGATCACACATAGGGCTTGCCGGCCTTCGGCGCACTTGATACTCTTTTTTAAGGTTTTTTAAGGGGGGTATCATGTACCTTTTAGCCTCTGCAATCTCACAGAAAATCGCATGGCTCGATGCTGAGCCTATGCTCACGCGATCCTTGGTTGAGGTGGTTATCATCCTGGTATTAACCAGTACCTTGCTGCTGACTCAAGTCGCTGTGTTTGGTGTGCTGTTTCGAAAATTTGAGCGCTCTAAAAGGGTTTGGGATGAAATTATTATTTATTCCTTCAATAGGCCGCTGCAGCTCCTTGTTTTGGCGTTTGGCTTGACCTATTGTTTGGATGTCCTGGCTGCGTATTTCCCCCACATTTTGGTCCATAAATACACCATTTTTTTGCGCGACTTAAGTGCTGTGGTTGCGATTATCTGGTTTATGTATCGCTTCACGCGAGACATGGAAGCGCACATTTTGAATCCTGACCGTGCGCATGTGCTTGATAAGGCTTCAGCCTTTGCGCTGAATCGTATTTTTAGAATAGTCATCTTCTTTGCTGTTATTTTGGGGATTTTAAAGTTAGTGGGAGTGCCTTTTTCGGACGTTTTGACCTTGGGTGGCGTCGGTGCATTGGTCTTAAGTTTTGCAGCTAAAGACACGTTGGGTAACTTCTTCGGTGGTTTGATGTTGTATTTTGAGCGCCCCTTTTCTGTGGGGGATTATATCGTGCTTGATAACAAAAAAATCGAAGGCACCGTGGCCAATATCGGTTTTCGATCAACCCACTTGATTACCTTGAGTACTCAGCCAATGTTCGTGCCGAATTCTTTTTTCTCAACTTCTGCAGTGATCAATAAAACCCGTATGAGCCACCGCTACTTAAATCTTAACCTGACCTTGCGGTATCAAGACATTGATAAGCTGCCTTTGATCGCAGCGGATGTGGAAAAAATGTTAGCCGGTTACCCTTCGATTGATTTGAATAAACAAACTCCGCGTGCGTATTTTAGCGCATTTTCTCAATCTTCTGTGGATATCAATATTACGGCGTATTCGACGACAACCTCCGGCGCAGATTTCGTCAGAATTCAGCAGGATATTTATATGCGCCTGGGTGAATTGGTCAAGCGCCACGGTGCTGAGTTTGCATTCCCCACGCAAACCTTGGAAGTTCACACTGAGCCTGCGCCAAAAGAATAATTTTTTCTGATTTCGGTAATAATTCCTTAAGGGGCATGGTTTAAGATCTCATTATTAAAGAATAATGAAGGGGCGGATATGTACGAAAAAATGAGCGTGCCACCGAGTGTGAACGTAGTGATAGCCTTAGATACTGACTGCACCCTGACGACCGGTATCCCAGATGCGTTGCCGACGACTCTGAGAGAGCGTCTTGAACGGGCGCGTTTCAACGTGGATGATGTGCTTTTAACGACACGCTATCCAGATAGGAATCATGACGATCATGATGAGCTTATCCCATCTGATATGTACTGCCCTAATAGGTATCAGATCACGGCGTTTATACAGTTGGCCAAGATGGCGGGTATCGTTGTTGTGTGTGCTTCTAATAAGGTGGAGCATAGCGAGGCTGACTCGAGGTTCATGTATGACGATCAGTTGGCTTTTTATCGGCATTTTTTTCCAGAAAGGCTTGCGTCTGAACTTTGCCGCACTGCAGCTCAAGTTGCGAAACGATATGAGGCTATTTTAAAATCAAGGCCGCAGTTTCAATCAGATGATGCTAACGGTGTTCGGGATCATGGTAAGCTTGATATCATCAGAGCGATTAAAGCGCTCTATCCCGATTCGCGCGTGTTATTGGTCGATGACACGGTAGAATATAACCCTTCGGATGAAAAATTTCGGGCATCAAAATTTCCTGACGAGCCTGCGCCAGAGTATGCGTTTTTTCAAATGTCTTCTCGTCGAAGCCATAACCGTTCTTTTGACAATGCCGAGTATCTTCGTGTTCTTCTTGAATTAATGAGCCCAGAAAAGCTTTACTATTTATTAGATCAGCCCGATGCTTCAATAATAAAATCTGAAGTTCGTCGAGAGTTTGCATTCAACCCTGTTTTACTCAAAGCGTTGCGTCAATGTAAGGTTTTTACTTCTTTGATACAAAGCACCCATCAGCTTAAGGAGCCGTTGGCCCGTGCTGCTGAAATTATCGAAGCGATTGAGGCTGCCAATCATTCAGACAGTTTGCGTCGTGCATTATTGCTGATCGTCTTTGAAGAGTTTGCCTTACCACTTGCTAAAGCGCTTAGCAAGCAGAGCGCTTCGGATGATATTCGAACACTTTCAGTTTCAGATGGGGCGGCTCAAAATAAAGCTGAGCGGCTTAGCAGGCCTCGAAAACTTCTTGATGAGCTCTTTGGTTTATTTCATACGCCAGCTCGCCTTTCCATCAATGAGTTTACTGCGTATTTTCGCCATACACACTGTGCAGCGAAAGATCGGGATGAGGCGTGGCTTTTTATCGAATTGTGTCGCGCCAATCCACAGTGGCGTGACATGAATACGGTTATCGATGCTCAATTGCGTGATATGGCATTCAATGAGTGTGACAGCCCAATGTTTCTGCAATCTTTGGATGGTTTTTCGTATCTTCTCGCTTGCAGGGTTGGCGAAGAAACTTATGAGAACGAGCTGAAATCTTTATCTTCGTCGCTTAAGGCAATTGTATCTAAGTACGAAAAAAGCCTTAAAGAGGCTCTCTCTTCAAACCATCAAACGTATATTATCGATCCCGAAACAGTGGCTGAGCTTGTCGTTGAGGTATTTAATTCTGTTTTAACGCAGAAAAAGTTTTTAAAAGCACTCTCTGGGGGTTTGGATGGCGTGCTTGGTGCAGGCTTTTTTAAATATTCGCCTCAAACGGTGATGGTCTTGTTTGTGAATTTAATCGTGTGGCCTGTGTTGAATCAGGCTTTAACGGAAAAGCTTGGTGGCGATGCTGATGCTGCCCGCTTTATTTTGCGAGGCACCTTCAAGACGCTGGCCCGATTGAATAAGTTTGAGCCGAGCGGAGAGGCTTACGTTGCTCATGCTATGGTGGCTCATCTTTTACAAAATAGCCCCAAGTCAGACACATTTAAGCAGAGATATTTAATATTAATGATGAGCTTGTTGCCCACTCAAACGGCGAGTTTGTCTGGTGTTTTTGAAAGAGGCCTGTCTCATTGCGTAAGCTTTGTGCCTCCACAAGCTTCCGGTGACGAGCCTGTTATCAGCGCCCCGAGGCATCCTGCTTTAGAGCAGTACGATCTGCTTCGTATGAAAGAAGGTATTATAGATCGGCAGAGTGCAGAGATCTTGATTCAAACTAATAGAGCGGGCAAGGCTGATGATCGTGCTAGCAGAGCAGAGCGCCAAGGGCGCATTCGCACGGGGTGCCAGCGTTTTGGTGTGAGACTGGGGGTTCACTATGGCGTCGACACCCTGATTAGTCTCATCATGGTGGGCGTGCTTTATGCTGCCGATTTGCCGGGTTATGCGCTTTTAGTGTTGTTTGAGGTGTTAGGGCCTTTCATTTCAGCGGGTATTCACACCGGTGTTGCAGAAGGAACAAAGTGTGGAGGACTGGCTGAGAAGAGAATGCTTAAGCTGTCAGAACCTTGCTGGGCACGGTGTTTCGGGCGATCCAGACCGGAACAAGCGCTTGCCGACGCTGGAGCCACTCATGCTGATGCTGATACTGATACTTATGGGGCGCCGAATATAGTTTAGAGGTGGCGAGCTATCTTTTGCCTGGCGTTGTGTTAAAATTGTTCAAAACAACCAAGGGGGGAGTGGATCATGTTAAAAAAACTATCGGCAATATTACTGACGTCGGGTTGCTTATTGGTGCCGGCACTGCAGGCAAAGACCAGCTATTTGTTCACGCAGATTGGCCAGCAAGTGACGGTGAAGCCTTGTGCTCGCAAGCACTGTGATTACACGATTTTAATGACGGGCCTGACCCGAGATGAAGTGACGTATTTTAGTGATAGACCTAAGCATTTTACCGGTGCGATCACGATTGAAAAATTCATGGCAAATTGGTCTAAGGGTGAAGATAGCTTTGCAAAAGATCATCCGAACGCGAGCTTTGTGTACTTTGATAATCGTAATCAGATCACGCAAGACGTTGTCCGTTTGAGTCAGCCAAAATTTGACAAGGTGAATCATAGCCTCCAATACAATGTTAAGATGATCGGTAAGGGCCGTATTCAACCCGGTACGTATCAGCACCCAGTATTGTTTATTGATCCAGGTTGGAACCCTAACGCTTTTTAAATCCTATCGTTATTGCAACTGAGCGCCATTGGCGATTAACACAAAATCCGCTAAACTAGCTCAAGTTTAGCGGATTTTTTATGATTGAATCAGACCGACTTATCACAGCCGAGCTTAGCCCAGACGACGAAGTGGTGGATCGCGCCATTCGGCCCAAGCGCTTATGCGATTACCGCGGCCAGCCTGAGGTGGCCGAGCAGCTCGGTATTTTTATCGAGGCGGCGAGAAAGCGCGGCGACTCCTTAGACCATGTTTTGATTTTTGGCCCGCCGGGTTTGGGCAAAACCACGCTCGCACATATTATCGCGTATGAAATGGGGGTGAGCCTTCGCCAAACATCTGGGCCGGTGCTTGAAAAAGCTGGCGACTTGGCCGCGCTTTTGACCAATTTGGAAAAAGGTGATGTTTTATTTATCGACGAAATTCACCGCTTAAGCCCCGTGATCGAAGAGATTTTATACCCTGCCATGGAAGATTGTCAGTTGGATATCATGATCGGCGAGGGGCCTGCGGCGCGTTCGATCAAACTTGAGCTGCCTTCATTCACCTTGGTGGGCGCAACCACAAAAGCGGGCAACTTAACGTCACCTTTGCGCGATCGCTTTGGTATCGTGCACCGCTTGGAATTTTATTCAGCGAGCGATTTGGCGGATATCGTCAAACGCTCGGCGCATTTATTGAAGATGACCATGGATGAAGGTGGTGCGCACGAAGTGGCACGTCGTTCGCGCGGCACACCGCGCATCGCTAATCGCTTACTGCGCCGTGTGCGTGATTACGCGGAAGTCAAAGCCAATGGCGAAGTCTGTGAGGCAGTGGCTAAAGCGGCCTTGGATATGCTCAAGGTTGACCAGGAAGGTTTTGATGTGATGGATCGCAAGATCTTGGAAGCCGTGATCCATAAATTCGACGGCGGCCCCGTGGGCGTCGAGAGTATGGCGGCGGCTATTGGTGAAGAGCGCGGCACCATCGAGGATGTGATCGAGCCGTATTTGATTCAGCAAGGTTTTATGATGCGCACTCCAAGAGGGCGTGTGGTCACCGCGCGCGCCTACGCGCATTTGGGCTTGGATGCGCCTAAGCGCGGAGCCGAGTTGCTTTAGGGTATAAGTTCGATAATACGGGTTCACTACTTTTTCTGAATGCCGCCTATCCTTTTTGTATTTAAGCATTAGCCTTTCAAGGACGCCGTAAAGCCATCCCTGGCGGCTCTGGGTTCGGCTTTCTGCCCACACAGCCTTGAAAGGCTAACGCTCAAACACAGCGGCTAGGCTGTTTTTATGCCTCATTCTCCGTTTGATTTTACGAAGCCTCGGTGATACTGTTTTGCAATAGCCGAAGCAGGGGGTTATCGTGACTTGGCAGCAACCGTTTTCCCATTATTTAAATACATCGAGCTTAGTGGTTCAGTTGGTTTTGTTGATTTTGGTCGTCGCATCGATTATTTCGTGGACGATTATTTTTCAGCGCTGGTTTGCGCTGGGTCGCGCTAAACGTGCGAACCGCCGTTTCGAGCGTCAAATTTTAAAGCAAGCTAATTTCGATGATCTCTTGGCGCTCATCGATAAAAAACCGAAAAAAACGCAAGCCCTTGCGTTGATCTTTCGTGAAGGTTTTAAAGAGTGGCAACGTATCGAGCATGAAAATTTGTCGCATGCGGAAAAAATGGACTGTGTGATGCGCATGATGCGTGTGCACGCAAGCTATGAAGAAGAAGAGCTAGAGGCAAACTTGCCGATGTTGGCGACCATTGGTTCAGTCAGTCCTTATATTGGTTTGTTCGGTACGGTCTGGGGCATTATGATGTCTTTTCATTCTTTGGGCGGTGCAGAGCAAGTCACGATTTCGATGGTAGCGCCCGGCATTTCTGAAGCGTTGATTGCCACAGCACTCGGCTTGTTCGCAGCGATTCCTGCTGTCGTGTTTTATAATCGCTACGCGGCCATGGTCGATCAAATTGTTCACCGCTTTGATATTTTTCAAGATGAATTTGTCAGTTTATTAACGCGTAAACAAACGCAAGGTGAGAAGAGCGATGCGGTCGAACATGAGGCGTAATCGTCGCACGCGACGGTTCATGTCACAAATCAATGTGGTGCCCTACATCGATGTGATGTTGGTCTTGCTCGTGATTTTTATGATCACCGCGCCACTGATGACACAAGGCATTCATGTCAACTTACCCAATGCAAAAGCCAAGGTGATTCCTTTGAAACAGCATGTGCCAATCGTGGTCTCCGTTGATCGCGTGGGGCATTTTTATGTGAATGTGTCGCCCACGCCAACAACGCCAATTTCTGCGGAAAATCTGGTGAATCTGGTGGCGGCAGAGTTAGCGGTAGATCGAGAACAAAATACGCCTCGACCGGTGTTTGTTAAAGGCGATCAGTCCGTCAGCTATGGCAAGGTGGTGGAAGCGATGGCCCTCCTGCAAAAAGCGGGTGCACCATCAGTGGGTTTGCTAACAAGGACACCTGATGATGTTCCAAGCACGTAAACGCAAAACCGGTTTTTCATTGATCTTGTCGTTAATTGTTAACGCGGTTGTGATTCTTTTATTGTTAGGTGGTGCGGCCGGTGTGCTGTATCAACATCAGTCGCAAAAAAAGCAACAGCTTGAAGCTGAGCCTAAAATTGTGCAGGCCGTGGCGGTGAATCAAGCGGATGTGGAACAACAGATTCATGCGATTAAAGCGCAGCGTCAAGCTGAGAAGCAAGCCCAACTTGATTGGAAAAATCAGCTGCAACAGCAGGCGCAACAAGCGAAAAGTACCTTGAGTAAAACCAAAGAGCAACAAGCCCAGGCTAATGCGAATTTGGCACGCCTGGCCTTGCTTAAGCAAAAAGCGGAAAGTGCACTGAATACGCTAAAATCTCAAAGTGCAGCGCTGTCGAAAAACAAAGCTTTGGTCGAGCAAGAGCTCAGTGAAACACAGGCGCAGTTGAAACAATCCTTGAGTCAGGCAGAGCGTGCAAAACTTGAGGCCAAGTTGTATGAAGAGCAGGCGAAAAAACGCGCCTTAGAACAGCAAAAGTTTGATAACCAAATCGCGAAGTTTAAAACCTTGATCGAAAATGCCATAGAACGTCAGTGGTTATTGCCACCGAATGCGAAAAAAACCATGAGCTGTACACTGGCCTTAACGCTGGATCCTTATGGTAAAGTTCAATCGGTGAAGGTGATGCAATCCAGCGGTGACCCGGTGTTGGATCGCTCAGCCGTGACAGCCGTGTTAAAGGCTTCGCCTTTGCCTGTCCCATCATCGCCGATTCTGTTGAAAGAATTTCGAACCATAACCATTACATTAAAGCCTGAAGGGGTGGTGGGCGCATGAAGCGTTATTGGATTGTGCTATTGTGTTGCTTGCCAGTGGTCGCGCTGGCTGATGTGAGTTTGCAAGTCACTAAAGGGGTGCATGGCGCTTTGCCGATTGGTGTTGAACATTTTGTTGCACAAGGTTCGGTTAAAACTGGCGATCTTTCCAGTATTATTGCTGATGATTTAGAAAACTCTGGCCAGTTTGATGTGATGCGTGTTGATGGCAAAGCCCCGGCCACAGATATATTTTGGCAGCAAGAAAAAGTGAATGCCGTGTTGCGCGGCCAAGTCAGTGCGCAGGGTAATAATCAGTATCAGGTGGAGTATGTCTTAACGGCGGCGTACACAAATCCAAGTGAGAAAGCCCAAGATAACCAAGCGGCTTTTGGTGTGGATAGCGGTACCGTCTTGGCAGAAGGTCAGTTTTTAGTTTCGCAGGCTGACTTGCGCACTACCGCACATCGTATTAGCAACCAAATCTATCAAAAACTTTTAGGCGAAAAGGGACCGTTTTTGTCGCGCTTGGCCTTTGTTTCAGTCAAACACTTGGATGGCAATCGAGTGCAGTTTCAATTGATGGTATCAGACTATGATGGGCAGAATGCTAGCATTGTTTACACTTCGCCAGAACCGATTTTAACACCGGCCTGGTCCCCTGATGGCTCTAGTCTCGTATTTGTGGCTTATAACTTAGGCCGCTCGGCGGTGTATTTGGATGATTTGAAAAATAAAAGTTTACGTGTACTTACGCAGTTTCCCGGGGTGAATATTGCGCCGCGTTTTAGTGCCGATGGTAAGACTGTGTATATGAGCTTGGCCAGAGAGGCTGGTGTGAATATTTATGCTTTAAACCTTGCCTCTGGTGCCTTGGCAGCTGTGACTCAAGGTTTGTCAGTCAAAACATCGGCGGTGCCTTTGAATGCGCAATCGTTTTATCTGACCTCTACGTCAGGTGGTTCGCCGCAAGTGTATCGTTGCAACAGTGCGACACAGGCCTTTTCGCGTGTCAGTTTTGATGGCGATGCCACCATGGCGCCGGATTATCGTGCGGGCACTTTGGTTTATTTGCAAAGAAACGGCAGTGATTACCAAATCATGCGGTTTAAAGGTGGTGAGTCAGAATCGGTAAGCGCCAAGGGTCAAATCTTTCCGGGCACGTTATCGCCGAATGCTCACATGATGGTGTATGGTCGAATGATCAACGGACAGCGTCGTTTGGTGCTAACCAGCTTAGACAGCGCGCATCAAGTGCTGCTACCTGCGCTGGATGGTGATTTGCGTTACCCTGTGTGGTCTTGGTCATGAGGAGAGTCATCATGCGTTGTCTTTTTATCGTGCTCACGGCTGTGTTACTTGCGGCGTGTTCTCGAAGTCAAAACCCGAATGAGCCGGCAGCCGCGAGCTTGCCCGCGCCGAAGTCAGGGCAGTGGAATTACCATGTCAAAGCCATTATTCCTTTTTCATGCCAGACCGTGTTGTTATCGAAAGCGGCGAATCAGCAGCTAAGCACGATTGCACAAGATCTTTTGGGCGATAAATCACCGATTGTGCTTCAAAGCATTACGCCTGCGGACGGTAGTGAGGCGGTGAATGTGGCTCAGTCGTATCAACGTGCGCAAGCGGTTGCCAATAATTTGGCGGTGCAGGGTGTGGAAATGTCGCGTATCAAACTTGAGAGTTTTGGCGGCAGCTACAGCATGCCCGATCAGCCTGTGACGGGCTGCGAGGTTGTGCTTTTAAGCGCTTCACGCTAAAGTTCGATCAGTGGTTATTTTTCTGGAGTCTCTTATGAGAAAAGTGTTGGTCTTGATTGTGGCCATGTTGCCCGTATTAGCTTTGGCGGATGCGCCGGTTTCGTCAGTATCGGCTAGCAATCATTCAGCTGTGACATCGAGCGTTTTACAACAGCAAGCCGAGAACTTGATACAAATGAACTTGCCGCAACAAATTGCGCAGTTGTCTCAAAGTGTACAAGACCTTCGCGGCATGGTCGAAATGCAGGGGCATGAAATCCAAGCCTTGCAAACTGCAGTGCAGTCTCTGACAGGTAAAACTTTGCCAAGTTTGTCGAGTGAGCAAGTGAGTTCCGACACGGCGGCCTTAAATACTCCCACAAGCACAAACGAGTCTGTTGATGAGGGCTTGAGCAGCTCCATCAGTCAGATGATGAGTCCGGCCTTGTCACATAACGAAGAGCAACAAATGGTGGCTGCTAATAAAGCTGCCGCAAGCTCGAGCGCTGCTGCGCCTTCGCAAACCGCCAATGCCGGTGATTCAACGAAAGCTTCTGCACCTGCCAGTAAAGAGGCGCAGCTTTACGAAGCGGCAAAAGCTCAAATCGACAGTAAAAACTACTCAGCCGCTATTAAAGGTATGAATGCTTATTTGTCGCAATACCCAGCAGGTCAGTATGCTGCGAACGCTTATTACTGGTTGGGCGAGTTGTATATGATTTCTGGCGATAATCAAAAAGCCAATGATGCTTTCACGACTGTGGTGAGCAACTACCCGAAATCGGGCAAGGTGCAAGACGCTATGCTCAAACTCGGCATGCTGGCCATGAGTAATCAGGATTATGTGAGCGCGAAGAAAACCTTTAACACATTGATTAAGCAATATCCGGATACGCCGGCTGCTCGTGTGGCGAGCAAGCAGCTTGATCAGTTGGCGCAGGCAGGCTATTAAGCTTGCGTAAAGCCGGGGTGGGTTGTTTGAATTTACAGGATACACTTTAGAATCACGGAGGATTTATGTTGCAGTTTAATTTGATTCGTAATGATGCGGGTGATATTACGCATGTTGAGCTTCACAAGGATATGGTGGGTAAGCGTTTGTTATCCGCGCCTAAGCTGAATAAGGGTAATGCTTTTACCTTAAAAGAGCGTGAAGCCTTGGGTTTGTTGGGTAAGTTGCCGGATGCTGTCGAAACCTTGCAAGAGCAGGTGGATCGTCATTATCAGCAATTTTCAGAAATCAAAACGGATTTGGCTAAAAATATTTATCTCAATCAGGTTCACGAAAAAAATGAAACCTTGTTCTATGCTTTGGTCGGCCAGCACCTAGAAGAAATGCTGCCGATTGTTTATACGCCAACGATTGGTGAAGCGGTTGAAAAATTTAGCCTAGAGATGCGAGTGCCTCGTGGTTTGTTTATCAGTTGCGAAAATAAAGATCGCATTGAAGAGATGCTCGATAATCGCGTGAACCCTGAAATTGATTTGATTTTAGTGACTGACGGTGAGGGCGTGCTCGGCATTGGTGATCAGGGCATAGGGGGTATGGATATCGCGATTGGTAAGCTTATGGTGTATACGCTTTGCGCAGGCATTAATCCGCACCGCGTGTTGCCCATTCAGCTGGATGTGGGCACGAATAATCAGAAGCTTTTAGATGATCCGATGTATTTGGGCTTGCGCCAAAAACGTATCACGGGTAAGGCTTATGATGATTTTATCGACAGTTTTGTGAAAGCGGTGATGAAAAAATTTCCTAAGGTGTATTTGCACTGGGAAGATTTCGGTCGCAGTAATGCACGCAAGAACTTGGAGCGCTGGCGCCCGCATTTACTCACCTTTAACGATGATATGCAGGGTACAGGTGCGACGGCCTTGGCCTGTGGTTTGTCAGCGATATTGGCCAAAGGCGAGGTGATGGCAGATCAGCGCATTGTGTTTTTTGGCGCGGGAACAGCCGGTTGCGGTATTGCTGATCAATACTGTGCGGCGATGATGCGTGAGGGTTTGTCGGAAGAAGAGGCCAGGGCGCGAATTTATTTGATCGATCGTCCGGGTTTGTTGGTTGACGGCATGGACGATATACAAGATTTCCAGGCCCCGTACGCAAAATCTCGTCAAGAGGTGGAGGCTTGGGGTGTGAGCAACTGGCAGTCAATTAGCTTACTGGAAGCGGTGCAGCACTCTAAGGCGACCATTTTGATTGGCGCATCGGGCGTGCACGGCGCATTCAGTGATGATGTGATTAACGCCATGGCGGCGAACAATGCTCACCCGATTATTTTCCCACTCTCAAATCCCACACCCTTGTCAGAGGCCGAGCCTAAACGCATACTCGAGTTATGCGATGGGAAAGCCATTGTGGCCACCGGCAGCCCGTTCGACGCTGTTAAAATGGGTGATCGCCTCATTCGTATTTCACAAAGCAATAATGCTTTTGTCTTTCCAGGCTTAGGTTTGGGCGCTATCGCGGTGAAAGCCAAACACATGACTGATAATATGATTTGGGCGGCTTGCCAAGCCTTAAGTGAATTATCGCCGGCGAGAAAAGACAAATCGGCCCCGGTCTTGCCGGACATTAACGATGCGCGTGATGTGAGTTTGCACATTGCCAAAGCCGTGGCTGAGCAAGCCATCAAAGATGGCGAGGCAGATGCGTGTGATGTGGATCACGCGATTCGTGTGGTGCGTTGGGAAGCGAAGTATTATCCGTATGCAGTTGTGCAGTGATTGTCTTGCGCAGCCTGGGTTGAAATTTTCCGGGATGATCGCCCGTGTTTGCTTTCCCTTTGACGATGCTGTTTGATTAATTGCTCGGTAGTGGGCAAAAATTCGTTAAGCCTTGGGCAGCACTGGCTTTGCAGACGTAATTACCGTCGCTATCTTGCTGCCAGGCGTTGCTTGGCATTTCCAAATTATGAATTTTACCCACTTGGCCGATTTCTGTGAGATTATCGCCTGTGGTGACGCCGGCGATAAAAATACTGATGATGACTATGCCACTGTCGGGTTTGTAAAGCATGCTGATGTTTTGGATATTGCCTGCTTGTAGATGTTGATTATGCAAGTACCATCCGGGTATAGAAACTTCCCAGTGATCTGTCTGGTAGCTGGGTAAAGGTGCAACCAGGTAGGCTGTGTGTAGAGGGCTGGCAAAGCTTGCTGTCGTCAAAGAAGCGAGTATCAAAGTCGAGAGTAATAGGGTTTGCAGTGTTTTCATAAACGGACCTCATTATTGTTTATTCTAGATGGTGTTGATGACTTCAGTGGTTTTTTCGACAAAAACAGTGAGTTGTAAAAAAGCTGATAAATGGATTTAAGCGTCTGCTGGTGGTTCGCTGAGAGTGTTGAGTAACACAGAAGTTGGACTAATTTTAGGCTTGGATCGACTTCAAGTCAACCCCGCTAGCTTTTTAATCAGGTAACGAGCCGAGGTTGGAATTTTTAGTCGCATAAATTGCGGGCTTGTGGGCTTGGCGGTATACTGTCGCCTTTTGACTGGGCGCGTTGAGTCATGCAGGTTTGCACTAAAATCGATCAAATCATAAGCAAAAACACGGCTGTGACGGTGGGTAATTTCGATGGCCTGCATTTAGGCCATCAACATTTGCTTGTGCATCTAGTGAGTGAGGCCAAAACGCGTAGTCTAGTGCCCACGGTGGTGATCTTTGAGCCGCAGCCTTTGGAAGTCTTTTTGCCGGACAAGGCACCAGCGCGTTTGTTAACCTTGGATGAAAAGACCGAGCAGCTTGAAAAGCTGGGCGTTGAATGCGTGGTGGTTTTACCCTTTTCACTGGAGATGGCCAAACAAACGGCGCAAGCCTTTATTGATGACTTCTTGGTGAAAAAATTAGGCACGCAGTATCTTTTGACCGGGCGGGATTTTCATTTTGGCGCAAACCGTGAAGGGAATGTCGCCTACTTACGAGAGCATGCACCTTTTGAGATTGCCGTGTTTGACGATCATGCTGTCAATGAAGCACGGGTGAGCAGCACCTTGGTGCGCGAGGCTTTGGCACGCGGTGATTTTGCACAAGCCAAGGCAATGTTGGGCCGAGCGTACACCATGCAAGGTGAGGTGGTGCGGGGTCAGCAACTGGGGCGAAAGCTTGGCTGCCCTACAGCGAATATTGCCCCGAATCGCTTGGTGTGTCCTTTGCGTGGTATTTATGTCACGCGTGTCTATGGCTTGCCCGAGTCGCCATTAATGGGCGCTGCAAGTATCGGTGTGCGGCCTGCGGTTGAAGGTGAGGGTGAGTGGCTGGAAGTGCACCTTTTGGATTTTGATCGTGATATTTATGGCAAGCATTTGATTGTGGAGTTTTTGCATAAGCTTCGTGATGAAGAGCATTTTAAGAGTTTAGAGGCATTAAAAACACAAATGGCGCAAGATGTGGCTGACACGCGCGCGTATTTTGAGGCAGAGCATGAGTAATTATAAAGACACATTGAATTTACCCCAAACACCGTTTCCCATGAAGGCGAATCTCGCACAACGTGAGCCACAGACCTTGGCGCATTGGCAGGCGATGGATTTGTATCGCCAAACACGTCATCAAGCCAAAGGCAAACCGCAGTTCATTTTGCACCATGGCCCACCGTACGCCAATGGTGCGATTCATTTAGGTCATGCTTTGAATATGGCCTTGAAAGATTTTGTGGTGAAATCCAAATTACTCAGCGGGTACGATGCACCCCTGGTGCCGGGCTGGGATTGTCACGGCTTACCGATTGAGCTTAACGTGGAGAAAAAGAAAGGTCGTGCGGGCCAGAAAATTTCACCGCGTGATTTTCGTTTAGCGTGTCGTGAGTATGCGGATAAGCAAATTGCCCTGCAAAAAATAGCGTTTGAGCGCTTGGGCGTATTGGCCGATTGGCAACAACCGTATCTAACCATGAGTTACCAGTACGAGGCCGACACGATTCGTGCTTTGAGTGTGATGGTGCAAAAAGGGCATTTGCAATCCGGTTTTAAACCCGTGCATTGGTGTTTGGATTGTGCTTCTGCTCTGGCGGAAGCAGAAGTGGAATACAAAGACAAAACCTCCACGCAAATTGATGTGCGTTTTGTCTTGGTTGAACCTGAGGCTTTGTTTTATAACATCGGTGCTAAAAGCGATAAAGCGCGCGTGTCCATTCCGATTTGGACAACCACGCCTTGGACACTGCCTGCCAATGAAGCCGTGTGCGTGCACGCAGAGTTGGATTATGTGCTGGTCGAATTTAATGATGAAGCGTTGATTGTCGCTGAAGATTTATTAAGCCATGTTATGCAGCGTTATGGTATCGATCACTACGAAGTGGTGCATCGCTTCAAAGGGCAGACGCTTGAAAATGTGCAGGCTCATCATCCCTTGTATGAAAAAATTGTGCCGATTATTTTAGGTGAACATGTCACGACAGAGGCGGGTACCGGTGCGGTGCACACGGCTCCCGGTCACGGTGAGGATGATTACCGTGTGGGTTTGCAATATGGTTTGTCGGTGAATAACCCCGTGAATGAAAACGGTGTGTACTATGATGATACGCCTTTGCTGGGCGGCCAGCATATTTTAAAAGCCAATGCGATGATTGTGGATTTGCTCAGAGAAAAGGGCGTGTTATTGCATGAAGACAAGCTCACGCATTCTTACCCGCATTGTTGGCGCCATAAATCAGCCTTATTGTTCCGTGCGACACCGCAATGGTTTATTAGCATGGAGAAAAAAGGCTTGCGTGCGGATGCGCTTAAGGCCATTAAAGGTGTGCGTTGGTTGCCAGAATCTGGTGAGAAACGTATTACCAGCATGATTGATGGTCGGCCTGATTGGTGTATTTCACGTCAACGTACCTGGGGTGTGCCGATTGCGGTGTTTGCGCATAAGCAAACGGGTGAGTTGCATCCCAATACGGCAGAACTTATGGAACGTGCGGCGAAGCTCGTAGAGAAATCGGGTGTGCAAGCCTGGTATGACATTGATGTCAATGAATGGCTAGGCTGCGATGCTGAGCACTACGAGGCCGTGCAAGATATTTTAGATGTGTGGTTTGATTCGGGTTCGTCACATTTTGCCGTTTTGGATCGTCGTGATGAGCTGCGACGTCCCGCAGATTTATATTTAGAAGGTAGCGACCAACATCGTGGTTGGTTTCAAACTTCATTATTAACGTCTTGTGCGATGCATGGCGAGGCGCCGTATAAGGCCGTGTTAACGCATGGTTTCACGGTGGATGCGCAAGGCCACAAAATGTCAAAATCACAAGGTAACGGCATTGACCCGCAAGACGTATTTAAACAATTGGGTGCCGATGTGTTGCGTTTGTGGGTCGCGTCAACGGATTTCCGTTTTGATATGGCGGTTTCGCATGAGATTTTAAATCGCACATCGGACAGTTATCGCCGACTTCGTAACACGGCGCGTTTCTTGTTATCGAATTTGCATGATTTTGATCCTGCGCAATCTGTGCATGAGAAAGACATGGTTGAGCTTGATCGTTGGTTGTTGCAAAAAACGCGTGAAACACAGGCCGAAATTATCGAGGCTTACGATAGCTATCAGTTTCATAGAGTGCAAAAAGCGTTAATGCAATTTTGTTCGATTGATTTGGGTAGCTTCTATTTGGATATTATCAAAGATCGCCAATACACGGGTAAAACGGAGGGACTGCCGCGTCGTTCTGCGCAAACCGCGATGTACCACGCGCTTGAAGCTTTGGTGCGCTGGTTAGCGCCAGTGTTAAGTTTTACCGCTGAAGAAATCTGGCAATACATTCCCGGTGAGCGAACAACGTCAGTTTTTTTGTCTGAGTGGTATGCGGATATTCCGGCAAGCCACGAAGTGGATATGACGGAGTGGGTCTTGATTAAAACCGTCCGCGATCGCGTGAATAAAGCCATCGAACAGGCTCGCGCAGACGGTGTGGTGGGTTCCAGTTTGGAAGCTAAAGTGACTATCGTTGCGGATAATACCGTGTTTAAACAACTGTCGCGTATACAAGACGAATTGCGTTTTGTGTTGATCACCTCAGGCTGTGAGCTAAAAAAAGCGGCTGGTGAGTCGCTCGAAGAGGGGGTGTCGATCACGGTTGAAGCCTGCGCTGAGAAAAAATGTGAGCGCTGCTGGCATCGCACAGAAGATGTGGGTTTCAGTGAGGCATATGTTGATATTTGCTTGCGGTGTGTGAGCAATATTGCAGGTGAAGGTGAGGTGCGTCACTATGCCTAAAGGCAAATCAGGCTGGTTTACGCTTTCTTTATTGGTACTGCTGCTTGATATTGTTTCTAAAGCCTACATTAAAGCACATTGGCTGTTTGGCTTACCGTATCGTGTCACTTCATTTCTTAATATCACTTTGGTGTATAACCGTGGCGCGGCCTTCAGTTTTCTCAATAGCGCTAATGGTTGGCAGCAGTGGTTGTTTTCTTTGTTGGCGATTGCCGTATCCGTGGTGTTGCTGATTTGCTTGTATCGTATGCCGCCTAAAAAAACGTGGGCAGCCTGTGGTGCAGCTTTAATTATTGCTGGCGCAATCGGTAATTTGATCAGCCGCTTGTATTACGGCTATGTTATCGACTTTATTGATCTGCATGTGGCTGGCTGGCATTGGCCCGCGTTTAATGTGGCCGATAGCGCCATTTGTATTGGCGTGCTCTGTTTATTGATGGATACGTTTAGGAAATAAATTTTTTTTTTGCGCTCGGAATTTTAAAGAAAGGTAACGGTATGAAAATTAAACTCGACTCCACAGTGACGATGCACTACACGCTTCGTTTAGAAGATGGCTCAGTTGCCGATAGCTCAAAACATTACGAGACTCCGGCCACAGTCAAGATGGATGATGGTACTTTGCAGCCTGCCTTGGTAGAACGTTTACAGGGTTTGGAAGCGGGCGCGAAAGAGCGCTTTTTGATTAAAGCGATGGATGCGTTTGGTGAGCATGATGGTCGCGGTGTGATGACGCTACCTAAAGATCGCTTTGGTGACGCTGAGCTTGAAGTGGGTGTGATTTTTGAATTTGAACAGCCGCAAGGCGAGCCTTTAAATGGCATAATACGTGCGATTGAGGGTGAGCAAGTCACCGTGGATTTTAATCATCCCCTGGCCGGGCATGATATTATTTTTGAAGTGGAAATTATTGCGATTGACCCGGGGGTGGTGGGCTAGGCGCTCCTGCGTCTGCTTTTGCTCCTGCGTCTGCTTCTGCTTCTGCTGGTTGGGGAGAGGTGCTTGTGGCGGAATGATCGTAAACGCCAGGCGCTCGCTGTTGCGCAGCGGCTGTTGCTGAATCTGGCTGCGTTGGACCGGCTGTTTCGCCTGTCCGTTGCTCATCTGCTGCTGTTGCTGAATCTGTCGCTAGCCGCGGGCTCGCTGGACTGGCTGTTGTTGCTGCTGTTGCTAAATAAGCAGGCCCAGCTTGATCAGCAAGCAAGGGAGTGCTCTCATCTGCTTGGCTAGATTCAGACACCGGCGTTGCTACTCTGTTTTTAGCTGCTTGTTTTCGTTTTTCAGATGCTTGTTTTCGTTTTTCGTGGGCTGATTTAATGGCTAGAGCAGGTAAGGCCAGTAATAATAGTGGGCCGGCGAGTATGCATGCAAATACGCGACCGACGCGCTTCATGGCGTTGATAAATTTTTGTCGACGCGTTAAGGGCTTGCCATTGTCTGCCAACGTTGGCCCAGGTTTGAAGGCGCTGGCCAAGGTTGACGTCCACCAGCGTGCCATGCGTGACATCACGGTGCTGCCGACCAATGCTTTGCCTGCTTGAATAATGGCTTTGTCGATTAAGGCGTGTTGCTGCTTGGGCGATAAGGCTTGCCAATGATCACCATAGCGCGCTTTAACATTCTCTATGGCCTGGTTTTTCAAAGGGCCTTCAAGTTTTTCATTGGCGCGTTTGGCTAACCAATCGTGATAACTTGAGTGCATCCAGCTGACAACGGCCGTCACCACTTTGAAGGCGGTCACCGCAGAGGCGACTAGCACCCCGATAGGGATGAGGCCTGGAATAGAGGCGATGGTAAAACCAGCAGCCCAACCAAGTTTAATGAAACTGTCGAGCACGTTTTTGCCGACTTTGCCTCGTTGTTGATTGAGTAAGGTGTTGACGAGTTGTTTTTCTTTAGGAGTTAGCGATACTGGCTCGGTTTTGTATCGTGTGAGTATTTCGTGCTGCAGGGTCAGTCTGCGCAGTCGTTCAAGATCACCGCGCGTTTCAAGCGGTATGTCCATTTTTAAGTAAATATCGATGAGTTTTACTTTCTCTTCAGAGGATTTGATATTAAATGCATCCTTAAAATAAAGCGCGGATAATCTTTCACCACTACCCTTTCGATCAGCCAATAAGCCGTTAAGCGTGGATTTTCGGATGCTTCGGCCTAAATTAGCCAGCGAGCGGCCTGCGGCAACGACCATGGTTAGCGCAAATGCGCCTGGGACGAGTATGGTTAAAATAGGTGCAGTGGCAACAAGGCCTGCAATGGTCACAGCGCCTAGGGCTGCGCCCGCAACAGCGCCAACCACACCGAAGGCAAGGTTGTTGCGTCGTTTTTTAGGCGAAGTTTTAGCCGCGCGATAACGCGTCGCGTCATCGGCTAGCCCGGCAAATGCGAGCAGCATATCGATGAGGTTCCACCCAGCACCCACGCTTGTTACAGTCAAGGGGCTAACGCTTGAGGGTTTGAGAACACTTGCCGTATCCACCCCAGCACCCGCACGAAAGGCAATATCAGAAGCTGCCTCTGCACTCGTTAGCAGTCGCGCGGTAGAGGAGCGCGCTTGTTCGCTCTGAAGCGCTTCAGCTTTAGCTTCTTCGTCTTTTTTAGCTTTCAGTGCGTACGCCCAACGTTGCTCGATGGTCTCAAGCTCACGCCGGCATCGTCGACGAGCGAGCCAGCCGCGGGCGCTGTTTAGCTTGTTTTGTCCCGTCTGTTTTGCCTTCTCAGATTGTTCCTGTAGCGTGGCCGCGGTGGACGCCTCAACAAGCCAAGGTGCGATATGTAAGTCTTTCTGAGTATCAAGTAAATAGGTTTTAAGCTCCGGAATTTGAGCCTCAACTGCTTCTTGCGCTTGGCTTGTTGAAGGGGTGTTACTATCTGGGGGCATATCGTTTCTTGTCGCTTTTCTTTAGTGTCTCATTATAAAGCACTTTTGTAATTATTCAGCAAAAATGACAAATTTTTGGTGAATACTTGCGCACTCTTTCTATTGCCTAGTTTTTGCTCGCTAAGTTAGCAAGTTTTTCGATTTTTTGCTCAATCTCGTCAATTTTGAGTGTCGTATTAGCCTTTGGGGCGAATTATAGAAAAAAGTGGAGATATTTGGTGAATTGTGGGAATTTGTGCTAGACTCGTTTCGAGTGAAGGCACATGTGGGGAGAGGAACATGTTTCGCGGCATTAACGCCATTAATCTCGACGAGAAGGGACGCGCGGCGATCCCCAGGCGTTACCGCGAGCGCCTTCATGATCAAGCTCGTGGCCAATTAGTCGTCACTATCGAAACTGAAAGTCGCTGTTTATTGCTGTACCCCATGGCAACCTGGGAAATCATCGAAGCGAAAATTGAAGCGTTGCCGAGCTTCAATAAAGCAGCTCGCCGTATTCAACGTTTGTTATTAGGTCATGCCACGGAAGTGGAAATGGACCGCCAAGGCCGAATTCTGTTACCCCAGTTATTGCGCGATTACGCGAGTATCGATCGTAAGGCCATTTTATTGGGGCAAGGTAAAAAGTTTGAAATTTGGGATGAAGCGGTTTGGCAAAGTCAGCGCGAAGATTGGCTATCTGAGAGAGGAAGCGCTGACGACTTGCCAACGCAATTAGACGATTTGGCGTTGTGATATGCATAAGCCGGTATTGCTCGATGAAACGCTAACCGGACTATTGATCTCACCCAGTGGTGTTTATATCGATGCCACGTTTGGGCGGGGCGGGCATAGCCACGGTGTGCGAGAAGGGCTTATGGATGGTCGCTTAATCGTGATCGATAAAGACCCCGAGGCCATCGCCACAGCCAAAGAGCGTTACGAGCACGATCCTCAGGTGAGTATTCACCATGGCTCGTTTGCTGAGATTAAGCGGATCGCCAACAGCGAAGGCATATTGGGCCGCGTTGATGGGATCATGATGGATTTGGGGGTTTCGTCACCTCAGCTCGATGTGGCGGAACGAGGCTTTAGTTTTTTACGTGATGGACCGCTAGACATGCGTATGAACACTACCACAGGCCAAACGGCAAAAGAATACCTTGAAGCGGTTGAAGAAGCCGAGCTTGCGCGCGTATTGAAAGACTACGGCGAAGAGCGTTTTGCAAGGCGTTTGGCGAATGTTATTAAAGCAAATATAGATTCACTGCAAACGACAAAAGCGTTAGCAGATTTGGTCGAAAAAACCATCCCCACGCGCGAGTTCAAAAAACACCCAGCCACACGCACTTTTCAAGCCTTGCGTATTGCGGTGAATAACGAGCTGGATGATTTAGAAACCGTTTTACGTGACAGCATTGATTGCTTAAAGCCGGGTGGCCGTTTGTGTTGTATCAGTTTTCATTCTTTGGAGGATCGTATCGTGAAGCAATTCATGAAACGTGAAGCGACACCTCAGGCCTTGCCAGCGGGCTTGCCGATCAAAGAAGCCGATATTGAAAAAACACAACGTTTAATGCTGGTGGGCAAAGCCATTCGTGCCAGCGAATCCGAAGTTAAGTTGAACCCACGCGCGCGTAGCGCGACATTGAGAATAGCGGAGAAACTCTGATGAACGCGTATGTTAAATCCTTACAGCATCGAGCGATAAATTTAGGCTATTTATCCTTTTCACTGAGTCGTATGCAGTGGTTGGTTTTTGGTTTGGCGCTCATGGTGTTGGCCTCAGCTTTTTCCATGGTGTATGTTAAAGATATGAATCGTCGTTTAATGAGTGATATGCAAACGGCTCAAGCCGAATACGTTGCGCTTCACAGTCAATGGAGCCAATTACTGGTGAAAGAGGGGTCATTGGCTTCTCAAACGCATGTGGCAAGCCTTGCGACAAAAAACATGGGGATGGTGATGCCAAAACCCGGCAAGATTGTTATGATCTCTGCGTGAGACACAAACAACGACCTAGACGACCTATTCATTTCGAGCGCCGACGATTTTTAATTATCGCCGCTATTCTAGCCTTGGTGTTTTTTGCCGTTTTCGGGCGCATGGTGTATCTCACAGTCATCGAAAAAAATTTCCTGCAAAAGCAAGGTGATGTGCGTATGTTACGCACGGTCAATATCCCCGCCTACCGCGGTATGATTTTAGACCGAGAAGGCCAGCCTTTGGCGATGAGCGTGCCAGTCGATGCGATTTGGGTGAACCCGCAAGATTTTCCGGTCACTTGGAAAAATCTTTATCAGGTCGGCAAGATTATCGGTATTCCTGTCGAGACTCTTTCAAAAATTTTTCATAAAAATCGCAAACGCTATTTCGTGTATCTTAAACACGATGTGCCCGAAAAGGCTGCAAAAAAAATCGATGCGCTAGCCTTGCCGGGTATTTATTCTGAGCGTGAGTATCAGCGCCATTACCCCGCAGGCCAGGTCGATTCGCAAGTGATGGGTTACACCAATATTGATGATAAAGGTCAAGCGGGTTTGGAGCTTGCGTATAATCATTGGCTTGAGGGCGTGCCGGGTAAAAAACAAGTCTTAAAAGATCGTCTTGACCGTATTGTTGCGGTAGTTGATCAGGTTAAAGCCGCTAAACCCGGGCAGGATTTAACGCTCAGTATCAATCAGCGCATTCAATACTTGGCGTTTCGTGAATTGAAAAACACAGTTGAAAAATATCAGGCTAAAACTGGCTCGGTGGTTGTGCTGGACCCGCAGACTGGTGAAGTCTTGGCGATGGTGAATTACCCCAGTTTTGATCCGAATCAACCGTATGGCCCACCGTATGATCGTTATCGCAATCGCGCGGTGACGGATATTTACGAACCAGGCTCAACGATGAAGGCCTTTAGTATTGCGAATGCCTTGGAAATAGGCGGGTATACCCCCGACTCGAAAATAGATACTAATCCAGGCTGGATTAAAATTAATGGTAATACTGTGCGTGATGATGGTTTGGATTACGGTGTGATCACTGTGCGGCAAGTGTTGCAAAAGTCTTCAAATGTTGGTGTGGCAAAAATGACAATACATCTGCCTCCTGAGCATTTGATCAGCTTATTGCAACGCGTGGGTTTTGGTCGGCGCACCACAAGTGGCTTTCCAGGCGAAAGCCCGGGTATTTTGCATGATCGTGCGAATTGGCGCCCCTTTGAGCTCGCTACGCTGGCGTTTGGTTATGGTATCTCGATTACGCCATTACAGCTTGCCCAAGCCTACAGTGTGATTGCGAACGATGGTCAGCGTTGCCCAATCACGTTTTTAAAGCGCACACAACCGATTGAATGCGCGCAGGCCATGAAAGCCACTGTGGCCAAAGAAATGCAGCAAATGTTAACGTCTGTGGTACAGCCCGGTGGTACCGGACGACTGGCGATTGTGCCGGGTTATCATGTGGCGGGTAAAACGGGTACGGCGTACATTGCAAATGCGCACGGTTATAACAAGAAAAAACACATGTCATCGTTTGTGGGTATTGCGCCTGTATCAGATCCGCGCCTGGTAGTTGCGGTGGTGATTCGAGACCCTAAAGGCGAGCATTTTGGCGGTATTGTCGCAGCCCCTGTGTTTTCTAAAGTGATGGGCGGTGCTTTACGAATTTTAGACATCCCACCGGATGCACTGAAATCGTAGCCTGTATATGGATTGAACCTCGTCGCAGCGCAAGCGAAGACGGGTGATAATCCGGGTTTTCATTTCCTCGGGTTATTTCTCGCCGTAGCTGCTTCGCAGCAAAGGCGGATCAACTCAGGCTGCTCAAGTTTCTACCGCATAAATGCCGGGTTCATTACGTAAGAACTCTTGGTAATCCAGGCCGTAACCGTATAGAAATTTATCTTCCACATGCAAACCGGTGAAATCTGTTTTTTGAATACCGCCTTCTGAGCGCGGATGATCTTTGTCGATCAATGCGGCAGTGTAAACTTTTTTCGCGCCTTCTTCTTCGCAATACTTTACGCAAGCCGCGAGGGTTAAACCAGTGTCGAGAATGTCTTCAATGATCACGACCACTCGATCTTTGATGGATGCGCGAGGTTTGGCAATCCACTGCAAATCACGCCCTTCGATTTCACCGCGGTAACGTGTGGCATGAATATAATCAAATTGCGCGTCGAATTTGATACGTGTGGCTAACTGTCCAGCAAAAACCACGGCACCGTTCATCACTGTGAGAAAGAGTGGGGCTTGATCCGAAAGCACTTGAGCCATGTCATCGGCAACGCGTTGGATCGCAGCTTCAACTTCTTCGCGAGTGTGTAAACAGACGCCTCTGGCTTTTATATTATGGACGTCAGTTAAATCAACCATGGTGTGGGCTCCTTTCAGTTTGAGGGTTCTTCAAATAAAGCGTTTGTGTCGGGTAGGCGATGTTTGCGCCACAGTCTCTGACAATGTCTAATATTTTAAGTAAAACATCTTCTTGAATACGTTCAAAAGCGAGCCAGTCTATGGTTTTGGTGAAGCAGTAAATTTGAATATTGATCGAAGAGGGGCCGAATTCACTGACGCGTACAAACAAGGTTTGTGTGGTGTCGATTTCTTCATGTTTTCTGAGCATGTCTTCAATTCCATCGCGTACCAAAGAAATTTTGTCAGCGGATTCATAGCCTATACCCACAACCGTTTTGATCCGACGATTATGCATGCGTGAAGGGTTTTCAACCGTGATGGAAGAAAAAATGGCATTGGGAATATACAGCGGACGCTTGTCGAAGGTGCGCACTCGCGTTAATCGCCAGCCGATTTCTTCTACCGTGCCCTCGATGTTTCTATCGTTGGAGCGAATCCAGTCGCCGACGGAAAAGGGTCGGTCAGTGTAAATCATCAGTGCGCCAAAAAAATTAGCCAGCATCTCGCGTGCGGCAAGACCGGCAATTAAGGTACCGGCACCACCCAAGGCGATTAGGGCTGAAACTTTGACACCCGCAATTTGCAGGATAACCAACAGTGCTGCGCAGATAGTGACGATGCGTAGTAGGCGACTAACCGCAAAGGCGGTGGCTTTATCCAGCTTGCGCTTTTTGTGCTGATGACTGTGCTCGGGCGAGTGAACGAGTGTGTCTTCGAGTAGGCGAATAAAGCGCAATACAGCCCAGGTGAAGGCGGCTACAAGCACGACTTGGCGCAGTAAAGACATGGTGTCGGAGAAATTCTCGACGGCAGAAGCATTGAGTAAATCGCTGGCCGTACTAAACGTATAGGTGATACCCAGTGTCCAGATGATAAGCTGTAGCGGTTTGTGCACAGCGTAAAGAATCCGGTCACTTTTGGTTTTCTCGCTGGCTTTCAGTTTGGGGTAGACACGGTGGAATGTTAGCCCTTCAATGATGCTCAAAATCATGGTCATGAACAGGATGATGGCGCACTCAATGAGCGTGAGAATGGTCGGGGAAACCGATTGAATGTAATCGCTTAGATCAATAACGTGATTAGTCACTCGTGAGCTCGCTGATGGTTTTTTTCGCGTGTTGGTAGTTAGGATTTAACATCAGTTCATCATACGTGACTTGGCACCGGCCTTTCAAGGCTTGAGGGTTAAAATCTTCGCGTGGTGTGTAGTTTGGTGGGTTGGCGAGTGTTTCATGCACTGCGTCGCGGTTTTGACAAATCAATACCATATCGCTGCCAGCCTGTAAGGTGCGCTCCACGCGCTCGGCCATCGTGCCATCGTGGGCGGCTGCCATGGTCAGATCATCGCTGATGATGACACCTTTGAAGCCGAGTTGATCGCGCAAAATAGTACGTAGCCAGTGTGAAGAGTAAGTCACCAGGGTATTATCAATGTTCGTGAAGGTGATGTGTGCAGGCATGATCGCTGGCAGCTCGTGTTTGATCAGTTGTTCAAAAGGATAGAGTTCATCGGCCAGCTGCTCTAAGCTTCTGTCGTCAACCGGGTGTTCTAGGTGAGAATCGGGCGCAACACCGCCGTGCCCCGGAAAGTGTTTGCCCACCGCTATCGTGCCGGCTTGATACAGGCCGTGGCAGAAAATGGTGGCCAGTTCCGCGGCGATTTTTGGGTCTTTGTGAAAAGCGCGATTACCGATGACACTGCTGATGCCCAAGTCCAAATCTAGCACCGGTGCGAAGCTAAAATCGATCCCCACGCTCATGACTTCCTGGGCCATCAGCCACGCGCAAGTTTCAGTGAGTGCACGAGCTTGTTCAGGATTTTGATCATACAGATCGCCAAAGGTTCGCATGGGGGGTAGACGAGTAAAGCCGTTGCGTAGGCGTTGTACACGACCGCCTTCTTGGTCAACGCAGATAAAAAGATCGGGGCGTAGGGCTTTGATGCTGGCGCACAATTCGCTGACTTGTTTCGGCGATTCAATATTGTGTTTAAATAAAATGACGCCCCCGACCAAGGGATTGTCTAGAACCTGCTTGTCGTCGTCATTGAGTACGGTGCCAACGGGATCGATGATCAGTGATGAAGTGTGCATGGTTTAGCCTTGAAATTTCAAAAGGCTATATCTTATCAGCCCGCCTTCTGAACACAAGGGGGTGGGGGCGCAGGGCTGTCCCATTAAATCAGGAAACGTCCATTTTTGGTCGATCTTGGGCGGAAATTTTCTTCGAAATACTCATGTACTATCGTGTACACTGCGTTTTCTCATCAAATTTCCGCCCAACCTCGCCTCAAAACTGAACGTTTGTGGTTAAGTTGAGCAAAATATTTTTAATGGGACAACCGTGGTTGGGGCGTGCCCTAGGGGTGTGCCTTGCCTGGATTTTTCTGGGTTTCATGAGCGGTACTGACCAGGTGCGCCAGTGGGGTTTCGGCCAGCTTAGGGTTTTGGGCTAGCGCTTTTTGTACGGTGATCAGTGTTTCTTTGCTCTCTAGGGCATCTTCCTCTATGCCAAGCTTTTGTAGAAGTGCGGCCGCGGTGTATATTGCGCCGGGGACTAAAAGCACAAAGTGAAAACCTTTACAAGCTTGCATCTGAGTTAATTCAGTAATGAATTTTCTGCCGAGCGCCAAATCCACAGCTTGTTTAGATCGGTCGAAAAAAGCGCTGGAGGAAGTGTTTGCTGACATTGTTGTTATAGTGGATGTTGCCATGTACACATTATATTCATGGGGCGATAGATTGCCAGTGAAAAATTACGATCGAAATTTTGCCGCTATAATCGCGGGGTAATTATCGGCTTAGCCACCATTTGTAGAGTGGGGCAATGTCCAGTGCGGGCTCGGTTTGTTTAAACCTTTGTCTGCGTAGCTTGCTTTTTTGAGCCGTTAATATTGACGATAAAGACTTAAAATAATCATTATTAAACATTAGGTTGTTTAAGTTTATTAATGTTTTTTCTAATATTTTTTCTCGTTGTTCTGGGTTTGCGACAGAGGTCGCTGAAGCCTGAGGCAGTAAGAAAAACCCGGTTTTGGCATAGCGCGCGCAATGGCGAGCATAGTCCACTCTGGCGCAGGCTTCGCTGAAGCTCGGCAATTGGGCGAGGTCTTGCTGCCCAACAGCCAGGATGTTAGCGATCAGCCGGTCGCGCGCGCCAGTGGTGTCTTGGATAAATTGCCTAACAGCCCGTTCGCTCTCAAAGCCTTCGCTATCAAAATAACTCGCAATGCCGTTGATTAAGCAAAAGAGTTCGCCTACCTCGAGAGAGCTAGTTTGCAAGCGTTGAAGCAAGGGGTGTTCTGCCTTGTGCTGCTTGAGTTTGGAGACAGCGTCTCGCCACCATTGCAGGCGTAGACGTGCAGCCATCGACTCTTGGCATTTTAAAATAATACTAAACAGCTCGTCGTGTATCGCATGGATAGTCTCAATCATGGCGCGCTGATCAGCCGGCAATTTGTGTGTCGCGTAATAGAGGGTGCTACCGGGTTTAATCATCCAGTCGGGCCTTTAAATCGTACAGCCATTGCAAGGCCGCTTTGGGTGTTAAGTCATTCGGATCCAGCGCTTTGAATTGCTCAAGCAATTCGCTGGCATGATCATCTTCAGCTTTGGAAAACAAATCCGTTTGTCTGGGTTCGGTTAGTGCCTGATGATTCTCGGCGCTGGCTTGCTCCAATGAAAACAATTTCTTTTTCGCGTGTGTGATGACGCTTGCGGGAATGCCGGCCAATTTGGCGACTTGCAAGCCGTAGCTTTGGTTTGCTGGGCCTTCTTGTACGGTATGCAGGAAAACGATACTGTCACCGTGCTCAACGGCATCCAAGTGAATGTTGTGGGTATTTTTGAGCTCTTGTGCGAGTTGCGTCAACTCAAAATAATGCGTGGCGAAGAGGGTGTAAGCGCGGTTTTTCTCCGCCAAGTGTTGTGCGCAGGCCCAGGCGAGCGACAGGCCATCAAAGGTGCTGGTGCCTCGACCAATTTCGTCCATTAAGACCAAGCTTTGCTCTGTGGCGTTATGCAGAATATTCGCAGTCTCTGTCATTTCCACCATAAACGTTGAGCGACCTGAGGCCAGATCATCAGCCGCGCCTATGCGTGTGAAAATACGGTCGATGGGGCCGAGAGTGGCAGACTTAGCTGGCACGAAGCAGCCGCAGTATGCCATGAGCGCAATCAATGCAGTCTGGCGCATATAGGTGGATTTACCACCCATGTTGGGGCCTGTAATAATGAGTAATTTTCGACCGTCTTTAAAGGTGGTGTCATTAGCAATGAAGGGTTCATTTAAAACGGATTCAACGACGAGGTGTCGACCCGATTCAATTTGTAAGCCGGGTGTTTCATTAAGTTGCGGGCGCACAAGATCTAAGGTGAGCGCGCGCTCGCTTAAGTTTTGTAGCACATCCAGTTCGGCTAAAGCGCGAGCCGATTGTTGCAGTGCGCATAAATCTTCGTTTAGGGTTTCCAGTAGTGTATCGTAGAGTGCTTTTTCGCGCGCCAGCGCTTTGGCTTTCGCACTTAAGACTTTATCTTCAAAGGTTTTTAATTCGGGTGTGATGAATCGTTCAGCATTTTTCAAGGTTTGGCGGCGGGTATATTCCGTGGGCGCTTGCTCGGATTGTGCGCGTGAGATTTCGATATAGTAACCGTGCACGCGATTAAAGCCGACTTTGAGCGTGCTGATGCCTGTGCGCTCACGCTCTTGCGTTTCAAGCTTGACCAAAAAATCGCTGGCATTACTGCTTAAATCACGCAGTTCATCGAGTTCAGCGTCATAACCGGGTTTGATCACGCCACCGTCGCGAATCACCACGGGTGGGTTGTCGATGATCGCGCGATCGAGCAGCGCGTGAACGTCGGGAAATGTGCTGGCTTGAGTTTTGAGCTCGACAATCGAGGGCTCGTCAATCTCAGCTAAACAGGCTTGTATCGCCGGCAGTTCGCCGACGGCCTGGCGCAGTTTGATTAAATCGCGTGGACGTGCAGAGCGAATGGCCACACGCGTTAACACACGCTCGACATCACCAACGGTGTGTAAGTGTGAAGACAAGGTTTCAAAACTGTGCTGTTGTAGCAAACTTTCGATAGCACTGAAGCGAGATTCAACCCGTGCACGATCACGCAATGGGCGAATCAGCCAGCGTTGTAGCAAGCGGCCGCCCATCGGCGTGGCGGTGTTGTCAAGCATAGCCAGCAAAGTGTGTTCACGTTTGCCTTTGATGTTCTCTGTGATTTCTAGATTTTTTAAGGTCGCGGCATCCAGCACAATATGATCTTGCGTGCGCTCAGCCGTTATCGCCGTGATGTGCGGCAATGCCGTGCGTTGCGTATCTTTGATGTAATCGAGTACGCAGCCTGCGGCTTGAATAGCAAGTTTTAAATCATCCACGCCAAAGCCGCTTAAATCTTTGGTATTAAATTGTTTGGCGAGCTCGCGGTAAGCCGTGTCGTAGTCAAAATGCCAAATCGCTTGTGCGCGCAGGCAGGCGTAGCTTTTTAAGGCTTCTTTAACCGGGCTGTCTTCGCAATATAAAATTTCAGCGGGTTGAATGCGGGCGATCTCGTTATGCAGCTGATCTAAGCCTTGTACTTCCAGCGCACTAAAGCGGCCACTGGCCACATCTAATGCTGCTAGGCCAAAGTGTGTTTGCTCGGCAAAAATCGCAAGTAGGGTGTTGTCTTTTCGCTCATCGAGTAGGGCTTCATCGCTCACGGTCCCCGGTGTTAAAACACGCACCACTTCACGTTTCACAGGCCCTTTGTCATTCGCTTCGCCGACTTGTTCACAAATGGCCACCGATTCGCCTAGGCGCACGAGCTTGGCCAGATACGATTCAGCCGCATGAAAGGGCACGCCGGCCATAGCAATGGGCTGGCCAGCGGATTGACCGCGAGCGGTCAGGGTAATGTCTAAAATTTTAGCGGCGCGCTTGGCATCGTCAAAGAATAGCTCGTAAAAATCGCCCATGCGGTAAAACACGAGCATATGAGGGTAATCGCGTTTGATGGTCAGGTATTGGCGCATCATCGGCGTGTGGTCGGCAAAAGCATCGCTCATCGTCATTATCGTCCTGGAAATCTGTGCGCCATCGTATCAAAGCCTGAGTTAGCAGGGCAAGTGCTAGCTGGGTTCTTTTGGGTTTGCTTGCGTTCTCTCGCTTTTTGGCTTCAGGTTTCTCTTGTGCAGGGACGCTTTTCGCCATCCATGGCCGCTCCCTTACGGCATCCATGCCTCCAGAGGCCCTGTCCAAGATAAACCTTCGCCATCGCTTTCGAGCGGATAAAACAGTGCTTTTTTTGGATTGAACTTCTGTCCCATTTTGCGTCGTGCTCGAGGGCTGAGTCTGTCGCTAATGCTCAAGGGACGTTCCTTCAAGGCTGTGTGAGGCAGGATGCCGGACCCAGAGTCCCCGGGAGCGGGTAAACATGGGCGGGCGAGCTTGAGTCCGAAGTCAAGTTATCGTAGAGTCAATCCATGAAACATTTAATCCTACAGCTCAAAGATCGCTTACTCGCAGAAAACCTCACATTGGCCACGGCGGAATCCTGCACTGGCGGCTGGGTCGCCAAACTCATCACGGATATACCGGGTAGCTCGGCCTGGTTTGAGCGAGGGTTTGTCACGTATTCCAATCAAGCCAAGCATGAAATGCTGGGTGTGCCCATGCGCTTAATTGAGCAGGAGGGCGCGGTCAGTCGATCAGTGGCTCAAGCCATGGCACAAGGCGCGCTGTTGCATTCCCGTGCTGATATCAGCGTGGCGATTACCGGCATTGCTGGCCCAGATGGCGCGACTGATCATAAGCCCGTTGGTTTGGTGTGGGTTGCTTGGGCGAAGCGTGACGGCGGTGTGCAGGTTCGACGTCAAATTTTTTCGGGCGATCGCAGTGAAATTCGCCAGCAGGCGGTTTGCTTTGCCTTGTCAGGCTTGCTGTAAAACTATAGACTCGCGTCTTTTGTCACCAGGCTTTTTCGCATGACTATCAAGCGTATCAACGTTTTTATGCTGGCTATGCTCATTACGGGCGCGATCGATAGCATCCGTAATTTGCCGACGACCGCATTGTTTGGCACCGAACTGATTTTCTTTTGCATTTTTGCTGCGATTGTTTTTCTCATTCCCACTGCTTTGGTGGCTGCCGATTTATCTTCACGCTTGCCTGAACACGGTGGCGTGTATCGTTGGGTGCGTTTAGCCTTTGGGGAGAACATGGGCTTTTTGACGGTGTGGTTGCAGTGGATCAATACCATTGTTTGGTACCCGACCATTCTGTCTTTTATCGCCGGCACTTTAGCGTATTTGTTGGATCCCGCACTCTTAAATAACAGAGCCTATTTGGTGGTTGTGATTTTAGTGACGTTTTGGGCGCTGACCTTACTAAATCTCAGAGGTCTTCACGTTTCAGCTAAGTTTGCCACGGTTTGCACGATTATTGGTATGGTGATTCCAATGGGTATGATCATTGTATTAGGGTTACTATGGAGCTTCAGTGGTCATGCGGTGCATTTGCACTTCAGCGTTAGAGCGATGATGCCGAATTTAAGTCAGCCGCATAATTGGATTTCTTTAACCGCGATTATGGCGTCATTTTTGGGGATGGAGTTGGCAGCCGTGCATGTGCAGCAGGTGGAGAATCCCAGGCGTAATTTTCCAAGGGCTTTAATGATCTCAGTGGCGATTATTTTGACCACGATGATTTTGGGTGCTTTATCGATTGCTGAGGTGTTGCCCGGTCAGCGCATTAGCTTGGTTAGCGGCGTAGTGCAAGCGATGCGAGATTTTTTGGCGGCTTATCATCTTAGTTGGTGCTTGCCCATTTTTGTGTTGTTGATTTTAATTGGCAGTGTGGGCAGCATGATTAACTGGATTATTTCTCCGGCCAAAGGCCTGTTGCAAGCTGGTCAGCATGGTTTTCTGCCGGCGTGGATGGCGAAAGAAAATGAAAACGGTGTCGCTAAAAATTTATTACTCTTGCAGGCTGTCTTGGTTAGTGCAGTGTGTTTGGCTTTTCTATGGATGCCTTCAGTGAATGGCTCGTATTGGTTTTTAACCGATTTAAGTACTGAGCTTTATTTGCTGATGTACGTCATTATGTTTTTCTCCGCGATCCGTCTGCAAAAACTCTTTCGCGATCGGCCAGCACCGTTTTATTTGCCGGGTGGCAGGGCAGCGAGTTGGGTGGTTGCGGGCTTGGGTTTATTCGGTTCAATACTGGCCATGGTGGTGGGTTTTATTCCGCCGGCCAATATCAATGTGGGCAACCCTGCTAACTATGACTGGTTGTTTTTTATGGGCATGCTGGTGATGGTGTTGCCAGTGTTGTTTTTTGTGGTGTATCGGCAGTCTCAGCTTAAGCGATTGCCTGGCGATAAGCTTTCTTGATATGTTTGCTCATCAGTGTTTACCATATGCTGCGCTTGGTGGAAAAAGTGTTCCCAGGCTTCGTCACCCAGTACCTGACGAATATAGGCCTCTTTTTCTTTAATGAGCACTAAAGTATTTTCTCTGCTACTGTTTGAGGGGCTTGTGTGTAGTGCTGAAAGTTGTGTCACATAAACTTCCAGTAGGCGAAGTGTGTCGATGGGACGCGTTGTTTGTAGTGACATGGAGTCTTCATCGAACCCCGTCACGGTGCATTGCATTTCTTTGAATGGGATAGTTTTTCCGATCTCTAGCTGTGCTTGTATGTTTTGTTTATTAATATTATTTGGATAAGGTACGCTGAAGCTTAATAGGCTAATGTAGCGGGGCTCGAGAAGCTTTAAGCCTTTTTCTAACTCGCTTTTTTGGCTTTTTGTCAAGCGTCTTTGGTTTTTGTTGTGCATATCAAGAAAGGTTTTGATGGCTTTGAAACCTAGGTTTAAAGCGCGATCATATTGTTGCATATTTTTTTCTGTTGTTAACCTTAAAGGTGTAGCCTTCTTTCCTGTTCTCAAGAATTTGCTGACATGATCAAGCTCATGACGTATCCCGGTAAATTGGTTCCCATCGGCTATGTTTGAGGGTAAAAAAACGGTTTTTTCTACGGGGCTAAAGAATGCTCCGGCGTTATCTGTCTGTTGAGGGTTACTGATTTTATGCTTTTTGAGTTTGGCAAGCATGCGCTCTCTTGAGGTACAGAAAAAACGAATGCGGCTTTCAATGGCGCGGCCTATGTTTTGACTATCACTGTCAAGACGCTGCTGTCCGCTTGAAATCACATTTTCTATAAAGCGTTTTTGTTGCTGGCACGCGGCATGGGTTTCTTCGTTGATTTCAGGATCAATGGCATACCAGTCGGGGTGGTCTATAAAAGCCTTTTGGGCAGAGTCACTGACTGATGCCGCATTATTGTTGGCACGACCATTCGCCGCTGCTTCAGCCATTCTCGCGCCATAAGTCAGAAGTACGCCAATGCCTAGGGCGTAGATAAATGGGTTGTTGGCCACTGTGTTGGGTGTAAATACAAAAAGGGCACGCTGTGCGCTCGCGATTCTCTGTTGTCTTGCGAGGTGCTTGCCTGTTGCTTCTCGATGTCGTTGATATTGTCGATATTGTCGATGGTCGTTTGGCATGATTTTCTCATTTTTTGGTGGTCAAATAATAGTCAAACAATAGCTTTTTGTCAATGTGTAAAGACGCCCTAGACCCTAGGTGTTAACTGTGTTAGCTTTGTCGTCCAGCCAGCTCAAAAACCCAAATAACTTTGTCAACAGAGGGGACACTCAATGGATGCGAATAAGCAAAAAGCATTAGATGCGGCCTTAGGCCAGATTGAACGCCAGTTCGGTAAAGGCTCTATCATGCGCATGGGCGATGCGGGCGCGGCTTCTCGAGACATCGAAGTCATTTCCACAGGCTCATTAACCTTGGATATCGCGTTAGGCATCGGCGGTTTGCCGCGCGGTCGCGTGGTTGAAATCTACGGGCCAGAATCTTCCGGTAAAACGACATTAACCTTGCAAGTGATAGCAGAGTGTCAAAAATTAGGCGGCACAGCGGCGTTTGTCGACGCTGAGCATGCGCTAGACCCACAATACGCTGAGCGTTTGGGCGTGAATGTGGATAATCTTTTGGTTTCTCAGCCGGATGCTGGCGAGCAAGCTTTGGAAATCACCGACATGCTCGTGCGCTCAGGCGCGGTGGATGTGGTGGTGGTCGATTCCGTGGCCGCTTTGGTGCCTAAAGCTGAAATCGAAGGTGATATGGGCGATCATCACGTCGGTGTGCAAGCGCGATTGATGTCACAGGCTTTACGTAAGCTTACGGCGAACATAAAACGTTCAAACACGTTGGTTATTTTCATTAACCAAATCCGCATGAAAATTGGTGTGATGTTTGGTAACCCTGAAACCACCACAGGCGGTAACGCGCTGAAGTTTTATTCGTCGGTACGTTTGGATATCCGCCGTACGGGTGCGATTAAAAAAGGTGAAGAGATTCTCGGCAATGAAACCCGCGTGAAAGTCGTGAAAAACAAAGTCTCTCCACCGTTTAAAGTGGCTGAATTCGATATTATTTACAACGAAGGTATTTCACGTGAAAGTGAGATCATTGATCTCGGTGTGAAGCAAGGCTTGATCGATAAATCCGGTGCGTGGTACAGCTACAATGGTGACCGTATCGGGCAAGGTAAAGACAATGTACGCCAGTTCTTAAAAGAACATAAAGACATTGCGCAAACCGTAGAAGCCCAAATTCGTGAAGCTTTGTTGCCGAAAAAAGGTGGCGCTAAAGCCGATAAAAAAGACGAAGCTGTCGCTGAAGAGGCTTAATGTCTGAGCTTGTTGAGGTCCGCCGCGCGTGCATGGCCCTGCAGGCGCGGCGCGAGCATTCCCGCTATGAACTAGCGCAAAAGCTCGCGCGTCGCGAGTGTGATGAGGCTCATATTCAATCCGTGCTCGATGAGTTCCAGGCGAAAAATCTCCAATCTGACGAGCGCTTTTGCGAAGCGTACTTGCGCATGCGCTTAAAGCAGGGCTTTGGCCCGCTGAAAATTCGCCTAGAGCTCGAGCAAAAGCGTGTGGATAGCGAGCTTATTGAGCGCTATCTATCGGCTTATGCTGATGAGTTTGATGAAAGCTTGCAGGTTGTGTTTGCTAAAAAATTCGGTGAACCGGCTCAGGATCTCAAAGAGAAAGCGAAGCAGCTGCGTTTTTTATCCAGTCGCGGTTTTGATTTTGAACATGTCCGGTATTTAATCAAATAAAAACAAAATTAAAACGAAAGGTAAGTATATGCAAAAGGGTGATGATCCTATTGTAGTTGCGCCTTATCGCTCTGGCGTGCCGATGGCTGCTAAGATTTTTTATTTTTCTCACCTTTGCTGGCCATCATAATAGCCCTCGCTTAGTCGTTAGGATTTCGCTACACTGGCGCGATGGATATCAAAGCGTTAGAACAACAGATTCAATCGGCCGGTTTGCGAGTGAGGGCCCCGCAGTTCGCCATGATTGAATGCGTGCACGATACCTTAAAACAACAGGCTATATCCCTCATCGAGGCGCCCACGGGGGTCGGTAAAACACTGGCCTACACCATTGGTGCTTTGCAAGCCAAAAAACCTAAAGTCAAAATTATCATCAGCACGGCAACGGTCGCGTTGCAAGAGCAGCTCATTCATTCGGATATCCCCTTGCTTGAAACTATTCTGGGCGTAAAAGTCAGCGCCGGTTTGGCGAAAGGGCGCAAGCGTTATTTGTGTTTATCGCGCTTGAGCCAAGACGATGGCGAGTATCAAGGCTTTAAAACAAAGCTGGAAGAGCAGTACGAATCTAAACTTTGGGATGGTGAAAAAGATAGTTTAAAAACCGGTTGCACAGACGCCGAGTGGGGCAGTGTGAGCACGGATGCCTCGGGTTGTTCGGGCAGTCGCTGTGCTTTTTATGAAGAGTGTGTGTTTTATCGCCAGCGCAGAAAAGTCTTGGCGTCGGATGTGATCGTCGTCAACCACAGTTTGCTCTTGGCCGACCTTGGCTTAGGCGGCGGGGCGGTGTTGCCGCCGGTCGATGAGTGTTTGTATGTGATCGATGAATGTCACCATTTGCCGGAAAAAGCGCTGGGGCATTTTTCCTTGCAGTCGACGGTGATGCGCTCGCTCGATTGGATTAACACCTTAAGCAAAAGTTTAACGAATGCCGGTTTGTATTTAAGCGAAACCCAGTTCTCACCTGAAGTGTTTAACGAAACGTCGCGAAACTTGGTGGAAAGTTTAAGCTTACTGCGTGCCAGTCTTGAAATGAATAAAAAACAGTTTGATGGCGATGTGTGGCGCTTGGATGATGAGGCAGCGCTGCAGTTTGCTGATTTAGCCGAGAATGTGATTCAATCGGGTGTGCGGCTGGCTGATGAAAACGCCAAGTTGATCGAGCGTTTGGATGAGCGCTATGAGCATGAAAAAAACCTGAATAAAGCGAAAGCCGAGGCGATTGCGACCTTGTTATCTCGCTTGAAGTTTGTGCAAGAGCGCGCAGAAAATCTGTGTAAAACCTGGGGCGCGTTTTTAAAGCCCAGGGCATATAAAGAAGCTCCACAAGCGAAATGGATTGAGCTTAAACCTGCGCGATCCGATGAGCCGCAGGATTACACTTGCCATGTGGCGCCGATCACAGCAGGGCGCGAGTTGTACGAGGTGTTTTGGTCCAAACTCAAACACGGTGCGGTATTGTGTTCGGCGACAGTCACGAGCCTGGGTTCATTCGATGAGTTTTTACGCCGCAGCGGTTTAAAGCTTTATCCGAACGTTAAAACCTTGCAGCTCGATTCCAGTTTTCATTACGATCAATCGATTTTGTTCGTACCCGCTATGCAACATGAGCCTGATTGGAAAAATGCAAGTGCACACATTCGTGAAAGTGCAGACCTCATGGTACAGCTATTGCCGGATAATGTGGGCAGTTTGGTGTTGTTCGCCAGCCGAAAAGCGATGGAAGAAACGCTGTCGCAGATGCCGAGTCGTTTGGTCGAAAAAATTTTAGTGCAGGGCGCAACCGGTAAAGCGGCGTTGATTCGCTTGCATAAACGCCGTGTGGATGAGGGCAAAACCTCCATTATTTTTGGTTTAGCTTCCTTTGCAGAAGGCTTGGATTTAAAAGGGGCTTATTGTGAGCACGTGGTGATTCACAAGCTACCGTTTGCCGCGCCTGCGGATCCGGTTGAGATCACGCGTAATGAGTGGATCAAGTTCAACCAGCTCGATCCGTTCATGTTGTACTCTTTGCCCAATGCCTCATTGCGCTTAACGCAGTACGTGGGACGCTTGTTGCGTTCGGAAGACGACAAAGGCATGGTCACGATCTTAGACAAGCGCCTTTATACCAAAGCCTATGGCAAAAAAATGTTGGAGGCTTTGCCGCCGTTTAAGCGTTGCGTGAATGTGGCTTGGTCTGAGCTTGAATCTGCGTAGCCACCGTCTTATTAAAAAAAAACGAGTCATCAAAAGCTACCCTGTTCTTTTTGTTAGCTTTAGTCCTCGCGCAGGTTCAAGATCTTGGGCGAGCTATGATACACTGCTGGCCAAATCACAGGAGGTCGATATGTGCTCATTCAAGCAAGCCCTTTCAGAAGACACACCGTTGCAAATCCCGGGTGTGGTCAATGCCTATTGTGCCATGATGGCTGAGCAAGCCGGTTTCAAGGCTTTGTATTTATCCGGCGGTGGTGTGGCGAATATTTCCTACGGGCTGCCTGATTTAGGGATCACCACCTTGGATAATGTGCTTGAAGATGCGCGCCGGATTACCGCTGTTACCGATTTGCCTCTTTTGGTCGATATCGATACCGGTTTTGGTGGCGCGTTTAGCATTGCCCGTACGATCAAAGAAATGCAGCGCGCTGGTGTCGCAGCGGTGCACATCGAAGATCAAGTCGCCGAGAAACGTTGTGGTCATCGCCCCGGCAAAGCCTTGGTGAGCACGGCAGAGATGTGTGACCGTGTCAAAGCGGCGGTGGATGCGCGAACGGATGAGGGTTTTACAATCATGGCGCGCACCGATGCGTTTCAACTTGAGGGCATTGAGGGTGCGATAGCGCGTTCAAAAGCGTATGTAGAAGCCGGTGCTGATATGATTTTTGCAGAAGCTTTGCCGAGCATTGATTTATACCCAGCGTTTTGTGAGGCGGTGGGTGTGCCTGTGCTTGCGAATATGACAGAGTTTGGCAAAACGCCGCTTTATGGTGCAAGCGCTTTGGGGGATGCCGGCGTGAGTATGGTGCTATACCCGCGCACGATAGAGCGGGCGATGAGCAAGGCGGCCTGGGCCATGATGAATGAGCTGCGAGAACACGGTACACAAGAAGCCGCTTTGTCAAAGATGCAAACGCGCGATGAGTTGTATACCCATTTAAATTATTTAGCCTATGAAGAGAAGTTGGATCGATTGTTCAAGGAGAAAAAACATGACTAAAACAACAGAAGGCTTGCGAGGCCAAGTCGCGGGTCAAACGGCGATTGCCACTGTCGGTAAAGAAGGGCATGGTTTAACTTACCGTGGTTACTCCATTGAGGATTTAGCCGAGCACGCGCAATTTGAAGAAGTGGCGTATTGTTTATTGCACGGCGAGTTGCCTGATGCCAAAGCCTTGAGTGAGTTTAAGCTACATTTGAAGCAAGCCCGTGTCTTGCCAGCCGAATTAAAAGTCCTTTTGGAAATGATACCTAAAGATTCACACCCGATGGATGTGCTGCGAACTGCGGCCTCTTTTCTAGGTAATATTGAGCCTGAGGGTGATTTTACACATCAATTCACCGTGGCGACACGTGTGCTGGGTATGATGCCGGCGATATTGTGCTATTGGTATCGCTTTATCACGTACGGCGAAAAAATTGAAACGACTATCGATAGCCATAGTTTGGCGGAGTATTTTTTAGAACTTCTGCATCAAGCCACACCGTCTGAAGAACACATTGCCTGCATGAATGCTTCCTTGATTTTGTATGCTGAGCATGAGTTTAATGCGTCAACCTTTGCAGCACGTGTTTGTACGGCTACCTTGTCAGATTATTATTCGGCCATTACCGCAGCGATCGGCACTTTGCGTGGTCCTTTACATGGTGGTGCGAATGAGGCGGCGATGGCATTGATCGAGCGATTTAAAACCACTGAGGAAGCGACGGCAGCCTTGCATGAGATGCTCGCGCGAAAAGAAAAAATCATGGGTTTTGGGCATGCAGTGTATCGTGAATCTGACCCGCGTAATGCGATTATTAAAGCTTGGGCGCAGCGTTTATCGAAAGACGCCAGTGATGGGTATTTGTACGATGTGTCCTGCGCAATTGAAAAAGTGTTGTGGAATGAGAAACACTTGTTTCCAAATTTAGATTTCTTTAGCGCGAGCGCTTATCATTTTATGGGGATTCCCACAGCGCTCTTTACACCGATTTTTGTCCTGTCGCGTTTAAGCGGCTGGTCGGCACACATCATTGAACAGCGTGCGAATAATCGCTTAATTCGCCCGAACGCTGATTACATAGGCCCGGCTGAGCGGGTTTTCACACCCTTGGAGAAACGATAATGTACGCAACTAAATCGGCTAAACGCCCCCCGTTTGATACTGTGATTCAAGCCATTGTGGATTATGTGTATGACGTGGATGTTACGCACAACGAGCTCGCCATGAGCACAGCGCGTTATTGTTTGATGGATACCTTAGGCACGGGTTATTTGGCGCTGAATTATCCGGCATGCACAAAACTATTGGGCCCTGTGGTGCCCGGCGCGACTTTAAAAAATGGTGCGCGTGTGCCCGGCACGGACTTTGAGCTCGATCCTATCCAGGCGGCATTTAACATTGGTGCCATGGTGCGTTGGTTGGATTTTAATGACACCTGGTTGGCGGCAGAGTGGGGCCATCCATCCGATAACTTAGGGGCTATTTTAGCCTGTGCAGATTATCAGGTGCGCAATAACCATGCGCAATACACCATGAAAAATGTATTAGCCTGGATGATCAAAGCTCACGAAATTCAAGGCGTGTTAGCCCTGAATAACAGCTTTAACCGTGTGGGTTTAGATCATGTGATTTTAGTGCGTATCGCGTCTACTGCCGTGGCGTCACAGATTTTAGGCTTGACTAAAGCGCAAGCGCTGAATGCGGTGTCGAACGCTTGGGTGGATAACGGCGTATTGCGCACTTACCGTCATGCGCCCAACACCGGCTCGCGTAAATCCTGGGCGGCGGGTGATGCCTGCGCGCGCGCAGTACGTTTAGCATTAATCGCTAAAACCGATGAAATGGGTTATCCCTCTGCGCTTACGGCTAAAACCTGGGGGTTTAATGATGTGATGATGAAAGATAAGCCGGTGACCTTGGCGCAGCCATTAGGTACCTATGTGATGGAAAACATTTTGCTTAAAATTTCTTTCCCAGCCGAGTTTCATGCGCAAACCGCGGTTGAGGCCGGTTGTCAGTTGCATAGTGAAATCACAAACCGTTTAGATGCGATTGAGAAAATTGTGATTCAAACACAAGAGTCAGCGGTACGCATTATCGATAAAACGGGGCCTTTGGATAATCCGGCTGATCGCGATCATTGCTTGCAATACATGACAGCGATTGCTTTGTTAAAGGGTGATTTGGTTGCTGAAGATTATGAAGACGATGTGGCGTCTGACCCGTGTGTGGATGCTTTGCGCGATAAAATGATCGTTGAAGAAAACCCGCGTTTCACACGTGAATATTTGGAGGCGGATAAGCGCTCGATTGGTAATGCGGTACAAGTCTTTTTTAATGACGGTACGCAGACTGAGAATATCTCCATCGACTATCCTATTGGGCATCGTTGCCGACGCGAGGAGGGCATCCCTGTCCTCGTTGAAAAAGCGAAGCGCAATATTGCAACGCAATTAAGTGCTGAAAAAACGGTAAACTTGATGCAAGTGTTGAGTGATCAAAAAACACTTGAGGCGATGAGCGTCTTGGCGTTTATGGCTTGTGTGTAGACTGAACTGATTTCCCCGGGTTATCGCTGCGCTCAAACCAGGCTACAGTTAATGTCATTGCGAGCGAACGTCAGTGAGCGCGGCAATCTGGCGTATTAACCTGGAGATTGCTTCGTCACTTCGCTCCTCGCAAAGACGTTGCTACCCAAGGCGGTTGCTACATTTTAGTTAATGTCATTGCGAGCGAACGTCAGTGAGCGCGGCAATCTGGCGTATTAACCTGGAGATTGCTTCGTCACTTCGCTCCTCGCAAAGACGTTGCTACCCAAGGCGGTTGCTACATTTTATGATAATGTCATTGCGAGCGAACGTCAGTGAGCGCGGCAATCTTGTCCATTAATCTTGAGATTGCTTCGTCGCTACGCGCCTCGCAAAGACGGTTGCTACGTTTGTTCCGTGGTAATGGCGTACGGATTAGGGTTCGCGCATTGCAGTATGACAATCCCAAAAACCTATGGCACAATAAGCCATGCGAAAAATCCTGGCTTTAACCGTTTCGATTATTTTGTGGGCTAGCGTTGCGGCAGCAAGCCTACACGCCGTTTCATTTCAACAATTGCCTCATTGGTCCGGTGCCAGAGCTTGGCCGGCGCTTCAAGTGTTTCGTCGCTCTTGCCTAGCGTTATCGAAATCACAGCATGGCGAAAAACTCACTTCATTGTTGGTTCAGAATCAACACGCCGCTTGGGCCAATGCCTGCCGTTTGGCTAAGTCAGTTAAACCCCGTGGGGCAAAGCATTTTTTCGAGCAACATTTTCAACCGTATTTAATCAAGGAAGCTGGGCAGCCTGAGGGCTTACTCACGGGGTATTATTTGCCGAGCATTAAGGCGAGTTTAAGGAAAACAGCGTATTACGAAGTGCCGATTTATGCACGCCCTAAAAATCTCGTCACCACACGTTTAGAATGGTTTTCTGAGAAATGGAAAAATGAAAAAATAGCCGGTTATGTGAAAAACGGCCGACTGTACCCGTATACGCTCACACGAAAACAAATCAACGCCGGTGCACTGGGCCAACAAGCTCGTGTCATTGCTTATGTACATTCACGCGTCGATCGTTTTTTCTTGCAAGTGCAGGGTTCGGGGTATTTGGATTTGCCGCACGGTAAGCGTATTGCTGTGGGCTATGATGGTGAAAATGGTCAGCCGTACTACCCGATTGGTCGTTGGTTTCTTGAGAAAGGTTTGATATCGAAAAAAGAGATGTCGATGCAGGCCATTATGGCTTGGTTGAATGCGCACCCTAGGCAGGCTAATGCGGTGCTGAATTTAAACCCTTCGTTTGTGTTTTTTCAGCGCTTGCCGCACAACACAATTTACGGCACCGATGCCATCCCACTCACTGCAGATTATTCTTTGTGTGTGGACACGCGCTATATCCCGCTGGGTTTGCCGGTGTTTGTTTCAGGCGAGGGCTTTCATCGTTTGATGATTGCTCAAGACACGGGCGGCGCTATCCGTGGCCCGCAGCGTGGCGATGTGTATTATGGGGCTGGGCGCTTGGCTCAAGAGAAAGCCGGTCGCATGAAATTGCCCGCGAATTTCACGGTATTTTTGCCACGTTAGGGTGACCTTCACCCGCGATTTTTGTACAATACGCAACCTTGATCTAGCGAAACAACAATAAATGAATCAAATCAAACAGTTTCTCATGCCTCATGGTGGGCGTTTTCATATCGATTTTTTATCCGGCCTAACGGTTGCTCTCGCACTCATTCCTGAGGCGATCGCCTTTTCTTTAGTTGCGCATGTCGATCCTTTGGTGGGTTTGTACGCGGCTTTTTTTATGTGTTTCATCACGGCGGTGTTTGGTGGTCGGCCAGGCATGATCTCGGGGGCAACGGGTTCCATGGCCGTGGTCATGGTGGCTTTGGTCAGTCAATACGGCATTCAGTATTTATTCGCGACCGTTATCCTCACAGGCTTACTGCAAATTCTTATTGGTGTGTTGCGTTTGGGTAAGCTGATTCGCATGTTGCCCAAATCAGTGATGGTCGGTTTTGTGAATGGCTTGGCGCTCGTGATTTTCTTGGCCCAGTTGCAGCAGTTTAAAGTGTTGCATGCAAACGGTAGCCGCACGTGGCTGCACGGTGAGGCGCTGTACCTCATGATAGGCTTGGTCTTGCTCGCCATGGCGATCACGCACTTTCTGCCAAAGTTTACCAAGGCGGTGCCTGCTGCGCTCACTGCCATTATTGTGGTGTCTGTGATCGTGATGGTCGGCGGTCTTCACACGCGTGTGGTTAGCGACATGATGGTGGGCCATGCGATGATGCCGGGCTTGCCGACGTTTGCGATTCCGCATGTGCCCTTTGATTTTCACACAGCCAGTATCATTGTACCGTATGCCATCGTGCTCGCGATCATCGGTTTATCTGAATCGCTGATGACGCTGTCATTGATTGATGAAAAAACACAAACCCACGGCCGAAGCAATAAAGAGTGTATGGCCCAAGGTGCAGCGAATATTGTCTCGGGCTTTTTTAAAAGCATGGGCGGCTGTGCGATGATCGGCCAGAGCATGATTAATATTTCATCCGGCGGGCGAGGGCGTTTATCAGGCATCACGGCGGGTGTGTTTTTACTATTGTTCGTCATTGTGTTGTGGCCCTTGATTAAACTCATTCCGCTGGCAGCCTTGGTAGGCGTGATGTTTATCGTCGTGATCGAAACCTTTGAATGGGCCACCTTTCATTTTATTCGAAAAATCCCGAAGCACGATGCCTTGATTATTGTCACGGTGATGGCGGTGACTGTGGCGACTGATTTAGCCGTGGCGGTTATTGTCGGCGTGATTATGGCGTCACTCGTGTTTGCTTGGCAAACGGCGAAAAATATTTCGGCAAAGTCTTCAGTAAAAGCCAACGGTTCGAAGGTTTATGCTCTTCATGGCCCCTTATTTTTTGGCTCCACCACCACCTTTAAAACCTTGTTTGATGTGGTCAATGATCCGAATGACGTGATTATCGATTTTCAATACTCTCGTGTGGCGGATCATTCGGCGATCGATGCGATCCAGTTTGTGGCTAATGAGTACACACGGCGCGGCAAGACCTTGCACCTTCGCCATTTAAGCCAAGAGTGCCGTTTACTCTTGGGTAAGGCTGCTAGCTTGGTGGAGGTGAATCTACTCGAAGATCCGGATTATCATGTGGCCAGCGATGCTTTAGATTGAAGCAGACTGCAAGCCCCCCAAAAAAAGTAGTAACCGTCTTTGCGAGGAGCGAAGCGACGAAGCCATCTCCAGGTTAATACGCCAGATTGCCGCGCTCACTGACGTTCGCTCGCAATTGACGTTAGCGATAAAATATAGCCTGGGTTGATCCGCCTTTGCTGCGAAGCAGCTATGGCGAGAGATAACCCGGGGAAAATTAAACCCGGATTTTCACTGAACTCTGGCTGTAAGTTCAAAGCAGCCCCCGCTTGCTAAAGCCCTGCTGAGCCCGTAAACTTAGCCTTTTATTTAAGGGGTTAAGCGCTTGGCCGATAAAGAAAAACCCAGTGTTGAGAGTCAAAGTCGGGCTAAGGCGCGCCTGCGTGAAGGTATCCTGGTCTTGCTGGTGTGTTTGGCCCTGTATTTATTGCTGGCGCTGATTAGCTACCACCGAACCGATCCGGGTTGGTCGACAACCGGCAGCCGAGATTTTGTGCAAAATGCCGGTGGCCGTGTCGGCGCATGGATCGCAGACTTTATTCTCTACCTGGTGGGTTACACCGCGTATTTGTTGCCTTTTGCGATTGCGGGCTTAGCTTGGGTGGTCTTTCGTCGCCATCGTCAAGAAAAATCGGAGGAAGAAGCTCAAGAAGTGCACAAGGGCTTAATTTGGCTGCGTTTTATCGGCTTTTTAATTGCACTGAGTGCGACCACCACGTTGTTAGATTTGGGTTTTCCCGGTGCGCGCAGCGGGGTGCCCTTAGCTTCAGGCGGTGTGGTGGGCGAAATGATCGCGCCCGGCTTATCGTCGACGTTTAACATCATCGGCGCCTGGCTGATTTCCGTGACTTTATTGTTGTTTGGTCTAACCCTTTGGTTTGGTATTTCTTGGTTTGATCTTTTGCACTGGGCAGCCGATACGCTGCGTGCCGGCATGGGCAGTGCTTGGCAGTGGCAAAAAGATCGCCGTGAGGCCAAGCGTTTGCGCGCTGAAGAACTCAAGCGTTTTGAACAATTCATGCCGAAAAAGCCCGAGCCTAAAGCACCCGTGTCGGAACCTAAAGCTGAAAAGCCTGCGAAAATTAAACGTGTGAAACTGAAGAAAGCCGGCCAAAGCGATATCGATTTATCGGCTGATAACCATAAACGCTTGCCGCCGATCACGTTGCTCGATCAAGTGAAAGCCGAAAAACAGTACGGTTACAGTGCTGAGGAATTGAAATCCTTGTCTGAGCAAGTCGAAGCGCGTTTGAAAGAGTTTGGTATTGAGGCCGAAGTGGTGGGCGCGTACCCGGGCCCTGTGGTCACGCGTTTTGAAATCAATTTGGCGCCGGGTATGAAAGTCAGCAAAATCACCACACTGTCAAAAGACTTGGCGCGTTCCTTATCAAAAATGAGCGTGCGTGTCGTCGAAGTGATTCCCGGTAAATCATACATTGGTTTGGAAATTCCCAATGAAGATCGTGAAGTGGTGCGCTTGTACGATGTCTTAAACACCAAAGCGTATAAGCAAGCCAACTCGCATTTAACTTTAGCGTTAGGTAAAGACATTTCAGGTGAGTCGATAATGGCGGATGTAGCCAAAATGCCGCATTTATTAGTTGCGGGTACAACCGGTGCAGGTAAGTCGGTGAGCATTAATGCCATGATTTTAAGCCTGCTCTTTGAAGCCACACCCGATGATGTGCGCATGATCATGATCGACCCGAAAATGCTGGAGCTTTCGGTGTATGAAGGCATTCCGCACTTGCTGACACCGGTAGTGACTGATATGAAAGAGGCGGCGAATGCATTGCGCTGGTGTGTGGCAGAAATGGACAGGCGTTATCGTTTGATGTCGGCGATGAGCGTGCGTAATTTAGCCAGCTTCAACCAAAAAATGCATGAGGCCCAAAAAGCTGGTGAAACGATCCCCAATCCTTTAGTGCCTGAGGAGATGGCCGACAGTGTGCCGCATTTGAAACCGATGCCGCAAATTGTGGTCATCATCGATGAGCTGGCCGATATGATGATGGTGGTGGGCAAAAAAGTCGAAGAGCTGATTGCGCGTATTGCACAAAAAGCGCGTGCTGCGGGTATACACATGATTTTGGCGACACAACGTCCGAGTGTGGATGTGATCACGGGTTTGATTAAAGCCAATATCCCTGCGCGTATTGCGTTTCAAGTGTCGCAACGTGTGGATTCACGCACCATTTTGGATCAACAAGGTGCAGAGCAGTTGCTGGGTCATGGTGATATGTTGTTCTTGCCGCCGGGCAAGAGTGTGCCTATGCGTATTCATGGAGCGTTTGTGGATGATGATGAAGTCTTGCGTGTAGTGGAAGCCTGGAAAAAACGCGGTGCACCCGAGTATATCGATGAGATTTTGCAAGGCGATGACGAGGGTGGTAATGCCGACGGTATTTTAAGTGGTGAAAACCCTGAGGCTGACCCTTTATACGATCAAGCCGTGCAGATTGTCATTGAAAGTCGACGTGCCTCGATCTCTTTTGTGCAACGTCGTTTGAAGATTGGGTATAACCGCGCAGCGAATTTATTGGAAGCGATGGAGTCTGCAGGCCTCGTCAGCGAGATGGGCAGTAATGGGCAGCGCGAAGTTTTATTGCCAGAGCAGAACTGAGGTGGGTATGAAGCGAGTCTTGTCACTGTGTTTAAGTCTGTGCTTGAGTTTGTCAGTTTGGGCCGATCCGGCTGGCGATTTGAATCAACTACTGGCCAAAGCGGCGACGTTTAAAGCGCAATTTTCACAGCAAGTCTTATCCAATAGTGGCGCCGTGTTGCAACAATCTTCTGGCAGTGTGGCGATTAAGCGCCCGGGCTTGTTTCGCTGGGAAGTGGATAAGCCCATGAAGCAAATCACGGTGTCTGATGGAAAAAAAGTTTGGATGTATGAGCCGGATTTGGCGCAAGTCACGATTAAAAACTTGGATACTAACTTAGCGAAAACCCCCGTGTTATTGCTCACCCAGCAAGCAACGGATTTGAGCCAGTCATTCACAGTAGCTAAAATGAAACAACATGGCGAGGTGTGGTACACGCTCACACCGAAACAAGATTCGCCGTTGTTTCAGTCGCTCAAGCTGGGTTTTTCTGGTGGGACCTTGGATACTTTGCGCTTGAGTAATAACTTAGGCCAAACCACATTAATTCATTTCTCTGATCAAAATGAAAATAGTGATATTTCAAATAGCGAATTTAAACTCCACTGGCCAAAAGGCACGACTGTGGTCAATATGGATGGACAATGACAGCCTACCAACCCTTAGCAGCGAGGCTTAGGCCGCACGATTTGGCGCACTATGTGGGCCAATCGCATTTATTGGGTGAGGGCAAACCGCTGCGAAAACTCTACGAAGCCAAGCAGTTGCATTCCATGATTTTTTGGGGCCCGCCGGGTTCGGGTAAAACCACGTTAGCCACCATGTTGGCAGAGCAAGCCGATTTAGCCTTTGAAACCTTATCCGCCGTGCTAGCGGGTGTGAAAGAGATTCGCGCGATTGCGCAAGCGGCTAAAAATCGCCATGCCATGACCGGCAAGGCCACGGTGTTGTTTGTGGATGAAGTCCACCGTTTTAATAAAGCGCAGCAAGATGCGTTTTTGCCCTACGTGGAAGAGGGCAGTTTAATTTTTATTGGCGCGACCACGGAAAACCCTTCCTTTGAATTGAATAACGCTTTGTTATCGCGTGCGCGTGTGTATGTATTGAAAATGCTCAGCGAAGACGAGCTCTTACACGTTTTGCATCATGCCTTAAACGATAAACAAAACGGTTTGGGTGAGCTTAAGCTTTCTATCGATGAAAAAGCGCAAGCGGTATTGATCGATGCGGCCAGTGGCGATGCGCGTCGTTTATTAAATTTTTTAGAGATGGCAGGCGACATTGCTGAGCAAGGGCATATTACCTTGGGTATTGTCCAAGAAGTGATGGGTGAAACGTACACGCGTTTTGATAATAAAGGCGAGGCGTTTTACGATTTGATGTCTGCATTGCATAAATCAGTGCGCGGTTCGGCACCGGATGCGGCTTTGTATTGGTTTGCCAGGATGTTGGTCGGTGGCTGTGATCCTTTGTATATCGCAAGACGGGTGGTACGCATGGCGAGCGAAGACATTGGCAACGCCGACCCACGCGCTTTGACAATCGCCTTAAATGCCTGGCAAGTGCAAGAGCGTCTGGGTTCGCCAGAAGGTGAGCTTGCGATTGCACAAGCCGTGGTATACATGAGTGTGGCAGCGAAAAGTAATGCGGTGTACACCGCGTATAATGCAGCGATAGAGGCTGCGAAATCGCACGGTGCATTGGAAGTGCCGCTGCATATTCGCAACGCACCCACCAAGCTCATGAAAAGTTTGGATTACGGTAAAGCGTATCGTTATGCGCATGATGAGCCGCATGCGTATGCCGCAGGCGAGTCATACTTGCCGGATGAGATTAACGATTTGTCTTTGTATCATCCGACGGATCGAGGGCTAGAGAAAAAGATTGGGGAAAAGCTCGCGTTTTTGCGCGGCTTGGATGCTGATGCGTAATTTGCCATGTATGTCATTATCAACCTTCGCCTGTCTTTCTACCTTTAAGGGGGCTGGGCAATAACGTCATTGCGAGCGAACGTTAGTGAGCGCGGCAATCTGGACCATTAATCTTGAGATTGCTTCGTCGCTTCGCTCCTCACAAAGACGGTTGCTACGTTTAACTAGGAGCCAAACATGCTGATCAACATACTCTTTATCGCCTTAGGCGGCGCAGTGGGCTCGGTATTGCGCTACCTGTTAAACTTTGTGGTCACATCATTTTATCGCGGGCATTTCCCTTTGGGCATTTTATCGATTAATGTGCTCGGCAGTTTTCTCATGGGTTTGATCGCGACCTATGCTTTAAAACAAGCACCGTTTTCGCAAGCCTTACAAAGCTTTGTGTTGATCGGTCTGTTGGGTGCGTTTACGACCTTTTCCACCTTTAGCCTGGATGTGGTCAACTTCTGGCAGCAAGGTCATCTCGGCCTTGGCCTGTTGAATATCCTACTCAGCGTTGTATTATGTGTGCTGGCTGCCAGTTTGGGTGTGGCCTTAATCATGGGAAAATAAAATGCTAGACAGTAAAGTATTACGACAAGACCCACAAGCCGTGGCCAAAGCGCTCAAGCGTCGGCACTTTGAGCTCGACGTGGGGCAATTCACAGCCCTAGAAGAAAAGCGCAAAGCCTTACAGGTTAAAGCCGAAGAACTCAAAAGCCAGCGTAATACCTTATCGAAATCCATCGGCCAGGCTAAAGCCAGAGGTGAGGATGCCGCCCCGATTATGGCGCAAGTGGCAGGCTTGGGTGATGAGCTTAAAGCCGCTGAAGACGAATTTAACGCGGTGCATGAAGCACAAATGGCGATCATGCAATCCATTCCAAACATTCCGCAAGACGATGTGCCGGTGGGTAAAGATGAAAGCGAAAACGTGACACTGCGCAGCTGGGGTACCCCGCGTGAATTTGATTTCACCCCGAAAGATCATGTGGCCTTAGGGCAGATTAATGGCTGGATGGATTTTGATGCCGCGGTAAAACTCAGCGGCTCACGGTTTGTGGTGCTGCGCGGCCCCTTGGCCAGACTGCACCGTGCTTTGGTGCAGTTTATGATGGATGTGCACACGCAAGAACACGGTTACGAAGAAGTGTACGTGCCGTATTTGGTCAACAGTGCCAGCTTGTATGGCACCGGTCAGTTGCCGAAATTTGGTGAAGACTTGTTTCACATTAAAGACCAGGATTTGGCGTTGATTCCAACGGCCGAAATTCCGGTGACGAACCTCGTGCGTGATGAGATTGTGCCGGCTGAGCATTTGCCGTTGCAGTTTGTCTGCCATTCGCCGTGTTTTCGCAGTGAGGCGGGCTCTTACGGCCGTGACACGCGCGGTATGATTCGCCAGCATCAGTTCGATAAAGTCGAGCTCGTTTGGGTGGTGAAACCTGAAGAGTCCGTGGCGGCACACGAGCAGTTAACCCGCCATGCGGAAACGATCTTAGAAAAGCTGGAGCTGCCGTACCGTACTGTGAAGCTGTGCACGGGCGATTTAGGTTTCTCCTCCAGCAAAACGTATGATTTGGAAGTGTGGCTACCGGGTCAAAATACGTATCGTGAGATTTCTTCGTGCAGTAATATCCAAGATTTCCAAGCGCGCAATATGCAAGCGCGTTTTCGAAACGAGCAGGGCAAGCCGGAGCTTGTGCACACCTTAAATGGCTCTGGCTTGGCGGTCGGCCGCACCCTCGTTGCGATCATGGAAAATTACCAGAGCGCAACGGGTGAGATTCGAGTGCCTAAGGCGCTGGTGGGGTACTTGGGCTTTCAAGAGGGGCATCCGCAGTACCTTTAAGACAAATCTCTCTTATGTGTCGTTGATCGTGTTCTGGAACGTGCTGCGCGATGAGCTCGTCCAGTGTTTTTGTGTTAATTTGATGACTTTTAGGTTTTTCATTCAGTGCGTCAATAAACTGGTCTAGGTAGTCGATGTTATTTTTTTCTAGGCGCTTTAGTACAATTTTCACTTGAATTTTGTCTGCGGCATGGTATTTCGAAGCAGGCCGTTGCTGTTGGGGTTTTGCTTGAAGGCGCTGTTCAACCGTGGCGGCTGCAGCTCTAACTTGAGCAAGCTCTTGTGCCTGCAGCGCACGGGCTTCTGCAAACTCAGGCGAAGCTGCCACCTCATCTGCGACTGTCCTGGCTTTAGTCGCTGTTTCTCTTGCTTCATTGGCAGCTGTTTCGGCATTTGCAATCGCATTTTGTGTTGAGTCAGTGGGCGTTGAGGCACTTGGGGTATTTTTTCTAATCATCCAAGACATGTAGGTTATGAACATAGCATAGAGGCTGGTGTTTTCAAGCGGCGCTTCATTATCCCCTTGTCCTAAAACGGCTAGAAAAGGCGCAAGCAGCTGGTGATTTAAGCCGGGCACTTCATCAGCTGCTGCTGCTGATTCATTGTTATCTGGGATAACTGCTGCTGACTGTTGAGCGCGCGTCACAGCTGCTGTGGTGCTCGTAGCACTAAGGGCTTGTGCAGCAGTAGGTTCACCACTTATTATTGGTGTTGGAGTTACAGCAGCAGATGCGCTGTTTAGAGCACTGCTTGCAGCTTGCAAGTGCGCATCATCGCTGTCTGCTGCGGCAGTCGCAGCTTGAGCGGTATCCTTCTCCGTCGGCATAGAGCTTGCTGATTTTTTTAAACCCAAACGAGTAGCTACCCATCTGAACAGTCTTCTGGCTCTTCCTGTGTGTTGCTGTGTTTGAGCCTGTGGTTGAGTTGCTGGCCTGGGGTTCGGTCTTACTATTTTCTCCCGATAGGGATCTAAGGGGTTTTTTGGTGGGGGCTTTGGCTTACCGGGGCGCCTTGACCAAAGTTTCGCAATACCACGCCCAATAGCCAGCAAAGGGTTCGGGCTGACTTTTCGTTGCGTTCTGGCTCGTGGGGCTTTGGTTTGCCCCGATGGTGCGACAGTTAAGCCTTTTGCGAACCGACTACCGACCTTTTTTTGCATGGTGGCAACCGGGTGTAGCAGAGTATTGACAGCATTGTTAAAAAACCTGGAGGCCTGTTCGTTTAAGACTGTGCTTGTGGCTTTGGGGGGTGTTTCTGCTTCAGGTGCTGCTGAGTTTGTTTCAGCGTTCGGCTCTTCGATGTATTGGCGAGCAGTTTCATCTTTTTTCAATTTTTCATTGAATTCTTTCAGTGTTTGAATCTGTGCTTTTCGAAACATGACTTCGTCAAATTCAAGACGTACATTTCTTAATTTGACATATCGGTCCATTAGCGCGTTATCAAAGTCTTTGATCAGTTTTTTGTCGCCGGATGTTTGAATGAGCGTATGGGTGTTGTTCAGCGTTTGGCTGCTTTGCGTGTCAGTGGTTTTAGCGGCTTCTGTTTTTTCTGGGCGCGCAGGTAGGCCAAGCAATGTGTCGATTCGGCTCTCAACCCTTTGTCCGAACTCATCTTGAGCATACAATGCCGTGCGTGGCTTTTTGCTCAGTGGCTCGTCATATTCGCCGCGTCTAGGGGTGCTTGAATAGGAGGAAAAAAGCTTGTCTATCTCTTCAAACTCTTCGTCACGAGTCAGTCTGTTTTCGAAAACGCTGGACGCGCGTGAGTTAGTGCTGCGCTCGCTGCTGGTGCTGGCTTCGCTTTTTTCGCTGAACGGCTCTGCGCTGCTCACACTGCGAGGTGATGAGGGTGGGGTAGCGGTTCTTGAGCTAGCTGAATCTTCGGCGCGTGGTGTGGGTGGCGTTTTCACCTCAGTGGCCGCTGCTGCGGCAGCAGGAGCTTGCGCTGTTGTAGCTGCTTTGGCCCTGGCTTGTTTGTGTCTTTCTTCCTCTTCCGTTCTAATAGCCTTTTCGTAGTCTTCAAGTGTTGAAAGCATGTCGTTACTTTTCTGTGCGATTGCAGCAGCTTGCTTGACGCACCCTTCATCCGCAAGGGCTTGGATAACACCATCGACAGCTGTTCTGGCTTGTTGGCCGTTAGTGCTCTTGTTGTTGTACGCATCAGCTAGGCTTTTGATCGTTTGTGGGCTTTTCCTTTGATCGAGCCCGCTTTGGATGTGCAACAACACCCAATAACCGCAGCTGCTAGCGTCCGTTTGTTTTTGAAGGGTTTGGCAGTTTAGTTCTACACCATCGCCCAAGGCAGCTTCTACAGCCTGCTTGTGATTGGGAGTGACTTGCTTAAGCGGGTCATACAGCGTTGCACTTTTAACCACGACCTGGCCATTGCTTTGGTGTTCAAGTTCAATGGCTAGGTTTGTCCAGTGTTGCTTGTCAGACAAGGGGATATAAAACGTGCTACTGCTGCTAGGGGTGCTTTTTTCTTTGAATTGAGATTTTAGTGTTGATAGTCTTTGTTGTAAATTTTCAGTGGTATATTGCGTTTCATTTTGGTGGTTTCTGCCTGCAATGCTCTCTGGGTATAAAAAGTAGACCTTTTTATCTTCAAACTTTAAGATATCAGTTTCACGCAAAGCAAACAAGCTAAAATCAGCCGCGTCTAATTGATGATTTTGTGCTGGGGCTTGGCCTGCAAGTATAAATGAAAGCGTTGAGGTTTTGTGTTCTTGAACTGCATGGGTTAATTCATTAAGAGAACTTAGAAGAGCGGTGGGGTTTAGCTTGTGCTTTTCGACAGCTTCGGCCAACGTGTTGGGTATTTGTTCTATTTTCATGGTAAGCCTTTAGAGTTCGCCTATTATTTTGGTCAATTTTAACCCGTTTTTTATCTTGAATCAATGGCCTTAACGCTAAATAGTTGTCTAGCCCGGGTCGCGCACTGGGGTTTCGAATCCTCGCCGTCCGCCAATTAAAAAACCAATGGCTTTTTTAATTAGACTGGAGCTTTTTCATAAACTTTAGCAATGAAATAACAGTCACATCACGACCCACTGAAAACTCATCATCACCACCATAAAGTACATATTTTTGAGTTGCGCCAACATCATCACATGTTTGGCTGTAATGCTTATCCAATTTAGGTGAGATGCCGTGTTTGATTTCTACCGCCCAAACTTCTGATGAAGGCATCTTAATCACTAAATCAATTTCTGCTCCAGCAGCTGTGCGATAAAAATAAGTTTCAGCACGACGCGGTAATATCGAGTGGATATTCTCAATGACAAATCCTTCCCAGCTTTTACCTAGAACCGGGTTAGAAAGTAAAGCGTTATAACTATCAATGCCCAATAAACGATGTTGAATACCGCTATCACGAATATAATAACGCGGCGATTTAACCAGTCGTTTTTTTACGTTAGCATGCCAAGGTTCCAAACGTCTAACCAGCAAAAGATCCACCAATATATCAATGTAATGACTAACCGTTTTACCATCAATTTCTAAATTGCCTCCTAGTTTGGAGTGGTTTACGGGCTCGCCCTGCAAGTGAGCTAGCATCGTCCATAAACGACGCAACCTATTTGCAGGCACATGGAAACCCATTTGTGGCACATCTCTTTCAAGGTAAGTACGGATCAAATCTTCAAGCCAATCCATCGCCATGTCGTCATCGATAGCCAAATAACTATCTGGAAATCCTCCGCGTAACCAAAGTTTTCGCTGTGCTTTCGAATCACTGTCAAGTTCAAGGATATTCAGGCCACTCATTCCAATGTAGCGAATACGTCCAGCAAGGCTTTCAGAAGCTTGGCGCAATAAATCCATGGAAGCTGATCCAAGCAGTAAAAACTGCCCCGCCTTATGACCTAGCGCTCTATTTTTATCAATTAGTCCCCGTAATACCATGAACAAATCTGGCGTTCGTTGTATCTCATCAAGAATGATTAATTTACCGCTTTGACTGCTTAAAAAGCTGACTGGATCATTAAGCTTCAATAAATCTTCTGGTGATTCTAAATCAAGGTAAATGGAATCTATGTTTTTTGATAGGCTTTTGGCAAGAGTAGTTTTGCCTACTTGACGGGCACCAAGCAAAGCAACCGCAGGTACTTGCGATAGACTTTTTTTAAGTTTTTCTGTCACCCAGCGTATCAACATACCTGGTATAATAGGATATATATTCCGAAATTACAAGGTATAAAAAGAATTTTAATGACTAAGTTATTGATGAGATCAGCGGCGTTAAGCTACAAGCTATTGGAAATTGGTGGAGTTTTTAATTGCAAAAACGCCCTAAATAATCTCACCACTCCATAATTGCTTTAAAAAAGCAAGCCAAGACATAATCTGAATCGATAAACTATCGTTTACTTCTAAAATTCTTTCGCGTCTGTCTTGCGAAACAACAACAGGCTTTGCTTTAGGATGTTCTTCACAGAAACTAATTAAACCCTTCAAATCTTGCCGATGAACTTGCTCACTTATTTTAACTTCGATGGCCACTTTCGCATCACCTAAGATAAAATCTACTTCCAATCCTGTTTTGGTGCGCCAATAAGTGATATCGATACGTTTGCGTGAGTAATCAATATACGCTTTAAGCTCCATTAAAATAAAATGCTCAAAACTTTGGCCTGCAATTTGGCCTTTTAAGCTTATTGGTTTTTGTTTGGCAAGGTAATTTGCAACGCCAACATCAAACAAATAAAATTTAGGTGTTGCTGTAATGATGTCACGTTTTATTTTTTTTCTGTAAGGATATATATGATAACCCAACATGGTATCAATAAGAATTTGGTAATAACCTTGCACAGTGGTTCGATCAACGCCACAATCACGCGCAATATTGTTCGCATTTATCATTTGCCCATTGCAAAAGCCAGCAATATCGAGAAAGCGTGAAAATCCTTTAAGGTTTCTTACTAAAGCTTCATTGCGAATTTCTTCTGTTAAATAAATATCAACATAAGCTTGTAAATAATCATTAATGAATTCTGGCTCTGCATCATAGTGGCAAGGAACTAACCCATATTGAAGGGCTTTTAATAAATCAAAACGCTTAATTTCAGCAAAAGTAAGAGGATACAAATGGTATATCCATGCTCGTCCGCCAAGCAGATTAGTTGCCTGATTCTTTAATTTACGTGCACTCGAGCCACAAAGGATAAATTGCACATTTTTATCCTCTATCAATCTATGCACTTCATTAAGCAAATCAGGCACTTTTTGAATCTCATCGAGAATAACAGGGCGCTTTAATTTATCTTTAGAAAGCGCACTAATTTCTTCGTAAAGTAAATGAGGCTCACGAGTAAAGCGGGTGATTTCATGCGTGCTAAGCAAATCATAATAAATTGAGTCAGGATAATGCTGCCTGAGGTAGCTCGATTTACCTGTCTGCCTTGCACCCCATAAAAAGGTGGATTGCTTCACTGGTAATTTGATTTGCAATTTACGTGTATACATGCCCGTATAGTAATACTAATTGCGAGCCCTATCAACAAATAGTTTTTAATTTCTAGAGGCGCTTTTAATGTTAAGTTAATATTAAATAGTTAATATTGATAAAAAATAGAACAAATGGATATCTTATGCCTCAAACTGCTCCCCAATCTCTTCTTGGAAAAAGACAGGCCAGTGTCGTTGATGGGTTATCTCCTGAGCGGTCCGCGCACCGACTTGCGGGACAGCGAATGCAGGTGTTATCTCTAACTGGGCGATCGAGGATCAAAATAAAGAATCGAGCTGAATTGTTGGCTCATGTGCAAAAATATAAAAATGAATATCGGGTCGATCGAGAGGCATTGTCGCGAACGATTGCTGCTTGTGGTGGTCCTTTGCCGGCATTACAGTTGCTTTTGGAGGCGAAAAACAGGAGGGACGATGATTTTCGTGTTCTTGTTTCATTAGTTGGTTCAACGCTTTCATCCGAGCGACCTATTGAGTCTCTTTTGGCTTTATCACTTAAAACTACCAGGCTTCGAAGGATTTTTTTGCCTTATCTTATAGTAGCATTTCCGCACGTGCCAGGGATGGCCGAAACACATCCTGAGACTAGCGACTCGCCTCGAGAAAATCACTTTGAAACAATTCTAAAAATAACAGCTGATTCGATTAAATTAGATAATTTGATTGATCCTTCTCAGAAAGCGGCGCATTTTTTATCTTGTTTTGCGCATCGTAAACTTCGGTGTGCAGGCAGGGATAGGATTGTGGCATATGCGAAAAGTGTTTTTTCACCTGCGCAGCAAATGACGGGCTTGGAGGTCGTTGCGCTCGATCTGGTGAGATCAATGCCTGCGTTTAATGATTATGTTTCTGCGTTAATGAGTGGTGCTGAGCGCGATCCGGCCGTGTTTGATTTCATGATTCTTCATTCTGGGGAATCTTTATCCGGCTGTTTCTCTTCGTTGCGAAGTAAGGGCTGGTCTAATGCTAATTTAATAGATAATTTTAAAATGGCTTTGTTTAGGTGCAAGAATAAGAGAGGCGGTTTAGTCGCGTTGAAAAAAGCGCTTTATGCGAATTGGCGACAACGTTCGGATGATCACTCTCATTCTGTTGTTCAAATATGGCTTGCATTTGTATCGGAGCTTGATAGTCAAGAATCTTTGCGTGATTTGCCGAAAGTATGGCGTTTCTTCTCTCATAGTAAGGCATTTCTATCTTGGTGCATAGATTTGTGTTTAAAGTCTGTTAAGACTCCTGCTGTGGTAGACGCTTGTTATGAGGCGAGGCGCTCATTTTGTTTGGTGCAGGAAGCGCCCAAAAGGGTTGGGTTACCATTCTTTGAAGTCCCCCTAAACGCGTTGTCTTCTCGCGCTGGCGCTAGTTCTGACTCTAGGCCAAGTTCTGACTCTGACTCTAGTTTTAGTTCTGGCTCTAGTTTTAGTTCTGACTCTGACTTAAGTCATACGTCATTGAGAGGTGCCTCTCCTTTAACTTCGGCTTCGGCTTTTTATGGCGATTCCTTACGTAGCCCTTTGCCGCCCCCTCTTAGGGTGCGTGAGAGTTCTTCTAGGCATGATGAGTTACTGGTTCCACTTCAAGATTACAGATGTTCTTGAGAGAGTTTCCATCTAGTGCTTCTAGCTAACTTCGTTCCATGGGATAACGTAGAGATTTTTGTCTAGCTGGTATTTTTTTTGCACTGGCGAAACGAAATATCCTGTGGCTTTAGGGTAAGCCTCAATTTAGGGAGACGCCCCAGTTGGTTTGTGCGTAGCGCTTTGAGGGTGCGATTAAAATGTCATACCAAAATAGTAATGTCCGCTTTTACCAAAATTAAAATGTCCGCTTTTGAGTAAACCGTTATCCTGTGAGTTGACGAAACAAGCAGGGGTTAACACAATGGCGGACGAGTTAATTATGAGC
>Ga0210019_1000210_pt1 | contig 77744 bp, 83 predicted proteins | sample CryGeyCG2114_020_2_FD_183969 | JGI IMG/M metagenome (GOLD analysis project Ga0210019, IMG submission 183969) | Groundwater microbial communities from aquifer - Crystal Geyser CG11_big_fil_rev_8/21/14_0.20 (SPAdes) (version 2) | ecosystem: Environmental > Aquatic > Deep subsurface > Groundwater ...
TTCAAAGGCAGGGTAATCAGCTTATTTACAAAGGCCGTAAAACTGCCGAATGGGCATAAGAGCCGGATAGAGATCATAGAACATCCCGGGGCGGTTTTGATTGTTCCTTTTTTAGCTGAGAATAAACTAATATTATTGAGGCAGTTCAGGCCGGTTATCGGAAAATATATTTATGAATTTCCGGCCGGTACATTAAATAAAGGCGAAGGCCCGTTAAAATGCGCGCGCAGGGAACTTGAAGAAGAGACGGGTTTTACTGCTAAAAAGATTAAAAAAATCGCGCATATTTATCCTGTTCCCGGGTATTCTACGGAGACGATTCATATATTTAAAGCCCATGGTTTATCCAAAAAATCTGCCGTACCAGACAAAGACGAGGTAATAAAAACTTTCGTTATGACTAAAGAGATTTTGCGCGGCATGTTCAGGCAGGCAAAGATAACAGACGCAAAGACAATCTGTGCCGCGGCGCTTTGCGGCTTATTACGATAGAAGTTACGCTTCCGGAATGAGAGTTTTCTATGGCTAAAGAGCTTATTATGGTGGGCGATCGCGTGTTGATCTTGCCTGATGAAGGCGAGGATAAGACATCGTCCGGATTATATCTGCCGCAGGGCGTAAAAGAAAAAGAAGACGTGCAGTCCGGTAAAATAATTAAAATCGGCCCCGGATATCCCCTGCCGGACTATAGCGGCATTGATGAAGAGCCATGGCAGGTACACAAATCGGAAAGAAAATACCTCCCTTTGCAGGCGCAAGAGGGCGATTATTGTATTTATCTTAGGAAATCAGCCGTGGAAATCGAATTCGAGGGTAAAAAATACATGGTTGTGCCGCACGCGGCAATACTTATGCTTTTGCGTAATCAAAATGAATTACCGGCTGTTTAGTTAAAAGGAATTTGTATGCAAAATGGCAAAGGGAATGGTTGATTTTTTCTCTTATATTTGCTATAAAGGTAAGAGCGCGGATCTGATAATCGAGTTCATTAATTATGTATAAAAGGAATAGAACAAAGGTAATTTTATCGCTTTTTTTGCTATTTGCTGTTTTCTTGCCCGGTTGCGCATCTTCAAGGCCGCTTCCTTTAGATAACTATTCCGTAAATATTTTGAACTTAGACGGCCGGCAATACCTGCCCCTTTTAGATATATGCCGCAAGGAATCCATTTCTTGGGCTTATGATCATATCGCGGGAGTTTTTACATTGGCAAAGGATGGCGCGGAAGCGAAATTAATGCTGGATAGCTCTGCCGTTTTAGTAGGCGCGGATACCCGGAATTTGAAGTTTCCGTTTAAGATGCATAAAGGCGAGCCTGTAATTTCTAATGATTTCACCAGTATCATTTTGAATAAATTTTCTTCATCTGTCGTGCCGCTTTCAAAAAAAAGGCCATCTTATTATAATATAAAAAGAATCTGTCTTGATGCCGGGCATGGGGGAAAAGATCCCGGAGCAGTAGGCGCTAAATTTTGCCTCAAAGAGAAAGATGTAAATCTGGATATCGCAAAGAGAATGAAGAAAGAACTGGAGCGCCAAGGCATAGAAGTGATTATGACTCGCAGTGATGATACTTTTATCCCGTTGGATGGGCGTTGCCGCATTGCCAATGAAGGCGAGGCAGACTTATTCATCAGCGTGCATTCTAATGCCAATAAGCGCAGAAGCATGTCGGGTTTCGAAGTTTATTACATATCAGATAGTGCCGATGATTCTTCGCGCGCTTTAGCCTTAGCTTCCGACAGAAACTCTTTATCGGTGCAGCAGGCAGGGCTTTATTTTGACAAGAAATCCGCTTACGGAATTTCTAAATCTATGCAGGCTATAATATGGGATTTAATTCTTGCCCAGAACCGCCCCGAATCGGTTGAGCTTGCCCATCATATATGCAAACTTTGCTCTGATGATATCGGCGTAAAAGTTTTAGGGGTTAAAGGCGCTAATTTTTTAGTTTTGAAAAATACTCATATGCCGGCTATTTTAGTGGAGGTGGGTTTTATTTCCAACGCCAGGGAAGAAAAATTTTTAAAAAATTCTTTTTATCGCCAGCAGATTGCCGAAAGCTTAGCCGCCGGAATTTTATCCTACAAGCGGCATGTTGAAAACACATATTAGACAATGGCTGATAATCGCGCTATAGGTATTTTTGATTCCGGCATAGGGGGGCTGACAGTTGTCAGCGAGCTTAAAAAGTCTTTACCCGGAGAAAGTATTGTATATTTTGGAGATACGGCCCGCGTCCCTTACGGGACAAAATCCAAAGATACGGTGTTGCGTTTTTCCATAGAGAATGTTTTGTTTTTGCTTAAAAAAGATGTTAAATTTATCGTTGTTGCCTGCAATACTGCCTCAAGTATCGCGCTTTCAGAGATTAAAAATAGTTTTCGGGTGCCTATAATCGGAGTTATATCCGCGGGCGCGAAAGAGGCGGCAGCGGTTACAAAAAATAAAAAAGTGGGGGTTGTGGGCACGCGCGCGACAATCGCAAGCCGCGCTTATGATAAAGAAATAAAGCAATTTAATAAACAAATAAAGGTTTTTGGCGCGCCCTGTCCGTTATTTGTTTCGCTGGTGGAAGAGGGCTGGCTGGCGCATCCTGTAACCAGAGAGATAGCCAGGATTTATCTTGCCCCCTTGGCGGAAAAGAATATCGATACCCTTATTTTAGGCTGCACGCATTATCCTTTGCTTAAATCCGTTATCGCGCGAGTGTTAAATAAAAAAGTCAATATTGTAGATTCGGCCAGGCAGGTTGCGCGCCAGACAAAAGCGTTTTTATCGGAAAACGCCTTAAGCTGCGCGCCGAAACACAGCCGCCGCGAATATTATTACGTATCTGATGATGCCGCGAGTTTTAAAAGGGTAGCCAGAATGTTTTTAGGGTATAATCTGGATACCGTGGAGAGAGTAAATGTTTGAAGTTAAAGTAATATCTGATTTTAGCGCAGCACACAGCTTAAGGGAATATAAGGGCCAGTGCGAAGAACTGCATGGGCACAACTGGAAAGTAGAAGTCAGTGTTTCTTCTTTAGGCTTGGATAAGCTTGGGTTGGTTATTGATTTTAGAAAGTTAAAGCGCCAGCTAAAACCAATATTGAACCTGCTGGACCATAAGCATATTAATAAATTGTCATATTTTAAGAAAACAAATCCTTCTTCAGAAAATATAGCGAAGTTTATTTATGAAAAATTAGCAAGCAGAATCGGCACTGAATTTATAATGCTTAAGGTAACGGTTTGGGAGAATGAACGAAGCAGCGCGACCTATTACAATGAAATCTAAAATTTCCGCCGAAGGCGGAAAAAATGAAAAATTAAAAATAAAAACCAGAGATGCCAAGAAAGCAATAGTATTGTTGTCGGGAGGGCTTGATTCTGCGACAACATTATATTGGGTAAAAAACAAAGGTTATAAACCTTATTGCATTATTTTTGATTATGGACAGCGGCACAGGCGTGAGATTGATTCTGCGCTAAAACTGGTTAAGCGCGCTCATGCCGTATATACAATAGTTAAAATCTCGCTGCCCTGGAAGGGATCAAGTCTTCTGGATAAAAAAGTTAAGATACCGGGTTATTCCCAGCAAGCTCTGGGGCGGGATTATTGCGCGATACCGAATACTTACGTGCCTGCCAGGAATACTATTTTTTTAAGCTTTGCTTTATCTTATGCGGAAGCTGAGGGGATAGAATTTATTTTTATAGGAGCAAATGCGGTAGATTTTTCTGGTTATCCCGATTGCCGGCCGCGCTATTATAAAGTTTTTAACAGGCTTACGCAACTTGCTACAAAAGCAGGATGCGTCGGCCGTAAAATAAAAATTTGCACGCCGCTTATCAGTAAAGCGAAAAAGGATATTATTAAGGAGGCTTTGAAGTTAAAAGTGCCTTTAAAGCTTACCTGGTCTTGCTATGAAGGCGGCAGGCGGCCATGCGGCGGATGTGATAGTTGTGTTTTAAGAAAAAAGGGCTTTCTGGCTCTTAAGATGGAGGATCCGGCTTATGATTAGACCATCAATTACAGGAAAGGTTTCTGAAGTATTTTCCAGCATTCAGGGCGAAGGCCTTTATACCGGGGCACGGCAGATATTTATCAGGCTCTATGGTTGTAATTTGAAATGCGCCTTTTGCGATACAAATATGCCCGGCTATGAAAAATATACGCCTGAGGAGCTTTGTGATATGATTCTGAAGTTTGAAAGAAACTATCATTCCGTAAGTATTACCGGCGGGGAGCCGCTTATGCAAAAAGATTTCGTGAAAGAGGCGCTTAAATTATTAAAAAAGGAAGGAATAAAAACCTATCTTGAAACTAACGGCATACTTTATAAGGAGCTTTCAGAAGTTATCGATTATCTGGATATAATTGCCATGGATTTTAAGCTGCCGACTTCCGGCAAGCATGACGAATACTGGGATGAGCACCGTGAATTTTTAAAGATAGCTTCCAAAAAAGAAGTTTTTGTTAAGTGTATTGTGTGTTTATCTACTCATCATGAAGATATGGAAGAAGTGATAACTCTGATAAAAGATTCCGGCAAGGATATACCGCTGATAATACAGCCAAATACATTTGAATTGAGCCAGCGCCTTATAGATAAGGCCAAGGCATGCCAGGACAGCTTATTTAACGTCTCAAGCGATGTACGTATAATACCGCAGGTGCACAAATATTTATTGGTGCATTAGAATTATGAAAAAAAATAAGAAATCCTCATATGAAGGCCTGCAGAAAAACATCAGGAATCTAAGAACGCCCAGGATAGAAATTTTTAAAAATCAGTATCCTGATAAGGATTATGTTGTCTCTCTGGATATTCCCGAGTTTACGTGCATTTGCCCTAAAACCGGCCTGCCGGATTTTGCGCAGATTAAAGTCGATTATTCTCCGGATAAGTATTGCATAGAGCTAAAATCATTTAAGATGTATGTAGTATCGTTTCGTAACTTAGGTATATTTCACGAGAATGTGGTTAACAAAATGATGGATGATTTTGCTTTAGCCCTGCGCCCAAAATGGATAAAGATCACCGCCTGCTTTAATCCGCGCGGCGGCATAACTACGACTGTTACCAGAGAGTATGGCAAAATATAAAAGATATGGTTAAGAATATCAGCGCAAAATTAATAACCCAAACAGTCGCGGATTTGTCTATTAAGGCAAATACGGTTTTACGCGGGGATATTTTGCGGGCACTGGAAGATGCCTGTAAAAAAGAAGACGATAAGCGGGCAAAAAAAATATTTAAGGAATTACTGGAAAATGCCAGGATTGCTAACGATAAACAAATAGCAATTTGTCAGGATACGGGCATGCCGCTTGTTTTTGTCGAACTTGGCCAAGAGGCGCGGATTGGCGGCGGAGGGCTCAAAGATGCTATTAATAAAGGTATCGCCTTAGGCTATAAAAAAGGCCGCTTGCGCGCATCCGTCGTCAGCGACCCGTTAGGGCGTTCCACCCCGGGTTATTCACCGGCGATTATACATATTGATATTACCGGAGGCAATAAATTAAAATTGACTGTTTCTCCCAAGGGTTTCGGTTGCGAGAATAAGTCGCAGTTGAAAATGTTTAATCCGACAGGGGGGATAGATGAAATTATAAAATTTATCGTGGAAGCGGTTGCTTCCGCCGGCCCGGATGCCTGTCCGCCTTATGTGCTCGGAATTGGAATAGGCGGGACAGCGGATTTTGCCTGTTTTCTGGCAAAAAAAGCCCTCTTAAGAAATATCTCAATACACAATACTCAATACGCAATACGTAAATTAGAACACGATTTATTGTACCGGATAAACAATTTGAATATCGGCCCTATGGGTCTAGGGGGAAGAACAACCGCATTGGGAGTAAGTATTGAAGCCTATCCCACTCATATAGCCGGCCTGCCGGTTTGCGTTAACATCAGTTGTCATGCTTTACGTATGGCTAGTGCGCTGTTAATATAATTCTTATTAGACAGCGCACAGAGCAATTGAGCAATAGATAATAGAACAATAGACAAGCAAAAGCTCAATTGCGGTCTATTTTCTATTGTTCTATTGTTCAAGAATTAATTTAACAATGCACTAGCGCAGTGTTATAAACGTTAATAATAACGGGTAACTTAAAATGAAAAATATAGTCTTGCCTTTATCTTCTGAAGATATTAAAAAACTAAAGGCCGGTGACGAAGTTTTGCTGCGCGGCAGGATTTATCTTGCCCGGGATCAGGCGCATAAAAGATTGACGGATGCGATTAAAAATAATAAAAAAATACCTTTTGATTTAAGGAATGCTGCTATTTACTATTGCGGGCCGACACCAGCAAAAAAGGGCGGGATTATCGGTTCATGCGGCCCGACCACGAGCCGCCGCATGGACGATTTTACGCCTCTGCTTTTAAAAAAAGGGGTTTCGGCTATGATCGGTAAAGGCAACAGGTCAAAACAAGTAGTTACGGCAATAAAAAAATATAAGGCGGTGTATTTTATAACTCTTGCCGGCTGCGGCGCATTATTGTCTACTTTCATAAAGCAACGCGCCTTAGTCGCTTATCCGGAATTAGGCCCGGAGGCGGTACAAAAAATAGATGTTAAAGATTTTCCGGCCATCGTGGCGATAGATTCCAGAGGTAAAAATATATACCCCGTTAGGGATAATAGTTGAAAGAAAGCAAAAGTTAATAATAATGTAAGGTTGGGGCCGCCTAAAGGCGGCCTATTTCGAATAAGGGCAAATGGAGGTAAAAAATAATGAGATCAAACGGAAGAAAATCAGCGGAATTACGCAAAGTGATAATAACGCCGGATTTTAATAAGTATGCTGAAGGTTCGTGCCTTATTGAATTAGGCAGCACAAAGGTGATATGTACTGCTTCGGTAGAAGAATCAGTGCCGCAATTTTTACGTAATTCCGGCCAGGGCTGGATTACGGCCGAATACGCCATGATTCCGCGTTCCTGCAGGTCGCGAATCCCCAGAGGTAATAAAACCAGTGGCCGCGCGACAGAGATACAGCGGCTTATTGGAAGGAGCCTGCGGACTATCGTTGAGTTAGCTAAAATAGGCGAGCGTACGATATGGATTGATACGGATGTTATACAGGCAGACGGAGGCACCCGTACAGCCAGCATAACAGGAAGTTTTCTTGCTTTAGTTAAGGCGCTGAGTAAATTAAAGCAGGATGGCCTAATAAACGAAATACCTGTGAATGATTTTGTTGCCGCTACCAGCGTAGGGGTGGTTAATGGAGAACCAGTATTGGATTTGGATTATGAAGAAGATTCTAGCGCTGAAGTGGATATGAATATTGTGATGACTTCCAAAGGTGAATTTATCGAAGTGCAGGGCACGGCTGAGCGTAAACCATTTAGCCAGGCGTGCCTTGGTGATCTGCTGGCGCTGGCTAAAATAGGCATAACCAGCCTGGTTGATATACAGAAAACTTTTTTGAGAGGCATCCTGCATTGATTTCTATGATAAAAAAAAAGGAATTAGTTATTGCTACAAAGAACAGGAAGAAGCTGCGTGAAATAAGGCAGCTATTAAATAACTCTAAAATTAAGCTTTATTGCTTAGAGGATTTTCCGGGAGCGCCTAATGTTAGAGAAAACGGAAAAAATTTTGCGGAGAATGCCGCTAAAAAAGCGTCTGTGTTAGCCCGTTTTACCGGGAAGCTTACGCTTGGAGAAGACTCGGGCTTAGAAGTTATGGCTTTAAAAGGAGCGCCGGGTATATATTCTTCCCGTTTTTCCGGCTGGCCTAAGGACGATGAGAGAAATAATCGTAAATTGCTGCGTATGCTAAAGAATGTGCCTTTTCCCAAACGGAAGGCGGCCTACAAATGCGCGGCCGCGCTCGCCGATAAAAACGGATTAATAAAAGTGGTGGAAGGCGCCTGTTCCGGGATAATCGGCTTTGAGCCTAAGGGCAGGCACGGATTTGGCTATGACCCGTTGTTTATTATTCCCAAGCATAAAAAGACATTCGCCGAGCTTGGCGAAAGAATAAAACATATGATGAGCCATAGGGCAAAAGCTTTACAAAAAATAATGCCGGCCATTTTAGCTTACAAGAATAATCAATGATACATTTTATAAAGAATATATTCAATAATAACAAAAGCATCACTCATGGGCATATCCTTAAAAATGTTGTTTCGCTTTCTGCCCCTTTAATGATCGGCGCGCTATTACAGAGCACGCAGAGCCTTATCGATATGTTTTGGGTAGGGAGCCTGGGCCCGGCATCAATCGCCGCTGTCGCTATGAGCGGGATTATAATGATGCTGGTTTTTACAATAGTATCGGGTATTGGCATAGGCACGGTATCCCTGGTTTCCAAAAATATGGGAGCGGCTAATCCTGAAGGCGCTCAGCTATGCGCTTACCAGACATTAATTTTAGGTTCTTTTATTTCTTTGCTTGCGGCTTTTGTGGGCATGCTTTTTTCTGGAAAGCTTCTTACTTTTTTAGGCGCGGGGGAAGAGGTTGTTTTATCTGGGACCGGTTATTTAGAAATTTTGCTTGGCGGAAGCTTCACAATGGTTTTACTTTTATTAAGCGGCTATATTTTGCAGGGTTCCGGGGATGTGATAAATCCCATGATATTTATGATTATAGCCAATCTTTTTAATATCGTGCTTGACCCGATTTTTATATTCGGAATAGGTGTAAAACCCATGCATACAGCAGGGGCCGCCGTAGCTACTGTTTGCGGGCAAGGGATTTCTCTTTTCCTCGCGATGAGGCTTTTTTCGCATTGCCGTTCAAAAGTATGCCTTAATTTCCGCAGGATAAAGCTGCGTTTGGATATAATGAAGGATATGATTAAAGTAGGTGTCCCTACATCGCTGCAAATGTTTTTTCGTTCCGTAATGAGTATGTTTATAATTAATATTATAGCGGGATTTGGAACTGCCGCGGTTGCCGCTTTTGGTATTGTTATGCGCATACATATAAATGCTTTAATGCCAGCTTTCGCTTTAGGAGGGGCCGCGGCTACTCTTATGGGGCAGAATTTGGGCGCTGGAAATATATCCAGAGCAAAAAAAAGTGTTTGGACGGCAACAATTATGGACATGGGTATTATGTTTGTGGCAGGGATTATTTTTTATTCATTTTCCCGGCAGATTATAGGCATATTTACCAATGCCCCCGAAGTCATTAGCGCGGGGTCTGAATTTATGCGCATCTCGGCTTTTTTCTATGTTTTTATAGCTTTTGGCGTGGTTTTGAACCGCGCGTTAGGAGGGGCAGGGGATACGGTTGTACCCATGCTTATAACATTTATAAGCTTATGGGGTTATCTTGTCCCGGCAGCGCATTGGGTGGCAAAATACACAGGTTTCGGGTTAACGGGAATTTGGTGGGTAATGGCAACATCTTATGCTTTAAACGGATTGCTTACGCTTATCTGGTTTGAAATTGGCAGGTGGAAAAAGGCCAGGATCAATCTTTATAATGCATAATTTTTAACATTATCCGCGTAATTGCTTTTCCGCGTCTATTATGTCGCGGTTAATTATCTTTATCGTTTTTTGTATTCTTTCCTTAAGCAGGTAAGAGCTTGCCGGTGAAGAATTGATTTCTTTTAATATCTGTAGTCCCATTCTAAAGTATCGTATAAGTTCTCCTTCGTCTGTATCTGTAAGCGCCGATATTTTATTGAAATCCGATCCTTTTATCCATTCTTCGGCGCTGGATGCCAGATGAAAATAAGGCCTTTTGCTGAAAGGCCTTATTTTATATTTGGCTTCCCGGTATTTGATGTCGCCGGTGATTTTTTTACACCTTTTTTTGATCTCTTCCGCCTTTTTAGGCAGAAAAATTATTTCCTGATTTTTCCTGGGTTCAAATACGATTGCCGTAGCCAATATAGCCAGCCCCTCTTCATCTAAATTTTCCAGGAATCTTGTTTCGTATAATTCAGAAAGTATAAGTTCGTATCCGTAAACGGCTTTTGCGAAATGGCCTTTTTCGGAGAGCAGGTTATTTTTGATAAATCCTAAATCTTTCAAAAGAGACACCTTTGATTTTATTAAGTTTTCTGCCTGTTTTTGGCTATGGCGGTTAGATTGGAAGCAATGCAGAGATAAAGAATAGACTTCTGTTATCCTTTCGCCGTATTTTTCGTAGAGGTTGAGTATCGTAGCATAAGAATTGTTTAGCTGGCTTTTAATGTTTTCCGGCCTGCCGTAAATTATGCGCCGGATTTCCTTCGGGTCCGCGTCATAGGGGTGCAGGCGCAGATATACGAATCCTTCCCGGTCTTTTCCGCGCCTTCCTGCCCGGCCTGCCATTTGGAAGAAATCGCGAGTTTTCAGGTAAGTGGTAAAAGTGCCGTAGAATTTTTTAATTGCGTCAAAGACGACGGAGCGCGCCGGCATATTGATTCCCAGCGCGAATGTTTCCGTAGTAAATATTACTTTAATCAAGCGGCTGGTAAATAGTTGTTCTATCGCTTCTTTAAGAGTGGGGAGCATGCCTGCGTGATGGTAGGCAACGCCCCTTTTTACCAGCGGCATGATCTTTTTAGCACTGGGTTCATTCTCTAAGTTTAATTTAGAACATAATTCGTTAAATAATTCTGTTATTTTCTCTGTTTCTTCCGCATCTAGAAAATTATAGCTTGATATTTCTTCGGCTAAGTATTCAGCTTTTCTTCTTGCGAATACAAAGTATATAAGGGGAAGGTTATTTTCTCCGGCTATATGCTTTATCAGCGTGCTTAGCCTGTTATAATGAGCGGCGGGCTTATATTTTTGATATATCCGCCTATGCCGGTAATCTCTAAACTGGCGGGGGCTAAATTTTATATTATTAATATTATCGAAGATTTCGTTTTGAAATTGGAAAAAGAAATGGAGCGGTACCGGGCGTTTTTCTTCGCATACGATTTTTATCTCAGTCTTGTGCAGCTTGGCAAGCCATGCCGCGAATTCGGATATATTAGGTATGGTGGCTGAAAGGCAGAGCAGCTTTAAATGCGCCGGTAAAAAAATTAACGATTCTTCCCAGACGGTGCCGCGTTCATAATTATCTATATAATGTATTTCGTCAAATATGGCCCAGGAGTATTTTTTCAAAGAATCCGCCTCTTCTATGGTTTTATTCCTGAATATTTCCGTAGTCATTATCAGCAGCGGCGCGTGCGGGTTAATTGATACGTCCCCGGTAAGTATGCCGACATTGTCGTGAAATTGTTTTTCAAAATCACGGAATTTTTGGTTAGAGAGGGCTTTGATAGGGGCGGTATATATTATGCTTTGATTTTGCGGAATGGATTTTTCGATTATGTATTCGGCAATAGCGGTTTTGCCGGCTCCCGTGGGGGCAGAGACAAGCACGGAGTAGCCGTTATCGATATGGCCTATCGCTTCTTTCTGGAATCGATCGTATTGCATAAGGACATTATAAGGCAAATTCGTTATTTATCCAAGCAGTGTTTGCTTGGAATGCCCGCTTCGGTTGTGTAGAATAAATTGTGTAAATTATAGCGGATTAACATGGCCGCTGGCTTGGCCTTATTTTTCGCGGGGACGCGCGATTTTCCCCAGCGTGGAAAATCGCGCTCGGCTACTCGGCCTCGCTCTCGCCAATATGCAATCAAAGGCGAACCTTGCCCGCTCGGCCTGCGTTACGCCCTGCTCAAAATCAGCCCAAGCCAGCAGGCGAATTTACACAATTTTCCGTATACTACTCCCGCTTCTAGTTGTTTGACAAAAACACGTAAATTCTATAGAATAGTCGTATGACAATTAGAAATATTGATAAAAATTTCCGTATTTTTGCTTTAGTTTTTTTTCTGGTTTCCGTAATTATCAGCATTTATTATTTTACGCGCATATATCAGCCGTGGGGTACCTGCTGGACGGATTTTACGGTGTTCCATAGGGCAGGGCAGAGGATAGCCAAGGCTGAGGCGATATACGATTTGTCCGATACGGCTGAATACGGAATCGATGTGTACAAATATTCTCCCGCCTTCGCTTATTTTATGGTGCCGTTTACTAAGCTGCATATGCATAAGTCGGTGAGCATATGGTATGCGCTTATTATACTTTTAACCCTGGCTTCACTGTATTTTATCAAGCAGCTGTTGATTTATTATAACCGAGGAGAAAAATTACCGAAATATTTTTATTTCGTAACATTGTTTTTAATTTTACGTTTTTACCTTAATATGATTTCGCGGGTGCAGGCCGATTTTCTGGTTTTATTTTTTCTTTCGCTTATGTTCTGGCTGCTCCACTCTAAAAAGGAGGTTTTTGCGGGGCTGTCTTTGGCAACAGCCGTAATGATAAAATTAACGCCGCTTATATTTATACCGTATCTAATTTACCGCAGGTTTTATAAGGCCGCTTTCGCTTCTATCGTATGCGGCGCCGGTTATTTGCTGATTCCCGCTTTTGGGCTTGGATGGAATGAAAATATTGCTTATATAAAAGGTTGGTTTAATATGCTTTCTGTCTCAACGCCTGATTTAATGCTCTGGTATAAAAATCAATCGCTGGCAAGTTGTATTTTTAGGATGTTCTCCAATGATTCCAGGGTGAGTTTGATTGTCTTGCCGCCCCAAGTAATAAATATCATTTTTTTCCTTTTGGCATCTCTGATGGTATTTTTTGTTTTGTATTCATGCAGGAAATTAATCATTAAGGAAGGCAAAGATTTCGCCTACGGCCATCTGCTTGAATCATCATTAATTATCATATGCATGGTTTTATTTTCGCCTCTTGCCTGGAAACACACATTTCTACATTTAGTCGTACCGGTTATGGTTATTTTTTATTACATGCTTAAGAACAAAAAAGATCATCTTGCGAAGTATGCGCTGGCGGTATTTTTTATCTTGACCAGCGTGTTAAGCCCGGATATTTTAAAGTCTTATAATGAAATAGTAAGCCTTTATTCAACTATTACCTGGGCAGTGATTATTTTATTTATTTGCCTTATAAGGGCGGCCTGTAAATTATCCCGTCAGAATGCAGCATAAGACATTAATCGTAATACCTACTTATAATGAGAGAGACAATATCGGCCCGCTCATTAATGATATCTTTTGTATTTTACCTTATACCGATATTTTAATAGTAGATGATAATTCTCCGGATGGGACACAGGGCTTGGTTGAATCCCTTGCCAGTGCTAACGCGCGTATAAAGCTGATAAAAAGGCCGTCAAAAGCCGGTTTGGGCAGTGCCTATCTGCTGGGGTTTAAGCATGGCATAGATAATGGCTACGATTTTATTTTACAGATGGATGCCGATTATTCACATCAGCCAAAATATCTTAAAGAATTTTTAAACCAAATTCGTTCTTATGATTTAGTAGTCGGTTCACGCTACATAACCGGCGGGGAAATAACAGGCTGGGGATTTTTTAGAAAGATGCTTAGTTATTGCGGTAATTTATACGCCAGGTATTTTTTAGGCATACCGTTAAAAGATTTGACCGGAGGGTATAACTGTTATAGGCGAAAGGCATTGGAAGATATTTTAGGCTATCCTGGATTTTCAGACGGTTATATATTTCAAGTTGAAATGAAGTTGGTGGCATACAAAAAAGGTTTTCGGATTAAAGAGATACCCATAGTATTCGAAAACAGGCGGCGCGGCAAGTCAAAGATTTCTAAAAAAATAATTTTTCAGGCATTGGCTAAAGTTCCTTTGATACCCTGGCGCGTCAAAAGGGCTATTTAGGAAGCCGTGTTTTTATTCGGCGGAGCATTCAATCATGAGCCCTAGAGTACATTTGGCCGCTTCATTCACCATAGGCAGCCTGCTCTATTTATATTTTTATTCTTTCCAATCGGCTCTAATGGCGTTTGCCTGCGGTGTTTTGATAGACCTGGATCATTGCCTGGATTATTTATTGATTTACAGAAACGCGGATATAAAGCGGTTTTTTGATACTTATGCGCTTATATCATCGGCGCCGCTTGTAAAAAGATGCTATCTTTGGCTGCATTCTATAGAAGGTTTATTTTTATTTTGGTTTTTAATAAATGAATTCAGTTTAGGCATTTTATGGGTGTCTGCGGCTATTGGTTTTACGCAACATATCGCACTCGATTATATATTCAATACAAGATATGCTAAACCTCATTTCTATTTTCTTGTTTTCAGGGCCTTAAACGGATTTGATCGCAGGCGCCTTTTTAAAAACACCCACGCATAAAAAAATACTTGATTTTTATTTTGTTATACATTAATATAGCATCATGATGGATAAGTTGGCTGGTAAGGAATCAGGCGTAAAGATTAGAAACTCATCCTCTTCAAAGGGAGCATCTTGTATTAAAGTACTCGCGAGAGAGAAGGAGAATAACGTGCCTTTACTTAAAATTTCCAATGAAACAAATAATTTGGCAAAAGGCAGTCTTGTATTTGGCTATCAGCTTTTATTGGATTTATATGATTGCAAGCCGGGTGCATGTGATGATATAGATCTTTGCTATAAATTTTTGGATGAAGTAGTAGATTTTTTAGGTATGGAAAAACAGGCGCCTCCTTATATTTTTAGAAGCGATGGCATAAAATTTCCGGATAAGGCGGGCCTGTCGGGGTGGGCGCCGTTGATAGAAAGCTCTATAGTTATCCATACTCTTACGCCAAAGAACTTTATATCTATAGATATATATTGCTGCCGCGAATTTGATGTCGAAAAGGCAAAGCAATTTTCACAAAGTTTTTTTATGTCCAAACGCATAGACGGCCAGTTTGTTGAAAGAGGCCTGGATTATTATAAGTGATTCTTGTGGATGAAGTTTTATCCTGCCTGAAAGTTATACCTGGAATCCGGCTTGCCTTTCCAAAATTAAATAAATAAAAATATTGACTTTTATAAAAATTGTGGTATATTAATATTCTTGTCAGTATTATTTTAGGCAATAATAATATACCTTTTTTTGGAGTTGTATCATGAGAAAAACATTCATGGCCAAGAGTTGCGATATAAAGCGGGATTTATATCTAGTAGATGCGAAAGGCGAAGTGCTGGGTAGATTGGCAGCTAGCGTTGCCAGGATTCTACGCGGTAAACATAAGCCAATTTTTACTCCTCATGCGGATTGCGGCGACAGAGTGGTTGTAATTAATGCTAAAGATATAAGGGTAACAGGCAAAAAAGCCAAGGATAAGATTTACTGCCGTTATTCGGGATATCCCGGGGGATTAAGAGAGATGTCTTTTGAGGAGATGCTCATTAAAAATCCTACTCAGATTATTAAATTAGCGGTAAAGCGCATGCTGCCGATTAACGCTCTTGGCAGGGACATGTTTAAAAAGTTGCGGGTATATAAAGATGACAAAACTCCGCAATTCTCACAAAAAATGATTAAATTATCTGTTTGATCAGGGTTTAGGGAGGTATAATTTTGGATAAGGTTATTGAATACATAGCTACCGGCAGGCGTAAAGAAGCAGTAGCGAGCGTACGGCTCCTGCCCGGTAAAGGCAATATTTTGGTAAATAATTCTAACTGGAATAAATATTTTGTCCGTGAAACAGATAGAATAATTATACGCCAGCCTTTTAAAGCAACGAACAGTTTAGATAAATTTGATTGTGTGGCCAAAGTGACTGGAGGGGGAATATCCGGCCAAGCCGGAGCTTTACGGCATGCTATTTCCAGGGCCTTAGTCAAAGCAGATGAAAGCGTTAAACCGGTTTTAAGGCAAGGGGGATTTTTAACCCGTGATCCGCGCATGAAAGAGCGCAAAAAATTTGGCCGCAAAGGCGCTCGTAAGCGTTTTCAGTGGACGAAGAGGTAATATAGATTATACTGATATCAGAAAAGATTTAAAAATTTATATGAATCCCGCTGAAAAAGCGGGATTTTTTTTCGCCGGAATCCAGACGAGAAAAAACCTTGCCCCGTTAGAAATTTTATGTTATTATTGGGCATTGTAGACGAGAAGCTTAACGATGAATTTATAAGCTGGAGAAAATAATGTTAAAGGTAGGTATAGTCGGGGCATCCGGTTACGCCGGAGAAGAACTTAATAAAATTTTGAGCCGCCATCGGAAGGTAAAAATCGTTTCTTTGTCCGCGACATACGCGCGCAAGGAGGCCGGCATAGAGGCATTTGATTTGAATAGAACTATATCTTCCTGCGAGCTTGTTTTTTTCGCCCTCCCTCAGGCGCAATCAATGCGTTTTGTGCCGAAAGTTTTAGAAGCCGGAAAAAAAGTAATAGATTTGGGGGCTGATTACCGCCTAAAAAATATCCGGGAATATAAATTTTGGTATAATGCCGGGCACATTGATCAAAAAAACTTAAAATATTCCATATATGGTTTACCGGAAATTTATAAAGATAAAATAAAAAAAGCAAAACTTGTAGCTAATCCCGGCTGCTATCCGACAGCTGCTATTCTTTCGCTCGCGCCGCTCTTAAATAAGAAGCTAATAAAATCTGCGCCTATTGTTATAGACGCGAAGTCTGGGCTATCCGGAGCAGGGCGTAAAGCTGTAGAAGGCGGTTTGTCTGATGAGTTAAAAAATAATTTCCGCCCTTATAAAATAAATTATCACCAGCATATGCCGGAGATAAATCAAGAACTGTCATTTATTTGTAAAAAAAAGGTATCGGTGAATTTTGTGCCGCATTTGCTGCCTTTATTCCGGGGTTTACTTACTACCACATATGTAAAATTATTACCAAAATCATCTTTATCTCAGGATAAAATCATTAAAATATACCGTCAATTTTATAAAGATCAGCCGTTTATACGTATCGCCGGCCAAGGGGAGACGCCTCAAGTAACGGATGTAGCAGGTACTAATTTTTGCAAAATCGGTATTTTTTGGAAAAATAAATCCGGCATGCTTGTTATAGTTAGCGCGATAGACAATTTGCTTAAAGGAGCGGCAGGGCAGGCTGTGCAAAATATGAATTTGATCTACGGTTTCGGCGAAACAGAGGGTTTACTATGAGCCCCGCCCTTCCTAAGAAAAAGAGAGTATTTTATTGAAGGGAATGGGGTAGCACTCTATAAGAAAGGAAGGGCGGGGTGAAGTTTATCAATTATGGAGTTTGCGCGCCGTTGGGTTTTTTAGCTTCAGGCATTTCCTGCGGCATAAAAAATAAACGGAATAATAAAGACTTGGCGCTTATTTATTCGCAGATTCCTGCCGTAAGCGCCGGCATGTTTACAACCAATACTTTCAAGGCCGCTCCTATCCGCATCAGCAAGAGGAATTTGTTTAATTCTAAGGCGCAGGCGATTATTGCCAATAGCGGCAATGCTAATTGCTTTACGGGTATTTGCGGTATAAATTATGCCCAAAGGATGAGCCAAGCATGCGCCAAAGAATTATCTATAAATGCTAAAGATGTTTTGGTGGCTTCTACCGGAATTATCGCCAAACCCTTGCCGATAATTAAAATAGAAAAGCATGTGCCTGGTTTGGTAAAGGTATTGAGCAGGCAGGGGGGGCGCTCTGCGGCTGAGGCTATATTAACTACTGATAGCTTTTTAAAACAGGCGGCAGTAGAATTTAAGATAGGTAAATCGAAAACACGCATAGGAGCTATTGCTAAGGGGGCAGGCATGATTGCGCCTAATATGTCTACAATGCTTTGTTTTATTACGACCGACGCAAAAATTAAACCTTTGGCTTTGAAACAGGCATTAAGGGACGCGGTGGGTAATTCTTTTAATAATATAACCATTGACGGCTGCATGAGTACTAACGATACGGTTTTCATTATGGCAAACGGATTATGCGGCAACAAAGAGATAAACTTTAAAGACAAGAATTTCGCTGTTTTTTCGCAAGCGCTTTCCGTTATATGCGATAAAATGTCAAAGGCTATCGTGCGGGATGCTGAAGGGGCGACAAAATTTATCCGAATAAAGATAGAAGGGGCAAGCAGTGATTATATCGCCAGAGAAATAGGGTTATCAGTGGCGAATTCAAATCTTTTTAAAACAGCCGTATATGGGGAAAATCCTAATTGGGGTAGGATCATAGCTGCCGTAGGCTCATTAGGGCTGAATATACGGGAGAAGGCGATAAAGATAAAATTCAGTTCTTTTAAATCCAGCGATGTGACTATTGATATTGGCTTAAGTATGGGCAGGGGAAGGGCAAAAATTTACACTTCAGACCTTACGCCTAAATATATAAAGATTAACGCGGAATATAACTGAAGCCGCAACTTATGGAGCGTAAGCGAACATAAGTTGTATGGCTGAAGTTACCCGGCACCCTTTTTAAAGGCAATATTTATCAAGAAAGATAAAAAAACGGATAGGAATTTTTAAGGTATATTTTAAAAACTCCCGGTAAAAAGTGGTGCGGGGTAGGAGAATTCGACATGGAGCATATAATCAAAAAGGCCGATGTTTTGATAGAGGCTTTACCTTATATTAAAAGGTTTCATAAGAAGACAACCGTGATAAAATACGGCGGTAGTATTCTGGGTGAAGAAAAAATACGTTGCGGTGTTTTGGAGGATATAGTTTTTTTAAGCTATATGGGTTTGCGCCCGGTTTTAGTGCATGGCGGCGGCCCGAACATAAGCGAAAGGATGAAGTCTTCCGGGAAAAAAACTGATTTTGTCGAAGGCATGCGCGTAACCGATAATGAAACGCTGAAAATTGTTTCTGAAGAGCTGGAGTCTTTGAATAAGCTTATTGTGAAAGAGATAGTAGATTTGGGCGCAAGAGCAAAGGGTTTAAACGGCAAGGATAATAATCTTATAGAGGCAAAGAAGAAAACAGCTAAGGTTGATCTCGGTTTTGTGGGGGATGTTGTCGGAGTCAACGCGGATTTAATTTCCCGCCAGCTAAATCAGGATGTTATCCCGGTAATTTGCCCCATGGGAGCCGATAAGGATTCTATTGTTTATAATATTAATGCCGATGAGGCGGCAGCATGTGTTGCCGGCGCACTTTGCGCAGAGAAATTTGTCCTGCTTACTAATGTAAAAGGCATCATGCGTAATGCCGATGACGTTAATTCTTTTATCGCCGCATTAACTGTCAGGGAAATAGAGGGTTTGATTAAAGATAAAGTTATCCAGCAGGGAATGATCCCTAAGGTTAGCGCATGCGTTGCCGCGTTAAAGCACGGGGTTAAAAAAACCCATATTATTGACGCGCGTATTTTGCACGCCCTTCTTTTAGAAATTTTTACCGACGAAGGGATAGGGACGGAAATTGTAAAATGAAGAATTTAAAATGCAAAATGCAAAATTAAAATTGAAAATTTAGAATTCAAAATAATTTTTAATTTTGAATTACGGTTTTGAATTTTTCATTTTAGACTTTAAATTTTAACATGAATAAACAAGAGATATTTCAGGCTTATAATGATTATATCATGCCTACTTATGCGCGGCTGCCTTATATTTTCGTAAAAGGCAAGGGCGCGAAATTAGTGGATATTGATTCCAAAGAATACCTGGATTTTTTTCCAGGCTGGGGAGTTTCAAATTTAGGGCACTGCCATCACAAAGTAGTTTCTTCCGTGCGGGAGCAGGCAGGTAAATTAATACATTTACCTAATAATTTTTATTCTCTTCAGCAGGCGCAATTAGCAAAAGAGCTTATATCTGTTGCTTTCGCGGGCAAGGTTTTCTTTTGTAACTCCGGAGCGGAGGCGAATGAGGCGGCGATAAAACTTTCCCGTGTCTTCGGAGAGGGCAGGCGTTTTGAAATAATAACATTTGAGAATTCTTTTCATGGCAGGACGCTTGCTTGTGTATCTGCTACCGGGCAGCCGAAATACCAAGAGGGATTCGCGCCTCTGGTGCCGGAATTTAAGATAGTGCCGTTTAATGATATAGAGGCGGTAAAGAAAGCAATAAGCCCGAAAACTGTTGCTATAATGCTTGAGCTTGTGCAGGGTGAAGGAGGAATAAATGTCGCAGAAAAAGATTTTGTTAGGCAGTTGCGCCGGATATGCGATACGGACAAGCTTCTTTTAATAGTGGATGAGGTGCAAACCGGAATAGGCAGGACAGCTAAAATGTTTGCCTATCAGCATTATGGCATAGCCCCCGATATTATGACCCTTGCCAAGGCTTTAGGCGGAGGGATGCCAATAGGGGTGATGATGGCTAAAAAGGAGATAGCGGACTTGTTAAGGCCGGGTATGCATGCTTCTACTTTCGGAGGAAGCCCTTTAGTATGTAAGGCGGCGCTTTCCGTACTGCGCGCGATAAGGAAAGAAAAATTATTAAATAAAGCTGAAGATTCGGCAGTATATTTAAATAAAAAGTTAGCTTTTTTAAAAGATAGATATAAAACAATCAAAGAAATACGCGGATTAGGCCTGATGCTGGGTTTAGATCTCAACATAGACGGCTCGGCTATCGCAGGCGCCTGCCTTAAAAAAGGCTTGATTATTAATTGTACTCATCGTACAGTATTAAGGATGATGCCGGCGCTGGATGTTAGTAAAAAACAAATTGATAAGGCCGTAAAAATCCTTGATGCCGTATTATCGGAAAAGGCGCTTTAGCAAAGCGTATTTTTTTAACCAATAAGAATTAATACCCGCTGAAAACTTATGAAACACCTGATATCGATTAAATACTTAAACCTTAAAGAGATCAATAGTATTTTTGCGATCGCCCAAGACGCAAAGAAAAACAGGCGTAAGTATTCCGCGCTGCTTGCGGGAAAAAATATCGCCCTCATTTTTCAAAAACCATCGTTACGCACCAGGGTGTCTTTTGAGGTGGGTATAAGGCAGTTAGGCGGTAACTGTGTTTATCTTGGCTGTAACGAAATAAATTTAGGCGTCAGAGAAGCGGTTTCCGATGTGGCAAAGACACTCTCGCGGTATGTGGATGGTATCGTGCTAAGGACTTTTGCCCATGAATACGTAGTTGAGCTGGCAAAATGTTCAAGCATCCCGGTAATAAACGGTTTATCCGATTTATTGCATCCCTGCCAGGCGCTATCGGATATTTTTACGATAAAGGAAAAGTTCAGGAAGCTGAATAAAGTTGTGCTGTCTTTTGTCGGCGATGGCAATAACGTCTGCAACAGCCTTTTATATTTATGCGCGAGCTTAGGGATGACATTGAACATTGCCTGCCCTGAGAATTACGCCCCGCAGCACCATGTAGTTGAGGAAGCAAAAGATATCGCAAAGGCATCGGGGGCAAAAATAAATATTTCTCATGATGCGGATTTAGCCGTTAAGGACGCCGATGTGGTTTACACTGATGTATGGACCAGCATGGGTCAGGAGGCTGAGAAGGCGGAGAGATTGAAGGCGTTCAATAAATTCCAGATAAATGAGGCGCTGTTGGCTTTGGCCAATAAAGATTGCCTGGTTATGCATTGTCTGCCGGCGCATCGGGGAGAAGAAATAACCGATGCCGTATTAGACGGCAAGAATTCCATTGTTTTTGACCAGGCTGAAAACAGGCTGCATGTTCAAAAAGCGATATTGATTAAATTGTTTAAATGAGGACATAACTTATGGAGCGTAAGCGAACATAAGTTATCTGTCCGAATTTATCTCCTTGCTTAAGCAAGGGGTAAATTCTCTTGCGATAATTTACCCCTTAAGCTTCGGAGTAGATTAGAATTTAGTTTATGATAAATACGGCTTAACTCCGAACCTACCCGCAGCGTGCGCAGGAAATTTCTCCGAAATTTCCAAGCGTTTACGCAAGGGATATTGGATAACATTGGCGAGGACATAACTTATGGAGCGTAAGCGAACATAGGTTATTCGTCCGAACTTACCCCGAGAAGCAGCAAGTAGATTTCGAAGAAATATACGCAGCGCTTTGCTTCCGGGGTAGGATGATATTGAGGGAGAAGTAGATGAAAAAAGTTGTGCTTGCTTATTCCGGCGGCTTGGATACCTCTGTCTGCGTCAAATGGCTGAAGGATCGGGGATACGAAGTTGTCTGTTTTATCGCCGACGTAGGCCAGGGGGATAATTTTTCTTTAGTCAGGAAAAGGGCGCTCAAGACCGGGGCATCGAAAGTTTACGTAAAGGATTTAAAAAAAGAGTTTATTTCAGGCTTTATATTTCCCGCCTTATGCGCTAACGCGGTCTACGAAGGTAAATATTTTCTGGCAACGGCATTATCGCGGCCTTTAATCGGCAAATATCTGGTGGATATCGCCAAAAAAGAGGGGGCAGGATATATCGCTCATGGCTGTACCGGTAAAGGCAATGACCAGGTGCGTATTGAGGTAACCGCGGCAATTTTGGCGCCTAAGCTTAAGGTTGTCGCTCCTGTGCGGGTTTGGGAGTTTAAATCACGGGAAGAAGAGATGGATTATGCCCGGGAGAAAAAAATCCCCGTGGATATAACCAGGAGGAAACCGTATAGTTTGGATAAAAATATATGGGGGGTAAGTATAGAATGCGGCGTCTTGGAGGATCCCTGGAAGGAGCCTCCGGATGATGCCTATCAGATGACCAAAAGCGTTGCGCGGGCAGCGAGTGCGCCGAAATATATAGAAATTTGCTTTGAGCAGGGGATTCCTTGCTATATCAACGGTAAATATGTTGAGGGCGAGGAATTACTTAAGCGGCTAAACAAACTTGGCGGAGATTACGGCGTTGGCCGTTCCGATTTAGTGGAAAGCCGCCTTGTGGGCATAAAATCAAGGGAAGTTTATGAGGCGCCGGCAGCGGTAATACTTTCTGAGGCGCATAGGGCGCTTGAAAATTTAGTATTGGACAGAGACCTTTTGCATTTTAAGGAGATGATCAGCTTAAAGTATTCAGAGCTGATTTATAACGGCCTCTGGTATTCACCGTTGAAGCTCGCGTTGGATAAATTTATTAGCCAGACCCAGAAAAAGGTAACCGGCACGGTGCGTCTGAAATTACACAAAGGCAATTGTTCCGTGGTCGGACGCCGCTCGGATTATTCGCTGTATAAGAAAGAGCTGGCTACATATTCAAAAGAAGATAAATTTGACCAGAGCCTGGCGGAAGGATTTATTAAGATCTGGGCAATGCCTTTTAAATGAGGACATAACTTATGTTCGCTTACGCTCCATAAGTTATCTGTCCGAATTTATTCCGCAGCGTGCGCAGGAAATTTCTTTGAAATTTCCAAGCGTTTACGCAAGGAAAGATGACGACAGTTAGAAATAGAAAAGTAAAATCAAAATAAAAGAGGAGCTCATGGCAAAGAAACTATGGGGCGGAAGGTTTAGTAAAAAGACAGACCCGTTAGTGGAAGAATTTACTAAATCTATCCAGTATGATTATAAGTTGGCTAAATATGACTTGCTTGGCTCTATGGCGCATATAGAAATATTAAAAAAAGCCGAATATTTAACTTCTGCTGAAGCAAATAAGCTTTTAGAAGGATTGGATTCTATTTATGATGCCGTTGAAGAGAAGAAGTTTAAATTTGACAAAAAATGCGAGGATATACATACTGCTATCCAGAATTCATTACAAAAAAAAGTTGGTGATCTGGCTTTAAAATTGCATACCGCAAGGTCAAGGAATGATCAAGTAGTGTTTGCCACAAAGATGTATTCTAAGATGGAATTAGCCAAATTAAATATTGTTATTGCAGAATTAGGCAATGTTTTGATAAAACTTGGAAAAAATAATAGCGAGGTTGTTATTCCCGGATTCACCCATATGCAGCATGCCCAGCCGGTTTACCTATCGGATTATCTTCATGCCTACTGTGAAATGCTGGATAGGGATATTAAACGGTTGGGTCGCATTGAAAATGATATAAAAATATGTATGGGTGCCGGCGCTCTTGCCGGAACTCCTATTAATGCCGAAGAATATAAAATAAAAGCCGAAGAATTTATAAAAGAATCAAAAATTGGCGAAGCTTTTAATGTGCAAGCGGTCTCTAATTCTCTGGATGCGGTCAGCGACCGGGATTTTGTGATTGAGATAATCAGCGCTTTATCAATTTTGAGCATGCATTTATCGCGGCTGGCGGAGGATTTGATTATCTGGTCAACCAAAGAATTTGATTTTGTGGAGATTGATGAGGCATTTTGCACGGGAAGTTCGCTTATGCCGCAGAAAAAAAATGCTGATGTTTTGGAATTAGTGAGGGGTTATGCCGGACGGCTTTACGGTAATTTAGTCAGTGTTCTGACAATGATGAAGGGCCTGCCGCTAACCTACAACAGAGATATGCAGCTGGATAAGGAACCGTTGTTTAATTCTTTTGAGATAGTATCGAGCGAACTAAGGGTTTTAGCCGGTTTGGTTAAAACGTTAAAATTTAATAAAGAAAAAATTGCCGAACACCTAAAAGACGAGTCGTTATATGCCACGGACTTAGTGTATTATTTGGTAGATAGAGGTATTGCTTTTAAAAACGCGCATACGGCTATCGGAAAATTAATTAAATATTCTCTGGATAATGATATTTTAATAAAAGATATGCCGGAGAGCCTGTTAAAAAAATTCAGTAATAAGATTATTAAAAAGGAATTCGTTAAATTATTTGATCCCTTAGTCTCAGTCAAGTCAAAAAAGTCTATTAAAAGGTGATTCAAAGCAGGGCTTATGAAATATGACCATGTATTCCAGCTGCTTTCTTATATATCAAAAAAGAAAAACATAACTTTTATATTGATTGGGGGATTTGCGGTTAATTATTACAAGTACGCCCGGATATTATTAACTTAGCAAAGATTAACAGTTTTGATATAAAGGGTGATAAATTTCATGAATTGTGTTCAAAATTCGCCACCGAAGAGATTTATCAGAAAATTTTAAAGACTATTAATGGATAATCTTAATCTGCCGATAATTAAATTACCCATTTTTAAAACTAAGCCATTATCAATGGATGAGTACCTGCGATTTATTGCCTTTAATTTAAAATATACGGCGGATATAAAGACAGGGCGGCGTTTGAAAAGGGAAACTTTTGTGAATGCGCCGTTTGTATTAAGGTAAAAATATTATGCACGAGTTTAAATATAAAAATAACCATCTTTACTGCGAGAACATAAAAATAGAGGATTTGGCAAAGAAATTCGGCACACCGCTTTATGTCTATAGCTACCATACTTTAATTGACCATTTTTTCAAATTAAAGAATGCTTTTAAACCGGTTGATCCGCTTATTTGCTATTCGGTTAAGGCGAATTCGAACCTTGCGATATTAAAAGCATTGGTAGATAAGGGCGCCGGACTAGATATCGTATCAGGCGGGGAGCTTTACCGTGCGAAGGCCTCCGGCGTTGATGCGAAAAAAATAGTTTACGCCTCTGTCGGGAAGACAGAGGAGGAAATAGAAAAAGCCATACGGCACGGTATTTTATTCTTTAACGTTGAGTCTATCCCGGAGCTTGAGCTGATAAATAAAGTCGCCTGCCGGCTGGGGGCAAAGACAAATGTAGCCATACGCATTAATCCGGATGTTGAGCCGAAAACTCATAAGTATATTACTACAGGAAAACTTACCAATAAATTCGGCATTGATTTTGAAACCGCGCGGATTATATTTCTCTCAAATAATGAATTGCCGCATCTTGACATATGCGGTATACACATGCATATCGGCTCGCAAATAACTGACAGTGCTCCTTATATCGCCGCGCTTAAAAAGATTGTTAAGTTTATCGGCGAATTAAAAAAGAGGGGCATAAATTTAAAATATTTAAATATCGGCGGAGGGCTGGGGATAATTTACAATAAAGAAACGCCGCAGACGGCCAAGGAATTTAGCCGTAAAATTATACCGGTTTTAAAGAGTACGGGACTTAAAATTATCATGGAGCCGGGAAGGTTCATCGCTGGAAATTCCGGCGTATTGATTACTAAAGTATTGTATATGAAAAAGACGCCGCTTAAAAATTTTATCATAGTGGATGGCGCGATGAATGACCTTGTGCGGCCCAGCCTCTATGGCGCCTATCACGAGATACTGCCGCTCTATAATCCTGCCGGCAGCAAGCGCATTAACATTAAGTATGATGTAGTCGGGCCTATTTGCGAGTCGGGAGATTTTCTGGCAAAAGACAGGGCGGTGTCGAAAATATCGGCAGGAGAATACCTGGCAGTTATGTCATGCGGCGCGTATGGATTCACTATGAGCAGTAATTATAATTCAAGGCCGCGGGCATGCGAGGCGCTGGTTATAAAAAATAAGGCATTTATGATCCGTAAAAGGGAAAGCGATAAGGACTTGATTCGCAACGAACATGTGCCAAATTTCCTTTTAGGTTTCTAGAGATGAAGAAAATGAGCTTCACAAAGATGGTCGCCAGCGGTAATGATTTTTTAATTATAGACCAAAGGCCAAAGGCCAAAGACCAAAGGTTATTTATCTTAGCCAAAAAGATGTGCGACAGGAAATACGGCGCCGGGGCTGACGGCCTGCTTATTTTGGAAAAGTCTAAAAAAGCCGATGTTAAAATGCGTATATTTAATGCCGACGGCTCGGAGGCGGAGATGTGCGGCAATGGAGCGCGTTGCGCGGCGCTCTATAGAGTCATAGAGCCGAAGAGCCAAAGAGTTAAAGCTAAAATTAAGATAGAGACGAAAGCAGGGATTATCGAGGCAGAGATAGGCGGTGATAGAGTAAGAATTAAGCTGACTGACCCGAAAAACATAAAATTAGGTATTCCGCTTAAGGTTAAAAACCGTCAGGTAAAAGTTAATTTTATCAATACGGGTGTGCCGCATGCGGTTATTTTTGTCGAGGGCGTGGATAAAATTGCGGTAGAAGATATCGGCAGAGAAATACGCCATCATAAGAAGTTTATGCCCGCGGGTACAAATGTGAATTTTGTGGAAATACTAAATGATGATTCCATCAAAGTGCGTACCTATGAAAGGGGCGTAGAAGATGAGACGCTTGCCTGCGGAACAGGCAGTGTCGCCTCTGCCCTATTGTACGCCTTGCGTTATACGCCGAAAGCCGGCAGGATAAATGTATTTACCCGAAGCGGAGAAAAGCTAAAAGTTTATTTTGATTTCTCCGGCGGGGCGGCCACAAATGTCTGGCTTGAGGGCAGTGCTAAAAAAGTCTATGGAGGTATCTATTATGCTTAAAGGCTCGATTGTCGCGCTGGTGACGCCTTTTACCGACGGCGCCAAGAAAATAGATGAGGAATGCCTAAAAGAGCTTGTTGATTTCCATATTAAGGGCGGCACAGACGCTATCTTGACCTCCGGCACGACAGGAGAATCGGCAACCCTTGATTATGCCGAGCATGAACGCGTGACTGAAATCTGCGTACGCCACGCAAATGGAAGAATTCCGGTTATTGCCGGCACCGGCTCTAATTCTACGAGCGAGGCAATAATGCTTACTCAGCATGCCAAAAAAGCGGGAGCGGCGGCGGCGCTTCTTGTTTCTCCTTACTATAACAAGCCAACGCAAAAAGGCCTCTACCTGCATTTTAAGGCAATCGCCGATTCCGTAGGGGATTTCCCCATAATACTTTATAATATCGCATCGCGTACCGGAATAAATATTGAGCCGGAGACGACGTCAAAGCTGGCAGAGAATTGCAAGAATATAGTGGCGGTTAAGGAGGCCTCCGGCAACTTGGATCAGATGTCGCGTACAATAGGCATCTGTCCTAAGGATTTTATTTTGCTCTCAGGAGATGATTCGCTCACTTTGCCTATTCTCAGCATAGGTGGAACAGGTGTTATTTCGGTTGTCGCAAATATTATTCCCAAGGAAGTGAAGGCGATGATTTCCGCATTTGAGAAAAATGATATAAAAAAGGCGCAAGCCCTGCACCAAAAAATGCTACCTTTGATTAAGGCGATGTTTATAGAAACTAACCCTATACCTGTTAAGACCGCAATGGGTTTGATGAAAATGTGTTCGCCTGATTTAAGGCTTCCTATGTGTGAAATGGGCGCGGAAAATCTAAAAAAACTAAAAAGAGTCCTGAAAGATTACAGGTTGATAAAATGATTAAACTTGCGGTAAGTGGCGCCTGCGGAAAGATGGGCAAGAGGATAATTGCTCTTGCCCAGCAGGATAGTGATTTTAAATTAGTTTGCGCTTTGGAGCATAGCGCGCATCTAGAGCTTGGAACTTCTATCTGCGCGGGTATCAATGTCGCCGCAGATAACGAGGAAATTAAGAATTGCGATGTCTTGATAGAGTTTTCATCGCCCCAGGCGACAATTTCCCATCTGGAGCAGGCGATAAAATTTGGTAAAAAGGTGGTTATCGGTACAACCGGGCTATTAGACGAGGAGAAGATAAAGATAGAAAAAGCGGCTGAGAAAATAGCCGTTGTTTTTTCTCCCAATATGTCCATAGGGGTTAATCTATTTTTTGATATTATTAAGCGGCTGTCTTCAAAAATTTCAGGGAATTACGATATAAAAATTACAGAAGCGCACCACGTCCATAAAAAAGACGCTCCTTCGGGTACTGCTAAAAGAATTTCCGAAATAATAGAAAATAGCGGTAAAAAGGTATCTGATGTAAAATCAATACGCGAGGATGAAATTATCGGAGATCATTGCGTTATTTTCTCATCAAGCGTTGACACGATAACACTTACGCACAGCGCCAAGACAAGGGATATCTTCGCCGCAGGCGCCTTGGTGGCGGCTAAGTGGGTTATTGATAAGAGAAACGGGTTTTACGCTATGGATGATGTATTGGGTTTGTAATAAGGAGGGTTAAGTTAGTGAAGGTAGAATTCTCACAAAGATTAAATAAGCTTCCGCCGTATTTATTCGCTGAAATAGATAAAGCAAAACGAAAAGCGCGCGCCGAAGGCGCTGATATAATTGATTTAGGTATCGGTGACCCCGATCAGCCTACGCCGAATCACATAATCGAAAAATTAAATGAAGCCTCTCATGACCCGGCAAATCACCGCTATGCGCTGGATCAGGGGATGGATATTTTAAGGGCAGCGGTAAAGAAATGGTATGAGGCAAGATTCGGAGTTTCCCTTAATCATAGCGATGAAATTCTTCCCTTGATCGGCTCTAAAGAAGGCATTGCCCATATCCCGCTGGCATTTATAAATAAGGGGGATTATTCTCTTGTGCCTGAGCCTTGTTATCCGCCTTATAAAGGGGGGACGATACTGGCCGGAGGGACGCCTTTTATTATGCCGCTATTGGAAGAAAATAATTTTCTGCCCCGCCTGGACAAAATACCAAATCGCGTATTGAAAAAAGCGAAGTTTTTATTTTTAAACTATCCAAATAACCCTACTTCGGCCTGCGCGGAGCTGTCTTTTTATAACGAAGTGGTGAAATTTGCAAAAAAACACGCCATCATTGTATTGCATGATGCCGCCTATTCCGAGATAAATTTCGACGGATATAAGCCTCCGAGTTTTCTTCAGGCAAAAGGCGCCTGCGATGTCGGTATAGAATTCCATTCGCTATCAAAAACCTATAATATGACCGGCTGGCGCATTGGCTGGGCGTGCGGAAATAAAAAGATAATTGCCGGCCTTGCGAAAGTTAAGGCGAATACTGATTCAGGAATATTTTCAGCGATACAGCTGGCAGGAGTCGAAGCGCTTAACGGCCCGCAGGAATACATTGCGGCCATGTGCAGGCTGTATCAGCAGAGGCGGGACGCGCTGGTGGAAGGTTTAAACCGGATCGGCTGGCAGGCAGCGAAGCCAAAGGCAACTTTTTATGTTTGGGTAAAATTGCCAAAAAGTCATAAGGCATCTATAAAGTTTGCTAAGTTTTTACTTGATGAGGCCTCGATTGTAGTAACTCCGGGATGCGGCTTCGGCCAATCAGGGGAGGGATATGTAAGAATGGCCCTTACTGCTTCGGAAGACAGGATTAAAGAAGCGATAGAGAGATTAAAAAAGGTTCTTTAAGTGAGGACATAGCTTATGGAGCCATTTACTGAAGATAAGTTATTAGCTGGTTGAATATGGTAACCTGTTTTTTAGGACTAGGCTCAAATCTGGGTAACAGGCGGAAAAATATTAATGAGGCGCTGTTTCGCCTTGGCAAAACAAAAGGAATAAAAATAGAAAAAATATCCGATTTTTATCTTACCGCGCCATATGGCTTTAAAAGGCAGAGAGATTTTCTAAATGCCGCGGCGCGTATTTCAACTGATTTTACCCCCCATAAACTCCTGCGTAAATTAAAAAACATAGAGATATCTTTAGGCAGGCGTAAAACATTTCGTAACGGCCCCCGCCTGATTGATTTGGATATTTTGTTATTTAATGGAGAGAAAATAAGTAGAAAAGATTTGATTATACCTCATCCTGAAATGTATAAAAGAGATTTTGTGTTAAAGCCGCTGCGTGATGTGGCGCCTGAGATGTTCAATGTAAAGATTGTTAAATCTATAGGCGAAATGCGCGTTTTTGTTAAGCAGGCGCGTTCAGAAGGCAAAACCATCGGTTTTGTACCAACTATGGGATATCTGCATGAGGGGCATTTATCTTTAGTCAGGCAGGCAAAGAAGGAAACAGATAAGGTGGTGGTAAGTATTTTCGTAAATCCCGCGCAATTTGGCCCAAAAGAAGATTTCTCCCGGTATCCGCGGAATTTTAAAAAAGATAAAAATATGCTTTCTGCCATTGGTACAGACGTTATTTTTTATCCCGGGATAAAACAGATGTATTCCAAAGAATATTTGACTTATGTCAACGTAGATAAGATAAGTTCCGGTTTATGCGGGCTATCGCGCCCGGGGCACTTTAGGGGGGTTGCGACTATAGTCGCCAAATTATTTAATATCATAAGCCCGGATATCGCATATTTCGGCCAAAAAGATTTTCAACAGGCTAGGATTATAGAAAAGATGGCGCAGGATTTAAATATGCCGGTTAAAGTTAGGCTTATGCCTACCGTGCGCCATGAAGACGGCCTGGCGATGAGTTCGCGTAATAGCTATCTGAATAATAAAGAAAGAAAACAAGCGCGTGTTCTTTATTACAGCTTAATGGATGCAAAGGCTTTGATTGAGAAGGGAGAACGCAATAGCAGCCGGATTAAACAGGCGATTATAAACAAGATAAAAAAAGTTAAACCGGCGCGTATTGATTATGTTGATATAGTGGATAGCAGGAGCCTTGTTAAGGTAGGCAGGATATCCGGCGAGGTTCTAATTGCTTTAGCTGTTTGGTTCGGTAAGACGAGGCTGATTGATAATATATTAGTAACTAGTAACTAGTAATTTTTGGTTAAATATGGAGAAGTTAAAAATTGGTATTGTTGGCTGTGGCGCGATTGGTGCAAGGATAGCCGCGGCTGTCTGCCGGGATTTTAAGAAGAACGCAAGGCTTGTCGCTTTGTCGGACATCAGTCGAACGGCCGCAAAATCGCTAAAGAAAAAATTAAAGGCGGATGTTGTCCTTTGCGGCTTGGATGAGTTGATTGAAAAATCAGATTTTGTAATAGAAGCGGCATCGGTAAATATTTCCGCTATGGTTGTAAAGAAATCTATATTAAAGAGGCGCAGCGTATTAATTATGAGTGTCGGCGGATTATTAAACAGGACGGGGATTTTATCTTTAGCACGCCGCAGAAAAGTTTCTGTATATTTTCCTTCGGGAGCTATATGCGGCTTGGACGGGCTGAAGGCTATGGCCTTGGCAAAGATTAAAAAAGTTACTTTGATTACCCGTAAGCCGGTTAAGTCATTGCCGGGGCGTTTTGCCGGCATTAAGAAAGAAACGGTTATTTTTAACGGCAACGCCCGTGATGCCGTCAAAAATTTTCCTCAGAATATTAACGTCGCGGCAATATTAAGCCTAGCGGGCGTAGGGCCGGAAAAAACGCGCGTCTGTATCATTGCCTCGCCTAAATTTAAGCGTAATGCGCATACAGTAGAAATTGAATCAAACGCGGGAAAGATAATAAGTCAGGCGGAGAATGTGCCTTCGCCGGATAACCCCAGGACAAGTTATCTAGCTGTGCTTTCGGCTATTGCTACGCTCAGACAGGTGTTTGACAGCGTCAAGATCGGTACATAATATGGTTAATTGGTTAAGTTGTTAAATGGTTAAACTATTTAACCAGTTACCGGTTACCATTTAACCAGAACGGGAGGAGGTGAAAAAAGGATGGCAAAAAAAGTAGCTAAGGTAGGAGTAAAGAGAGAAGATGGTTATCTTTATTTTGTAGATAAGAAGGGTAACGTCTCAAGAGCAAAGATGGCCAGAGGTAAGAAAAAAGGCGGTAAACCTACTGTCGTCGCTAAAGTAGGGGTAAAGAAAGAAAAAGGATATCTTTACTTTGTAGACAAGCAGGGTGATATATCTTGTGCCAAGATGGTCAGAGGCGGCAAGAAGAAAAAGAAGAAGAGATAAGAAATAGAAAAAAGGGACACATCCTATTTTTATTGTCGCATAAATAGGATGTGTCCCTAATTAATTCAAAGAGGCATTTGACAAAGGGGATGCCGGGAAGGCAATCACGATTAGCAAAAAATATTCACGGCCGTAAAAAAATCCGGATTTAATAAGGTCATTTATACTTTGTGGACAAACGAGGCGATGTGCCGTGCTGAGATAGCCAGAGGCGGCAAGAAGAAAAAGAAGAAAAGATGAGAAATAGAAAAAAGGGGCGCCTGTGAAATTTCAGTTACGGTCAAATGAGCAGAGCATTAATAGATGCGTATGGTTTTTAATCGCTACTTATATTATTATATTTTGCTATTTCTCTTTTCTCAAGCTGATATCTTTTTCCTACGGCGATTTTGATTTAGCGGTTGATGAGCAATTCCTCTGGAATTTAGGCTGGCGTGGTTCTTTTTATAGTTCTATTCTTGGAACTAACTTTTTTGGTAACCACCTGCATTTTATTATAATTTTCCTCTTGCCGTTTTATAAGTTATTGCCTTATTCGTTAACATTGCTATGGTTGCAGACTTTTATTTTAGCTCTTGGGGCATGGCCGTTATATCTTTTGGCAAAGAATGTCTTAAGCCCGTCATGGGGGCTTTTAGCAGTGTTTGCTTATCTGCTTTACCCGCCATTAGCATATACTAATCTTTTTGAGTTTCATCCAGTAGTTTTTGTTGTGTTTTTTCTTTTATTCACGCTTTATTTTTATCACACGCGGCGTTTTGTCCTATTCGTTGTTTTTCTGGCAATATGCTTATTATGCCAAGAGAACGTTTCTTTAGGTATTGCAGTATTAGGTATTTATGCTTGGGCGCAAAGACGTTCTAAAAAATGGATTTTAACGCCTTTAATCTTTGGGACAGTATACTTTATTTTCGCGGTAAAAGTTCTTCTGCCGTTTTTTAATAAGAATACCTTGCATTTTTTATTACTTTACAGGCATTTTGGCAGCAGCTATTCGGAAATTTTTTCAAATATACTTTTACATCCTCTTGGCACATTTTCATATATTCTTCAGGCGGAAAAATTACATTACCTATTTAATCTCTTTGCTCCCCTTGGGTTAATATCCTTGCTTAGTCCGATATCGCTTCTGCCGGCTATTCCATTTTTCTTGCAGCATTTGCTTTCCAATAGAAGTACTGAAATCACGGTTTATTTCCACTATGCCGCCGAATTAATTCCGTTCATTTTTACGGCTTTTATCTTTGGCATTAAACGTGCTTTGTCTTTTGCGGTATTTAAAAAAAAATCTTATCTGCTTGCTCTTTGTCTCTCAGGCGCGCTAATTTTAGGAAGTTTACGATTGTGGCCTCATTTTACCCAAGCAGCGGCTAACCAATGGCAGGTAGATACCAAAGATAGAATAAAGAAGTTTTTTCTTAAAAAAATTCCTCCGCAAGCACCGGTCATAGCAACTTTTGAGTTTTTGCCATTTTTAGCTCACCGCAGCGGTCTCTATTCTTTTCATCATGTATATGGAGGATTTCATACGATATCTGCCAAGCCTTACGTATTGCCTTCCGATATTGAATACGCGCTTTTAGATTTTAGCGACGAATTAACTTTTGGCGCAAGGGGATTTTTTAGCCCCCAAGGCTATGAAAACCTGCGTAATTTTTTAAGCAGCGGTTCGTGGGGCATTGTGAATGCCGTAGATTCCATAGTCCTTTTTAAAAAAGGAGAGAAAAGAGACATTTTTCTTTATAAAGTAATGGATGTGCCGCCGCAGCCGGAAAATAAAGCCGGTTATGTTATTGAAAATGGTATTGAGTTTTTAGGTTATGATGTTTTGGAAGACGAAGGCAGGTTTAAAGTGATTTTTTATTGGCATTGCCTTGAAAAGATAGATAAGGATATTACGGTTTTTTTTCATCTTGTTGATTCCGAAGGCAGAATCATTTATGAATCGCTTATTCCGCTCTGCTATCGAATTTATCCAACCACAGCATGGGCGGCAGGAGAATATATCCGGGAAGTTAAATTTTTACCGTTTATACAAGAAGTAAAGACTAAAGGTGCGCGATGGAAAATGGGTTTTTATAATTTCTTAAGTGGCAAGGGTTATCCTGTCATCGAAAAAGATACTTTTGGGAGAATAGAGCTTAATTTAAAATGACAGAACAGGTTAAAACAATAAAAGTTTTGGTTTTCATCGTCGCCTATAACGCAGAAACGACGATAGAAAAAGTATTGAGGCGCATTCCGGAAGAAATATACAATGCTTACGATACGCATGTGCTTATTATCGATGATTCATCCAGCGATGAAACCTTCAGCGTTGGACTGTCTTTTTCCGGAACCTTTCCGGGGAAAAATATAACGGTTTTACGCAACCCAGAAAATCAAGGTTACGGCGGTAATCAGAAAATTGGCTATAATTACGCTATTAAATACGGGTATGATATTGTTATACTTTTGCATGGAGATGCGCAATACGCTCCGGAATGTATGCTCTCGCTCATTGAGCCCATTGCTAAAGATGAGGCTGAGGCCGTTTTCGGCTCGCGTATGCTGAAAAGCGGCTCGGCTCTCAAAGGAGGCATGCCGCTTTATAAATACATCGGAAATAAAATTTTATCTGGGTTGCAGAATAAGATAATGGGAAAGATGCTTTCCGAATGGCATTCCGGTTACAGGGCTTATGCGGTATCTGTGTTCAAACAAATTCCCTTTGAGCGCAACGACAACGGCTTCCCTTTCGATACAGATATTATCTTGCAGTTGATTCAAGCCGGGGCTCGTATCAGGGAGGTTCCCATCCCGACATATTATGGGGATGAGATTTGCCGTGTAAATGGCATGCGTTATGCTTTTCAAGTTTTCGTGAACACAATGCGTTGCAGGTTGCATAATATGAATTTATTCTACGAGCGTAAATATGACTGTGCTCCCCAAGAGGCGGCCTATCCTCTTAAGCTTGGGTATCTTTCGTCGCATACAATGGTGATTGATTTGGTAAAGGAGAATTCTTGGGTGCTTGATATAGGCTGTGGCCAGGGTTTAGTCGCAAAAAAACTAGTTAAAAAAGGATGTCATATTGTCGGGATTGATTCTTTTAAGCCGGCGGATACTTCTTTTTTTGAAAAATTTATTAAAGCCGCTTTACCAATGGATGAGTGTCCTTGGAATAAAGAATATCGTTTTGATTATGTTCTTCTGCTTGATGTTATTGAACATATGGCTGATCCCGAAAAATTTATGGATAAACTGCGCGATTTCCTGCAGGGGCATCCCTGCACGCTTATTATAACTTCGGCAAACGTTTCTTTTTACCTGACGCGTTTACAGCTTTTGTTAGGCCGTTTCAACTATGTAAAAAGGGGAATTTTAGATATGACGCATCTGCGGCTTTTTAATTTTGGCACGTTGAAGCGCTTACTAGTGCAGTGCGGTTATAAGGTCTTAAAAATTAAAGGAATCCCTGCGCCATATCCGGAAGTTATCAAATTTAGGCGGTTAGCTTTTTTTATGGTTTATCTTAATCAGCTGTTTATTTTTTTATGTAAAAATTTATTTGGGTATCAGGCTTTGATTATAGCCCAGCCTTACCCTAATTTAGACTTTCTTTTATCCCGTTCCATGGGACATAGCAGCAAGGAAAAAAATGATACGCCCGAACGAAAAGAAAACGGACAAGGATCAGGCCTCAATTTTAAAAATTAACTGACAGGCAATCATCCGATCAGATAATTTCATCTTTAAACGTAGATAAGCATTTTGATTTTCGGACAAACTAATCTTGAATCGATATCGGCATGCCAGAGAAATTAAAAGCTGCCAGAAGGTTTTTGCGCATGCAAAATAGTTATATAGTTATCCGCGGCGCCAAGGTCCACAACCTAAAAAATATAGACCTTGAACTCCCGCGAAACAAGTTGATTGTCGTAACCGGCCTTTCCGGCTCGGGAAAATCATCTTTGGCATTTGACACGATATACGCCGAGGGCCAGCGCCGTTACGTGGAAAGCCTTTCCAGTTACGCCCGCCAGTTTTTAGAGCGCCTTGATAAACCGGATGTAGAATTTATAGACGGTTTATCTCCCGCCATATCTATAGAACAAAGAACAGCCGGAGGCAATCCCCGTTCCACAGTAGGCACGCAAACCGAGATTTATGATTACCTGCGGCTTTTATTCGCTAAAATCGGCACCCCCTACTGCCATAAATGCGGCAGGCTCATCCGGAGGCAGACATCCGAAGAAATAGTAGCGCAAATTATGAATCTTGGTTTGGCAAAAAAAATACAGATACTCGCTCCGCTCATAAGAGGGAAAAAGGGGGAATACAGGGATATATTTAAATTGCTGCAGAAGGAAGGTTTTGTGCGCGCCCGCGTAGACGGTAAGGTGTGCGAGTTGGCAGCGCCGCCGAAGCTGGATAAATACAAAATTCACCATATTGATGCTGTTGTTGATACGGTGACCATAGACAGCAAGAATAAACGCAGGATCGCCGACTCAGTGGAAACGGCGCTCAAAGCGGGCAAGGGTATGGTAATAGTGCATAGCCGGCAGTCGATAGTCCATAATAAAAAGAAGCTTTCTCTTGACCGCGGACGATCGGCTATGGATTTGGTTTTCAGCGAACAATACGCCTGCCCTGATTGCGGTATAAACCTGCTTGAGATAGAGCCGAGGATTTTTTCTTTTAATTCGCCCTATGGCGCCTGCCCGGTATGCAATGGCCTGGGAACAAGAATGGAGTTTGATGTAGACCTTATTATTCCTGATAAAGATAAGTCGTTGTCAGAAGGAGCCCTGGCTCCCTGGAAGAAAGGCGGAAAAGGGTATTTAATGTATTATCGTATGCTCCTGAGAGAACTATCCGGGAGAATGGGCTTTAGCATGGATACGCCGTTTAAGAAACTAAGTAAAAGAGTTCAGAACGCTATATTATACGGCAGCGATGAGGTAATTTGGGGCAAGCCTTTTGAAGGGCTTATGCCGCATTTAGGAAGGCTGTTTAATCAGACTGAAAGCGAGCACTTTAAAGAGCAGATTGCTAAATTTATGTCGGTTTTACCTTGTACTGAGTGCAATGGCGCGCGCCTTAAAAAAGAGAGTTTGTCGGTGAAAATTAACGGTAAATCTATCCATGATATTTCACTCATGTCTTTAAAGCAGCTAAAAGATTTTTTCTCCGGCTTGAGGCTTTTGCCAGGCCAGCGGTCTATTGCCAAGGATATATTTAAGGAAATAAGCGAGCGCCTTAATTTTTGTATAAATGTGGGATTAGATTATCTTACTCTGGAACGTAAAAGCTCTACGCTTTCCGGTGGTGAATTCCAAAGGATAAGGCTGGCGACACAGGTGGGCTCTAGGCTTGTCGGGGTAGTTTATGTTTTGGATGAGCCGAGTATTGGCCTGCATCAAAAGGATAACCATAAACTGTTAAATACGTTGAAATCCCTTCGCGATTTAGGCAACACATTGATAGTCGTAGAGCATGATGAGGCAACAATAAGGGAAAGCGATTACGTTGTTGATTTAGGGCCGGGCGCCGGCAGATTCGGAGGCAGGGTTGTATTTGCCGGCGCGACAAGCGGTTTATTAACACATAAAGAATCTCTTACCGCCAGATATCTGCGCGGAGAATTGGTTGTAGGCGTTGGCAATAAGAGAAGAGGTTGGCGTGATAAAAAACATCTCAAATTTTTCGGCTGCCGCCAGCATAATTTAAAAAGCATAGACGTTAAGATCCCTTTAGGCGTATTCACCTGTATTAGCGGCGTCTCCGGATCAGGCAAATCTACGCTGATAGAAGAGATTGTATATAAATCCCTGCAGAAAGAAGTTTATAAAACTAAAGTTAAACCGGGTATCTTTGATAGGGTGGAGGGGGCGCAATTGATTGACAAGATAATAGAAATAGACCAGTCGCCTATAGGCAGGACGCCCCGTTCTAACCCGGCGACCTATACCGGAGTTTTTAGCCTTATAAGAGATGTTTTTAGCAGATTGCCGGAGTCGCGCCTGAGAGGGTATAAGCCCGGCAGGTTTAGCTTTAACGTTAAAGGCGGCAGATGCGAGGCATGCGGCGGCGACGGCATTAAAAAAATTGAAATGCATTTTTTGCCTGATGTATATGTTGTCTGCGAGGTGTGCCGGGGGGCGCGTTTTAATGAGCAAACCCGGGGTGTTTTATATAAAGGTAAATCCATATCTGATGTTTTAGAAATGCCCATAGAAGGAGCTTATTTATTGTTTGAGAATATACCTAGGATAAAGGATATTCTTCAAACGCTTATAGATGTCGGTTTGGGTTATATACAGCTGGGCCAGCCGGCTACCACGCTTTCGGGCGGAGAGGCGCAAAGGATAAAACTTACTTCAGAATTAGCTAAGCGCGCTACGGGTAATACGTTCTATATATTAGATGAGCCGACTACCGGATTGCATTTTTCTGATGTGGACAGGTTATTGAAGGTATTAAACAGGCTGGTTGAGCGCGGTAACACCGTGGTTGTGGTAGAGCATAACCTTGATGTGCTAAAAAGCGCCGATTTTATTATTGATTTAGGCCCCGATGGCGGGGATAATGGCGGTAGAGTAGTCGCATATGGCTCTCCTGAGGAAATAGCAAGTAGTAAAAATTCTTATACCGGAGAATATCTTAAACCGCTATTGCAAAAACAAGCATAGATGATAAAATAAAATAAGAATGCAAAAAATAAAATCCAAAATCAAAATTCCCAAAAGGCAATTCCGGCTAATAATATTTATATTTTTAGCAGCTGTTTTTTGCGCCTTCTTTTTTAATCCGCCGCTTTTTGCCGGCCAGGAAGATGATGATTTATATGTGGCTGAGAAAGCGTTAAAAGATGGTTTTTGCGAAATATCACTGGGATTGTTGGAGCGCTTTATTAACGACTATCCGGAAAGCAAGCTAAGGCCTAAAGCTGAGTTGTTGACAGGCCAATGCTTGTTTAATTCCGGGAAATATTTTAAGGCCCTAAGCACTTTTGAAAAATTGATGAATTCCAGCGATGCCGCTTCCATCATGGACGCTGTATTATACTGGACGGCGGAGGTTCATTTTAAAGGCGGTGATTTTTCGCAGGCAAGGCTATATTATCAGAGGCTCGTTGATGAATTTAGCGCCTCTTCCTACGCGCCGTTCGCGCAGTATTATTTAAGCTGGTCTTTTTTTGAAGAAACTAAATTTGAAGAGGCAAAAAAAGCATTTCTTGAATTAAAGCAGAAATTTCCTTTATCGCACTTGGTGGAAGACGCCGATTTTAAAATCGCGCTATGCTATTATCATCTTAAAGATTATAAACAGGCAGAAGAAATTCTCGGCGCGTATATAAAAAATTATCCAGAATCAGCGGAATTAAATGAGGCATTGTTTTATCTGGCAGAAAGTATGTATTATCTCAATGATTTTATCCGGGCTAAAGATACATATGCCAAGATTATAGCTAAATCCCAGAGCCGCAAATTGAACAACCTGGCATATGCCGGCCTGGGGTGGTCTTTTTTTAAATTAAAAGACTTTGATGAGGCGCTTAAGTTTTTTGCTAAGGTTGATGAATCAAATACTAAAGCTTATGCCGGAGCATTGCTGGGCGAGGCATCCGTATTAAAGGAAATGAAAGATTTCGAATCGGCACTTGATGTTTATGATGAGCTGCTGGGAAAATTTCCTACCTATGATTCCGTGCTTTTTGCGTATTTTGGCAAAGCAGAGAGCTTGTATTCTCTTTCGAGATATGAAAAAGCCATATCAATATACGTATATATATTGGATGAATCATTAAAGATTGAAGGCATGCCTGAGCTCACTGGATTATTGGATAAAGTGCATTATAATCTCGCCTGGTCATATTTAAAAACGGGTAATTTCACAAGCGCGATATCACAATTTCAAAAGGTGGCCAAAAGTTCCAGCGATGATATAGTAAAAGTCAGCGCTTTGTGCCAGGTGGCGGATACATATCAGGACTTGGGAAACTATCAGCAGGCCACCGAAGTCTATGATTCTATATTAAAAGGCTATCCGGATAACATATACCTTGATTATGTGCAATACCGCTTAAGCCTCTGCCTGCTTAAAATGCAGAAATTTGAAAGTTCTATCATCGGCTTTAAAAGCCTGCGGGTTAATTTTCCTGAAACTAAATTAAAGCCCGATGCGGAATATTATCTTGGCCTGGCGTATTTTAAAGGCCGGGATTTCATAAAAGCTAAAGAACAATTGGACAGATTTATTTCTTTATTCCCGGATAGTTCTTTGCGGCCCCAGGGTTTATATTTAAGCGCTGTTTCTTCTTTTAATATGGGGCGTTATAAAGAAGCAAGCCTGGTTTTTGCGCGTATTATAAAAGAGTATCCTCAAGAATCCGAGCTTGCCATGAGGTCTGAATTCGAAATGGCCAACTCTTTTTATCAGGCTAAAGAGACGGAAAGAGCCATAAAAAAATTTAAAGAAATATTATCACGCCATCCTAATTCCGCGATAGCCGCGGATGTTATTTATTTTCTGGGAGAGCACTATTTTTCAGTAAAGGATGAAGATGTCGCGATCAGGTATTTTAAACGTATTATACAGGATTACCCTGCCAGCGATCTTGTTTTTGATTCTTATTATTCTTTGGGCTGGATTTACTTAAGCCGTAATAAATATCAGGAAGCTTTAGAGCAGTTTAATAATATCATTAAAGCCGATGGCAGCCAGCTTAAGCCCCAGGCGATTTTAGCGCGCGGAGATTCTTATCTTAAAATGAACAGCATAAAAGAAGCGCTGGAGGCTTATAATCAAGCTCTAGCTGATTACCCTGAATTTTCCAAGAATGCTTACATAAGGATTGCCGATGTTTATAAGGCTCTTCAAGATTGCGATAAAGCTATAGAGCATTATCGGCTCGCTTTAGCTGAAAGCAGCTCCGGTGAGGCCGCAGAAGTTCAATTTAAAATTGCTGAAACCTTGCAGGAATGCGGCAGGCTTGAGGAAGCAAAAGAAATGTATCTTAAAAATGCCTATCTTTATCCTGCCAGCCGGCATTGGGGCCTGCGTAGTTATCTTAGGGTGGCCCGTATTTTAGAAGATAGCGAGGATTGGAAAGGGGCGGGTAATATCTATAGTAAAATTTCGGTTATGGACGTGGAGGAGGCTAAGTTCGCGCGGGAGAGGCTGGAGGCAATAAGCAAAAGGATTAAATGAGCTATGGTTTACGGTTGGCCGGTTTGTCTTTATAGGGAATTGAGTTCTTCAGTTAAATTTATCAAAAAGCGTCTCTATAATTAAAAAAAAGGGGGGGGTATGGAGTTTTGGAAAATGTCGCCTTGGCAGGTATTTTGTGCCGGGGGGCCGTTAATGTGGCCTATATTTATTTGTTCTATCATGTCATTAGCAATTATATTAGAAAGGTTTTTTGTCCTTTCGCATTCAAAAATAAACGCCCAGAGTTTATTAAATAAAATTATTGAGTATGTTAAGCATAATAGGATAAAGGAAGCTCTGGAGGAATGCGAAAAAAAATCAAGCCCGGTAAGCAGGATACTCAAAGCCGGTATCATCAAATACGACAGAACAAAGGACCAGATGAAAGAGTCGATAGAAGACGCCTCCTTATATGAAATACCGATTCTGGAAAAACGCATGACGGCTTTAGCTACCATTGCGCATATATCGCCTCTTTTGGGTTTACTGGGTACTGTGACCGGTATGGTAGGAGCTTTTCAGGCGATTCATAAAGTAGGCATTAGCGGGCCGGTAAGCCCAGCAGACCTTGCGGCAGGCATCTGGGAGGCGCTCTTAACCACGGTTTTTGGGCTGATGGTGGCAATCCCGACATATGTATTTTATAATATACTGGTAAGTAAAATTAATTCTATTGTGTTAGATATGGAGCGGACAGCCACAGAACTGGTTAATTTTTTAAGTGAATAGCATCGCGAGTCCGTATTTCATTTATCGTGGGGGATTTTATGCGTTTTAAACGTCATATGGAGTTAGAGCAAGGATTGAGGCAAATTGATATCGCCCCTTTAATCGACATAGTATTTCAGCTTTTAATATTTTTTATGTTGACATCGAATTTTGTCATGCAGCCGGGGATAAGGGTTAACCTGCCTAAAGCGGTTACCAGCGATGTAATTGCGGAAGAGAGCCTTATTATCTCGGTATCCGCCGAAAATGTTATCTATATAGAAGACAAAATCGCGACCCTCTCCGAATTAAAATTACAGCTAAAAGATTCTAAAAACAGGCCGGTATTGATTAAATCTGACCGTAGGTCATCATTGGGCAGAGTTGTTGAAATCTGGGATATATGCCGTGACCTGGGAATATCAAATGTTAATATCGCCACCAACCAGAAGGAATGATAAGAAAAAACGCTAAACTGTTATTTATTATTTTTTTTTCCCTGATATGCCATTTATGTTTTTTTATACCTTCTGAAATAAATTTTGCCAGTTCCAATCATAATTTTAATTATCCGGGAATACATTTTTTAGGCGGAATCATTGACAGCAGTGATTTTTCTGATATGGGTAATCCGGTCAGCAGTTTTTCCGCCGGATACAAAGAAAAGCCGCCCCTTATTTTGTCTGGACAAAATTTGGAGGATAATATATTATATAAATTATCGAAGCTTAATTTACTGACACAGGATCGATTATATATGGCGGGGGCAGGGAAAAAGAATGCGCCATATTCTAAATTGTTTTTTCTAAATATTAAAAAGCCGCAATTTTCTTACGCGGCCAACGTTGATCGCGCGATAAATTTCAGCGGTTTTGAAATAACCGATAGCAAAAAATATGGTTACGGATTAACCGCGCCAGAATACAAGCTAAAAAACCCATTTTTTTATAAAGAATTATTTTTATCCGCTATCGAAGCTGAGTTCTTAATCTTGCCGCAGAGCAGGATTGCCGTCGTTAGAAAAATAGTTTCAAGCGGCGATTTTGAAGCGGATATATTCGCTATTAAGTCTATGAGACGAAAACTTTATTTAAGGGGAGGGATGCGTGATTCTTCTTTTGAAAAGGCGCTCATAACTTTTAGCGATGATTGAAATAGACTTTTATAGCGCGATAAGTATATTTTTGTCTGTTTTTCTTCTTGCCAGTTTTTTTTATTTTATTTTTACTGATGGCGCGAAAAGAAAAAACACTTCTCTTGATGCGCGTTATCTCTGGCATTGCAGTGTTTGCCTGCATGCTTATTTTGATGCCAGAAGGAGTTCTTTTTCGCATTGTCCCAAATGCGGCAGTATTAATAAAAAAGATATAAATGGTAAAGCGGGTAAAGATGCGTTATAATAAATAATGTGCATATAAAAAAACCATTAAAGCAACTGTCTTTAATGGTTTTAAGGAGGATTAATATGATAACAGAAATAGGCATAGTTGCCGGAGAGATATGGCATTTTCTTGATCAGAATCAGGAAGTTACGTTGTCTAAAATAATTTCTAATATTGACAGGCCGAGGGATAACATATTAATGAGCCTGGGGTGGCTTGCGCGGGAAGGCCATATTCTTCTTTTGCAGGACAAGAAAGATTACAGGATTTCGTTAAGAAAATAAAACAGGATTTATTAATTAATTTATTATAAAATTTAACAATGCTTATCATGCCGCCCATAGCCAGAAAGTTTCAAGCACTATACGCTATAGGCAATACAGCCTGCGCCAAATACGGCATAGCTATGGCGACTGTGTTGATATTTATGCTTTTACTTACTATTATTGCCGGAGCATCTCTTTCCGTGATGACAAAGCAAGCAAGGTTGGCGGAGCATCAGATACGCAGGACAAAAGCTTTTTTTGCTGCCGAGGCCGCTGTCAATAAAGCATACCAATCATTGCGTTACGTAGACATAGCCGGAGCTCCTGTGGGTAACTGGAGCGATGCTAATGGCAATGGTGTTTGGGAATGGCAATGGAATGGGCAATTTGAATGGGATGTTAGAAACAACGGGAGTGGGCCGGGAGATTTTACAGCCTGGGATATTCGGGTGCTATACAATAGAAACCTTGCCACTACCGTAGAAGGCGGCGTCACTCTGCGCCCTAGAGAGATAAGGGCAATTATTGATTACAGCCCGTAATGTCTTATTGAGCTTTGCACAACTAATAATGGTAAAAATTCCGCAAAACATAAGCGAAATATTGACTGCCTTAATGCCATTGGTAAAGCAAAAGTCAATAGTTTCTTAATATTAATCATGCCTAAGCTATATGTTTGTTTTTAAGATAAGTAATTTTATACCACCTAGTTGTTAATTACTCCGCATCATATCTTACCATTTATCCTTAAGTAAACCTAAGTAAATCTAAGTAAAATTTTTATAAACTATCATTAATTTTAGCATTATAATTAAAAAAATACTTGACAATATTAATTCATTATGATGTAATATGTTTTAAATATATGCTTACATGTTACTTGTTGTATCTTATAGAGGACGAATGTGATGAATAGGCTGATGGATATTGATGAGTTAGCGCATTATTTAAGGCTAAAACGGCAAACTATTTACAATTGGTTGCATCAACGGAAAATATCCGGCATTAAGGTCGGGGGTGTATGGCGTTTTGACCGTAGAGAAATAGATTTATGGCTGAAAAGTAATCAGCGTAATTCATTGGCAAGAGAGAAGAAGGACGCTTAATATATGGCTAAGAATTCCATGCTTGGGGTATCTTTCACTTATGACTCCATAAATATTGTGGAGCAGCAGGCAGGCAAGGCTGTGAATTCCATAAAAATACATATTGATAATAAGCCTGAGGTTTCAGCCGGCCCGAATACAACGAAGGGCGAGGCTGATACCGCAGAGCTTATAAAAAATACCTTGGCTGAACAAAATATTGCGACGCAAGAAGCAGTTTTGGCCTTACTGAGCAAAGATTTGATTATAAGATTTTTTGAAATACCGCTTGTGCCTCGCAGCGAGATTGCTTCCACCGTAGGTTTTGAGGCGAAAAAATACGTCCCTTTTAAATTGGAAGAATTAATTTTTGATTTCCAGCCGAACATAGATAGGAAGAATAAAAAAATAGCCATTTTATTTATATCAATAAGAAGAGAGATAATAGACAGGTATATGTCTATCCTGGAGCAGGCGGGTTTAAGCATTGTTTCAGTTGAGCCAATGTTTTTTAGCGTCATGAGAGCGGTTAAGCATATCACTAAAGCTGCAACCAAAGCGCCAATCGCAATTATTGATGTTGATTCAAGCTTTGAACGCGGAGATATAACGGTCATTGAAAGATTTTATCCCCTCTTAAGCCGCGACCTTAATTTAAAAATTTACGCAGATAAAGATAAAGACGCTATTGAGAGCATCGCTTTGAAATTGGGCAATGAAATAAGAATTTCCCTTGATTATTATCGCCGGCAGTTTCCAGGCAGTTTTGTTAATATCGAAGAACTTATTTTACTTGCTCCGAGAGATTCCGGCGCGCTTGGCGAAACGTTGACTAAAGAGTTGGAAATGAAGGTTCTGGCACCTGATATAAATGATTCTTTGGCTTTGATAGGCAAAGAATTGGATTTGGAACAGATTAGAGCCTATGGCGCGTCTTTGCTGAACAAAGTAAGCCTCCCGATAAAGATTAATCTTTTGGCAAAGATGGCGATTAAAGAGGCGGAAGAAAGGCCCCCGGCAAATTTAGAGAATATCCTGACTATTATAGCCGAAAATGTGGATAAGAATTTTGTCATTAAAAATGTTGCGGTATTTTTGATTGTTGCTTCGGCAATTTATTTATTGGGCCTAAGGCAGGTCATGGCTGTAAATACCCGGCTTAAAAGCATAAAAACGGGAAGACAAAAATTATCTATATTAAAAGACATGAAAAAAATAACCTATCCCGCGCTTCAGACATTTGAAAAAGAATACGAGAAAAAAATTCAAGCTGTTGAAAAATTAGAAACTGAGAGGTCGTATCTTACTCCGAAACTTTCAGCGGTTGCTAAATCCGCTGAAAAGGGGATTTGGCTTGATCGGATCAGTTTTGACGATAAACAGGATAAGCAAAATTTGATTATTAGAGGCTTTGTATATTTGGCAGACGGGCAGAAAGAATTTGTCGCGGTGAATCAGTTTTTATCTAATTTGAAAGCGAGCGAAGAATTCTCGAGTTTTAAGGATATATCTCTCGGTGAAGTATCGCGCCTTAAAAAAGGCGAATTTGATTTGACGAGTTTTGAAATACAGTGCAGAGATGTTAAGATGTAAGCGCGTCGATACATAGCTGCTTTTCTAAAATATGCTTACTAATCAAAAGATAGACATTTTTGTTTTATTAAAACACTATAAAAAAATATTGCCGGTTATCATTGCTGTCGCTCTTTTGTTTGCATACATCAAAATGCAAGAGGCAGGCGAGAAAAAAATTGAATTGTTACAAAAGGACATTGAAAAAGAAACAGCCGTTAATGAGCTCATAGATGAAATTAAAGACAAAGAAAAAGCATTTAACCAATACCGGCAGAAGTTTAGCGAAAAATCATCCGCTTTAATTATGCAGATGATTTCCAGGTTTGCGGCTGAGTCGCAAGTTAAAATAGCATCGCTTAGCCCTTCACGTTCAAGCAGCGGGGAGGTTTTTAGCCGGATGCCGTTTAACCTTAAGGTTGAAGGCACTTATCATAATTTGGGTTATTTTATCAGCATGATTGAATCATCCGAAGATATTTTGAAGGTTACTAACTTTAATTTAAGCCACGATATTCCCGGCACTAAAGGCAAAGAAAGCGGGCAGGAAAATTCGCTTATGGCGGTTATCATGCTTGATGCGATATATCTAATGAAAGATTGAAATGCTTTATAAAAATAAAATATAGCATGGAGAAAAAAATATCTTTTTTATTTTTATGTTTTTGCTGCAGTATTTTTAGTTTGGATGCGCATCCTGCTTTTGCCAAGGATACAGCTGATGCGCAGATAGTTTATTCAAGCGGGACTTATCGCGATCCTTTTCTTTCTTGGCTGCCTAAGCCTAAAGAAATTGAAGAAATTACAGAGATGATGGGTGCTGCGCAGAATAAAAACATACCTCCTTTTGTTGTCAAGGGTGTTGTTTGGGGTGAGGGATTTACGCAGGCAATTATAAATGACAGCGTAGTAAAAGAAGGAGATTATATTGAGGGAGCTAAGGTTTTGGAAATAAATAAAGATAAAATAAAATTATCTTATGAGGATAATATATTTTTTCTCTCTGTCAGCGTAAATGATAAAGATAAGAAATAATAAAGGAGGTCAGATAATGACTGGCGAAAATAATAGCCGCGGTTTTATGGTTTTATTATCCATGCTTATATCGTTATGCGTTTTTTCAAATGTTTTTGCCGCCGGTGATATCCCTTATGAAAATCTTTGGAAGCGTATTTCTATGGATTTCAAAGACGCCGATCTTAAAGACGTGCTGAAAATTTTTTCCCAGCAGTCAGGCCTGAATTTTGTAGCCGCGAGCGATGTGGAAGATAAAACGCTCACGCTTTATTTGGATAATATTACGGTAAGAGAGGCCTTAGATAAGCTTTTGTCCGCCAATAATTTAGCATATGAGCTTTCTCCCCAGAGCAATGTCTTTGTAGTAAAGCCTTTGGCGCTGCCTGATAAAATTAAGACCGTTACTAAAGTATTCTATCTTAAGTTCGCGCGCGTGCCTGGTTCGCGCCTGAGCAAGGAAATAGAATCCGGTTTAAAGAAAGAAGCCGAGCTTACAGGCGGGGAGAGTCAACAATCAAAGTCAACAGCTGAAGAAGGCGGTATATTGCTAACGCTTAAAAACGTTATTACTGAGTATGGTAAAATAGATATAGACCCGCGCACAAACAGCCTTATTATAACGGATATCCCTCAGCAGTTCAGCGTGATAGAAGAAGTAATCGCGAAATTGGACAAATCCCTGCCGCAGTTAATGATAGAGGTAGAGATACTGGATGTTGCCAAAACCAAGATAGATGAGTTGGGAGTTAAATGGCCGCAAGCTATCGCAAAGCTTGATATTACGGGCTCCAGGATTACGTCTTTCCCATTTACTACCAGCAGATATCATGCGGATATCAGCGGCGCCGCATGGAGCGAGCTGACAAGCCCGGGCGGTACGGATTTAAGCGGGTGGGATGCGACAAAATTTGCTCCGACTATATTTAAGATAATAAACGCGGAACTCGCCTTGAATTTTCTTTTAAACGATAAGCACACTAAATTTCTCGCCCGTCCGCGTATTCTTACGACGAGTAATGAGACCGCGGAAATAAAAATTGTTTCCGATGAGGTAATAGGTTTAAAAAGAGAATATACGACTGAAGAAGGCACGACTAATGTTACCGAGGAGGCAGAGCGCGCCGAAACGGGTATAGCTTTAAGGGTTACGCCGCAGGTAAACCTTGATAATAACGAGATAACCATGTTTCTTACGCCTATAGTCGCAGAAAGCAAGGATTCAAGCGTTGAATCCGCCATAGGGCAGAAATATAAAGACGTAGAAAAAAGAATTACAAAGTCAATAGTTAGAATGAAAGATTCTGAAACATTGATTATAGGCGGGCTTATACGCAAAAAGGATGAAGAAGCAAGATTCAAGGTTCCTTTTTTATCCAGTATTCCTATTTTAGGGGCGATGTTTAGAAGCAAGAGTAAGACCGCCGAAGACAGGGAATTGGTCCTGTTTCTTACTCCTCATATTCTGCGCGATGATGGATGGGGCTATGTCAATCCTGCAGGTTCCCGTGGTTTGGCAATGGGTTTAGACAGGGAGCAATCATTATCAGGCAGGGATATGGAAATAGAAAGATTATTGATGCAGTATGAATAAGGGCATAATATTATGGCGCGGGCTTATTTAAAATTAGGCGAGATATTGATAAAAGACGGGCTGATTACGGAGGATCAGTTAAATCAGGCTCTTGCCATACAGGCCGAACACGGCGGCAGGATAGGCGAAGTTTTGGTAAATCTCAAGCTTGTTACCGAGCAGAATATGATCGCGGCTATTGCCAAACAGTTGTCTATACCTTATGTAAGTTTGGGTACCGGCCATTTAAAGCCTGCCGTAGATCAGGGGTTGGAAGAATTGATCCCGCGGGATTACGCGGTTAAGCATTTTGTTTTACCTTTGTCGCGCAATCTTAATTCACTTACTTGCGCCATATCGGATCCGTTTGATCTTTTATTGCTGGATAACCTTAAGAAGATGACCGGATGCGAAATAAACCCGGTTATAGCCACAAGCACGGATATAGAGACGGCGATTGATAAATTTTATGAAAAAGCGAGTATATTTAAACAGGCGATACAGGAATCATATAAGATAAATAAACAGCCCTACATTAAAGATGAATCGGAGGAAGACGGCCTTAGCCTTGATAAACTTATAGAAAAAGCGGAAGAGGCCCCTGTAGTTAAACTTGTGGATTTAATTATCAGCCAGGCGATTGAAGAAAGGGCTTCTGACATACATATTGAGCCGTTTAAGGACAGGATATCGCTGCGTTACCGCATTGACGGCAAGCTCTATGAGATACCGCCGCCTGCCAAACACCTGCATTTACCCATACTTTCCCGCATTAAAATACTTTCAAATTTAAACATAGCCGAGAAACGCCTGCCGCAAGGCGGGGCCTTTTTCGTAAAAATTAAGAATCGCAATATAGATTTGAGGGTTTCCACCATCCCTACTATATACGGCGAGAAGATGGTATTAAGAATACTGGATAAGGAAAGCGTTAATCTGGACCTGTCGGCTTTGGGCTTTGATGATAAGCAATTGGCAGATTTTAAAAAAGGGATAAGCGCTCCTTATGGGCTGGTCTTTCTTACCGGGCCAACCGGCTCAGGCAAGACAACCACGCTTTATGCCGCGATTAACGCGATAAAATCGCCTCATAAAAATATTGTCACTGTAGAAGATCCGGTAGAATACCGTTTAGACGGCGTTAACCAGGTGCAGATAAAGCCGGATATCGGCCTGACTTTTGCCGAAGCTTTAAGGACATTTTTGAGGCAGGACCCGGATGTAATGCTGGTGGGTGAGGTCAGAGATTTAGAAACCGCGCAAATATGCGTGAGGAGCGCTTTGACCGGGCATTTGGTTTTTTCCACCTTGCATACAAATGACGCTACGAGCGCGATTACCCGTCTTATTGATATAGGTATTGAGTCGTATCTATTGCTGCCTTCTTTAATTATGATTGTTGCGCAACGTCTTGTGCGCAAGCTTTGCCCGCACTGCAAGGAAGCCTATGAGCCGGAGCATAAAAAAATAGGCACTGTTGGAATACGGTCAGATTTAATTTACCGCGCCAAGGGCTGTGATCAATGCGCTAATATGGGCTATAAGGGGCGTATTTGTATTTCAGAGGTATTGCTTGTTTCTAATGAAATACTGGACGCGCTTTCTGAAGGGATTTCTCTGAGGAAAGTTAATGAACTGGCGCGCAGGCAGAATGTTGCTACTTTATTTGAGAGCGGGATAAGAAAAGTTGAACAGGGGCTTACCACTTTGGAAGAAGTAATGAGCGTCGCCTTAGAGACTTAGTTTAAGCATACTATGCCGAATTTTTCCTATACAGCCAGAACAAGAGAAGGCAAGAAAGAAATCGGTACGTCAAACGCGATTTCTAAAGATGCTTTAGCGCAGCGCCTTCAAGAACGCGGGCTTATTGTAACCAAAATTGTTTCCGTGGAAAAAACTCGCGGTAAGATGATGGGTTTTGATGTAGGCAAGGAAGCCCCTAAGAAATTCACCCATAGCGGAGTAAAATTATACGACCTTGTTTTTTTTGCCAGGCAGCTCGCTATCCTCGTCGATTCCGGAGTAACGATACATAGAAGTTTGGACGCTCTTTTAAAACAGGTGGATTCTGTTAAGCTGCATAAGATTATTCTTCAGGCGAAAAAAGATATTGAGGCGGGCCTGACTCTTAAGGATGCCCTGGCAAAGTACCCAAAGGTTTTTTCCGAGTTGTGGATAAATATTATTGAGTCAGGCGAGGCGAGCGGAAATTTAGCTTTGGTTTTGGACAGGCTGGCTAAATATATGGAAATGCGCGCCGAGTTTAACCGTAAGATTACATCCGCTTTGATTTATCCGGTTATATTATTTGCAGTGGCTTTATGCGCCATAATATTTTTTGTGGTAAAAATCGTGCCCACGTTCGCGGAGTTATTTAAGGGTTTAGGCGCGGAACTGCCGGCTCTTACAAAGGCCTTGGTCAATATTAGCAACGGCGTAAAGGATAATTTTTTTATCGGCATAGCTTTAATCATCGGCCTTTATTTCGCTTTCAAAACTTTTGTTAAAACAAGCCAGGGCAGGTATATTTTTGACGTGTTTAAGATAAAGCTTCCGCTATTCGGAGATTTTTTCAAGGTTATGGCGGTTGAAAGGTTTACTTCCGAGATGGCGACTTTAATAGAAGGCGGCGTGCCCATACTTTATGCTTTGGAGATTACCGAACGAAGCTCGGGCAATAAGATCCTGCAGGCGATAATCAGGGACGTGAAAGTAAACGTGAGAGAAGGGCAGTCTTTGGCGGCATTATTGGGGAAAAACAGTTTTTTCGAGCCTATGGTTATACAGATGATTTCCATAGGAGAAGAGGTAGGCGAGCTGGCTAAAATGTTCAGGCGCGTGGCTAATTTTTACGAAGAGTATGTCCAGACCTTTATCGGCAGGTTCGCCACTATATTTGAACCTATTATGTTGGTGTTTATGGGCGGCGTAATCGGTACTATGCTTATCGCTTTATTTTTGCCTATTTTCAGCATCGCGACTTTAGGCGGAAAAGCAGCGGGTTTTTAACCTTGCTTTTAGTTGAAAATAGATGAAATATATGTTAAGCTTCTATGGAGGGGGGTGATAGGTAAAAACAGCAGGATCAATAAGCAAGGCCATGATATTTCTGATGCGCAGGATAATTAAAAATACGCCTTGCCTTAAGGTTGCGTGGTAGGCACAATAAAGTGCCAACTGCGCCTTTGTTGGGCGGGTGTTTCGCTTTCAGCGAAAGGAGGAGGATATGTTTAGTAGAAGAGGTTTTACCCTTCTAGAACTTATCATTGTGGTAATAATCATTGCTATATTGGCCGGAGTGGCGCTCCCTCAATATATAAAATCAGTGGAAAGAGCCAAAGCCGGTAAAGCGGTTAACGCTTTGGGAATAATCAGGCAGGCGGAGAATCTGTATCGCGCGGCCAACGATACTTATATTGATATTTCCAGCGGCGGCTATGAGGCGGCCTTAGGTAATTACGTGGAAATGGTAAATGTTGATGCCGATACGGATTGGGCGTATGATGTTACTGGTTCAGGACCGGATACTTTTCTTGCGACCGCTTCAAGAAACACTGGCCCATACGCGGGCGAGAGTATAACAATTGACCAGGACGGCGTTATTGACTGGAGCGGTTGGTCGATCGGGCCATAGTAGCATAATTTAGTACTTATTGTTTTGTAAAAGCCCGTTAGAAAATTATACTGCTTTTGGATAGTGGAGTTTGTCCGGTATTAAGAAGCTTATATGCAAGGGAATAAAATGTCAGAATCTGTATGTTTACCCCGTACGAAGCTAACAGCCGCAACTGGCGCGATCTTCGTACGGGGTTTATTTTGCAGGTTTCTGAACTTGTTGGTCCGCAAAAGGCATAAGCGTAATTTTCTAGCAAGCCATGCCCCGTACGAAGCTAACAGCCATAATCGGCGTAATCTTCGTACGGGGTTTAGCCCGCATGAAGCCAGCAACCTTAACTGGCACGATCTTCATACGGGCTTTACTTTAATAGAATTAGTAATCGTCGTAATAATTCTGGCGATATTGGCATCTATGGCTGTGCCCGGTTTTATCAAATCAAAAGAACAGGCATTGGCAAATTCGGCTATTGTCTGTCTTCGGTTGATACGCGCCGCGGAATTGGCATACTTGAGCGAAACAACCACATTTTATCCGGCAGGAGGTAGTGAGGGCGACATTGCCGTTATTAATACCAATCTCAGGCTGGATTTAAACGAGAATGATTGGGATTATACCGTTACAGGCGGGGCCGGCTTCTTTCAAGCTGATGCTGTCAGAATAGACGGCCCTTTTACGGGGTGTACGTATTTTATAGACGAGACTGCCGCGGATCCGGCTGATAACGGATTATGCCCTTAATTTAGCCTGAAACTGTATTTTTAGGCTACAGCCATGAAAAAAAATAGAAATAAAGGCTTTACGTTAATCGAGATAATAATCGCAAGCATAATTATGGCGCTTACCATAGGCGGGGTATTTGCGGTTTTTTCTTCGGGGAGTAAATATGTTTTTCGCGCCTCGCGGCGCCTTTCGGCGATCAACCTCGCTCAGAGGGAAATGGAAAATCTCAGAGAGCATGTCAGGTCTGATACATGGGATAATTTCGCCAATCAACTTACGGTTTTAGGATGGTCTGTTTGGCAGAATTTTCCTGCCGGCACTACAAATTTACCCAACGCGCAATTCAGATTTACGGTAGTCCCGGACAATTTTGGCGCCAGCCCGACTGCCCTTCCGGCCGGTGAGCAATGCCGCGCCGTATATATGCAGGTGCAGTGGGATGAAGTGCAGTGATGCGAAAATATAAAATTTCCGTTACCTTGATAGAGTTGATGATAGCTGTAGTGCTTTTGAGTGTAATATTGCTGGTAGGGGCGACTATAGATATCGCCGCGCGCAAATTCTATAATCTTACTGATCGCCAGGCGGGATTACAGAATGAGATTAACCCGGTAATTCTTCGCATAAAAAGGGATGTTAACCGCGCAAGCGGCCGCGTGGGCGATCAGGGCATAACAGTCCAGTCAGGCAACAGCCGTTTCAGGGTCAGGGTGGATAATAACAATACACCAAGCGATACATCGGATGATCAGTGGGTTTCTTATGGTTTAGTCGGAAATGAGGTGTTGTTTTTAGGCCCGCACTCGCCTCCTGCCTGGCCTACAGCTGCGACCGCGGAAGTAATCGCCGATAGAGTAACGGCATTTGTTCCGACCGCGATAGTAAGTGCTTTGGCCGCTGTTAATAGAGGCGTTGATATAAATATCACCGCCTGTTTTAATCCTGCCGCGGCCGCCCCCAGCCCATTATGCGGAAGCCGGGAAAACCCGAATCTCAGCGTAACTACCCGCGCTTATTCCCTTTCTTTATCGGCAAATTAACCTTAAAATTCCATTGCAAATTCATTTTTGTTATGATAGATTAGGTTCTGTTCTGAGAAAAATTATGGGGTTGCGCAGCCCCGACGTTCACAAAAGACGTGAAGTCGGGGTCCCGGCCGAGCGAGAAGCGAGCGTCGGGATTGGGAGAGTAGCAGCGTTAGTTAGGAAGTAAGAATTATTGGGGCTGTAGCTTCCGCCAGTGACAAAGTCACTGGCGAGATCTCGCCCGTCAAAATTTTCTAATTTTGACGAGGTGGGCATTTGGCTTCGGTAAGCCGAATGATTTCGGTTGCCTAGGAGGGGGTTGACTCTATAAAATATATAAGGAATGATATTGGGGCTGTAGCTCAGTTGGGAGAGCACCTCGTTCGCAAAGCGTCCTGAACGTTTTTCATAACTCGTTGAAATTGTTGTAATTATATACTCCGTAAACAACTTACGGAGTTTTTTTATTTGTGGCAACTAATGTGAATTTGTGTAATTTTGGATGCTGAATGGACACTTTTTGGACACCAGATTTCTTTATTTTTTAATACTTAAAAAGATATGAGAATTAGGAAATCGCTGTATTTACTTTTAGCCTTATTTTTATCCGCTTATTTCCTTAGCTCTGCGGCCTTTTCGCAAAATCCCGCCGCTTATCATGCGGAAGTTTATTTTTCCCCTGGCGGCTGCATAGAAAGCCGCATAATTAAGGCAATAGATAATGCGCGCGTATCAATTGACTTGGCGATATACTCTTTTACATCTAAAGAAATTAAATCGTCGCTTGAATTGGCACATAGGAGAGGAGTAGAGATAAGGATTATAGCAGATTCAAAACAGGCAGAAGGCAAATACTCTGTTATCCGGCCGCTTTATGATGCTGGGTTTAGGGTTAAAATAATTCACGGCAAAGGCAGTGGTATAATGCATAATAAGTTTGCTCTATTTGATAGAAATCTTCTTTTAACCGGATCATACAACTGGACAAAGAACGCTGAATCTTTTAATTATGAGAACGCGATATTCTTATCTGATCCGGAGATAATCAAGCAATACCAGAGCGAATTCGATGATATTTGGTACGCGCATTAAAAATAATATCCAGTCAGGCGCAGGCTGGCTGCGGCTCGGCTGGCTTCTTTCGCTATCTTAGCGTGTTACCTAAATTTTTTAAGGAAATTATCCCTTTTACTTCGCTCCCTTGCTATAGTTATTTTTTTCTCACGCCGCCTCGCTCTCCGCCCGCCGCATCCACTCACTCGTCGCAAAAACCGCTGCGCAAAACTTTCGCCTTCCGGCTCAAGATTTGCTTCGCTAATAGGCACTTTTTAGCGTTCGCCTAAAAAACAGGCGAACCCTAAAACTTTTCTCCTCATCGGAGAAAAGGCGTGCCTCTTTTTTGTTCCTCGTTCGTGCCTGCCTCTGCATCGCCGCCCGTCAGGCGGCGAAGCAGAGCGCCTGCCTGCCAAAGGGCTTTGCCCTCTGAACTCCCACTGGGGAATTTCAAATTCCCCAGACCCCAACGTTTTTTCGTTCTTCGGCTGTGCCCCGCCACAAAGTTGTTTTGTTCTCAAAAACGTATCCAGCTATATCCTCAAATTTATTTTCTTCCGCTTATCTTCCAAGGATATTTTTGCCCCACGCCTCCCCTCTTTTCGTTTTCTTTTCGCCAATAATGCCTAAAGTTTGACTTTTATCAAGAAAATTATTTATAAAATTCGCCTCTATCCCGAACTAATTCGGGATACCAATAAAAATTTTATGGGCTGCCTTAAAATTTTTCTTGTCCCTTTGGGGAGTTCTCAATTTTTTAAATCACCCATGAATGTCGCTCGCTTGGCGCTCGTTCCTTTCGGGCTTACCAGTTTTCTTGACAAAAGCCGTGATTTCTGTGGTCTGCCTCAAAAATCACTTCAAATCTTTAGGCAATTCATATTGTCGAAAAACGAAAGGAGGTTCGCCATGCGCCAAAAAAAGTATTTTAGTCAGGCAAAAGAAAAGAAATTTGAGGAGGGTCTGCTTCGTGTGGATGCCTGCTTTAGCCGGCATTCTTTACCGCGTAAGTTTCAGTATGAGTTTGCTTCGGAGGATATTTCTTCATCCTTTGGGCGTTCTGGTGTCTGGGAAGAAAGGCGCCTGTTAAACAAGGTGGCAGTTCTGCTTTCCAAGGGGCTAAGGCCTTTGGCTTCGGAGCCGCTGGAGGCGTTTGTTGAGAGAAATAGCGAGTTCTTCGCGGAGGAGGTATTTTAGATGAGGACAAAACCAATATATCTTTTAATCTTTTTCTACATTGGGTTTTATTTATTTCAGTTAATCCGTATTACTCCGGAGATGATTAAGGATTTTTCTAACCTTATACCGTTAGTTTCTGCTTATGGCTTGTTTGCTTGTTTGATTTTTATCTTTGGTTCAGCGGTGTTAAAGCGGCGTAAATGGAGAGGAGGCAGAAGGAAAATGTTGAAGAAAAAAGCCGTTTCATTCGGCAAGAAGGGAGGTGAAAACAATGTGTATTGATCCGGATTTTGTTATTCGGGTTGAGTTAGAGGATGGCGATCCCCGGGTGTGCGATTATTGTAATGCTTTCTTGGTTGGCGAAGACGGCATTGCGGCGGAGGATTGCTTTTCTACGGATTACGGCCTCGTGTGCAGGAAGTGTTTGGGTGATATTAAGCCGCTTTCTTCGCACAGGCAGGGTGATTATGTTAAAGAAGAGCGTTGGTATAAAGGACGTTAATCAAATGAGAGGAGAAATTACCATGAGAATCTTAGCTAATTACGGACACAAGAATAACGGAGATACCTATTCAGTCACCTTTGAGACAGTCGGAGACGTGCCAAAAGAGCAGGCAGACGCTACAGTTGATGAGCTTTTTCGTATGGCGAAGGCGGCAATTGAGCGTCAGGTTAACCCTCTACCTAAGTCGCAGGAAGTATCTGCACAGGTAAAAGAGGAAATAGTTGTCCATCAGGCAGATGGCGCTGATTCGCCTTTGCCTCCGGTAGGCAATAAGCCGCAGATTAAAGAGCCTAATGCCCCAGCCACCAAGAAACAAAAGCGCTTTATCGCGCGCCTTGCCAAAGAAAGAGGCCAGTTCATTGAAGGCCTAAATGACCTTACGATGCAGCAGGCATCGCAAACCATTGATGAATTAATGGCTGTGCCGGTGTAAGGATTTCTTTGCCGGTAGGTTATAACAGGCTGCATAAAGGGCGGGTTCTATTCGTAGCTCGCCCTTTATTTTGTCCTAGTCGCATCTTTTACAGAGAATACTGCTTGTAAAAAACTTCTCTTTTGATATACTATAGCTAACCGCCAAATTTGGAAAATTAAATATGGAAACTCTCTTTAAAGCCCATAAACAAATAGCCAAGAATTTCGATGAAAATGAAAGCATAGTTCTGCATCTCGGAGATACGCTTGAGTTTTTAAAAACTCTCCCTTCAGAATCTATATCCTTATCTATCAGCTCCCCGCCATATAATATCGGCAAGGTTTATGAAAAAAAGGTGGAGATTGAGGAGTATTTGTCAGCTCAGAAGCCGGTAATAAGCGAACTCGTTAGAACATTAAAAAAAGACGGTAGCATTTGTTGGGAAATTGGCAACTATGTTGATAAAGGAGAGATTTTTCCTTTAGATATTTACTATTATGATATTTTTAAAGAATATGGGCTAAAGCTAAGAAATAGGATAATTTGGCATTTTGGGCATGGGCTTCACGCGAGCAAAAGGTTTTCAGGCAGGTATGAAACTATTCTCTGGTTTACCAAAACCGATTCCTATAAGTTTAACCTTGATAATGTAAGAATCCCGTCTAAATATCCGGGCAAACGGCATTTTAAGGGCAAGCAAAAAGGAAGGCCTTCCTGCAATCCCCTCGGAAAAAACCCCTCTGATATTTGGACTGTGATAGAAGACGATTGGGACAAGGAAATATGGAATATTCCGAATGTTAAAGCAAATCATCCTGAAAAAACTATTCATCCTTGCCAGTTTCCGATAGAGCTTGTAGAACGTTGTGTTTTAGCGTTGACGGATCAAAATGACTGGGTGTTTGATTCCTATTGCGGGGTCGGCAGCGCGTTGATTGCGGCCCTAAAGAACGATCGAAGGGCTATAGGCTGTGATAAAGAAGAGGATTATATCAAGATTACGGAAAAAAGAATAAATGATTATTATTCCGGAGCCTTAAAGACACGGCCTATTGGCAAACCTATCTTTATGCCTACAGGTAGAGAGAAAGTTTGCCAAATTCCCAAAGAATGGAAAGAAGGATCAGGAGAAAATGAAGATAGCCGGCGTCTACTCTTTCAATAAAGGCAAGGAAATCATAGAGAAAAATTATCCGGAGCTGCTTTCCGAGATCAAAACGATAATTTCTTCTATTGACGCGGGAAAGTATAAGGTTAAAAAGAGCAAAGAGAAGACGATGAAGGGCAGGCTGCTTTTTAGCCCGATTGAGTTAAACAACGCTTTCAAAACGAAGTTTAAGAAAAACAAATGGAAGACTATCAGGGTAAAGTGCGCGTATTCCAGTGAGCACTATTTAGACGGACATAAAAGCAAAGAAACCAAAGGAGCCTTTCGCGAAATGGATTTTGTAAAAGATGGGTTGGGTGTTGAGTTGCAATTCGGTAAGTATGCCTTTATGGTTTATAACGTCTGCGCTAAGATGACCATATTTAATAAGCTGAAATATATTAAATATGGGGTTGAGGTAGTCCCGATTAAAGAACTTGCAGAATCTATGTCAACCGGCGTATCCTACTTTGAGCAGTTTGTCTGGGATTTGGAACATAGAGGCGTTTCTGATATTGATATTCCCGTGCTCATATATGGAATAGGGGTATAATCTAAAATGTAGCGAGATGGTATTGCCAATTGTATTTAGTCGCTTCAAAGGGATATATGGGCGTTGGTTTATTCTAACGCCTTTTTTGTTCAACTGATCCAAATGAAGATTTATCTTAAAAGCCGTTACGTTGTATCGGGAGAGCTTGAATCAAGAATAGCGCAAGAATTACAGTTTAGAATACCTATGCAGAATAATGGTGAGGCTATTGTTAAGATATCCCTTGATGGCAAGCAAATTGAATCTTTCTGCGAGGCCGAAATCTCCAATGATTTATATAATATTCTAAAGACAGGAATAAAAGAGGTTGATGGCTTATCGAATAGTTTGCAGGTTGAGCTTGCAGGATTAAGATGCCCCTTTAAAGCAGCTCAAAAAGTATTTTCTCTCATTAAATATTGTTTTAATAATATTAAGTTAGATGAAGGTCTACTAGGTAATAAGGGTAATTATTGGTCCGAAGATAAATTGGATTGGAAGTATTTACCAGGAAAAATTATATTTAAATTTGATGCTTACTCAACAAGACCTTTAACAGAAGATAATGCTAGGGCTATTCAGGACTATATCGATAGTAATTTTGAGCCATTTTTAGCATTTCGGCATTTACACAGAGCGATACGCGAACGGAGCCCCAGATATAAATGGATTGATGCTACTATAGCCGCCGAATTAGCTATCAAAGAGTTTTTTATTAGATTAAATAAGGATATTGAACCGTGGGTCTTAGAAGTTCCTTCGCCGCCCTTAGATAAATTATATGGTAAAATCCTAGAATTTTATACGGGAGAGCGCTCTCCGAAAGTAAACGCTATTCGTGAAGGAGCGAAAATCAGAAATGAGCTTTTACATAAGCCGCAGGATAATAAGATCGAATATCAGCGTGCTGTTGAATATGTTAAAGACGTTGAAATAGCTATTTGGCATCTAATAAAATTACTGTATAAAGATAATCGTTTTATCGAAAATAGTTATATACGCCGTATTTAAAAGAGGCGCGAGATGAAGCGGTAAAAAGGTTGCGTATAAGGTAATACAAAAGTAATGCAAAGGTAATGAAAGTAACGTAAAAATAATGCGATCTTTTAGAAGATAATATCCCGGTTTTAAGTTTGGCGGGTAGTGGAGATTTAATGCTAAGAAGATAGAGGAGTGAGAAAGAAGCAAAAGCAAGAATAAAAATTAATAAAAAACTTGAGGAATCAAGCTGGTGTTTTGAGGCTGACAAGAACGGCTTGGCCAATATCGGGCTTGAGGCTGGTGTGAAATTCACCGAATTAGGCAATGATTTTGAAAATGCGATGATATAGAAAATAAGCTTGAGGCAAATAAGGGTACATTGTGGTAGTTTTTGGTTAATGTACGAATATTGCACGTTTAGATACTATAATGAAAACAAAGAAACCGCCGCTGGAGATAGAAATCGAATATAAGCCCATGAGCGAAAAGGACTACGATATATTTATCAAGATTCTTACTAAAATGTTTAGTAAATATATGGCAGAAAGAAAGACAAAAATAGAGAGTAATGATAAACCTGTAGATTATGTTAATCCGTTGCACTGTTAAGCTTTTAAAAGAATTAAATTTAGCCGCGTCTGAACTTACCGATAGCGTGCCTTCTGAATTGAAACTAGGAGAGTGGTTCGCGAACCTCTTTTTCATAGAGCGTAAAAAATGCCTTATTTTCACCAATACTCGGACGCTGTTTACGTTTATATCATTCGCGGTCAACCGAACGCAGATAAAGAACATCGGAGAGCTTTTCCGCGCGGGATTGGGCAAGGCTTTATTAGATGAGGATTTTGACGGTGCCGTGATTCAGCGGTTAGTTGACGAGTGTCACGATATGCAATTTTCCAAAACAAATAATAAGAGCGTTCTCGGTGCCATGAATGACCATGTAAAGACTGCAAAGTGGATGGTCTGGCGGGATGGCGGATTGGGAAAATGTAATTTCCCCCATCTTATAAAAAAACTTAACCGCACGCCATTTTCAACGCGGAGATTTGCCTACGCGATTGAGGAGCTGGGTAAGGTTTTAGGTATCGAGATAGACCCGAGACTAAACTTTAAACCAAAATTCGTGTATGGTTAGGCATTTCGCGGATAAAAGATTTAATTCATTTTAATTTCGCCTTGACAACTACTGATTAATAAAGAATAATAAGATATCTTGGGAGGTATCTTTGGTGAAGTCGGAAGTTTTAACCTTTGATGAGACAAAGAAATATTTAAAAATAAGCGACTCTACGCTTTACCGGCTTGTGCAGTCTAAAAGAATACCCGCGGCAAAAGTCGGCCGCTCCTGGCGTTTTCGGAAAGAACGCATTGACCAATGGCTCAAAGAGCAGGAGAAAGTTAAATAGGGATATCGGCATGCCAAAGAATATATTAGTTATTGATGATGATCCCCAAGTATTAAATAGCCTTGAGAAGTTATTTAAAAAGGAAAATTATACAGTCGTTAAGGCTTCAAGTGGTAAGGAAGCTTTTGAAAAAGTTGAGTTTCAATGTTTTGATTTGGTTATTGCGGATATTAGGATGCCGGGTATTGATGGCGTTGAAACGGCAAAGAAAATAAAGCAGATACAGAAAGAAAAAGGCAGGGGAGATATCCCCGTTTTGTTTATAACCGGCTATGCGGATTTAGCCGCCAATGCCGAAGCAGAGCAGTTAGGCGAAGTGGTTTTAAAACCTTTTGATGTTGAAAATTTACTAAATCGAGTAAAGGCGCAAAGTGGTAAAAGAAGGGTTGTTATAACAGGTTTAGGCGTAGTTGCTCCTAATGGTATCGGCAAAGATGAGTTTTGGGAAGCTAATATAAATGGTAAATCAGGGGTAGATAGGATTCTATCTTTTGATGTATCGCAGTTAAATTCTAAGATTGCCGCTCAAGTAAAAGATTTTGATCCGCTAAAATACATGCCTAAATTATTGGCAAAGAAAGCAGATCGTTTTACTCAATTCGGCATTGCCGCTTCTAAGCTAGCATTGGAAGATAGCGGCTTAGATTTGGAAAAAGAAGATAGGGGGCACATTGGCGTATCTATCGGAACCGGATTAGGGGGGATGTTATATCATGAAGAAGTTGTTTTGCAAATGCATAAAGATAAGTTTAGTAAAGTAGATCCGTTAAGCGTTCCTAAGATTACTTCGAACGCCGCATCGAGTAATGCAGCGATTCTTTTTTCCTTGAGTGGGCCTAATGCTACTATGTCTACCGCATGCGCGGCTGGAGCCCATGGTATAGGCTATGCTTATGATTTAATCAAATTAAATAGAGCAGATATAATGTTTGCCGGTGGAGCCGAGGCCCCGATAACACCTTTTACTTTATGTACTTTTGATGCTCTCAGGGTATTATCTACGCGCAATGACTCTCCCCATGAAGCCAGCCGTCCCTTTGATAAGGAGAGAGATGGTTTTGTAATGGGAGAGGGGGCAGGCGTAGTGATATTGGAAGAATTAGAGCATGCCAAAAAGAGAAATGCGCATATATATGCAGAAATTATTGGGTATAGTTTAACTTCAGGTGCGCATCATATGGTTATACCTGCTAGCGAAGGTAAAGATATCTCCCGAACCATATCCTTAGCCTTAAAAGACGCAAATATTGAGCCGCAAAAAATAGATTATATTAACGCACACGGAACATCCACGCAAGCTAATGATAGGGCGGAAACGCGTGCAATAAAAGAAGTGTTTGGGAATTATGCCTATAAAGTTCCTATTTCTTCAACAAAGTCTATGATTGGTCATAGTCTTGGAGCGTCTGGAGCGATTGGTGTGATTGTCTGTCTTTTGACGATAGAAAACAATATTATCCCACCCACGATAAATTATAAATACAAAGATCCGGAATGTGATCTTGATTATGTGCCTAATGAGGCAAGAAAAGCAAAAGTGGATTTTGCCCTGACTAATGCTTTTGGCTTTGGTAATAATAATATTTCAATTGTCATAAAAAGATTAGGAGAGTAATTTATGAATAAGAAAAATAGAACCGTTGTCGAAGGTAAAATAAGCGAGATTATTTCAGAGAGGTTGGATATCAAGAAAGAAGATATAAAGCCGGAGTCTAAGCTAAGGGAGGATTTAGGAATTGATTCTTTTGGTTTGGTAGAGTTATCGTTTGAGGTAAAGGATAAGTTTGGGCTAGAGCTAAAGGATCAGGATTTTAAATCAATAACAACGGTTAACGATGTGGTGGATTATATTTTTAATAATATGAAAGGGGATTAATTATGCCGGAGAACGAATTTATTTTCGAAAAGACAATTTACCTGGGGAATACCAATATGTTTGGTAATGTTTATTTTGCTAGGTATTTTGATTGGCAGGGTGAAGCGAGAGAAGCCTTTTTTTATAAAACCGTACCAGAAAGTTTAGCCCTTTTTAAAAGCGGCATAAAATTTGTAACCATAGAAGCGTATATTAAATATAACAAAGAAACAGTCGTATTTGATGATGTCATGATTAAAGTGCAGGCGGCAAATTTTAAAATCACTACATTCGAGTTAATATTTACGTATCTAAATAAAAAAACTGGTGAGCTTATTGCCACAGGTAAGCAAAAATTAGGATTTGTTGATTCTAATAATAAGGTTATCCCCGTACCCGAGCAACTTAAAATTGCTTGGGATAAGTTTATAGGAAAATGAGTATTTATTCTGTCTCGCCGTTAATTTGTTCTCTGCTGGCTCTCTCTTTCGGATTCTTCGTTTACTTCCATAATAGAAAATCGCAGGTAAATATTAGTTTTGGATTATTATGCCTAAGTACTTTTTGGTGGCAATTTAGTTGGTTTATTTTATTTAATATTCAGGATAGGTCTTTGGTTTCATGCCTAACCAAAATCGGTTACACGGGTATTATATGGATACCTTTTACTTTCTATCATTTTGTTATTTATTGGTTAGGCCTGCATAAGGAAAAAATATTACTTTATCTATCGTATATCTTAGGTTTTGTTTTTCTTGTCATACTTTGGAGCTCGGATCTATTTCTAAAAGGATTCTATGAATATCGCTGGGGTTATTATCCAAAGGCGGGTCTTCTCCACCCGCTATATTTGGCTATTTTATCCATAGTCGCGGCAAGAGTTTTTTGGGTTCTAGGATTGTCATTAAAAACAAGAAATTTATCTGCTGTTCAAAGGAATCAATTTAAATATACCATTACAAGTTTTGCCATTTATACATTAGCGTCCATCGATTTTATTATAAATTATGGTATTGAGTTTTATCCATTTGGATTTAGCTTTGTAATACTTTCTCTTTTCTTAGTTGCTTATGCTATCTTTAAATATCGCTTAATGGACATTAATGTTGTTTTTGCCCGTGCGAGCATATTTATAATAGTGTACGCGCTGGTTCTTGGTATCCCTTTTAGCTTAGTTAGCTGGGGAAGACTTTGGCTTGTGAATGTTTTCGGTCAGTATTGGTTTCTCGGGCCGATGATTATTCTTCTTGGTTCGGCCACCGCTGGTCCTTTCATATATCAATATCTAAGAAAAAGAGCCGAAGACCTTATTCTTAAAGACCAACGTCGCTACCAGGGTATCTTGCATAATCTCTCTAAGTCTATGATACGCATAAAAGACTTGGACGCGCTCATCGCAACTGTTACTTTGACAATGGTAGATATAGTTAAGGTGGACTTTGCCGCGATATACCTGAAGGAAGATGAATACAAAAGTTACCAGCTTAAGCGATATTACCCTAAAGAAGCAAAAGGGAGATTCCAAGAATTTATTCCTTTTGAGCACTCTCTTGCTAAAATACTCTTTCTTAAAAAAAGTCCTATTTCGGGAGGAGATATTGGCCCTCAAGATAAGGTTGATTTAGACTCCGGTATTATCGTGCCTTATCTCGTAGAAGAGAGTTTGTTGGGCTTTTTAGTTTTAGGAGCAAAGTCCAAGGGGCAAATGTATACTACTGATGATATCTTAATCCTGGAGACTATTTCTTACTCAACAAGCCTTGCCATTGAAAACTGCCGTTTCTGGAAAGAAATTGAAACCAAACAGCGCAAGGCCCGCCTGCAGGAAATGGATGCCTATTCTTACTCGCTTGCTCATGAGATAGATAACCCTGTGCAGGTGGTTATAGGTCAAACCGACCTTTTAAAGAAATACCTCCTGAAAGATATCCCCGAAGAAAGAAGAAAAGACACGTTAGAGGCCTATGAATATATCTTAGAGGCGGCCAAGCGTGTCTCCGGCATGGTTAAGGCTATTCGCGACTTTGGCTCCCCTGCTACCGGAGAATTAAAGCCATTAAAACTTAACGACGTGGTGGAGAGTTTCTCAAAGCTTTATCTGCCGCAGTTTAAGACTAACACTGTCTATTTCGAAAAGCATCTTCCCGATGGGGATATTTGTATAAAAGGCGAAAAGGCCGAACTGATGCAGGTTCTAGTAATCTTAGCCAATAATTCCATTCACGCCCTCTTGGATACCAAAGAAAAGAAAATCACCCTAAAAGCAGAGCCGCTTAATCAGGATAAGGTAAGAATAATATTCTCTGATAACGGCTACGGCATAAAGAAAGAAGACCTTGAGATTATCTTTAAGCCCTTTGTCACCACTAAGGCATCTACCGAAGGCACCGGCATGGGCCTTGCCAACGCGATAAAGATAATAGAGAAGCATAAAGGCAGGATTTGGGCGGAGAGTGAAGGTAAGGGTAAAGGCGCTAGTTTCTATATAGAGTTGCCTGTTGCGCAAGACACCAAAGAGGAAGACTTAGCTTGCGAGACAAACAAAACAAAGAGATTATTTTAGCCGGAGGTAGATAAAATGCCAGAGACTAAACCCATAAAACTTTTAGTTGTTGATGATGAAGAAGGGATAGTGCATTTTACTAAGAAAATCTATGAGCATAAAGGTTTTATTGCCTTTGGCGCGACTGACGGGGTTACCGCGGTAGAGATCTTTAAAAAAGAGAGGCCGCAAATTTCGCTTATAGACGTGCATATGCCTTATTCGCCCATTGACGGCATTGAAACCCTGCGCCAGATAAAAGAGATAGACAAAAACGCCGTTTGTATAATGGTAACTCGCATTACCGAACAAGATAAAGTGGACGCGGCGCGTTCTGCCGGCGCCTTTGCTTATCTTCTAAAGCCGCTAACCGCCGAAGATATAGACAATGTAATTAGTGAAGCAAGAGAGAAGCTGGGGTTCTAAATGGCTAATCCTCTACAAAACGAAAAAGAACTGTTCGAACAAATAAAAACCGAAAATATCACCATGCCCCCGGTCATATGGAATTTTATCTATACTTACATCGGAGACGACGTTACCGCGATAAACCTCATCTGTCAGTATTACTTAGATAAAAGCGAGCCAATGCCGGTGGCAGAGGCAAAAAGAATAGAGACTTACTCAAGCAATGCCGGAGATGTCATCAAGAGGCTTACCGTAAAAGGCGAAGAAAACCGCCACTTTCCGGACTTTGAGAAAAACATGCCGCTTCATCCGCTAATAATAGAGATGCTCACTCATTATATAGGCAACGATACGCAAGTAATTAACCTAATCGTAGGCGTTCATATCGAGACCGGGGACGATTATCCGCTCTCCAAGCAGGAAATTGCCAATGTGTTAAGCCATACCAGTTCTTTAAAGGAATTTATGGAGAAGCTAAGAGAGGCAACTTATAAGGGCGAAAGGATCAAGCAATGATAAAGATTTTAGCCGTAGATGATGAGCCGGGAATATGCAATGTCTTAAAGAGGACTTTTGAACCTACAGGTTTTACTGTTTTAACCGCCGTCAACGGCAAAGACGCCCTTTCTCTGGTAAATAAGGAAAAACCCAAGATTGTATTCTTAGACGTTAAAATGCTGGGGATGTCTGGATTTGAGGTATTAAAGGAAATCAAGCTCATAGACAAGAATATCAAAGTAATTATGATTACGGTAATGGATGATGAGGCGACGAAAGAAGAGGCAAGGCGTTTAGGCGCGGACGACTTTGTTATAAAGCCGTTTGTATCCAGCCAATTGGAAGAAATAGTTACGCGCGAGATAGGCGAATTGACTAAGCCGAAGATATTAATTGTAGATGATGAGCCGAATATAGTCGAGACCTTTGCCGATTATCTTTCGCGGAACGTTAACTGTGACGTAGAGTTGGCTTATAGCGGTAAAGACGCTTTGGAAAAGCTCAAAAGCGGCGCTTTTGACGTAGCGCTTTTGGATATTATGATGCCCGGGTTATCTGGTATAGATGTAATAAAGGAGGCGCAGAAATTCAGCCCGCAGACTAAAATTCTGGCAATCTCCGGCTATGACAGCTTAGACATAGCAGATAAAGCGCTTAAGGCAGGAGCCGCGGATTTCCTGCATAAGCCCGTACCTCCCAAGGCGCTTACGTATAAGATAAAGCAGATTCTTGGCGAGATGGGAAAATATTCGCCGAAATAGTAATTAAATATGTTTCGGGTTTTGGATAATTATGCAGGCGGTTTTTTGGCTGGTGTTATTTTCGAAATGATGCGGCAGAGTGCTTTCAAACGCAAGGGTTTCGTCTTTGGCGATTTCATGCTTTTCCTCTCCAACTACGCAGGTAACCTTTCCCTTTAAGACATAAACCCACTTTTTAAAACTTCCTAATTCTGGTGGATCCTGTTCAAGCTTAGTTTTTCCGCCCGGTGTAAGCATGAGCCTTAAACCTAAAAATGGCTGTTTATCGCTGGTTAATATCTGCGCTTGAGCCTTTTCTGAATGGACATATTGGGCAATTTTATCGCGCTTTCTGATTACTTCAACTAAAGAAAACTTTTCTTCTTCCGTGCCTTCCTTAACTTCCTTTAAGGAAACACCCAGCCCAATACATATTTGCGAGAGGGAGGCAATGCGCGGATCTCTTAATCCCTTTTCAATACGGTAAAGAGTATTGTAGCGTATAGCCTTCTTGCCGAATATACCTATTAATCTTTGCTCTAATTCGGTAAGAGATAAGCCCTTTTCTTTACGGATTTGTCGTATCTTTTCACCAAGCGTCATTTCTCACCTCATTAAAATTCTATCCTAAAATACTGTTCTTGTCAAGAAATATTTCTACCGATAGTATGGATAAAACAAAAATTTGGTTGTAATATTAAGCATAGCGAATAGTTAAATATCATAACTATTTTATTCCCATAGTGTTATGCTATAAGATATTATTCTACCAATATTTTTGATATACCCTTGACATCGGTAGAAATGTATGCTATAATTATGCCATAAGGTTAAGAAAGGATATTGAAATGGTAGAACAGAAAATAAAGATAATCGTGGTAGATGATGAGGCATCAGTAAGAGACGTAATCGGCTCTTATTTTACAGTGAAGGGTTTCGAAGTATTCACCGCGGAATCCGGAGAAAAAGCCCTGCCAATTATCATAGAGAAAAAGCCGGAGATAATGCTTCTGGATTTAAACCTGATCGGAATGACCGGTTTAGAACTGCTTAAATTAGTGCGTGAGTTTAATAAAACCATTAAAACCATAATGATTACTGGATCTGATATAAGTTTTAAAGATGATCCGCGGGTCCAGCAATTAAATATCACCGACTTTATCCAAAAGCCGGTAACTGTTTCAAAGCTTAAAGAGGCGGTAAAGAAAGCGCTTGAGCCGTAAAGCATAACACCCACCAGCCATGGATAATTCCAGCTGGAATTTGAGGGTAGGCAGGCTGCCTTAACGGGCGGCCTGCCAATTAAAAAGGATAAGTGATGGAATATATCGGTAACTGCCTAATCGTTTTGGTAAAATTTTTGCACCAAGATAAGATTTTAGATTTTTCCAGTGATGATGCTATCGGAGATAATATACCCCATGTCTTTCTAAGTTAATATAGGGCCGTCTTCTTCGCAGCCGTTACAAATAATTATTTAAAAGAAAGTAGTTTTTGCTATAATATAGGTTAACAACTTAATCAAGCCGCTTTAGCGGCTGTTAGTGGTTCCTAGAACCCACATTGGAACTCCTTTTTAGGAGTGCTCTGGTGTGGGTTTTTTGTTTTCTATCCCTTGGGAGAATTAGATGACTGAAGGAAAAGTAATTTATCAGGAAAAATGTGTTATTGAGGCCAAAAATAACGAAGGCAAGCTTTATAGCCGTGAAATCTCTTTTACTGTCGGGGAATTATCCCGTAAAGAGGTTAGCGGGAAAAAGATTATTGCTCTAGAAACAGAATTTAAGAACGGCCTAAAAATTGAGAAAGAAACCTTGGCTGTTTCTGATCTAAAGTATGTACGTGATTATTTCCTAAAGAAGCTTACTGCCGCGATTGATTTAGTCCATCCGGAGAAAAGAGTTAAAATTACCTTTCCGCAGGGCAATAAATATTTGAAGATGCGCCGCGCTTATTGCCAGAACTGCCATAAACGTATCAAAGAATTTTACGGCTTCTATGAAGGCAGGGTAGAAAAGTGCCCGCATTGCGCAAGGCCTACCGTTTTAAAACGAACCCAATAAAATTAACTGATGGCTGAAAGATTAGAAATAACTTTTGACGAAAAAGAGATTATCGAAGGCTGGCGTATGATAAAAAGGTACCGCAAAGGCCATTTGCAGGTAACTTTAAGGTCAGACGGCACGCAATACTATCTCGAAATGACCCCGGCTAAAGAAGGCCGGGTAATAAACGACAAAATAAATTCTTAAAGAAAATTCTTGACAGGATTTAATCTTTAAGGTAATCTTGTTTTTAACAATTTGATTATTTAAGCAGTCGCTGTCACTCGGTCTAATAGATCAGAGAAAAACAGGGCTGGTTTTCCGATTCGTTTCGGAGAGCCAGCCCTTTTTTATTTTCTTATGTCCAATGAAATATGCCTCGCCGCAGCTTGAAGATGGTTATACAAGGATTGCTAATGAGCTGTTAGAGGCAATTATAATCTATCCTTTTCGCGCGGTTGAATTAAAAATTGTGCTTTTTATCATCAGAAAAACCTACGGCTGGAAAAAGAAAACGGAAATTATCAGTTACGGAGCGATTGCCAGAGAGCTAAAAACCGATATCCGTTACGTAAAAAGACTAATGAATAAACTCGTTTCTGACAGGGTTATTTTTAAAGTCAAGATAGGCAGGCAGAATCTTATCGGCTTAAACAAAAACTATACAGCTTGGATGTTGTGGCTTTGCTCATCGGAAAGCAAACCACCGCCCTCTGGCTTGTGGAAAACCGACAATGCCGGTGGCGGGCAGTCCACTGGGGTAGTGGTTAGCTGACCACTATGATAGTGGCGCAGCGGCCACCAAAAGTAGTGGTTTGCAGGCCACCACATATAAAGAAAGAAAGAAAATTAAAAATAGTAGTAAAGAAAGGCCGTTAATTCTGTTGATAAAAAACTGTTTTTAAATTAATTAAAAATTATGCAGAGAAAAAAACGCGAAATCTCTGAAACAATCTTAGTCGGCCGAGGCGTAGAGCTTGAGAAGCTCAAAGAGAATATTAAGAATAAAAAACACACTTCTCTAACCGGAGATATCGGTACCGGCAAAACCCATCTTTTAAAGTATGCGGTCAAAGACATGAAAAAAGTTATTTACGTAGAGCGTATTCACCCTTTAAAAACAGCAGTTTTAGAAATTGCCTTTTGCCTGCATAAGCAGGGAAAATTAGCCATAGAGGGAGTGCACGCCGAATACCTGGAATGGAGGGATCTCAAAAGAAAGGTTACTCGCCTTCCCATAGCTGAGCTCCTTAGCTGTATCTTAGATGGCCTATTCAATCAGAACTATATCTTAGTTTTGGACCATCTGGAAGGCCTTACTCCTTCTATGGCTTTTACAATATCCTGTTTGATGGATAAATGCCTGCTTTTAGGCGCGACTAACGATTTAAAGAAAGCGGGACATCTTTCTAAAATCTGGTGGAGGTTTGAACATATAGAAATTAAGAACTTAGATAAAGAAGACGCCAAGGTTTTGCTCTGGCTTTACGCGGATAAAGAAAGAATTAAAGATGAAGCGATGTTTGAAAATAAAGTATTAACTCACTCTTGCGGTAATCCTCTCGCCATCGTTGAGATGGCGCGGCGCACCGGCCCGGAGAAATTCGACGATCCGCAGAAAATCCGAGACCTAAGGCATGATGCCGGAGTAAGGTATTTTGACCTTTCACCCTGTTTATTATTTATCGGGGCGATTATTGTGGCAGTACGATTTATCTCTTTAGGCTTAAATGATACGGATGGCTATATCTTAGCCGGTTCATTCGGAGCGTTCTTTATATTTTTGAGATTTTTTATCTATAAGTCCATGCGAGAGGCTTAAGGTTGGCAATTTTTGCTATATATAAGAAAAAAACACACAGAGAAAGGACAAAAATCTATGCTGGTAATCGGAGATGATTTAAAAAAGAAAAAGGTTATTCAGATTGATGCCGCGCGTTCCCGGGCAATTCTCATTTGTGGAAAACGCGGAAGCGGCAAGTCTTATACTCAAGGTGTGATTGCCGAGGAGTTATATTTTACCAAGGAAAGGCCGTTGATCATTATCATCGATCCTATCGGCATTTATTGGACAATGTGCCTTCCCAATAAAAAGGCTAATTCCACAAAAGCCCTTCCGGTAAGGATACTTATTCCCGGTAACCCCCATGAAAGATACGATTTTGATGTTATCTTGCAGATGCAGCATTTAGGCATAGAATTTAAGCGAATTGAGATTAGGCCTTATGAATTAAGCGAAGAAGCATGGTGTAACCTGTTTGATCTTTCCATAAATGAGCCGTTAGGCATATCTTTATACCGCGCGGTTCAGTCGCTAAAAGAAAAGGGGATGTTTTCCATCCCCGATATTATCGCCGAGATTAAAAACGATAAGTTCAGCCAGGATAAAACTCAAGAGGCGTTGATTAATCGTTTGGAATCCCTCAACCGCTTAGGAATATTTAGCGTAAAAACCGAAGACAGCGAAGAAAATATCTTTAATCCCGAAAAAATAAACGTCCTTGATTTAAGCGTGCTTGAGCCTTCGGCTTTTGGCCTGCGTAACCTTCTTTTAGATATCTTATCGCGCCATCTTTTTAAAGAAAATATCCTGAATAAAAAAAGGCATGACCTTGAGCTTCCTTGCGAAATGAAGCGTATCTGGCTCTTGCTTGATGAGGCGCATCAATTCGCGCCGCAAGGCCAGAAGACCCTTGCCAAAGAAATCCTCATCCGCTGGGTAAAAGAAGGCCGCCAGCCCGGCCTGTCCTGTGTCTTTGTAACACAGCAGCCTTCAAGTCTAGACAATGAAATTATCTCGCAGTGCGACCTGATCATTACCCATAAGATTACCAATGTTGAGGATGTTTTAACGGTAAATAAGCTCACCCAGGCTTATATGCCTTCGGAATTAAAGCTGCTTATCCATAATCTCAAACGCCCCGGTGAAGCAGTGCTGATTGATGATAGCAAAGAAAGCGTCTCCATGGTTAAAATCAGGCCGCGTCTTACCCAGCACGGAGGTGAAGAATGCTAGGAAAGTTTCTTATCTCTTTTTTACTTATCATATTTGCCTTTACAGTTCTTTTTGCCGAGCAAGAATTTAACCTAAAAGAAGCTATAGATTACGCCCTTGGGCATAATTCGAATATCCTCATCAATAGAAACAAAATCGAAAAAGCCAAAGTAACTTTAAAAGACGCGCAGAGGCATTTTTCTCCGAATCTTTCTTTGCAATTAGGCTACGGCCCTTTAAGCGACCGGCGCGGTATTGGCATTGGTGTTTCACAGGACTTGGGCCGGCTTTTCAACGGCAGTAAAAAAGAAAAGGATTTGGCTTATCTTGATTTGGATTCCGCAAGAGAGGAGCTTTCTCTCGTTGAACAGCAGGTCATCCGGGAAGTGACTACTGCGTTTAATACCTTAGAAAAATCCAAACTTCTTTTGAAGCTTAAAGAAGCAAGCTATCTTGACTCTCAAAAAAGCTTAGATTTAGCCAAAGAGAAGTTTAATCTTGGGGTAATTTCCATGGATGAATTTTTAGCCAAACAAGAGGCAGAGCGCCTTAGCGAGTTTGAATTTCAAGAGGTACAAAACGAACTTCAAGAAAACTATCTCTTATTCTATCAGGCCATTGGCTACAAAGAAGAACGAGACGATTAATGATGGCGCCAACACACTGTATCTTTGCCTGCGCTTCATGCGGCTTGATGGGAGCAGCGATGAATACACCCCTAAGCATTATTGGATATGGATCAGCTGTTTTGGGTTCACTATTACCTGATATTGATACTACCGCAAGCAGATTGGGAAAAATGTTTTTACCCGTTTCATCATATTTAGAGCGCAGGTTTGGCCACAGGACATTAACCCATAGTTTGTTAGGCTGGGTAATATTCAGCCTGATGGGCCTGCCTTTACTGATGTTTAAGCTTAAAGAGATATATTTCTGTTTTATCTTCGGGGTTTTTTCGCACATACTAATAGATGCGGTAAATAAATCCGGCGTGCCTTTGTTTTATCCGCATCTTATCCGGGCAGTCCTGCCTAAAAATGAAAAATACAGAATTTTTACCGCAAGCCGCGAGGAGTTAATATTTCTGGGAGTTTTATCCGGCTTGGCCTTATTAGTCTTGCCTCTAAACAGAATCGGAGTGAGAGGGGCTTTGCATTATTTAATCAAAATTCCCCAGTCAGCGGCTTCGGATTATTTAAGTTATTCCGCGCAAGGCTATGAAACACAGGTTGAGTTTGAGGGCATATTTAATGTTTCGCAGAAGAAGATCAAAGGAAAGTGGCTGGCAATAAATTCTACCAGTAAAAATTCGCTCGTCCTGCAGTCTCCGGAGGGAAAAGTTTATTCTATCGGAGCAGATCCAAATGATAATATTCGTTCCCTGAAGATACAGTCATTTAAAGGCAAGCCGGTTAAGGTTTTGACTTGCGAAGTATCGCTAATGGAACAGCCCTTGTCCGAACTCTTAAAATACATCCCTATAGCAGGGAAGACCTATCTTTTAGGTTATATCAAGACCTATGATAAATTTAATCTGGAATTTTCTCTTGATGAGTATTCTGTTTTAAACGCAGGCGTAAACCGTTTAAATTTTGACTATGCGGTTAAAGAAGATATCTTTAAACAGAATATCTTAAACCTTTTAGTTAATGAGGGCATGATTTTAATGATAAATTTTTCTTCCCCTAAAGAAAAAATAAAATTTATCCCGCCGCCTGATTCATCGGCACAGAATACCACCCTGTCCAAGGTGGTTACCTTATACATTAAAGATATCCACGATTCGGAGAAAGAGTTAAAAGTTAAGGCTAATGACGTTATCGCTAAAGGAGATCTTCTTGCCTTGCAGGATGCCAAAAGAAACCGCCTGCTCATTTATAAAAAAGAGGCACAAAACAAATGGGATATTGCCAAAAGCGGCCTAGATAAATTAAGGCTGGAGATTGAAGAAGAATCACAACTAAGAGAAAAAGAGGATGCGCTTCTGAACCAGCAAAGAGCCCTTACCTTAAATAAGCGGTTGGATGAGATAAAACTTTCAGAAGCAAAGGCAAAAGTTGACCTTGCCCGCTCAAGTTTAGATAAAATCGAGCGAGAGATAGAAGCAACCGAAATATACTCTCCGGTTAGCGGCAAGATTTTATCTATCTATATACAGCATACAACCGTAACCCTGCGTATCTTAACTAAAGAGGAAAAGTAAGTGGAAAAAAGGTTTATCGGCCCGGAGGACTTGGCCGTATATTTAGATATCAAATTAAATACCGTCTACAGCTGGGTCTATTTAAAGAAAATCCCTTACATCAAGATGGGGCGCTTGGTAAAGTTCGACCTGCGCGAGATTGAATCCTGGCTTATAGATAAAAAGGTGGAAAAATTATCTTGACAATGTATATACAATTGTTAGAATAACCCTATGAATAAAGAACAACAGATAAACCTGCGAGTTAACAAAGAAGAAAAGGACTTGCTTAAAGAAGACGCCAAGAAAGAAGAGCGCAGCGTCAGTTCACTGCTTATATGGTGCTGGAAGCGGTGGAGGAAGAAAAAAGAATAATATGGCTATCTACAAAAAAGGCGAAGACTACTGGATAGATTACTACGCTTTAGGCAAACGCAAGCGCGAGAAAATCGGCGCAAGCAAGGTTCTTGCCGAGAACGTCCTGCGCAAGCGTAAGCTCCAGATAGCCGAGAACAGGTTTCTTGATATCAAAAAGGAAGAAAAGATTAAGTTTGAAGAATTCGCCGATGAGTATTTAGAGCTTCATTGCAAGGTAAATAATAAATCCTGGCATAAATCCGATTATTTTAACCTTAGAAAACTAAAATCTTATTTTGCTGGCAGATACCTTTATGAAATAACCCCTAAAGACATTGAAAGATATAAAGCAGAGAGCTTAAAGAGCGTTACTAAGGCAACGGTAAACAGGGTCCTTAATTGTTTAAGCTCTCTTTATAACCGCGCTATTGAATGGGGAAAAGCAGCAAATAACCCTATGCGCACGGTGAAGCTTTTTAAGGCGGAAAATAAACGGCTCCGTTATCTTGAAAAAGAGGAAATCGTTAAGTTGTTAGCTAATTGCTCTAATCATCTAAGGCCTATCGTTATAGTTGCCTTAAATACCGGTATGCGTAAAGGCGAGATATTCGGCCTTAAATGGTATGATGTAGACTTTGAAAGAGGGATAATCCATTTACTTAATACAAAGAACGGGGAAAAAAGAGAAGTTCCTATGAATGAGCAAGCCAAGACCGCCCTTATTAAGGTAAGGAAGCATCCTCAAAGCGCGTATATATTTAGCAATAAGGATGGCAGGCCATATACAGCTGTGAGAAAATCATTCTTTACAGCGCTTAAAAACGCAGGTATAATTAACTTTCGTTTCCACGATCTGCGGCATACCTTCGCCTCTCATCTGGTAATGTCGGGAGTGGATTTAAACACTGTTAGGGAGTTGTTGGGGCATAAGTCGCTTGAGATGACGCTTAGATACAGCCATCTTTCCCCGGATCATAAGAAGCGGGCAGTTGATATATTAGGGAAACGGATGGACACTTTTTGGACACCAGACGCAGTTACGAGTAAAACCGATGAAAAGGTATTTGCTACAACTATTTAAAAATAAAGGTATTATAATAAATTGGGGCTGTAGCTCAGTTGGGAGAGCACCTCGTTCGCAACGAGGGGGTCGGGGGTTCGACTCCCCCCAGCTCCACTTTTGCTTTCATTAATGAAAGCAAAAGTGGATGCCGAAATAATGTATTTCGGCGCCACAATAATAGTATAGGTTATTAACGCTTAAACCATCTTTTTAATATGCTTACCGAAACACAAAGAAACCGGCTCTTGCAAATTGCCCGTCAGGCCATAGAAGAATATCTATCCAGCGGAAAAATAAAAGAATTCCGGGAAAACGACCCTTTTCTTTTAGAAGAAAAGGGCGCGTTTGTTACTTTGCGTAAGGCTGGCGAACTTCGCGGCTGTATCGGAAATATTATCGGCCGCGGCCCGCTCTATCTTACTGTCCGCGACATGAGCATTGAGTCGGCTTTTCGGGACCCTCGTTTCAACCCGCTGGCAGCTGATGAATTAAAAGAAGTTGATATTGAAATATCCGTTCTATCGAAGCCCGAACGCGAATTTAATCCGGAGAATATAATAATCGGCAAGCACGGGGTTATAGTTAAAAAAGGCTTTAATTCGGGGGTTTTCCTGCCTCAGGTGGCAGATGAGACAGGCTGGAGCCGTGAAGAATTCCTTTCTTGCCTTTGCAGTCATAAAGCCGGGCTACCCAAAGATGCCTGGAAAGATAAAAATACAGAACTTTATACCTTTACCGCGGAGGTATTCGGCGAAAAATGAGGCGTTTTTATTGCAGGAAAGACGATATAGCTAACGGCTATATCAATATAACTGAGGCGCGGGAAATTCATCATATAAAAAATGTCTTACGCATGGAACTTAAAGATAAACTGGTTTTCTCCGCCAACGACGGATTTGAATATAATGGGCATATTTCCAGAATAGAGCCTGAATGTATAGCGGTTAAGATCGATTCGGAAAATATCTTAGGCGGAGATAACGCACTAGGATGTTCTATTGTTCTTGCCTGTGCCATACCAAAAAAAGCAAAAATAGATTATATAATAGAAAAAGTCACCGAGTTAGGGGTAGATGAGTTTATCCCTTTGAAAACCAAGCGCACGATCGTTAATTTAAAAGGCAGGGAAGAGTCGCGGCTTAGGCGCTGGCGTAATATTGCTGTGGCTTCTTCAAAGCAGTCTGGAAGAATAAAAATACCAAAAATCCACGGAGTTTTAACCTTCGGGGAAGCTGTTGATTACGCGGAAGATTTCGATTTAAAGATTATTCCGAACCTTGCCCGTAAAAAAATACACATATATGATTTATTAAGTCAAAAAAGATATGGGCGCATAGCTATATTTATCGGTCCCGAAGGGGATTTCACGCAAGATGAAATAGCTTTGGCGTTTGAGCATGGTTTTATCGGTGTTTCTTTGGGGGAGAATACCTTAAAAGTTGATACCGCCGCGATTTCCGTGGTATCTTTTT
>Ga0210019_1000211_pt1 | contig 77463 bp, 73 predicted proteins | sample CryGeyCG2114_020_2_FD_183969 | JGI IMG/M metagenome (GOLD analysis project Ga0210019, IMG submission 183969) | Groundwater microbial communities from aquifer - Crystal Geyser CG11_big_fil_rev_8/21/14_0.20 (SPAdes) (version 2) | ecosystem: Environmental > Aquatic > Deep subsurface > Groundwater ...
GTCGGTCAAACGTGGTACCACATTTTGATTTTGCACTGCAAAATCCCGACACCCACTTATTATTGTAAATTTTTTTCCTTTGCTTGCAATAGGGAATTTGAAATAGATGAACGAATTTTACTTTTTTTGGATTTAATTCGTGCGAAAGACATCAGTTGATCCAAGTTTCTCGGAAATTTTTGTGAATTGAACATTTATGTGCAAGAAATTGTTCCGAAATGAATAAGAGCCTGGAAAAACAACGTCTTGCAAGTTCTCTAGTGATGAGCGATTCGAGTTAGGTTTCGAGAATTCTTGCTACGTCGACTCGGTTTTTGTGCTGGCAAAGATTTAAGAGTGTTTGCGCTTTGGCGAAGATCGTATGGCAACGAAGCGGGATCAGTTATATCTATTTCCGAGCCGCTCGATGTTCGCAAGACGATCCTTCCATCCTTTTGCATCTGAAGGCCGCGAATTTCCTTTCTTTGAATTTTGACTCCTTCGATTTCGACCCATGCAGAATTATCTGTGGCCTTAGTATTGCCTTTGTATTCCAAATAAGAGCGTAAGCCTAAGTAGGCGTTAATAATGAGCAATAGACCAATAACAAGGCTGCTCTTAAGAATTTTCTTTAAGCGCCGTTTGATCAGATCCTTACGGGCACGAATTTGTTGTAAGCGATCCACCGTAGATTGTTTGGCCTTCGTTCTTGTATCGACGCCCTTCGGAAGGAAGTTTTTGACATAAACTTCAAGTTCCGCGCGAGCTTCTAGCGTCAAATTTGTAAATTCCAGAGCTATGCCGGACTCACTGATTCGACAGACTTTAGCATACAAATTGAATTCTCGTTCTGGAAGCGAAGGTGTTGCTGGAAGGCTAAAGCTTATGGCCACAATACTTCCCAAGGGTGGACGCTCTTGTGTTTTTACGAACAGGCCTCCCAATGAAATGTTATCGATATATTGTTTGGCAAATTGTGCACAACTCTTGAATTCTATCTCAATTGGTTTCTGGATGAGTGGAACTCGACTAAATTCTCGTTGTTCCATGTTGATGTTTGGTAGTTTTGGCGCAGCAGTCTCGGAACCCAGATCTTCTTCAAGTATGATTTCAGCCAGAGCCTGCTCATCCGATTTTAGACTTGCCTCATTTTTTGTAAGGTCGGAGCCAGTTGAATCTTTGATTTTATTGCGTGGTCCCATTTGAATGAAAGAGCCCTCATATTGAATCTTTGGTACTTACTCTATATAGTGTAGCATTTTATTGTTCTCTGGGATGTTGGCCTAAGCTATGAAGATGACTATAAAATTTGGATTTAAAGGCTTCTCGCTATTACAAGCGGCCGTTGCCTTTTTGATCTTCGTTTTGTTTCCACAGATTGGATTTAGTTTTTCAGGTTCTGTCCAACTCAGAGCAGATCAAAGATTTTATGAAGATTCTCGCTTTGGCTTCGTCAATGGGTTTTCGGAATGGTGGGCGCCTCAGTTTGGATTCGATATCGGTCTCATTGATCTGGGGTGGAATATTGAGCCGATAGTGGGATTTGAGTTTGCAAAAAACGAAACGACAGCCTGTGCAGTTGAAAGCGACGGCATCACTTGTTTGCGGCAAAATGGTGTCGTGGTGGCGAGTGAAGATAAGTTCGAGTATCAGATCTATGGCTTCTCTTCGGGGTTGAGATGGAAGGCTTGGGAGACCGAGTTTTTTCCGATATCCCCATTTATTGATACAAAAATGCAGTTTCATTATACTCGAATTCGAAAACTGACCTCAAATGTAACGGAGAAAAAGTTGGTTACAGGAATAGACTGGGGAATGGAGTTAGGTGGTGGATGTTTCTTTAGTTTTTTTACGAATCAGGTTCGCCGGAATCAGATGAAATCGGAGTGGGATTTGAAAGACTTCGGGGCTACAGCTTCGGCTTACTTTCTTCCGGGAGGATGGTTTAAGCGTGGCCTTGGCGCGGTTTCCGGTACGGGAGGCTGGAGCTTTGGTCTTGGATTACTCGGAGATTGGTAAAGGCGAAGATGAGGGATCACTTAGCCTTTCGATTGGCTTATCGAGGGACAGCCTTCAAAGGCTTTCAATTTCAAAAGAATGTTGTGACCATTCAGGCGAAAGTAGAAGAAGCTTTTGCGCGCTATTTTAAGGAATCACGACGTGTGCATTTCGGTAGTCGAACCGATGCTGGCGTTCACGCCTATGATCATTTTGTTTATTTTCCAAAGGCCTTTGAGCTCTATACTGCCTTGGGCGTATCGAAGAGGAAGTCATTTCTGTCTTCACTCAACTTTATGCTAGGAAATGATATTCGTATTTGGGAGTTTGGCAGACTGAGTTCAAATTTTAATGTGATGGAAGATATTGTTAGCAAGTCATATTCTTATTTCATTCTAAGTTCGCCGGTTGAAGATCCTATATTAACTGAGTACTTCCATTGGATTCGTCATTCCTTAAATCTTAGAGCCATGAGAAAGGCGCAGCGCCAGATTTTAGGAACTCATAACTTCGCTTGTTTTGCTAAGTCGTCGGGTGTTTCCGTTCGAAACTCGGAACGTGGCACCACGCGTCGGATTTACAAGGCGAGCATTGTTTCTCGCCTTCATCCACAAATGAAAATTGGGCAGATTTTGGAGTTTAAATTCGAAGGCTCAGGATTTTTGAGGCATATGGTTCGGAATATGGTTGGTACTTTAGTTCAGGTCGGGGAAGGCAAGGGGACTAATATAAAGTCAATTCTCCGCTCTGGTTCAAGGCTGGAGGCGGGGCCGAACCTGCCTGCAAATTCGTTGTTTTTAACAGGGACCAAGATCAGAGCTGGTCTTTATGCGCCGCTTCGGCCCCAAACTGAATGATCCTCTGATATAATTGAAGCTTTAGAGGCGGTTGCTGCGTGGGGAAATAGGCTTCGTGAAGATCATTCAAATACAGGCTAAAGATCAAGTTACCGCTCGAAATCAGGTTATCGAGCAGTATGGCGTAAAGCCTGAAGACTTGAAGCTCGTAAAAGAAAATCCCGCAAAGAAACAGTACTCATTTGAAGCTCTAAATTGTCCGCCCGTCATCGAACTTGATGTTTCACCGGATAAGATGCGCGCGAGAATCCGTCGGATTCAACGACCCATTGGTAACGATGCTCCCAAACTGACAACTGATTTTGTTCTCGAACAACTAACTAAAAAAGGTATCACCTTTGGAGTGAAAACGGAGCATATTACGGAAGAACTATTTAAGGTTCTTTCAGATAAAAATTCAGATGAAAAAAGGCTTCTTAATATCGTCGTTGCCGAAGGTGTGGAATCCGTACCGGCTCAGGGCGGGCGTCCTCAGTGGGTTTTGGATCTTCGATTATTCAATAAGGATAAGCCTGTCTATTGTAAGAGTGGCGAAATTCTGGCTCGCGCACCGATTGCCGTCAAAGGTCAAGATGGCATCACGGTATCTGGAGAGAAAATACCATTTAGGATTGAGGATCAGTTCCGGTTGCAAACAGGTAAGGGCATTACGACCAAACTTACGAAAGATGAGAATCTTTATGTAACTGAAGGCTGTGGCCAATTGTTCTTTGATCATGGCGTTCGCTTAAGGTTGGAGTCTGAAGTTCTTGATCGAGATGACGGGCTTAGAGCCGCCATCATGGTTGGCAAGGAAAGTTTTAGTAAGCAACGCATTAACGGAAAAGATCTATTGGATACCGCAAAAATGAAGGGGCTGGCGGTTGGTCTTTTGACGGAGGCTCAGATCCAGAAGGAAATTGATTCGACAAAATCTTGGCCAGCCGAAATTACTGTCGCTCGAGGGAAAACCCCCGTCGATGGAAAGGCGGGCAAAGTTGAGCTCGTCTATCAAAAACCAGCGAGCAATTCGCCTATCGATCTTGAAAAGGCAAAAGAAGCAATCGTATTTCCCGGTGATCTTATCGCAATCATTGACCCTCCCTTAGCGCCTTCCGATGGTCAGACCGTGTTTGGAGAAGTTCTTCGAGGTCGAAGCTATAACGAAATGCCGATTTATCCTGGTAAGGGCGTTGAAAAAACTCGCCTGGACGGGAAAGATTTTCTGAAAGCTGCTGTCTATGGTCGTGTAACACTCGATAAGGATCGAGTAAGCGTTGAGAACATTTTGCAAGTTGAGAAGGACGGCTCTAAAGCTAGTCTTGATATATTTCCTCAAAAGCCCTTGCTCTTTGAGAATGTCTTGGGATTGATGCGAGACAAAGATGTTTTGGCAGGCTTTGATAAGGACAAACTTAGTGCCCAGCTTGACCAAGTTCATAAGAGCGGTTTGAGAGAAAAGGCTCTTGTAGTAGCTCAATCCCAACCCGTTCGCCTGGGCAAAAATGCTAAATTAAAATACTTTTTCAAGCCTGATGAAATGCAGGACAAGGGTTTATTGCTTAAGACGAAAGGCCGGCAATACTTTGCAGCGCCCGGGGATCTGTTGTTGGAGAAAACTCTTCCTGTTGATGCGGAACCAGGATTTAACATCTATCGAGAGAGAGTCGAAGTCGCCCAACAAAATAGGGCTATCGACGTTACGATTAAAACTGGAGACAATATTACTGAAACGGACTTAGGAAAGTATGGCGACGAAAATGATCCCGCCCGTGTTGAATACCGCGCTTCCACTTTTGGATTTGTTAAATGGGAAAATAAATCAATCGATATCGTGCCGATGACAATTGTTGGACCCAATGAAGAATTTTTTAAGATTAAAATTTGTTCACAAAGCGACTTTGGAACAAAAATTACTTACCCCATGATCGAAAAACTGGCGGAAGAAGAAAGTGTTCGCGTTCCGCTTAACAAAAAAGCAATTGAAGGTGCTCTAAAAAAACGGAGGACCGAAGAGGATCCAGAGCTGGTTGAAGTGGAGATCGCGACATCCGTTCCTTCAGTTGAAGGGACGGACGCTGTCATTGAATATTTCGTAGAATTTAACGGCAAGTCTATCGATGACGTAATTGATTCGAAAGATCCCAAGGTTGAAGAACCCTTCTTTTGTGATTGTGTAAGGCCAGGCGAAATTGTGGCATCCAAAACACCTGCGGGCGTTGGTCAAGATGGCATGACAGTTTTCGGGCGAAAGATCATTGCCGGTCGCGGAGCCGATGAGCCTTGGTTGACTGGATATGGGATTGATCGGAATGAGGATGGAACAAAGCTCATTGTCACGACAAAGAAACCTGGATTTGTCGTTGTTCAAGACAAGCGTCTTCAGATCTTGGAGCCGATTGAGATCGCATCGGACAAGATGAGCGCTAAAATGCGAATTTTCCCTTCAAAGAGTCCTCGTTTCCAGCCGCGAGAAGAAAAGATCATGGAAATGATTAAGGGGAGCAAAATTGTTACGGGGATTAAAATAGAAGAAATTCGTGAAGCCATTTCTCGGGTTCAGGAAAAAAAGGAGCCGGTAGAGTTGGTGATCGCGGAAGGAAAGAAACCTCAAGAAGGACGCGAAGCTCGGCATCGCTTTGCGATCGAGGTGGATGGTCAGCCCGTCGGCAAATCAAGAGAGGATGGCAGTATTGATTACAAGGCTGCCGGTGTTTTTCAAATGGTAAAACCTGGTCAGCTTTTAATGGTTAAGCAGGAGGCCACTCGGGGCGCGGATGGCTTCAATATTTTTGGAGAAAAAATGAGCGGATTGCTTGGTAAGGATCGTCATATTGATGCCGGTCAGGGCGTTCGCCTCTCGTCAAATGGTCTTGAATACGAAGCTATAAAGGGCGGTATCGTTGAATTTACCGGAAAGACCATCCAAGTTATTGAGGGGCTGCTTATCAATGGAAACGTCGATGTATCGACGGGAAGTATTGATGCAGGTAAGGCCCAAGTGATGGTTCGTGGATCGGTTAACGCTGGGTTTCATATTACATCCGACCTCGACATCTCAGTCGATAAGGAGGCTGAGGCCTGTCGGATTGAATCCGACTGTAGCATACGAATTAGGGGAGGTATCGTCGGAAACGAAAAGGCTTTTATTAAAGCAAAGGCTCAAATCGATGCTCTCTATATTAACTCCGGGGCTACTGTTGAAGCCGGTGGTGACATCGTTACAGAAAATGAGTGCCTTAATAGTTTAATTCGGACTGGAGGTCGTTTGCTTTGCAGGGCAGATCCCGGGACCGTGTCCGGAGGGGAGATTTGGGCATGGGAAGGTGTTCTGGCTAAAAATATAGGTGCAGCTGGATCCGAAAGGCCGACTCGAATCATACTTGGAGTTGAATATATGGCTTTAGAGGAGGCAAAAAAACGGGTTGAGGATGAAGGTTTAAATGAAAAGGAGCTTGCGATGCTCGCCGAACTCAAAGCCCTCGACAAAGAATTGAGAGAGCTCTATGACCAAATTCCTAGGATTTCCCAGACGGATCCAAAAGAAGCTAGTAAACTCCAGCAGTTATACCGAGATCAGTACGAGATTCGACGTAATAAGGCTGCTCAACTCGAGGTCGTTAAAAAGCAAAAGGAAGTTATCTTAGGTAGTGTTCCCCGAAACAAGGGTTTTCGAGTCGAAGTGCTTGGGATGATTCATCCGGGTACTACTTTCATATTTGAAAGCGTTGAATGGGTACTTAAAGAGCCGTTGCGATCCGTTCAGATTTTATGGAACGAGACGAGCTCAAACTTTATGATTCGGCGGCTTTAAGCCCAATATTCCAGATCTTTGGGACTTGACCCTCCAGCCTGGCCGAACTAATTCTTTAAGGTCTATGGCAAAGAAAAAGGAGAACGTTGAAGCTGGTAAATCTGAGAAGAGACGCTACCTTGGCTGGCAGTTGACTCCCATTCAGCAAGCAATGTTTGGTCGAAGTACTAAGGGCGGTAGCCGAAATGCTACGGCGGAGATGAAGTATTCAACCGGTCCCGAGAAAACGCTGACACGAAAGTGGTTTGTGCTTGATGCGGCAGAGGCGCCTATTGGCCGATTAGCATCCGTCGCGGCGACAATTTTGATGGGCAAACATCTTCCTACTTTTACACCGAGTGCTGGGTCTGGTGATTATGTGGCTGTGATCAATTCTGATAAAGCCTATTTTACTTCGAACAAGAACGAGAAGAAAATCTATTATCGTCACTCTGGATATATTGGCGGACTTAAATCACGAACGGCTGGGGAAGCTCTTAAGAGAAGTGCGGAAGATGTGATCCATGAAGCCGTTTATGGAATGATGCCTAAAACCTATTTGTCTCGAAAACAATTGAAGCATTTGAATGTTATTTCTGGTGCAGAACATAAGTTGGATGCTTGGAAGCCCACCAAGATCAGTTTGAAATCTAACAAAGGGCTTCAAAAAAAATTGGTTGCTTAAACACATTTAAGGATTGAAGAAAAATGAGTGCAGCGCAAGTTTATCACGCGATAGGAAAACGAAAAACAGCCATTGCCCGAGTTTATTTGAAGGGTGGGAAGGGTGAAATTACTGTAAATGCTCGCCCCTCTTCGGAGTATTTTGCTGAATTATTTCGACACTCTCTACAGAAGCCATTTAAGACTCTTGAGTCTGAAGGGAAGTATGATGTGAGTATTAATGTTTCTGGAGGCGGACCTTCAGCTCAATCTGAAGCTTGTATGTACGGAATTGCTAAGGCGTTAACACTTGTTGCCGCCAAGAACCGCCCGCCTTTGAAAAAGGCCATGCTTTTGACTCGAGACGCTCGAATCGTCGAGAGGAAGAAATATGGTCATAAGAAGGCTCGTAAGAGCTTCCAGTTTTCGAAGCGTTAATTATAACGAAAGCCTCGTTTTTGGGAATGAGGCTTTCGCCTTTTGAGTTGCTTTAATATTTTTTATCAAAAAGCGGAGCGTCAATTTTTCCGCGGACGTAGTACTGTGATTCGGTCGTGGTATACTAATTGCAGCGGGGTATGGCAGTAGATCTTAAACTATCAATGAAACTGGGGCAGCAGATGGTGATGACACCTCAGCTCCAGGCAGCCATCAAGCTTCTCCAGATGAATCGCCTTGAATTGAGTGAAACCATTCAGGCTGAACTTATGGAGAACCCTCTTCTTGAAGAGTCCTCCGATATGTCGGAGTTGGATCAGAAAAAAGCCGATATCGAAGCTGAGCAGAGTTCAAGCGAAAAAGTGGATGAGGTAAAGCCGGCAACGGACAAGGATCCAGATTTTGATTGGGATGCTTATTTGGAACAGAGTTTCTCGTATACCGGGAAAAGTGCAAGTGGGCTAGGTCATGATCCCAATCAAGAAGAGGGGCCAGGCTTTGAGGCGATGGCAAGTCGTCAGGAGTCCTTGGCTGAGCATTTAGTGGAGCAGCTCCATCTTGCTGAATTCTCGGAAGAAGAGAAAGAAATTGCTACCGTATTGATCGGTGCATTTGATGAGTGGGGCTATCTAAAAGAACCAGTTGAAGAAATTGCAAGGCGAAATAACTTCGATCCTGAGCAGGTAGATTTAGTACTTAAACTAATTCAAGAATTTGATCCTCCCGGAGTGGGAGCGCGAGATCTAAAAGAGTGCTTACTTTTACAGCTGAAACAGATGAAGTTCCGTTTTAAGTCGCACCGTGAGCTGTTGCGACAGATTATCGAGGATCATCTTCAGCACTTAGAGAAAAAGAATTTTAAAGCTATCGCGAAGGCGATGGATCTCGAAATGGATGAGTTGGGCGAAGTCATCGAAATGCTTCAACACTTTGAACCGCGCCCTGGGCGACCCTTTGTTGAGATCGAAAATCCGTATATTACGCCGGATATTTATATTCAGAAGATGAATGACGAGTACGTCATTACGATGAACGAAGATGGATTGCCCAAATTGAAGATTAGCAATCTTTATCGAAATATTTTGCAGCAAATGCCCGAGGCCAAAAAAATTCTTCAGACAGCCTCGAGTAAATCTAAAGAAAGTGTCGAAGAGGAGTTGGCCACTTTAATTGAAAACACGAAACCGGCCGATGGGGGCGAAAGTAAAGTCGCTGAAGCCGTTAAACCAGCGGCTCCAGAGGCGCCGATTAAAGAAGACCCCCGATCTTATATTCAAGGGAAATTGCGAGGGGCTTTGTGGTTGATTCGATCGATTCATCAGCGCCAGCGAACGATTTACAAAGTTACGGAAAGCATCATTAAGAACCAGCGGGAGTTTTTGGAGCAGGGAGTAACGCATCTGCGTCCTATGGTTTTAAAGGATATCGCGGCGGATATTGGCATGCATGAGTCGACGATTTCGAGGGTTACTTCAAATAAGTACGTGCATACGCCCCAGGGGATCTTTGAGCTTAAATTCTTTTTCTCGAGTGCTATTCAAAGAACAAATGGCGATGATATCGCCGCTGAAAGCGTTAAAGAAAAAATTCGGATAATCGTCAGGAATGAGGACGAGAGCAAGCCCATCAGTGATCAGGGTATCGTCGAATTACTCCGAAAACAGGGAATCGAGATTGCGCGGCGCACTGTAGCAAAATATCGAGAAGTTTTGGGTATTTTGCCAAGTTCCCAGCGAAAGTCTCTGGTTAAAAACAAAGGTATGCGATAATCCTAGTACAATAGAATTGCAACTCTATGAAGACCAGGTTTAGCGAATGGAGACATTTCAAACTTAGCCGGCTTAAAAGCCGATTTGCTTGGCTTAGGAATTGGCTTCGTAAGAATCCAGAGCCTTTGACACTTCTTCTGATGACCAAGGGTCATCATCAAGTACACAAAATTCATTTACGGCCTCAGTGGATTCGGGGCATTAAAATCACAGGGGTTTCGCTAGCCGTTCTCTTGATTGTTGGATTTTTATCGTTGCTCAATTTTTTTGTTAGTTTGCCGGATAACTATCGCCTAGAGAAAGAAAATCTTGCCTTAAAGAATGAGCTTTCAAGTCTTCAATTTCACCTTGACTCACTGCAAACCACTGTAGATCGCATCAACCGCTTCAATCAAAAGCTGAGAGCCTTAACCGATGTGGATAAAGAGTTTGCAAAACGCAAAGGTCCCTTGGGTCAGGGCGGCGATGGCGATGAATCTGAAGATGAAGGTTTTGAATTTGGAGATTTCAAAGTCCAGACCGCCGATTTGAATTCGGATCAGGACTCGGAGGCTTATCTGGAGCGTCGAGATCGATTCTTGGTGGAAAAAATGTATTCATGGATGAATCGAATTCTTCACCAGGCCCAACTTGAATCTCAGAGCGTTGAAGAATTATATGAAGTGTTAAAGGGGCGGAAGCTTCAGCTTGCCTCGACGCCTTCCATTATTCCGGTCAAAGGTTGGGTAACTTCGCATTTTGGTTATCGAATTGACCCATTTACGGGTCGTCGGGCTTTGCACCATGGCCTGGACGTGGTGGCTCGAAGAGGCACGCCTATTGTGGCGCCAGCTGATGGCGTAGTTAGTTTTGCTGGGCCCTATGGGACTTACGGAAACGCAGTGATGGTCTTTCATGGATATGGAATTTCGACACTCTACGCGCATACAGATGATGATTTGGTGCGAGTAGGGCAAAAAGTTCGTCGTGGGGACGTTCTTGCAACGGTGGGAAGTACGGGTCGTTCGACCGCGCCTCACTTACATTACGAACTGATTCTTCATGGGGTCAGAGTCGATCCCAAAAAATATATCCTCGATAAAAGCCTGTAATTTCGTTTAAGTCTTGGTAGGGACTGATTGGCAGTGTTCGCTAATTTACCGCCTGAACAAAGTTGGTTAGGCTGAGGAGATTTTATGATTGAGCGCCTGAAAAAGCTATTTGGCTCTTCGAATGATCGGGAAATCAGGCGAATGACTCCCCTTGTGCGCCATATCAATGAACTTGAAGAGACTGTTAAGCGTCTTTCCGACGAACAGTTGGCTGCTAAAACACCTGAGTTCCGAGAGCGAATTAAAAAGGGCGAGGGGCTAGACAATATCTTGCCGGAAGCCTTTGCCTGTGTGCGAGAAGCCAGTGTTCGTAAGCTTGGAATGCGGCATTATGATGTTCAAATGATCGGTGGCGTGGTTTTGCAGAAAGGCAAAATCGCGGAAATGAAAACAGGTGAAGGTAAAACTCTGGTGGCGACTCTGCCCCTTTATTTGAATGCGCTTGCTGGAAAAGGCGCGCATTTGGTTACGGTAAATGACTATTTGGCGAGTCGAGATGCGGACTGGATGCGTCCTATTTATGAATTTATGGGTTTGAGCGTTGGTGTGATTGTTCATGGCTTAAGTGATGAACAGCGGAAACAAGCCTACGCCTGTGATATAACCTACGGTACGAACAATGAATTCGGTTTTGACTATCTGCGGGACAATATGAAGGTTACGCCCAATTCCCTGGTCCAAAGGGATTTGCATTATGCAATCGTGGACGAAGTGGATTCTATTTTGATCGATGAGGCACGAACACCTTTGATTATATCGGGTCCGGTGAATCAAACGACTGATAAATATGTCATCGTCAATCGAATTATTCCTTTTTTAAAGCGTGATGTTCATTACACTCTTGATGAAAAGGCGAGACAGGTTTTGCTAACCGATGAGGGTGTCGAAGAGGTTCAGACTCGTTTAGGAGTGTCCAATCTTTATGATCCTCAGTTTATCGATTTTCTACATCATGTGGATCAAGCGCTTCGAGCTCATACTTTATTCAAGAGAGATGTGGATTATGTCGTTAAGGACGGCGAAGTCATCATCGTTGATGATTTTACAGGTCGATTATCTCCCGGACGTCGCTTTAGTGATGGTCTTCACCAAGCGCTAGAAGCTAAAGAGGGAGTTCAGGTTGCCAACGAGAATCAAACCCTCGCCTCAATCACATATCAAAATTATTTTAGAATGTACGAGAAACTATCAGGCATGACCGGGACCGCCGATACCGAAGCCGAGGAGTTTGCTTCGATTTATAAGCTTGAGGTTACGGTCGTACCTACACATCGCCCCATGGTTCGGCTAGATGAGCCAGATGTTATTTACAAAACCGAGAAGGCCAAATTAAAGGCCATTATCAAAGATATTCGAGAGCGGCATGAAAAGGGCCAGCCGGTTCTGGTGGGTACTACCTCCATCGAAAAGTCCGAGAGGCTTAGTGATTTATTGAAGCGAGAAGGTATTCAGCATGTCGTTTTGAATGCCAAACAACATGAAAGAGAAGCCCATATTATTGCCGAGGCAGGTCGAAAATCCGCTGTGACGATTTCAACGAGCATGGCGGGTCGTGGAACGGACATTAAGTTGGGCGAAGGTGTGTTGGATCTTGGTGGTCTCTACATTCTTGGATCTGAACGTCATGAATCGCGACGCATTGACAACCAGTTGCGTGGTCGATCGGGACGTCAGGGTGATGCGGGAGAGAGTCGATTTTACTTATCTTTGGAAGATAGCTTGCTGCGAATTTTTGGCGGCGATCGAATGCTCAAGCTAATGGATTTTTTTGGGATGGAGGAAGATGAGCCTATTCAGGAGAGAATGATTTCAGGAGCCATCGAGGACGCTCAAACTCGAGTGGAGGCGCGTAACTTCGATATCCGAAAGCACCTCCTTAAATATGATGATGTTATGAATTACCAGCGCAAGGTTGTTTATGCCTGGAGGAAGAAGCTTCTTTTTAGAGAAGACGTGAAAGACGAGATTCATAAAATCGCCGAAGAGATGCTTGGTTTGATTTGTGAAGAGAATATTCCGAACAAATCAAAAGCGGAAAAGTGGGATTGGAAGGAAATTCACGAAGCTCTAGTTGGATTAAGTGATGATCAATATGGATTGGAACGGGTTCAGTCAGAACTGGAACAGCGAATTGGAGAAATTCATAACGAAAATGATTTTTATGAATACTTAGTGAAGCATTGGGAGTCTCTTTACAATAAACGAGAGCAGGAACTTTCGCCGACGATTCTTAGACGCTTGGAGAGAATGCTTCTTTTGCACACCTTGGATGATCGATGGAAAGAACATCTTTTGGATATGGATCATTTGCGTGAGGGAATTAACCTTCGGGGTTACGCTCAAAAAGATCCGGTTTTAGATTATCAACTAGAGAGCTTCCGCCTCTTTGAAAGCATGTTTATTAATGTGAAACAAGAGTTCTTGGAAAAACTTCATCGAGTTCAGATCCAGATGCAACCCGGTGAATCCTCAGAGCAGGATGCTGAAAGTCGGCGCCATGAAATTGAAAGGCGCATTGAAGCCGAACAGAAAGCGCGTGCTGAGCGTGCGCGTAAATTAAATTTTGTATCATCATCATCGACCAGTCCTCGAGAGGCTAAGCCCGCCGAAACCTTCAAGCGTGAGGCCAAAAAGGTGGGGCGAAATGATCCATGTCCTTGTGGAAGCGGGAAGAAATACAAAAAATGTCATGGCGCCGCTCAGCTGAGTGGGTAGTTAGCGATAGTAGTTATGCCAAAAATAAAGCAAGCCGCAGTTTAGGCTGAGAACCACGGCCAGTATGATTCCTGTCCAAGCTATGTAGTTCGTTAAGCGTCTCGACATCGGGAGGAGATAACCGGCGGTGACCAATCCCATTAAAATCACGAAAAGAGCTGTTGAGACTTTGCTGAGGCTCTTAAAGTTGTCGAGGTTTTGGGCCCAGTCGATGATTGGATGCATCTTGACCTCTTTTTAAGCCGATTTTCTCGAATTTCGCCAGAGTCAAATTGACAGGCTAGAGGGGCTTTCTTAGCCTGCCCGGATGAAGCCAAGTCCTCGATTTTCATTAAATAACAAGAAGCTAAAACTAGGTATTAACGGCTTTGGGCGTATAGGACGCTGCGTGATGCGAGTCCTTGCCGAAACTCCGGCCTTTAAAGATGGGCAACTAGAGATTACCCAAATAAATGATCTCACGGATGCGGCCACCTTAGCTCACCTTTTAAAATATGATTCGAATCACGGTATATTTGGAGGCGAAGTTCGGTCGGGCAATGGTTTTTTGGAGATTAACGGAAAGAAGATCCGGATTAGCGCTGAAGCCAATCCGGCCAAATTGGAATGGGCGGCAACGCAGACACAGTTGATTTTGGAATGCACGGGGCGCCTGAAGGATAAGGAGGCAGCTCTTCAGCACAAAGCCGCGGGAGCTCAGAAGATTATTATATCGGCTCCGATGAAAGATGCCGATCTTACTGTTGTTGTCGGCATTAATGATTCAGCCTTGGACCTTCAAAAACACGAAGTCCTTAGCAATGCATCTTGTACAACTAACTGTTTGGCTCCCGTTGCGATGGTTCTCGATAACAAATTTGGAATCGTCAAAGGCAATATGACAACGGTTCATTCTTATACGAATGATCAGCGGATTTTAGATTTACCTCATAGCGACCTTCGCCGAGCTAGAGCCGCAGCGGTCTCGATGATTCCGACGACGACGGGTGCGGCAAAGGCGGTTGGTTTGGTGCTTCCCAATTTGAAGGGCAAGATCGATGGGATATCGGTGAGAGTGCCAACGCCGAATGTGTCGTTGGTAGATTTTAATGTACTTGTTGAAAAGCCAACGACCAAGGAGGCTGTGAATTCAGTTTTGAAAGAGGCTAGCCAGGGGGAGCTCAAGGGAATTCTTGGGTATACAGAAGAAGAGCTGGTCTCTTGTGATTTTCGATCTCGCTCCGAATCCTCCTATATCGATTCGGGTTTTACAAGTGTCGTGGACGGCAACTTGGTAAAAGTTTTGTCCTGGTATGACAATGAATGGGGCTTTTCTTGTCGAATGATGGATTTGAGTTTTTTGATAGGTTCCAAGCTGTAAGCACGAAAGGATTTTATGCGACCCCTGTCTATGGAAGAGTTACCTTGGGATAAGTTCCCAGAAAATCGACGACGAGTTTTTCTTCGTGTTGATTTCAATGTTCCGATGAAGGCCGGTAAAATCTTAGATGATTTTAGAATCCGCCAAAGTATTCCGACGATAAAGAATTTGATCGAAAAGAAATGTATCATCGTCATAGGCGCGCATATGGGACGTCCACAGAAAAAGAAAGATTCGGAGCGATCGTCTTTAAGTCTTTTGGCGGTTGCTCAATACTTGGCAGAGGTCTTGGACCGTGAAGTTCTTTTTTCGGAAGACCTTGTTGGTTCAGCCGTTCGGAAATTAATTTTTGATGGTCGACCTGGAACTGTTATTTTGCTCGAAAATTTGCGGTTTGATTCACGCGAAGAAAGCGATGATTTGGGCTTTGCCGAGCGCTTAATGGAAGAAAGGGATATCTATATTGATGATGCTTTTGGGGCCTGTCATCGGGCGCATTCGTCTATTCACGCCGTGGCGAAACTCGCTCGCTATAAGGCGATGGGATATCTTCTTAAGAAGGAATGGGATTGTTTAAATAAAGTGTTGCATCATCCCGAGAATCCGCAGATGGCAATTTTGGGTGGGGCAAAACTGGAGGATAAGATTGCGGTTATCGAAGCTTTGATGAGGACATGTAAAACCATTTGTGTGGGAGGCCGAATGGGCCTCGCTTTTTTGGCGGCTCGTGGTCAGAAACTCGGAGCGAGTACATTGTCTAAGGAAAGTATCCAATTGGCAAAAAGACTAATCGGGGATGCGAAGAAACATGGGATCGAAATATTGGTCCCGATCGATGGACGTGTGGGGCAGAGTTTGGAAGGAACAGAGGCTCGAGTTGTCAAGCTTGATGGGTCCTATGAGATTGCAGAAAATGAAGGCGTTTTTGATATCGGCCCCGAGACTCTGGCAGTCTGGAGCAAGGCATTGGATGCAGCCAAAACGATTGTTTGGAATGGCCCGATGGGCGTTTTTGAAAACCCCTGCTTCGCCGAAGGCACTTTAAGAATTGTGGATTTCTTAGTGGAGCATAAAGATAAAATTCACTCGATTGTTGGAGGCGGTGAGACCGTGGCGGCTGTAGCTCAGCGTGGCGCCTTGGATAAGCTCTATCATATTTCGACCGGTGGCGGAGCCATGCTCGAGTTTTTGGAAGGCCGAGAACTTCCTGGAATAGAAGTTCTTAAGCTACGTGAGCGCGAGATTCAGGAAATTCAAGATGGCCGGATGGCTTCGTAAGCAGGATGTGAATTTGTCCCCCAATCGTCAGAGCAAATATATTTTTGGAAATTGGAAGATGTCTCAGTCTTTTGAAGCGATGAGATCTTTTTTTGCAGATTCAACTCGTCAAAATGTGGATCCTGGTCTCGAAATGGCTATTTTTCCAAGCTTTACACATTTGGGTGAGGCTCGAAAGTTGGTCGGCCCACAAAAGGTATATGCTATAGGTGCTCAGGATTGTTCGGATGAAAAAAATGGAGCTTTTACGGGCGAGGTGTCAGCTCAGAGCTTGAAGGAATTGGGAGTCTGTCTTTGTCTTGTCGGCCATTCCGAAAGACGGCAAAGAGCTAACGAAACGCCTCAAAGTCTTTCAAAAAAATTAGCTGTGCTTCAGGAGTGCGGAATTTTGCCAGTATTTTGTATTGGGGAGAGTCGGGCTGAAAGAGAGTCGGGACGGGTCGATGAGATCCTATCTTCTCAATTGGAAGTGCTTAAGACCTATCGAGGTCAACTCATCCTTGCCTACGAGCCGGTATGGGCAATTGGCACAGGACTGACGGCCTCGGCGAGTCAGATTCAAGAGACCCATGCTTATATTTTGAAGCAGCTTGGTGGGCCATGGCCTTTACTATATGGAGGAAGCGTAAAGCTTGAAAATGCTCAGGAAATTTTAGGGATTGAGGGGGTCCATGGCCTGCTTATTGGGGGGGCAAGTTTGAAAGTCAATGTTTTTGAGAAAATATGTGGATTTGCGCTAGAAAGCTTAAACCGCTAAGTCTATAAAGGTACTCATAATAAAAGGAATACCATGGAATTTTTGTTAGCTCTTAAAGTACCTCTTATAATTTTTCAAGTTGTTGTCAGTCCCATTCTAGTTGGTTTGATTCTTTTGCAGTCGGGCAAGGGCGATGATCTGGGTTCGGCTCTTGGCGGTGGTGGCGGCGGAAGTACTGTTTTAGGAACTGGAGGCGCATCCAAAGTTTTGGTCAAAGCGACAGTTATTTTCGCAGTGATCTTTATGATTAACAGCATCGCCTTGGCAAAAATATTTAAGCTGGAAAGTTCTTCTAGTATTGGGACTTCAGTTTCTGAGCCTTTGGCTCCGGCGAGTGCACCGACAACCCCTGTGCCAGCTCCTATTGGAGCCGAAGGAGCGCCCGATATCCCGCCGCCGGCTCCAAGCGCAGCTCCAGCGGCGCCCACTAATCCATAAGGTTGCGTGGGGTCGAGTCTTAGAAAGTATTCAAGTATCAAAATTGGCGGTGAGGCTGAGAAAATTTTATTTTTGAGGAATCTCTTGGCCGAGCCAAAGATGTCATTGCCCGAGCCCATTCGAATACTCGGATTCGCAAGCAATATATTGATCGACGATCGCGGTCTTCGTGGCACGGTCTTAATCACCCGTGATGATGAGCTTCCGGAGCCCCAAATTCTCCGAGAGGACGATCGAAAACTGACGATCAAGGTCGGTTCAGGATTTTCGATGCAACGCCTGGCGCGCTGGTCGTCAAAACGTGGGCTTTCAGGTTGTGAGTATATGATTGGTATTCCAGGAAGCTTGGGAGGAGCCTTATTACAAAACGCGGGGGCTAACGAACAAGATTTGTCGATGATTTTGGAGTCAGCCGAAGTTTTCGATTTAAGCACTCGTGAGCGGCGAACTCTGCGCTGTTCAGATTGTAGTTTGAGTTATCGAAGTTCAAATCTAAAGCAACATCCGGAAATTTTGGTTCTTGAGTTGGAGCTCGAGCTTAAGAAAGCCTCGGTCGATGAATGTGAATCACGACTTCATCTGAACCTAGATTATCGGAAGCAAAAAACTCCCTATCAAAAACCTAGCCTGGGTTCGACTTGGACAAGACTGAAACACGGAGAAGACTGGTTGTATCCTGGTCAATTAATCGAGAATGCGGGGCTCAAGGGTTTGAAGCTGGGGAGTATCAAAATTTCGGAAGTGCATGCCAATTACCTCATTAATGAGGGCGATGCGACATTTGTGGACGCCTTGGCACTCATCAAAACAGTTGAACAAAAGGTCTTTGAGCAATCGGGAGTAAAGCTTCAGCGCGAAATATTGATCTGGTCTGACCTTCAATAGAGGTTCGTAAAAAGTCTTTCAAAGCGAATAAAAGGCAGGTGATTTTTGTCAAAAGAAAACCAAATAAAGCTTCCTCGACCTAGAAAATTCTCCCTGGGCACAAAACCCCAATAACGAGAGTCCTGACTATCATCGCGATTGTCACCCATAACAAAAAACATACCTTCGGGTAGGGTGATCAGGGGGAGTTCCTTGCCTGGGCGTTCGTTCATATGAACGACTGTATAAGTGTGGCCATTATTGGTTTCGTGATAAAGGCTCATCCGTTCTGGATCATATTTAGGTGTAAGATCTTCGATTAAAGATTTATCAGTGACTTCCTCCAGCGGCAAAGGCGTGCCATTGATGATCACTCGCTTGCCGACCACTTCGACAGTGTCCCCGGGAGTGGCGACAACCCTTTTGATATAGTCCACCGTTGGATCGACCGGGTATTCAAAGACTACGATTTCGCCTTTCTCAGGATCCTTTCGATCCACCATCGACTTGCGCGTAAGCGGTATATGCCAATCAAAAGCCATCATATTTACAAAGATAAACTCTCCGATTTTGATCGTGGGAATCATGGAACCTGTTGGAATATGCCTTGGCGACGCGATAGTCGTACGAAAAAGTGCGGCAACTAAAAAGGCTACGCCAAGGGTGACTACCCATTCCTTAAAAAACCAATGCATCCATTCTTTGGAGCCAAATTTGGGGGCCCTATTGTGCTTGGGCTTTTTGGGGGACTTTTCATTCATGGCACAAGATTAATCCGGCCGATGACAATCTGTCGAGACGCAATCAATAATCGCTCCACGAGCGGCCTCATAATAGGCTTGATTGGCCGTGCTTCTGTGGCGAAGCAGCTTGCTTTCCTTCCAACGATATCCTGCGCTACAAAGCCATTTTTCGCAGCGCCCCTTAGATGGGATCTCTCGGCTAACGACTCGAGCCTTAGCCTTTTCGAAGCGATTGTTTTGTTTACCAAGAACGAGAAACCCAAAACTCAGCAGCTTTTTTCTGAATCTGAGATATTTCACAATTGCCCAAAATCTGGCAGGCGCGCGATAACTCCATTCTTCATGGCACCATTCCTTTTGGGCCAGGGCGGGGCAATCACTTTCGTGCGTGCAGGGGAGAAGGATATGGAATCTTGATCGGATCCAATCGCGAAGCTTAAGCAAATTCGTATTGGTCTCACGTGTCGAGGGTTCAATAATAATTACGAGTGAATCCTCATGAAGGTCTTTAAGAGGCTTCAAGAAAAACTCTTTTAGTTTTAAGCTTCGATGAGGTTCAAAACCAAGCTCTTTCAATCCCAGTTCGGTTAGGACATTGGCATAAACTATAATTTGAGGTCGGCGCTCATTGGCGGAAGGGAAGCGCTTACGAAATCCGAAGTTAGTGGGAAGAAAAGCCTTAAACTCTTCACTTGCCCATTCGACAGCTTGCTGATCTTTATCTACAGCAAGAAGTGAACTCACTTCCAACTTTTTAGCATTGAAAAAGTCTATGACGCCTAAGCTAGCTCCCAAAGTCCCGGCACCGATATCGACAATATCGTAAGCCTGTTTCTTAAGATAACCCGCTTCAAAACATTGTTCGATAGCGGAGCGCGCTTTCAGCGCCGTAATAAATCCAAAATAGGATGAGTAAGCGCGTAGGATGCTTGGTTTCCAGTCGGGTAGTTCAAGGTCTTGATAGCTCTCGCAATGACTTTTCAGAATCTTAAGCTCATTTTGGGTAAGACGATTCTTAAAAAAGGCGTTCTCAAGCGCATGGCTTAGCGAAAATTTGGGCATGGCGAGCTTCGGCATCGGTTCCTCTCTATCACCCGAAGCTGGCCTTCTGGCAAGGGGCATTCTGGCTTTAAGCTTTGTGCGAGGCATGCGATGATGAGGAGATGCTAAAGCTTCGTATTTTAAAGCCATTTTTGATGGGGCGATCCAACGGAGGCGAGATCTCTTGGCTGGAGTATTTGAAACACTTCCAGACCGCGTGGGGTTGGGATGTCAAAGTGTGGACGGCTCTTCCAGAATCAGTCAAAGAGTTTACCCCAAAATTTTTGAAGCAATTTGGAGTAGAGCTTCAGGGAAATAATTATGAAATTAATTCGGTACGCTGCGAAATCAGTTATTCGCCGAAATTTCACCCCACCAATTTAGAATCCCAAGCTGCTATGGAGGCTTTTTTTCTAGAGAAGATAGATCAAGATAAGCCGGACCATATTTGGGCTCATTATACCGATTTTTTTGCAAGTAGTTCGGCGATGAAATGGAATCCCGATCGATCTTGGATCCATCTGACGGACGATGAATACCCTCGACTCGATCGACTAAAAGACTTTGGCAGTCTCTATTCAAGTTATCAAAATATCAAAAATATTATAGTGGCCTCTAGTTATATGCAACAATCGGCCGAAGCTTCGTTTCCACAATCGAAGATACATAAACTAATGAGAATGATTGAAATGCCAGACGATCCCGCAAGTGAGTCTTGGCCGGAATTCTGGTTGTTTGTAAATCCGGTTAAGGTCAAGGGTCTCGAATTCATGTTGGAGTTGGCGGATAAGCTTCCTGACGAAAAGTTTGTATTTGTCGGAAATTGGGAAGATCAGAAACCAAAAATCCTTCCTAGGAATGTTCAATATATTCCACGACAGAAAAATCTCTTGGCTTTGTTTTCAAAAGCGAAGGCTTTGTTGATGCCGTCTGTCTGGCAGGAAGCCTTTGGCCGTTTACCTCTTGAAGCCATGAGTGCCGGTACGCCTGTGATAGCGAGCCGGCGAGGTGGTCTTCCTGAGACTTTGGGGTCGGGTGGGATAGCTTTGGAGTTCAATCACGAGGATTGGATCAAATCCATGCGTCAAATTGAGTCTCAGAGGGACTTATGGGTGAACTTGGGGCAAATGCGCGTCAAAGAGTATCGAAAGGCTCTAAGCGCATCGCTCCAATCTTACAAGGAACTTTGCGAAGCTAAAGTTGATGCAAAGCTCTGAGGGCCGATCGTTGATAAACTAGTATTTAAGTGACGAAGAGTGGGCAAAATGATCGATCGAGTTTTCGCATACCCAGTGAATTTCAAATTCGCTTTCGAAAAGTGACTGAGGAAGAAGCTCAGATTTTTACTTCCTTTGCTATGCGACCTTCGCCAGTTTCGGCAGCGCGTGGCGAGATTGAAGGACTCATTTCGAGCCTTCCGTTTCAGGATTCTGGACGTGTTCTAATCGAAAAGGCCTTTCACTTTATATTGAATATGGATCAACGATTGGAGCGCCTAGAGGAGATTCTCAATCAACGGGTTCATCAAGATGAAATTGGCTTGAAACCCTACGAATGGGTGTCGGGAGAAATTGGATCTCATGAGGTTTTGTTTCGCTGGGAAAGCGATCCTGAGCTCGAAAGTGGCGATCGAGTTCTTATTGATCTTCTCTTGCCAGATCTTCCTGAACTGAGAGTCGTGGCTTGCGGTCGAGTCATCAATTATTCAGAGGAACAGGCATCTCTGATAGAACTAGAGTCCATTCATGCTGATGATCGCGAATATCTTCACAGGTTCATTTTGGCTCGGCAGCGAGAGATGCTGCGCGATCGAGCGGCCGCAAAAAAACAAGATTCCTAAATTTCGCTCAACATTCTTAAGAGAATATTGTTGGATCATTTAAGTGAGAATTCTCAATTGGAATGTTAATGGCATTCGAGCTTGTGTCGAAAAGGGCCTTCCGAAAATTTTAAAAAATATAAAGCCAGACGTGTTTTGCGTTCAAGAAACCAAAAGTTTTAGGGAGCAATGCAAAGAGATGTGGGAGCCCATAACGGGAATGAAGGAGTTTTGGAATTCTGCGTCTCGCCCGGGCTATAGTGGGACTGCCAATTTCTTTTATAAAAATCCAAATAAAGTCGAGGCCGGATGTGGCGTTGAAGACTTTGATCGGGAGGGGCGATGGATCATTTCGGATTATGGATCATTCTACTTAATTAATTCTTACTTTCCCAATGGCGCATCGAGCGATGATCGGCATTTGTTTAAGATGAAATATCTTGATTATGTTCTTTCGCATTTAAAAAAACTAAATAGCAAAAAGCCTCTTGTCTTGACAGGTGATATCAATATCGCCCATAGAGAGATCGACATTCACGATCCTCTTAGACTGGACGGTACGAGCGGCTTTAAGCCTGAGGAACGAGCTTGGATGGATGAGCTACTCAAGTCTGGATTTGTTGACGCTTATCGATATTTGAATCCAGAATCTAAGGATCAATATACCTGGTGGAGTTATCGAGCAGGAGCGAGACAGCGAAATAAGGGATGGAGAATTGATTATTTTATTGTCTCCGAGGCTCTTGTTGAGAAAATTGAAAGCGTGGAGCTTTTGCAGGACATAAAGGGCTCCGATCATTGTCCATTGTTGCTGGAGATGGACCTGTAAGGCACCGAAATCTATATCTATTTCAATGGGGCTGCCCCTTCGAACAGTGGGTGATATTCTAATAAGTGTGGGGGATTCTCGTAAAGATAGCTTAGAGGCGCTTAATCGAAAGCTCAATGCCGATGGAGTGGCTTCTGATAAGCCGCTTACTCCGATTGGTAAGCTTTTAATCTCGAGGGGCTTAATCACCCCTGATCAGCTTCTCAAAGCCATCGAACATCAAAAGGAAGCTGGAGAGTACCTGGGCCAAGCTATTGTCGAGCTCGGTTTTCTTTCTGAACAGCAGTTGGTGGCAGCTCTTTCCTCGCAACTCGATGAAATTTCTTCAATCGACGAAGCTAGCGCCGACGTGGAAGTGGATGAATCGAAGCTGGTAATTGATCCCGCTGCCATAAATCTCGTAACGGGTCAGATGGCTGTCAAAGCCAATGCTGTGTCGATCCAAGTAGATCTTGCGAAGAAGACTTTAGTAATGGGTGTCATTGACACTCGAGATATGACGGCTCTCGATGAAATTAGATTTTCGTCGGGCTGCCAAATTCAAGTGGTCGAAGTAAGCCAGAATTTTTTGCAGGAAGCTTGGAAAACTCACTATCGATGGTCTGGTCAAGTTTCCGTCAGTAAGCAAAACGATCTTTTGCAAACTGATTTTCGGGCTTTCGCAGCGAAGCTAAATGATGCGCAGGTTGGACCATTTATTCATCGACTTCTGTCCAAAGCTTCCGAGCTTAAGGTATCCGATATTCATATCGACCCCTTCAAAAATGACGTCCAGGTTAGATTTCGTATTGATGGAAAGCTTTATCAGGCTGCAACATTTAATCGAGCCGTTTATCCGCAATTCATCGGTAAGCTTCGTGTCATGGCAAATATTGATCTAAGTGACAAAAAGCATTCGATTGATACTCGTATGAGTGTTCAGACAAGTGAAAATCGTCATACGGAGTATCGAGTCTCCATACTTAATTCCTTGTTTGGAGAACGAGTGGTTCTGAGGGTTCAAAGGGACTCTAGCCAAATCCCGAGGCTTTCTAACATCAACGTTCCGAAAGTTTATACGGAAATGATTGCTGAGAAGCTCCGATTGCCGCACGGAATGATTATTGTTACGGGGCCTACGGGCTCCGGAAAGACGACGACCTTGTACGCGATGTTGACGGAACTAACGGACCTCACCAGAAATATCATGACGATTGAAGATCCGATTGAATTGACTCTCCCGGGGGCTTCCCAAATACCGGTAGAAGGTGACAAGGGGCTTGGCTTTTCGAATATTTTGAGATCAGTTTTGAGGCAAGATCCAGACGTCATCATGGTGGGCGAGATTCGTGATGAAGAAACCGCTCAGATCGCTGTGCGAGCAGCGATGACAGGGCATTTGGTATTGGCAAGTTTGCATACCAATGATGCATTGGCCAGTATCACGCGTCTTCAAGATATGGGTATTGCGCCTTACTATTTGGGGCCCGCTCTAAATCTTCTTCTGGCTCAACGCTTGATTCGATTGCTTTGCGATGATTGCAAAAAACCAGTGAAACATCCTCGCGAACTACTGTTGGAATTAGGATTTAGTCCTGAGCAGATTAAAGGGACAAAATTTTTCAAAGCCAGGGGTTGCAGCAAGTGCAATATGACGGGTTATCGTGGACGAATGCCAATTTTTGAAATGCTTTCGGTCAATCAAGCGCTTCAGGATAGCATATCACGAGGGGATGCAGCATCCAAAATGCGAGCCATCGCTAAGAAAAATAAGTATGTACCTTTTCTAACTTTGCTTAAAGAGTACCTAAAACGAGGTAAGACCAGTATTGACGAAGCCATGCCGTATTTGCTCGACCGTTAGGCTTTAAAGGCTTCTTCTTTGTTAAGATTTTTTTCGGTGTATTCTTTCCCATCGTAACTCAAAAGTCGATACTGATCCTGAATCAGAGTTTGGAGATGTACGGGACGTTTCCAGATTTTGGCCAGACGAACGAGCGTTTCTTTGGCGGTATCGAGTTTAACTTCTTCACCTTCATAGGGATGCCACAAATAAAGCTCTCCTCGATTTTGATAATTTCCATCCACGACAGCGATTGGTGGCACGCCTCGGTAAGTGAGTTGAAACAAAAACTGTCGTTTAATCTTTTGAAACTCCCTAGACGCAATCTCATAGTCATTGGATTTAGGATTGAGTTGGAAGGTAAATAGTTTATGTTCCGCGCAGAAGTCGGGTGTTAGAAACTCATCGATAAAAGTCACATCATTATAAATCTTTCTAACTTCAAAGATTTTCTTTTTCCCTAGACCTAACTTTTTATCCCAAGCCTTTTTCTCAGCGATGTTGCCACAGTTTTCATATTCCATTCCGAAGCGGCCGCGGTTCCATCGGTCCTCGATATCTCGAAACAACTCGAGTCCAATCTTGTAAGGATTAATTCGTCCACCAGACATGGCAACCGTTCCTGCGTGAGAGTTGGCATAGTCGATAACTTCCGAATCTTCGAGCTTATGCTTGGTCATGATGGTTGTATGCCAATAGCTCGCCCATCCCTCGTTCATAATTTTGGTCTGGCCTTGGGGGGCAAAGTAATAAGCTTCTTCGCGAATAATATCTAAAGTTTCGCGTTCCCAGTTCTCAAGTGGCGCATAATGGATCAAAAATGCGAGAATATCGCGATCCGGTTGCGCGGGAATGCGGCCCTTCTTTTCTTGCTCTGTTATATTCTTTTGACGTTGCTGCTCTAAATATTCAGGGGGATTAATGTACTTGTCCATATAGTCTTTTGACTTGAGCTTGCCGACAGGTGTTCGCGATGGCTCCATCTCTGAATCTTCCACAGATTCGGTCATGGAACCTGCCTTTTTAAAAATCCCCTGAGGGTCAATCAGATTATCAATGGACTGACAGAGATCGATAAAACTTTCGACGCGTTCGGGACCGATTCTCTCGACAAATCGCCTAATTTTTACACCGTGGTTGGCCATCATATCGATAGCTTTGCGATTGGTAGTCGAAAAATAATAATTGTTCTTAAAAAAATCTGCATGACCATAGACATGAGCCATGACCAATTTTTGATCCATCAAGGTGTTGCCTTTCATGAGGTAGGCAATGACGGGATCATTGTTGATTACCATTTCGTAAATCTTTGAAAGGCCATAGCTGTAACTTTTGCTGAGACGTTCATAGTCCATGCCAAAGGACCAATGTGGGTATCGGGTCGGAAAACCTCCGTAGGCGGCGAGTTGATTCATGACATCATAATCGACCATTTCAAAAATTGTCGTATAGAAATCGAGGCCATAACTCTTGGCGATTTTCTCGATATCCTCTTTATGTCGCATGAGTTCGATCGGAAGATCGTTCATCATTCTATTTTACATGGAAACAGCTGATTTGACTCAGTCTTTTGAATTTAGGCCCAAATGCGGGTTTTGAAGTGATTCAACGCGAAGCAGCGTCCACAATGAATTAATAGAGTTTAAAGCCTTCTTCGCTTTGAGACGCTGAGAAATTTTCAATTTTAGGCAGAGCAGATTCTATGGCTTCGATCATGGCTGGTACGATCTGTTGGACGGCCGACCTAGAACGTTCTTGTGCGGGAGGGTGAGGGGATTTGAGATCGGTAAGACTAGAGACAAGGATCGGATAGAGAATGTTATTGAAGTGAGGACTTTTCTTGAGTTCGTCCTCGATCTTGTCGTTGTCGAGCATTTCGATTTTGTTTTTGATCGTTGTAAGATCTTTGATGGCTGCTTCCATCCGGTTTTGAATTTGATCTAAATTTCTCTTCCGATCGGCAGTCTTTTCGTAAGGCATCGCTTTTAAAAGCTCCTCTGTGCTGCCTTTGATTTCTTTTTCTAGAATTTTCATGGCATCGATTTCGGCCAAAGTTTTCTTTGGAGCGCCCTGGAATGGCAGCCCAATGGGTGAAAGATTATAAACTTTGGAGGGAACTTCCGTCGTCCAAACATCAAACTGATAGCGGAAGAGTGTCCAATAGTGACTGGTTTCGACTTCTTCGCCGTTCGAGTTCTTAGTAAGAATGGCTTGATCCCTCTGAAGCTGATTTGATTTCTTATAAAAATCTTCTTCGAGATAGGGAACCTTAGACATATGGCTTGAGCCTTGTTTGGACCAACAGAGATCAAGGCCCATAAGTAAGATGGGATCGCATTCGAGATAACTGATACAGGCCATCGCCAATCCCATGCAGCTATGTCCCGTACCAAAATGGCTGCGCCGAAACCCAAACCATCTATTCCAATGATTATTCGGAAAGTAGATGCTGTTGGGACCTTGATAAGTTTCAAAGCAACTTGGATCTAATACTTGCGAAGCAAGCAGTAAGGTGTTTTTGTGAGATTGCCCTGGGTCGAGAAGACTTTGAACTTCGGGAGTTCGTTCAATGGAACAAATAATATGGGGGTAGATGCCGGCTTCACGAAGTGGTCGAAGCATCGTATCGGCGGCAATCAAAATCGCATGCTTCTGCTGGTCGCGTAGCCAGGGAAGCTGAGCTTCGATCGAAGGGCCAGCGCCTATCAGAATGCCCGGCTTTCCCTTGAAAAAGCCGCGAAGATTCCGAAAGTCTGGGCTTTTCATTGTTTCGGGAATATTGAGCATAGAGTTACGAAAGCCAAGCAAGGTATCGAAAGTAACGGCATGATTTCCAGCTCCCATAGAAGCCGTCATTAAGAGCGTGTCATGAATACCCAATATCTGCCGATTCCAACGTTCAGCCAATGGGGAGTCCTTAGACTCAAAATTTGAAAGGATGCTTGTTTTTCCTTCGACATCCCACGAGCTGGGTTCAAAGAGTTCGCGAGCCAGAGCGTACTCCAGTGGTTCGTTAGGATCCATCAAAGCAATTTTGATCTCAGGATGGTTAAAGAGAAAAAAATAACTTGGATTCTTAATGGACCGTGCCAGGCTTTCCGCATCGAGTGTATAGATGATTAGTCGTTTAAGATCTTTAATATTTTTAACTTGAATGCAAAGTCGCTGTAGTACGTTTTCAATTTTATCGACGGCCCAAACAATCGAAGGATGCTCGAGTTCTTTCAAGAACATGGGTCGATCAATGATAGGAATCGGATCGATACGATCTAATAGGGGCTCGAGTTTTTCCCAGCCGAGGACGATTCTTTGCTTGATGGCGTTTATTTGTTCGCTCGATGAGCCGTCGGACATGAGCCTAGTATAGGACTTTAAACAGGGCCTTTCACCCACTAAACGCCAAGCCAGAACGAAAACTGCCTGTCATTACGGCCTCTTGAGTAATTTGCCTTTCCTATCAGATCATATGGTTTGACGTCTCGCGGCAGGCGTGGGGCGATAAGTACAAAAGGAATGCTGATCGGTTTGCCACCATTTGGGTCTAAATAATAAGATAGATGGGTTGTATGCCAGGCCTATTATAGGCCTTTGTTCAAAAATTCTTTGATCGAATCGTAGATCGCATCCTTATTCGGGATGCGTGTAGCGATAACACGATCGGAAAACTCACCGCCACCCTTTGCAAAGTTTTCAGAAAGATCTCGGTAGAATTGCCCACTGCCATAAAGGCTTTCGACCTGGCCGTAGCAAAACATATTTACTCGAGGCAAAAGTTGGCTATTGAGAATATCAAAACATTTTTTGGTATCGTCCGCGCTCCAATTGTCGCCATCCGAAAAATGAAAGGGATAAATATTCCATTCACTGGGAGGGTAGTGTCGATCAATAAGTTCAAGAGCCTTCATATAGGCCGATGAAATAATCGTTCCACCCGACTCTCGAGTGCTAAAGAATGTCTCTCGATCCACTTCATGCGCACTTGCATCGTGCACAATATATCTTGTTTCGAGGCCATCGTATTGAGAGCGAAGCCAAGTATCGATCCAAAAAGATTCCGTACGCACAATTTGCTTTTGCTCGTCTCCCATGGACCCCGAGACATCCATCATAAAGATAATCACGGCCGAATTGGATTCGATACTTTCTGGTCGATACGAGCGATAACGAAAATCTCTGGCCTGTGGAATAATAATCGGGTCGTCCATATCGTAGTCCCCGGTGGCAATACCGCGCTTTAAGGCTTCTTTGTAGGTTCTCTTGAAATGCATCAGAGATTTGGGTCCAAGATTGTGAATGGATTTGTAGCGGGCTTTCTGGGCGATGATATTCTTGTCGCCTCGGGGTTCAATTCGAGGGAGACCGAGTTCTTCACCCATGATTTCGGCCATTTCTTCGAGGCTCAGATCAACTTCGCGAATATGCGCTCCGGGTGCATTACCAGCATTGCCAGTGCCTTCGCCGTCTTGGCCTTGTCCTAAAGATTGGCCCTCATCACCTTCGCCAGCGCCCACACCCTTTTGATCGTTCTTTCCAAATTCAAAATGTGGAAGTCGGATTTCGGGTACTGGAATTGAAATATATTCTTTTCCCTTAACGCCGATCATTTCACCGTTGGCGATATACTTTCGAAGGTCTTTCTTGACCTTGCCTTTGATGATATTCCGAAAGCGCGCGTGATCGGTATTAATCTTTAGATACACTTGGTCTCCAAAGCTTAGGATTTATCTTTTACATCGCCACGAGCAAAAATCGAGGCCACAAAGTTTAGGACATCGGTGGCGCTTTCGTCATTATAGCCAAAGTTTTTAATCAATCGGGCTTTGACGACATCAATCTTTTCTTGAGTCTCTTTATCAACGATATTCGAAACAAGATTTGTTAGCTTGATTGAATCCTTTTGATCCTCGAAAAGCTTAAGCTCAAGGGCTTTGTGCAAACGCTCATTGGTTTTGTAGTAAAAGGTCTTTCCTTCAACCGCCAGCGCCCCAATATAATTCATAATCTCACGTCGAAAGTCCTCTTTGCGAGAATCGGGAATATCGATCTTCTCTTCAATAGAGCGCATGAACTTTTCATCAGGCTCTTCGTATTGGCCAGTGAATTTATTCTTAACCTTTTCTTTCTGAGTATAAGCTTTAACCGCATCGATATAGTTCGCGCAGAGCTTCGTAATCGACTCCTCATCGGCCGAAATGGCTCGTTGAACTTCATTTTTGACAATATCCTCAAATTCTTGTCGGACCACCGTCAATAGCTCACGGTAACGCTTCTTGGTCTCCTCATTCGAAATTAAAGAATGGTTCTTTAGACCGCCTTCAAGTTCGTTGATCACCATAAAAGGATTGATGGAGTTGGCTTCATTCGAAACCAAGGCATTACTAATTTTGTCCTGGATATAGCGAGGCGAGATACCTTCAAGAGCTTCACGCTTAACTTCCTTACGCAGCTCCTTGATGTTGTCTTCCGTAAATCCGGGAAGCGTCTTTCCGTCATAGAGTTTAAGCTTTTGAAGTAGCGTAAGGTTGGCTTTGCTAGGTTCCTCAAGTCGACTCAAAACGGCCCACATGGCTGCCATCTCCAGGGTATGAGGTGCGATATGTTTACCCATCACCCGCTCGGCGTTGTAGTCTTTTTTGTAAACCTTAATTTCTTCAGACCATTTGGTGATATACGGGATATCAATTTTGACGGTTCGGTCACGAAGTGCTTCCATAAACTCATTGTTCTGAAGCTTCCGGTATTCTGGCTCGTTTGTATGCCCAATGATGACCTCATCAATGTCGGTCTGAGCAAACTTCTTAGGTTTGATTTTGTGCTCTTGCGATGCGCCCAGAAGATCATAAAGAAACGCGACATCAAGTTTGAGAACTTCAATAAACTCTATCAGTCCTCTGTTGGCCACATTGAATTCACCATCAAAATTAAAGGCACGAGGATCAGAGTCGCTGCCGAACATGGCGATCTTCCGGTAGTTAAGATCTCCGGTGAGTTCGGTTGAATCCTGATTTTTTTCATCTTTAGGCTGAAAGGTCGCAATACCCGTTCGATTCTTTTCAGACAACTCAAAGCGTCGGATCACAACGTTTTCGAGTACCTTTCGATAATCTCCACCATAGTGATCCAGAAGGACACCATAAACAAATCGACAGTAAGGATTCAGTTCACCTTCTATTTTAATGCGTTCTTCGGGTGAGCGACTTTTGTTGATTTCGGCCAAGATTTCTTTTCGGACTTCTTCAGGCAGGAGCTTTAGCGGCTCTTCGTTCATGGGGGAGGCAATTTCTGTCACGCCTTCCCCAAGCAAGGGTTTTCCTTCATACATCACCGGTTCTTTTAGACGCCAGCTATATGAAAAAAGACGGCCTTCCTTTGATTGAGAATATTTTTCCAAGCCTTTTTTGATCAATCGAACAATTGTGGATTTAGAGCTTCCCACCGGTCCATGCAAAAGAATTACTCGCTTCTCAGGACCATAACCCTTGGCCGCAGCTTTCAATACGCTAACGAGCTTCATCAAAGGAATGTCGAGGCCAAAGATTGCATCGCGTCCGTTTTCTAGCGGATCATCAAAAAACTTATAATGAACAATGGGTTTCTTTGCATCGATGTACTCCGAGGTTTCGTAAGACATGATCATATCAAAGAGTCGCTGATGAGCGTTGCGTGCGATGTTGGGATCTTCTTCAAGGAGCTTCAAGTAGTCCCAAAAGCTTCCAGTCCATCGAAGGTCTTTGTAGGTTTCAGCATATTTGGAGTCACCGAGGATTTTTTGTAAGTGAGACTTTAATCCTGATTCGCTCATGCTTGCCGCTCCTTTATGTTCATTCAACCCGTTCAGAAACTCGATCGTGCTACTTGTACTATTATCTCGTGTTTGGCTCAGTTAGTCAAAAAAGCCTAAAGATCCTCGGTAAATGCGATTGACACAGGGCTCTAGAATTAAACAGAATCATTGAAGATCTAAATTTATAACCATTAGTTTTTGGGAGGAATCCATGACAAAAGCAGAACTTTTAACTCGAATCGCAAAAGAACACCCTGAATGCTCCAAGAGATTGATTGGAGATTTGATGGACACTTGTTTCGGTTTCTTGGGACAGGGCATCAAAAAGGACAAGCGCTTTACTTACCCAGGTTTTGGAACTTGGACGGTCAAGACTCGAAAGGCTCGCAAAGGGGTTAATCCTCAAACAGGCCAACGAATTATGATCAAGGCGTCTAAAACTTGCACTTTCCGACCCAGCGTTGATTTCAAGAAATCATTAAATCGAGGCTAATACGGATTTGAAATTTTGGTTCTTTGAGATTGCCCCTTCATAGGGGCTTTTCTCTTTTAGGATGCTTAAAACTGGGCTAGGAGTTCTAAGCAGCGGATGGTCAAAACTCTTCATATATATAGCGATTTCGATGGAACCATTACGACTCAAGACAGTTTGGTAGTTCTCCTTGATCGTTATGCCGATCCTTCATGGCGGAATTTGGAGCGAAAAATTCGTGAGGAAGGTTTTCCAGAGAAATTAGCCCTTCCCATGATGATGGATCTAGTTCGAGCTGAATGGGGCGAGGTTAGGGATCACCTTCTTCAATGTATTGATTTGGATTCTCATTTTAAATTTTTTGTTGGCTGGTCGAAACTTCGGCAAGCACAATTAACGATCTTGAGCGGCGGCTTCGAAGAAATCATAAAAATCTTCTTAGACCGCGAAGGTCTTTCGAACTTAAATTATAGGGCTAATCGGTTGCGGATTACCGGGGGAAGCTGGAAAGTCTTTCCCGCAAGGGGTAATGCATTGTGCGAAAATCAAAACCATTGCAAGTGTGGTTCGATGAGTTCGGATAATTCTGGCCTTCGGGTTTATATTGGCGATGGTCATACGGATTTTTGTCCCGCCAAAGGCGCTGATATTATTTTTGCGAAGGCACATTTATTGAGTCATGCACGCAAATTAAATCTTCATTGCTACGAGTTTAAAAATTTTGAGGACGTTCAGAGACACCTAGAAATGATATTGCATGCCGATGGCCCATTGAAACAGGCTCAGGCTTGATTTCGCGTCCTGAGTCTCAATCTCGGCTCGATTTCCAGTGCCGGAGTAGTTTCGGCTGTAGTTTTGAGCATCCAATTTAAATGAGAAATCAAACTTCTCCAAATCAATTGCCGCCATATTCCAGGCAAGATTGGCTCCATATTGCAAATCAAACATTGACGATTTGGTCGCCCCCGTACCCAAAAAGCCTTCATCATAAGTCGTCGTGGGATCCTCTTCAAAACTATAAAGCAAGCTAATGCTAACATAGGGTTCGAGTCTAAAACCAAAGGGTAGCTCTGATTTAAGAATGAACTCCATGAATCCAGTGTAAGCCGTAAAATTAAAAAGAACCGGAAAGCTGTTAGTCGAGGATCGAAGTTGGTTGGTCAAGAAAATCTGGCCACCTCCAAAAAGTCTAAGCTCGGGCTCAAGAGTTAAGTTGGGTTTCAACACCCAGAGTTTCGAGACGCTTGGACCGACTCTGATATCATGTAGCTGCGCTTGCACGCTTGAAGTGCCAACATTAGAGCTTCCCCCGCCCACACTCGTGTCATAGATATTGGCGGCGTAACGTAGAAGGCCTCCGACTCGAATTTCGTTTTCTAAGCGATAGGCATATTGAGCTTCTAATCCCAATGAAATCCCTTGAAGCTCGACATCCAAAAAATCTCCAGCGGCGTAGGCGTCATTAATTTTGCTTTTAATTTTTTCAGAAAAATTCGAGCTTCCAATATAGACAGAACCGGAGGTAAGAGATCGAACTTCCTTCTCGAATCGTTTGGCAGGACGATTAATGGGTTCACTGGGGCTGGCCTTAGCATCTGGGACAGGTGGCATTCTCTTCGGATCAGGGAACTTACTAATATCTTCCCAAACTTTCGGTTTTTCTGGCAGTTCACCGTCAGGTAAATCTGAACCTCCTTGTTCGGTCTCATTTTGCATTCGTGCTTTAGGCTCGTAAGCTTGTTCGCGAGATGATTCTAATCGTTGGCTGGATTCCCGAAGACGTATCATTTCAGTTGGTAGCCAACCCTCTAGAGGGTACAGGCCTTCAAGTAGATAGCGAACTTGTGTCCAATCTCCTTGGCTTCGAAAGACTTCGATAGGATCACCGTTCCGAAGCAAAACAACTTGATCCGCACTTTCGTGGGGAGTCATTTTCACGGAAGCAAGCCTTGAAGTGACAATAGCTTTTTTAGAAGGGCCCTGAAAGGATTCCTTCACAGATTTAGAAATAGGCTTCTTGAAGTCAGGCGACTGCAGTTGAGGCTGAGGTGAAGCAGGGGTTGTTTTCTCTGGAGATTGAGTTGTTTTCGGGGTCTGCTCTTGTTTAGGTTTGCTGAGAATAATATTTCCTTGATCGTCTATTGTATAATCTTGAGCCGATGCAAAAGAGCTAAATCCAATAAGCACCACAGATATGATTAGGTGGGCACAGATTTTTAAATTTGAAAACATCCGTCTTCCCAAAGGATAGCGGATTTACGACTTTAAGTCCGAAAGATTCTTAAGACATTTTTTCTGCAACGAGGTTCCAGGACGCAAATTTGAGCTCAGTTTTTGGAATAACGCGTTGATAAATCTTTTGCTCTAAATGCAGAATATTAAATCTCTTGAAAACGTCTTTGAGGTGTTCGGCATCCGAAAAATGTACCTTTCCAATGCCACTGAACTGCCCCTCGCTAAAATCCGTATAGGTATAGTCGTCGTCTACCGGTCGACCCTTATGTCGATCGCTATGCTCCATCGAAAACCAGTCTATCCCAATAAATTTTGCACCAGACTTCATTTTGTCGAAAGCCATATTGAGACATTCCCGGATATCGATAGTTGGATTGTGAGTAAGAGACGAGCGATCAACAATCAAGTCAAAGTCTCCTTCGAAAAATAGCTCTTTTGTGAAATCTCCAGCCACAAGTTGGTTCTCAAGTTCAGGAAAACGTTTTTTGAGTTGTTCCACAATATGAGAGCTACCCTCGATGCCGTAATACTGAACTCCCAATTCTCTAAAGAAGCGAATATTAGCACCGGCCCCACAGCCTAGTTCTAGAACACGAAATTCCTTGGATAAGGGGCGAGCATAGCGCATGACGAGGCTAACCAGATCTGACCACGGCCATACACTCATTTGACTACCTTGTTGGTAAGTGACATCCCATTCTTCGCAAAAACTCATAACTCACTTTCTTTGGCTATTTCGATAAGCCTTTGTTGATCTTCCTTGGATAAGAAAGGGTAGCAGGGTAGTGACAAAGTTGATCGGCATAGATCTAAAGCCATCGGATAATCGTCCACGGGAGTGTCTTGTAGCTCCCAATCTTCGATGGGAACGATGGTCTTTATCCCTTGAGCCTCGAGTGATTTTTGGAGCTTCTTGGGCTGCGTGCATTTCAAAACAGATCGGTAGCGGACAGGAATCGCCTGGCTCGCCAACGGGGGTCTCAATACTGGCAAACCACTCTCAACATAGGCCAGATAAATTTCTTCTCGTCGTCGCAAAAATGCGGGCAGATTTTTCAATTGCACTCGCCCGATGGCGGCCTGAAGATCGGTCATTTGAAAGTTAAAGCGTATTTTAGTATCCCGACGAGCGTCAAACTCTCGATAGTCCCTGACTCCAGCTGCAAGACTTGCATCTAGGGACACGAACATTCCTCCTTGGCCGCCGCTTGTTATAAGCTTGGTGGCATAAAAAGAAAATATTCCGCAATGACCTAGAGTTCCCAATTTTTTTTCGTGGAGACTAGCTCCCAAAGCTTGAGCGACATCTTCTATTATAATTTTGTCTTTTATTGAGGAGATATCTAAGGGGATTCCAAACATATGCGCCGCAATTAAAATTTTGGCATCCTTAATCTTCGGATCACTTAAATTCATAAGCGGACTTTCCGGAGAGTTGTCCAGATATTGTGCTTGGCCGCCCGCCAAAGCGATAGCATTTCGAAGGGCGGCACAGGCGTAAACAGGTGTGGCCACCTTTTTCCCTTCAGCACCTAAAACTTTAAGAGCTAAAAACAGCGCTGCGCTTCCGCTACTTACGGCTACGACATTCTCAGCGCCCAAGCCGAGATAGCTGGCAAATTCCTCTTCAAATGATCTAACTTCTGGACCTTGGGCGACCCAACCTGAGCGAATAACTTTTGAGGCAGCCTCGGCTTCGTCATTTCCAAGGCTAGGTAGATTGTGAGGGACAGCCTTCATCTTAGAGTTGAATGAAGCTAATATTGGGTTCAAACGGGAAAGCTTCGAGTCGATGATTGTTGAGATTAAATTTTTCGAGCATGGCCTGAGTTTCGCCGGGCCAGTCTTTGTTATGAACTTCATCAAAGGCAATAATACCGCCTTTAGGTATGCGAGAAACAAGATGCTCAAGGGCCACAACGGTCGGAGGATAAATATCAAAATCTAAATACAAAAGCGAAACTAAAAAATGAGGGTTCACTTCGAGATAATTGGGGATCGTTTGGCAGGCATCGCCACGGACCAGTTCCACTTTGGCGATATGATTGAGGTAACGGTTCTCATCAAATTCCTTGATGCAGGCCTGGAGTTCGTCGAAGGTATTGTAGTTTTCTCCAAAGGCGCCTTCTTTGGCAATCGGGTTACCTCCCTTCTTATCGATTTCGGCAACGGATGGAAAGCCTTCAAATGTATCAAAGCCGACGATTGTTCGCCGGTAATTGTAAGGCTCTAAGGTGGCGGAAAGTTTAGCCCAAGCCATTAAGCCACCTCCATGATGAACGCCACACTCAACAACGCTGCCTTTGACGGAAAGTTGTTTTTTAAAAATCTCATGTTGAACCATAAAGCGGACGAGATTTTGTCGTCTGGCATATTTAGCAAAATTGGCGATTTTCTTATCGGCTGGGCATTTTGAGTCTTCAAATATCATTTTTTCCTCCGAAGCTTTTGTTGGCTTATTTTAAAACACTCTCATTAATTCTCTGAATGTTATTTTCTAAGATGATATTCAGGCTATTAGGACCCTCGTTAAACAAAAGATCTACGACGGACAAATGGGAGCTAAACTCGCCATGAAGCTGATTATAGCGTGGATGCTGGTAGTCCTGAAAATATAAGTCGATCCCTTGAGCTCGAAAGGATTCTTGATCGGCATAATCCTTACCGTGGCTGCCAAAAATATAAGCCGAGGCTTTTAGTTTGAGGCACATATCTAAGACCAATTCTGATTTTTGGCCCACAAAATCAAAGTCGCTAGCTTTGACGATCGATGGCACCAGACCCAGTTCTTTTAAAAAAATCTGGAGAAGCTCAAAATCCAAATCCACTAAAAATTTATGATTTTTATAAAGCGTTTTTTCCAGCTTTTCATAGAGAGAATCAAAATAGGGAGCCTTTTGGTAACTTAGCTTGATTGATTTCAAGTGCTTTCGAATCCAGGCTCCAGGAACGATTCTAATATCGCATATTTTTTTATTGAAATGATCTTGAGATTCAACCGGCACCGATAAAAGTAAATCACCAGAAGACGATTTGATTTTATTTCGATTATTAAAATCCTTGTTTTGGTATTGCGCGATATCGAATAAGCAAAAACTCTCAGCAAGATAAATTTTGTGAAACAGGCCCAGCCAAGGCAAATAGAGAGGCTGATGAGCGGTTAGAATCATCAACTTTGTCCTGATAGTTTATCTTTGTAGTATCCAGCTTTGACTATCGCTGGGTTTCCCATAACGAGCGAATAGGGCGGTATAATGCCAGGTCCTACTATGCTCCCGGCGGCGATGACCGAATGATGACCAATATAGGCGCCAGCTTTGATGACGGAATGTGAGCCAACGAAGACATGACTTTCTAGGGTGATATCCTTCCGGTCCACATCATCTGAAAGCCCGATACATTTTTTGTGAGAGTCCGCAGAATTGATCGAAACGAATGAAGCGATATCACAATAGTCTCCAATATGGACTTGAGCCCCCTTGGCGTTTACCTCTGAAAAGCCTCCAATATAGACGCCTTGCCCGATCTTGGGCTCGCCAACAATCCAAACAAGGGGATGAAAATTGTTTTCCTTAAAGTTCGTCAGCTCGGCGAATAATTTTTTAAATTCTTCTGGTGTCACCGGATAAATTCTCCAAGTTGGATAAGGCTACCTTTGGCTATTGCTTTAAAGGCGCGCTGCCCGAGTATTTGGGGAAAAAGTTGTGGGCTCAATCCGTTTCCAGGGCGTCGGAGACCAATATTGTCCTCGTCGAGAACTTCGCCTTCTCGGATATCTTTAAGAGCCACAATGCTTCGGCGTGCTAGCGTTCGCATTTCCATTTCTTTTGGGGTTGGTCGAACAAGAGCAGAGCCCATCATTTGGTGAGCGATTCGAATTGATGATACCCAAATTTTTAAGTTTTCAGGGTTTTCTGAAAACCAGTGGTCGGGTCCAGGCAAATTATTATCTAGCGTAAAGTGTTTCTCAAACACACAGGCTCCCATCGCTACAGCCAACGACGAAGCTAAGGGGCCTTGAGTATGGTCCGAAAATCCAAGAGGCAGGCCCGGAAAGGCATTAGAAAGCGTGGCTAATTTTTGAAGATTCACATCTTCGGGGGGCGTGGGGTATTGAGAGGTGCAAAGCAAAAGAAGTGTGGGATAGCCATCAAAGGTCCCTATACTAGAAAGCGCTTGATAAACCTCTGATAGATCTGACATTCCACAGGAAACAAAAAGTGGCAGCCCCGTTGTCGCAAACTCCTTTAATAGAGGAAGGTTGGTAAAATCATCGGAACCCACTTTGACTGCGTTGACACCAACTTTGAGGAGTAAGGCTAAATCGCTTTTATTTTGTGGCGTCGAAAGAAACGCAATATCTAAACGTTCACATTCTTTCTTGATTTCTCGCCAATCGGTTTCGGCCAGTTCGTAGCGTTTGAACATTTCATACATCGACTCCGTAACTTCTTTCCCTTGAGATCGGTAGGTGAATTTTTGAGCTTTGTCGCCAACAAACTCATCGGCTTTGAATGTTTGAAATTTTACACAATCCGCACCCGATTGTTTGGCCACTTCGATCATTTGCAAAGCTCGAGAAAGATCACCATTATGATTAATGCCAACTTCCGCAATAATAAAAGGATTTTGGCCTTGGCCGATTTTGTGGGACCCCACGTCAAAGGATGGCTTCATCATATTGATTTTATCATAAGAGCATTACGAGTATCAGGGATCAACAAAGAACAAAATTGACGCGTCAGAAGCGGTAGTCAAGTCGGGCTAAAATCGAGTGGGTTAGGATCGACGAGCCAATGCTGTAATCGTCTTCGCTCGAAAGATCATATTGCAATTGACCGGTAAGCTTGGCGAGTAGTTTGTAAGAGCCACTAAGGCCTAAATAGTAATCCGTTGCGTCAACCTCGGTTGCTTGAACATCGGGGACCGAGTTTTGAACATCTCGGCTACTCCAAACAACTTGTGCGTAAGCCGCCGCAGCCCATTTAGCATCTTCCCAGCCGACACTTTGATAAAAGTCATAAGCTTTAGAATTAAAACGTCGGTTATAAGTAAAAATAGACTCAGTATCCAAAGCCTCCCAGGGATAACTGCGAACGCCAAAACGTCCCATATACGCATTCTTCCGATTGAGAAGGACAAGATTCTCCGGAGTTGGATCGGTCGAGCTTGGATCTTCGTTAAGCAAACGCTTGCTATCGTCGAAAGTTCGGCGCTCGTATCGAACTTGAAGATAAGGATTTACAAAATAAACTGGTTTATAGGACAGCTTAAGGTCAAATCGATAGCGACTGGATCGGTCCAGAGTATCGCCAACTCGAATTTCTTGATTGCCACTTGAATCGGTAAGCCAGCGAACGGATTCCTCGCGGAGGATTCGATCCACTTTGAACTGGCTAAAGCCGGTTGAAAGTGTCCACTTTTGATCAGCGCGATAAACACTTTGAAGCGAGAAATGACTGCTTTCTATAGTCGCCCCATCACCCTCAGCCGGAAGTTCGAGAGTGGAATAGAGCAAGAAGGCCCAATGATTTGTCGGACTAAACTGAGATTGAGTGAAAATATAAAATCGATTCATCTCCCCTTCATAGTATTCACCAACGAGAGCGGTATCGAATTTCCATTTGGATTCGGTTTTGCTCGAGAACTCTGGTATGAAATGAAACTTAGCACCAAAAGTGTAAGCTTCCATTCGAGGATACTTGGTGATGGGATGGGGTGAAAGTCCGCCAAATACTCCAACGGACTTTTCGGCTTTTCGATCGCCTTCTCCGAATCGATAGTTTGTATCTATACCATCAATGAGTACGCCACCCAAAATCGCTTTGCGTCCGCCAGAAATATCCCATTTATCTTTTTCCCAGCCTAAATAAGCATCCATCACGCGAAGGCGATAGGACTTGGATCCATAAAGTGCACGCTGCTCCATAAAACTGCCCGTGGCATTGCTATTTATTTTTCCGTAAAAATGATTTTTTTGAGCTTTGGCATTAATTCCAAGGTTTCCAAGAAAAGAGTCTCCTGTTTTGATGGTGCTCCCAGCGAGAGTCGTGCCTTCCGACGAGATCATTCTCTCTACAATCGTTTCACCATCGCGAATAACTCGCTCGATACAGCAACGAGTATCACAGGCCGTAATCAACGAACGATCTTTGCCAATTACACTGAAGTCAAGATCCCCGGGGCTGTCACAACTCGCTCCCGCATAAACATCAATTACACTCGTGGCATCAAAGTCGTCCGTCAAATAAAGAGCCCAAGTGTTTGCGTGACCTTCATAGGAAAAATTGGGCCCTGATTCTGTCGCCGAACTGGAGCCTACGAGGAGACTTGAAATGATAACTAATATATTTCTCATGGTCCTAGTGAAATCCCCGGTCCGCGTTGAATGTTCCAATCAATACTTGAGTGACATTGCCCACAATCTGCAAGTGCAACGCCCGCGCCTCCGTTGTGAGGTGTAATGGCTCGGCCATTTGAGGTTTCGGTAACAAAAGAATCCGAATGGCAGAAATAACAATCATTAGGCAATCCTTGATAAATCTGATTTACATGGCAGCTTGAGCATTCAGTATGCCGATGCGCTCCGGTCAATCTAAAGCCCGTTGTATTGTGTTTAAACTTTGAAGGAAGCCACGCGGTTTGATTGTGACAATCTTCACACTGGCCGCCAAATTGTCCTAGGTGAATATCATTTTTCTCATGGCACCAGGCACAGAACTGTCCTGCGCCCATCAAACTTGCGTTTTTCGAATGACAGTCTTGGCAGTTCATTTGATCATGAACGCCTTCCAATTTAAAGAAACCTAAATCATGAATTTTCTCGCCTTGCTCCACTTCAAAATCTGATGTGTTGTGGCAACTCTGACAGCTCGACCCAAATTTTCCTCGGTGGATATCAGTATGGCAACTCGCACAATCGGTGGCCATAAAACCGCCGCTTCGCGGTGTTTTATAATCTCCAATCAAATGGCCCGTATGACACTTTTGGCAAGAGAGTTCTGTATGACGACCGGTCAATTCCCAGCTTCCAATTTTTGCATGGTCAAAATTTCGAACGAGCTTAAATCCTTCGGTACGGTGGCAATCAGCACAGGTGTTTGGCATAGCTTTACCGTGAGGATCTTGATGGCAGGCTTGGCAATTTGGATTGGCATTGCTTGCGGGCATATTCTTAAAGACCTGATCAACATGGCAGGACAAGCAAGCGACCTCACGATGTCTCCCAGTTAGTTGAAAGTCAGTCTGTTTGTTGTGATCAAATTGAATCCACGAAAAACTTGTCGTCACATGACAAAAGTTACAGGTCTTATCGATTTGCCTTTCGGGATGAACATTGCGATGGCAGTCACTACATTCGGAATGAGAAAGATTTTCATATTGGCCTGAGAAGTGACACTTTTGGCAATCCAAAACTTGGTGTTTTCCATCAAGTTTAAAGTCCAGTCTGTTGTGTTCTTCGATTCCAAAGGTCGAGTCATAGAAGCGTCGATCCATTTGGTGACAATCCGTGCAGGCTTGAGATTTGAACTGTTCGTTGTGGGCCCGTCCATGACAATCGCTGCATTCGTCAAAACCGCCCTTAGCAAATTTAAAGCTTCCATCGGCTTGGTAGTGGCAGGATTCGCAAGTAACAGCTTGATGGTAGCCAACAAGTGGGAAATTAGTTTTGCCGTGATCAAAACCCTCAAGTTTCTGATTTTTACCGGCTTTCTTAGGGTCAGCTTTCGGCGCTAAGATCTTGTCCCATTTGCGATAGACGCTATGACAAGTTGTACAGACACTTCCAAATTTTCCTTTATGAGGATCCGTATGGCAGTCCGTACATTGATTGGAGGCAAGGGGCGCAAATTTTGTAACCCTCTTGGATTTGGCGTCAGGTATATGGCAATCGTTGCATTTTACTTTTTCATGCAAGCCTTCAAGTTGATAGTCAGTCTGTTTATCATGATCAAAGCTTAGCTTGTGGCTCATTTCGGTCCAGTTAGAAATTTTTGTGCTATGACAAATCGTACAGGTTTCAAGTTTCTTGTTCTTAAAATCGTGTAGGTAGTTGTCTTGATGGCAGCCCAAGCATGTCGTAGGCGAATCGAGATAACTCAGCCGCTTGGTTTCTTTCTTGGTTTTGTAATGAACTCGCGGTTGGCTGTGACAATCTTGACATTCGATGGATTTATGTTTTCCGACTAGGTCAAATCCCGTATCAATTTCGTGGTCAAAGCCTTGGCGCCAATTGTCTGGGGCAAAAATATTAGCCTCGAGTCCTTTGTGTTCCGTATGGCATTTTTCACATTCGAATTTACCTTTATGGTAGCCTCGCTTTTCATCCAATCGAATTTTAATTTCGTTGTGACAGTTGGAACATTTTGCATTCTCAACTTCTCCACCTAGGGTTTTGGCATGACAGCTGATACAGCCGCGGATGGCATCATATTCATGATGAGGGTTTGATAGAGGCCCGGGAGATTTGGTGATGAGATTTTTAATAAAGTCCTGAGCTTGAAGTGAAGGAGTCAGACCGCTAACCATCAAGATCGCGCCTAGCACGCCAAAACTCCGAGTCTTTCTAATAAATGAACTTTTTAAAAACATCCCTTATCGCAAGCCTTTCATCATTCTACGAAATCCCCAATCTTTTCAGAAGGATAGATTAAACATCAGGGCTTTAAGAGCAGTTCTGATTGGATATCGCCAAAATTCGATCGCAGGTTAGGCATTAATTTGTACAAGTTGGCGCAAAGCTGGTCGCTGAAGTTTCCGTAAGATGTCTTGGGATTTAACTGAAGCGTCTCCAGCACATTGCGCCATTCGTCTCGCGAAACATCAAGGCTTAGATAGGGAACCAATTTTTCCTCTCGAGTCCAGACTACCCTTAGCTTCGAGTCGGAGTCAGTCGGCGCTCCTTCTGATGGGCGTTTATCCCAATAAGGGCTGCTGGGTTGGTTACTGTAAATATCCGTGAAAAAAATAAATCGAATTTTCTCAATTTGACTAAATGCCTTAAAGGCTTCGGTCGGCGGGAGGTTTATAGATTCAGAACGAGCTTTAGCACGACCAAAGACAAAACTATGTATGAATCTGCAAAATAATCTCGAATCGGGAAGTGCTGCCCTCGAAACACTTGGGTCTTCGTACCAGGTCGAAACCTCCAAATAGGTACCTCCTGTCTTTACATCCTTATTAAAGCTCAGGCCTTCGGCTTTATGTTGAAGAGCTTTTTTCACGGGACTGAGAGACCAAAGGCTTTCCAGCCGATCTAGATCCGAGCTCGATTGAGCCCAAGTCAAAAATGGAGGTTGAATGAAGAGAACCATGAGAATCAAAATTCGCATAAGGACATTTTGATCAAACTTCGTCTTTGGCTCCAGTCTTTTGCTCAATTCTTTGCAGACTAAGTCTGAGGTCCTGAAGATCTCGTCGTTGATCGAGAATAATGGATTCCAGGCGCCAGAGTTCTTGCAAAAGGCTCAATTCCATTCGCTCATATTGATCGATTAGCCAAATTCGAAATTCTTCTGTGCTCACGGGGTTCATCGTTCTCCTTCCATTCTTTTTATCGAGATGGCTTCATGGCCTTTGTCAAGTCCTTCGATCTGAGCTGAGAAATCTTCAAATTCTCTGACTTCCGTCGGGCCTATTTCCGAGCAATGTTTCCACCGAGAATAAATCGAGAGTTTATCGAGCCAAAGACGCTGTTGCCGCGCCGAAAGTCGAGTGGGCAAATATAAATGGCCAAGTGGAGCCGGTGGCTGTCTTTCGGCTGAGATCAGTCGGTCCCTTAGTTTACACAATTTGTATTCGGGCAAGGGTTTTTGAGCTTCGTATTTCCAATAAACTTTCCAATGAAAGCGGTCGCGAAGTGGTTCAGAGACCCGCTGTCGGTAGCGATACATTTCGCCAGGCACACAATGGCAGGTCTTTTTAGATTGATAGTAACCACAGCCGCAGGGATTCATGGCTGCCAACAACTGCATATCCGCGGGCAGCTGTTGGCTCAATCCGCGTCTTGCGATTGTTATGGATTTGCTTTCGAGCGGTTCACGCAAAGCCTCCAGAAGATCACGATGATATTCAGGAAGTTCATCCAAAAATAATATTCCAAGATGGGCGCGCGTCATTGATCCTGCGAGCACTTGAGCATGACCACCGCCAATGATCGCGGCTCGTGAGCTCGAATGATGAGGGGCCTCAAATGGTGGGTTCCAAAGATCTTTAAGTTCCCGACATTTTTGGCGTGACTGAAATTGATAGCGCGACCACCACAAATGAGGCGGCAGGGGCCGTTGGAGCTCGCCAAGAGCTTGGCACCAACTACTCTTGCCAACACCGGGAGGACCTTCGACCAAAACATGATGTCTCCCGAGACTGACCAGGCTCCAGAATAAAAATTGTTCTGAACTACCCAAGAGCTGGCTCCATTTCGCGTTCGTAGCATCTTCATCCAGCCATTGTCTTGTCACTCGGTCCATGGAGTTGGAAGCTTTCACCACCAACGAGGGCGAACTGGGGCACATAAAAATATCCGCGACATTTCGAATATTTTGAATTCGCGGACTTAAAAAACTTTGCAGCGAATCGAGTTCTGCTTTGTCTTGCGAAAGTAAAAGTCGGGAGGCGCGAGCTTGATGAGCAAATAGAAGGTGAGCCAAGTGATCCTCGAGTGGACGAATGTTTCCATCGAGTTGAAGCTCTCCCCAATAAAAGTCCTTATCATTTTCTCCAGAGCTTAAATGACCGAGACACTTTAGTATTCCAATCAGAATTGGAAGATCAAAATGACTTCCTTCTTTTGGGCGGTCGGCCGGATTTAGATTGACGAGAATTTTCTTGCTCGGCAATTCGATTCCCAAATGGCTCAAGGCGGAATAGATGCGATCTTTACCCTCTCGGATCATATTTTTAGGTAGGCCAATGATGTCAAATCGAGGAAGTCCGTTGCGAAGAAGGACTTGGACTTCAACGGAACTTAAAAAAGCTTCGGAGTAGCAACTTGTCCAAACTTTGCTTACACGTGGAGTCATGGTTGAATTACCGTGCAAGCTTTTCACCAAAGCCAAACTAGAAGTTTGGGGTTATTTGGAGAGCGCGAGGATTCGAATTCAAAAAATATTTTCGAATTTTCGTAAAATGCCCAAAGCCCCGGTTGTCCAGACCGGGGCTTTGCGTTTTGTCCTCACACAGACAAAACAGGGCTCCACAACTTTTCGTTGTTCTTTTTCTCTACACGTTCGCGTTCAAGAGCGTCTTAATTTGTATTCGTAAACTGATATCCTGGCGTCGTCATGGGACGAAGCATCTGGTAAAATTTCGCTACCGAATTCAACCACACATCATGAGCTTGATTGTAATTCCCAACCGCGGCGCTTCCGCAGTCCGTTGGAACTTTGGCATGAGCTTCTGGAGCCACGGGTGTCGGCGCCTCGCTGTTTGATCCTTCGGGTGCTGCTCCGTCGTCTGCAACGGTCGAATCAACAACTACCTCTGCCTCAGGATCTCTTGAATTAGCGGTCGGCTGTTGTTTGTCCTTTTCAGACTCGTCATTTTCCGACTCCTCCTTCTTCTTATCCGCTTTGGCTGCCTCGTTCTGACCAGTGATTTTGGCCATCATGGGTGCAAACATCGCCATAATGGAACCAAAGCTTTGTGCGTTTAGGATTGAATCCATCAAAGCCATATTGGCATCTTGTTCGGCTTGATATTTTTGAAGATCGTTTTGCGCCTTTTGATTTTCCAAATAGGATTTTTCGAAAGCAGACATTCCTTCAGATTTAGGCTCTGTCTCCGTCTCTGGAAGTGCTTTCTCCGACCCCGTGCTGGTTTCAGAGGTTTTGTCAGCCGCCACAGATTTGCTTGAGGTCTGAGTGGTTGGATTTCCTTTTGGAAGATTAGCAACCGCATTGGCATCTAGGCCTGGCTGATCGTTGGATGAACAGGCCGAGAGCAAGATCGCAATACTTAGTAAGAGGCCGGTGCTTGTTAGATTTTTCATAATTAATTTTCTCCATGATACGTAAGGATTTTCTGAACAGCATTTTGCTGTACCGAAAATGGTCCGGAAGCAACTGCACAGTTGTGAGCGGAGCTTGGCGAATCATTCAAGCCCAGACTGGAACTTTCCGATGCCGCGATTTTGGGCATCTTAATTGTAATCGTTGCGGGTTTTTCCGTTTCGGGCTCGCCCGATCGGAGATTGGTTGTCGCTGTTGGAGATTCAAGCGGAGGTTCGTTATCGGGTTTGGGCTCCATAATTTGCTCAACTGAAAAAGGACTTTGACTCGAAGTTCCAGGCGACGATCTGGGTGTCTGTGCAGGCTTATCATGTGAATCGGCCTCTGCTTCATTGTCTTGGCCATTGAGAAGATTTTTTCCAAGGCCAAAGACTCCCGTCATTAGTGCGGGAGCCATCGCCAGACCCATCATGGCCCAGTTCTGCCCGCTTAAGGGATCGGCCGAGCTAAAATTCGAGCCGCCCGATCCAACGGAATCAGCGCTAAAGCTAGAAGTATTTAATGATCTAGCTGAGATTTCGTTTTTCTGTTCCTTTTGAGCGCTTTTAAAATCCTGAATATTCTTTTCATCAGCGGCTCGTTCAGCAGATTCTGTTTGATTGACAAAATCCGTCACTGAATTTTTTCGACGGCTCAGCAAGTCATCGTTGGATGTAAAGCTCGTTGGGCCGTGGCTATTTCCGCCGCAAGCGACAAGAACAAAGCTCAAGCTGATGAGACTGAGCGCGAGCCTAAGTCTCGATTGGTGTAAGATCATGTGGACCCCCTTTATATTTTTTTGGGGACAACAAAGCCCATAAGATGTGGACAACATCTCAGGAGTCGCGATCACGAACATGCATCATGTTCATGGCAAAACTCAAAGCCGTGTATTCAGTTTTAGATGAAGGATATTTTGGATTCGTTCCAGAAAATAATCCCTCCTATTACTCGATTCCCCTATGAAGTTTTGATTTCGATAGTTCATCGGAATTCAAAATTTCAGCTTGCGTGGAGTTGCAAGTGCTGTGCCAAGAAGGCCTGTCATGGAATGTGCTGAAAGATCCTGAAATCATTGGGTTTATGATGATTCTTGCAGAATGAGCCCCCACTCGCTGCTGCGACATCGATGGCCACTTTTGGGATTCTGTGGGTTAGTTTGTCGCGTTGGTTGTCTGGGCTGTCCAAAGTGATCGTGGCAAAACTGCCAGCCCCAGCAATCGTCCAAGCTTGTAAATAAAGTTATGGCTTGCTCCGTAAAGCGGATATTTTCTTCCAAAAACTTTATTCCAAACAATTTATTCCCAGGAAGAGTAAATGTGATTTTTAAGTCCAAGCCAAACCCACTTGAGCTTGCGAGAGCGCGCGACTGGAGAACTACGAGTTCACGATTTTAGTTTTATTAAAACTTTTATTTTCTTATGCTATTTTTTCTAAGTTATCTTTTCATTTCTTTTGATTTTTTATTTTGTGCCGTAAGTGTTTTAAGAAGCTATTCTAAAGTCCGCATGGCTAGTCTGTGCGATCGTTGCTGCTGGAAATTTAAAAAACTTGAAACTCATAAGAGCAACTCTACTTCAAGCGATCTTGTTCGTCCAAAAACCTATGTTAGTGTTTCTAACGAACGAACAAAGGAGAATGCCATGACAATAAAAAGATTCCCTCTTCACGAAAAAGCTTTAGCTCTCTCCAAAGATTTACGACGCTTAGAAAACGAATTGATCGCGGTGCTTCAAGAAATTGAGGCGCATAAAATTTATTTGGAACTGGGTTTTAGTTCGTTGTTCAAATACGCCACTACATCTCTGGGGATGTCAGAAGCCAATGCCTATACTTTTATTGCCGTGGCTCGTAAGGCCAAGAGAATTCCTCTTTTACAAAAAAGCTTAGATGAAGCTTCGGTCAGTGTGTCTAAAGTTAAGCATATCTTAGCGGTCTTAGAACCGGAGAATTCCAAAGACGGATGTCTACTTAAAAACAAAGGATCCGATCGAGAAAGCCAAGCGAATCCAAAAAAAATCAGTCGCCAGAAAACCAGCCGCCGCCCCCAGCTCCCACAGGCCGGGCGGCTCGGATCATGGTAAAGTCCATGTCATAAAGTTAAAAAAGACTCTTCCTGGGAATAAAATTTTTGGAAGAAAGCCGATCCCCGCAAAAACCAAGCATGAAGTCTTCCTACGAGATGGAGGGAGATGCCAGTACAAGGGCCCCGGCGGCAAAGTTTGTGGCGAGAGAATGTTTGTCCAGATTCATCACCTTGAAGCGTTCTGGCAGGGTGGAAATCATGGAATGGATAATTTGTTGAGCCTCTGCCATCCCCATCATGAATACTTCCATCGGGAGGATAAAAAATACCGAGCTACCAACCTAGCACCATCGAAGTCTTGAGTCCCCAAGTTTGAGGGGCCAATGGAGCTCAATGCTCTATTTTACTGCTTTGGTACCCCAGGGCTTCCTAAAGAAGCGATCACTGACCCTTCGCGACATAAAAAACAAAAAGGGCCCTCATTTTTGAGAGCCCTTTGGTTGTTATAGGGTTGGGATGGGGACTAAGAATTAATCTTTTCGCTCCGTAAATTCTGCATCAATCACATCTTCGCCACCCGCGGCTTTGCCTTCCTCCGTTGGCGCGCCACCAGGCGTTCCACCAGCGTCGCCGGGGCCTGTTGCTTGAGCCTGTTTGTACATTTGCTCAGCCATTTTGTGATTAACTTTCGTGAGCTCCTCGATAGCCGTCTTAAGACCCTCAAGCTTTTCTTCCTTTAAGGCCTCGCGAGCTTTCTCGATGGATTTTTTCACTTCCTCTTGAGTGGCCGCGTCAACTTTGGCGGTATTCTCATTCAAAGTTTTTTCAGTTTGGAAGATCAAATGATCCAACTGATTTCTGGAGACGACCGTCTCATGTTTCTTTTTATCATCCTCACGATGAGCTTCGGCGTCCTTAACCATGCGATCGATATCGTCTTTATTCAGACCGCTTGAGCTTTCAATTCTAATTTTTTGCTCCTTGCCACTGGCTTTATCTCGAGCCGACACATTGACGATACCATTGGCATCGATATCAAATGTCACTTCAACCTGAGGCATCCCTCGTGGTGCTGCCGGAATGCCTTCCAAGTGAAAGCGCCCCAAAGTTCGGTTGTCGCCGGCCATTTCGCGCTCACCTTGAAGCACATGGATTTCGACGCTGGTTTGATTGTCAGCCGCAGTCGAAAAGACTTCGCTTTTACGAGTTGGAATGGTGGTATTTCTGTCAATTAGCTTCGTCATGACGCCACCCAATGTCTCAATTCCAAGAGATAAAGGTGTTACATCTAGGAGAAGAACATCTTTTACATCTCCCGTAAGAACACCCGCTTGAACCGCGGCGCCAATCGCTACGACTTCATCAGGGTTTACGGATCGATTCGGTTCTTTTCCAAAAAAATCTTTAACAATTTGCTGAATCTTAGGAACTCGCGTCGAGCCTCCGACCAAAATAACTTCATCAATTTGATTGGGCTTTAAGTCCGCATCGGCCAAAGCCTTTTTGCAAGGCTCGAGAGCTCGCTGTACAAGATCTTCGATCAAAGACTCAAATTTGCTTCGAGTTAGCTTGATGGTTAGATGCTTAGGCCCCGAAGCATCGGCCGTAATAAAAGGAAGATTTACTTCTGTTTCTAAAGTTGAAGATAATTCGATTTTGGCCTTTTCAGCGGCTTCTCGAAGGCGCTGAACGGCCATAGGATCTTTCGAAAGATCAATACCCTGATCTTTTTTGAATTCAGCAATCAGCCAGTCCATGATTCGGATGTCAAAGTCATCACCTCCAAGATGGGTATCACCATTCGTAGATTTTACTTCGACAACATTGTCTCCAACTTCCAAAACCGAAACATCGAAAGTACCACCACCAAAGTCAAAAACGGCGATAACTTCGTCTTTCTTTTTATCTAATCCGTAAGCAAGCGCCGCAGCGGTTGGCTCGTTAATAATTCGTTTAACTTCAAGTCCGGCAATTGTTCCCGCATCTTTTGTAGCCTGTCTTTGGGCGTCATTAAAATAGGCTGGAACCGTGATTACCGCGTCCGTCACAGGCTGACCTAAATAATCTTCGGCAGCTTTTTTAAGCTTCATCAAAACCTGAGCCGAAATTTCTTGAGGCGTATAAGCTTTTCCTTGAATCTCAAAGCGTGGATCGGATTTGTCACCCTTTGAAATTTTGTAGGGGACTCGCTTCATTTCTTCTTGGGCTTCATCAAAATGCCGTCCAATAAATCGCTTGGCCGAAAAAACTGTATTTTGTGGATTGGTTACGGCTTGGCGTCGAGCCACTTGGCCCACAAGTTTTGAGCCGTCTTTTGTAAACGCAACGACGGAGGGGGTCGTTCGTCCGCCTTCCTCATTCGTGATAACCTTAGGTTCGCCGCCCTCCATAATTGCGACAACTGAATTTGTGGTTCCTAAGTCGATTCCTACACAACGTCCCATTTTATTTCTCCTTCTAATACCTTAAGCCAAAAAACTTTCTCTTTTATCAAGGCCTTGCTACCTTTATAGAGATAGCCGCCCAGTTGAGGGGAGCCTTGCCTAAAACAAAGATAGGTCAGAATGCTTTGGAGTCAACTGTGAGGCGGCAAATTCCACAAAAAGGCTAAAAGTCCATGGAATCCCTGTTTAAAAACTCATTATTTGCCAATCTAACGACTGTCGTGGTGATCATTTTGGGGCTGGTTACCTTCTTTGGGCTTCCACGAGAGGTGTTTCCACCGGTCAATTTTGATGTCGTAGGCGTGTCGGCGACTTTTTCGGGAGCGTCGCCAGAGCAAGTTGAACGTCTGATTGTCAATCCCATAGAGGATGAACTGCGGGGCGTTATTGGAATCCGCGATTTGTATAGTACTTCGGTAGAAGGTTTTGTGCAGATCATTGCGGAGATCGATCCCGATTATCCTGAGAAGGATGAAGTTGTGACTGAGATACAGCGTGCCGTGGATCGAGCAAAGGGCTTACCCCCTGAAGTCGAACGCCCCATTGTCCAGGAGTTCAAATCAGATCGTAATCCGAGCATCTTAATCGCTCTAAGGAAAGTAGAAAATATTTCTGTGAATTACGAACCGAGCCTTGAGTTGCGAACGATGTCAAAGCGTTTAAAGCGAGTTATCGAAGATGTTCCGGGAGTTTCAGAAGTTAATTTGGAAGGCGAAGAAGACTTGGAATTTCTCGTTGAGTTCGATTCCAAAAAATTGGTTCAGGCCGGAATTTCTGTGGACGAAATCCAGCGCGCTTTTAGAAGTCAAGACTTGAGTGTTCCAGCGGGAGAGTTCGAGTCCGCAACGGGCACGATTCGGTATCGGATCGAAAATGAATTATTAAATGAAGATAAAATCAAAAACGTCATTCTCCGTGCCACGGTTGATGGACAAGTGTTCAAGGTAGATGATCTTGCGAGGGTTCGAATTCGACAGAAAAAATCCAGAGACTACGTTCGATCCTCCGGAAATCCTGCGATGATTCTCCAGATTATCAAAAAGCCTGGCGCGGATGTCATTGATGTCGTTGATCAAATGAAAATAGACGCCGAAGGATTTATAAAAGAGATCAATGCTCAGAGCCGAGATCAGTGGGAAATTGCTTATGGGGCCGATATGACGATTCCCGTTCGTGTTCGGCTCAAGGCCATGGGAACAAGCATTTTGATAGGTGGAATTCTGGTACTGTTGACTCTTTTGTTTTCACTCAACTTTCGAACAGGCTTACTTGTTGCTATTGGGATTCCGTTTTCGTTTTTAGGAGCGATCCTTTTAATGCCCACTCTTGGGTACAGTCTTAATTTGCTTACGATGTTTGGATTCGTAGTGGTCTTGGGAATGTTAGTCGATGATGCCATCGTTGTTTCTGAAGCAATCTTTACGGAAATGGAATCTGGAAAGAGAGGGCTTGAGGCGGCGGTCGAAGGAACTCGAAAAGTAATTCGACCCGTTTTGGGATCCGTTGTTACTACTTTGCTAGCTTTTGCACCTCTAGTTTTTATGACAGGGATTGTTGGAAAATTCGTCAAATTTATTCCGGCGATGGTCATTCTCTGTCTGATTATTTCTCTTTTGGAAGCTTTCTTTTTGCTTCCCACTCACATGAAGGATTTTGTTAAGTTCAACAAGCGAGAGCTAGAGCGACGCCATCCATTTGAGAGGATTAAGGATTTCTACCGACGCCTGGTGACCTGGGCGGTGGCTCACAAATACACAATGACGATTGGAAGTTTTCTATTTTTTGCGCTGGCTTTAGGCTTGCACCTCAAATTTGGTCGCTTCATTTTGTTCCCCAAAGAAGGCATTGAGATTTTTATAGTAAAATTTGAAGGAAATCCGAAGCTTTCAGTTTCGGAGATGGCCCAGCGATTACTGCCGATCGAGAAAGAATTGTCGAAATATTCCAAGGAAGATGTTCTAGGCTATTTAACTAATCTTGGGAGTATCCGAGGCGCTGGCAATCCCGAAGAGCGTCGAACAGGAACTAATTATGGACAAATTACGGTGTATTTGGCTCCTGAAATTCAGCGCAAGCTGGATATGAAACAAATAATGGAGGATATGGAACCCCTCGTAGAAAAGATTCCCGACATGGAAGATGTTCAGATTACGGAGTTAGGAGGCGGGCCTCCGACCGGCAAGGCTGTCAATATTTTATTCCAAGGTGATGACCTCAAAATGCTTCGAAGTGTCGTGGAAGTGGGGCGCGAAAAACTTTCGGCGATGGAAGGCGTGCATTCTATTGGCGACTCTGACCTTCCCGGAAAGGAAGAATCGCTTTATGAGATCGATTTCAAGCGAGCCATTCAAAGTGGGATTCAGTCTAGTGCGGTGGCCACAGGACTTCAGATGGCCGTCGACGGCTCAATTGTTAACACGGTTCGAGGCGAGTTAGAAAGTATGGATGTTCGCGTGGTGGTCGATCAAACGGAAAGGCCGGAAGTTGCTTTAAAAAATCTCTCGGCGCTCAATGCGACGGGAGAGTTGGTGCCGCTTACCTCTCTGATTCGAAAAGTACCTGCCGAAAATGGCGCCTTTTCGATTGAGCATTACAAGGGACGTCGTTCGATAACGGTCTATGCCGATGTTAAGGAGGAGATAACAACTTCGGGGCAGGTAAACAAAGCCATGGAAGCTCATTTTTCAGAGTGGAAAAAATCCTATCCAGGATTGCAGATCACAGCACTTGGAGGAAAGCGTGATACACAGGAAAGTATGGACTCACTTAAGCGCTCTGCCATGATCGCTTTGGCGGGGGTTTTGTTTGTGATGATTTTGACATTAGGAAGCTTGTGGCAACCTCTCGTTGTCTTTTCGTCGGTGCCGATGGGTCTTGCAGGAGTTGTCTTTATTTTTTTAATCCACGGTCGGCCGCTAAGTTTCTTAGCTTTATTTGGAATTGTCGGGTTGATTGGGGTGGCTGTTAACGTGGGGATCGTTTTGATTGATAGGATCAATATGCTCTCGCAGACGATGAGCTGGGATGAGGCTCTGATCGAAGGTTCTGTTCAAAGATGTCGAGCGGTTTTGCTCACTTCTGTGACGACAGTGTTTGGCTTAATGCCAACTGCTTACGGGTGGGGCGGAGGCGACCCTTTTTTGAAGCCCATGGCCTTGGCCTTAGGTTGGGGTATCGCGTTTTCCACCATTCTTGGGATCATCTTGATTCCTGTTTATCTGGCTGTTTTAAAAAGCTGGGCGAATTTTTGTCGATCAAAGTACCGTCGTGTTTTCCACAAAAAAGCTCGATTGGTTTCGGTATCGTCCAATTCCGATCAGGCAGCGTTTTGATGATCTTGAGGAAACTCGCTTGCTTGTTTCAAGCGAGCCGCTTCAAGTCGCTTTTGGCGAAGCCTGCGCAATCGAAGCAATCTTAAGCTGGAAAAACGGCGAGACCTGACAGATTCAGTGGCGTCTGGGCCTTTGAATCCTTCGACTTGTCGCCATGATTCATAGTTAATCTGTTTCATGCTCTTTAGATAAGGCTGCTCTAGAGACCTGTCAATAGAGCTGGGTCTAATATTTTTAATTTATGTAGAATTTACATGGGAATTTGTGGACACTTGGAATTCTTTACATGATGCGAATGTATTTTTTTCAGTCTTGAGAAGTATGAGACGGGGGAATTTGACGATGAGACACGTTGGAATAATTGGTGTGGGCCGCTTAGGAGGAGCACTTTTAAAATCATTGAGCGACGGAAGTGAGAATAGAGTTTGCTTTATCGATCGAGATATCGGGTTGGCTCGGCAGCGAAGCAATGAAATTAAATTTGCCAGCTTTGAATCTAACTTGGAAGACTTGGCAAAGAAATCTTGCATCATTTTTTTGGCCGTCAAACCAAAGGATGTTCAATCAACCTTGGAAGAACTTGGGATTTATTTACGATCAGAACATTTGCTCATTTCTGTTTGTGCCGGAATCAGTTCAAAGCAATTGAGAGAATGGAGTGGGAATCGTTGTGAGGTGCTGCGAGTGATGCCAAATATTGCTTGTCTTGTGCAAAGGGGGATTTTGGCTGTGGCCAATGATTCGAATCTCTCAGGCGAGAGGCTCAAGGAGGTTTTAGAAATTCTCTCTGTAATGGGAAACTGTTACGAGATTCCAGAAAAGCTTTTTGATTCTTTCACAGCGCTCTGCGCCTCTGGTCCGGCCTTTGTATTTAAGTTTTTCGAAAGTGTGGAATGGGCTGCTGAAAAAATTGGCTTTGATGCGAGGCTTTCGAAGCAGCTTAGTCGGAGCCTCTTGGATTCTTCCTCGGCCTTGAGTTCAAACGAATGGGGAACTTGGAAGGCTCTAATCGATCAAATCGCTACCAAAGGAGGCTGTACCGAGGCTGGACTACACAGCCTGGAGGCGGATGCCTTAAGTACAATTGTTGAACGCTGCTTTATTCTGACAAGGGATAAAAGTGTGGATTTGGGGCGAGTGGATAAGCAATCATGAACTTCTTTTTTTATAAGATAAAAGCTGCTTAAATCGCGGATATGTTTCCTGCAGTCATACCGGTTGCTGGTTGGGGTACTCGCTCTCTCCCTGCATCTAAATCGATTCCAAAAGAAATGCTCTGTGTTTGCAATAAACCTGTTATTCAATATGTTGTGGAGGAAGCAGCGCAAGCTGGTGTGAAGCGAATTATTTTTGTTAATTCAAAGGGAAAGTCCAGCATCGAAGATCATTTTGATCGGCATCCGGAGTTAGAAAGTTTTCTGAAAAAAAAATCAAAACCTGACCTCTTGAAAGAAATTCAAGCCCTTTCGACCTTGATCGAAGTTCATAGCGTTCGGCAAAAAGAAGCCCTTGGCTTGGGCCATGCAGTCGGTGTGGCGGCGTCGATGATTTCGGAGTCTCATTTTTTTGTTTTGCTCGGCGATGAGATTACGGACGCCTCACCAAGTGGGATTCAACAGCTTCTGAATACGCGAAAGGTTCTGGGCGCTGAAGCTGAATCAGCAGGTGTTGTGATGGTTACCAAAGTTTCCGATGCCGAGGTATCGAAGTACGGGATCTGTGAATTGCAAGCTGGCGAGAAATCAAAAGTGTCGCGCTGTATCGAAAAACCTAAGGCTTCCGATACAAGTTCGCGTTGGGCGATTACGGGGCGATATCTTTTGCCGCGGGATGTCTTTGAAAGAATTGTAAAGTTAGGCAAGGGGTCAATTGGCGAGATTCAATTGACCGATGCTTTAGACGCCTTGGCCAAGGAAGGCCGTCTATATATATGCGAGTTTGTAGGCAAGCGTTTGGATGCAGGGGACGCACTAGGCTTTTTGGAAGCCAATATCTATTTTTATTTGAAATCTGATCTTAAAGACAAAGTTAAAAATTTACTGAAGGAGTATTCAAAATGATCGGTTTGGTCTTTGTATTGTGGAGTTTTGTAGGTGATCGTGTGTCGAGTGAAACAATGGATGCTGAGATTATGCGCAAGCGTTTGCTGACAACTTATGGCGAGTTCGGATCGGCACAAACTTCTGATTGGGATGTAGCGCGACAGGGGGAGACCGAGACTTGGACCTGGAACGGAAAGGCCTTTAGTTGTCCTCATCCCGAAGTTTGGAATTGTCAGGATTGGACCCCTACGAGTTTTCGTTGGTGGATGGCCAAAGAAGAATGGCTTGGCCCATGGGTTCAGATGAAGAAGCAAAACTATTTATTAGACAAAGAGAAGCCTCAAGCCAGTACGAAGCCTTCGCAAGTTGAAGCAACCCTGAGCGCGGCGAATGAAGATCGTGAGGACGCCGTCGTCGAAGTGCCTCCGGCTGAACTTGGAGATGATGAAGAGGATCCCATTTTATTGCGAGGCAAACGCCTGGCTCTAGAAAAATGGCTTTGGACCAATAGCTCAGGTGAGCGAATCAATGTTTATACCTCACTTAGGAACGATTGGATCGAGCGAATCGATTCTAGTAACAAAGTGGAGTATATTGAGTGGGATCAAAAGAACAAATGGAGCAAACCTTATATTACCAAAGTGATGCTCGAACGTGATGGTGTTCGTGCCAGCTTCCAGCGCAAAGCTCCTGCCCCCAAGAAAAAGTGATTTAAATTACACCGGTACCGGGAGAGAATGCTTCCAAAAATATTTCCGGTTTTCAAGTCAACCTAAGCGAGCTTCCTCGTTATTTCATTCCATCTGCCGTGGCCTTCAAAATTGCATTCAGCGATCTAACAATAGGAGATAGCGATGAATCAAATTTCTAATGTCAAAATTAGGCGCGCTCAAAGTCTGACCGAATATTTAATTTTGGTCTGTTTGATAGCTGCGGGATCGGTGGCCTTGGTTACGCAATTCGGAAATGTCATTCGAGCGCAAATGAGCTCGGCTGCCTATGAACTAGCAGGCCAGGCTCAGGAAGGAGGTTCCGCTAAGGATACCGTCCAAGGAATTGAGAAGAAAACGAAGCGAGGTTTGGATGACTTTTGGAAGGATTAACCAAAACGCTCAGATTATTTTGGAATCGATAGCACTCATACTCATTTTGCTAATCTTCCTTCTGGGTCTAGGTTTGATGCTGAATTTTTTTCGCGAGGGTCGGAAAGCCTTTGAAAAAACAAAGGAAATCCGATCAAGTTATCAGTCAAAGCTCTAGCGTGACGAACGCCCGGGCTTGCGCTATATCGCTCCGGGTGCGAGCCATCAAAGATCTTTGGCCAAGACTGAAACGTGTTCCCATTAATGAGGGCGGGACTTCCATCGTCTATCGAGTTGAAGATGACTCGACGGGGGGGGTTTGGACCGAAAAAGAGTTGCTCAGTCGTTATCAGGCTAAAGCACTTTATGAGGGTTTGATCAGGCACGAAGCCGACTTGCTGAGCCAGCTTTCACATCCTTTGCTTCCTACATTTAGGCAAATTGAATTTCGAGAGACGAGCTGGGGAGCAGAGACGGCGGTATTATCCTATCAATGGGAAGAGGGCTTAAATTTTAGAGAGAGCCTTTCTGGCTTGAAGACCCTAGAACCTAAAGTGCGGGTGGGCTGGCTTAGGCAGTTTGCGCGCCAGCTTTTTGAAGTGATTAGCTATCTTCATGCTGAGGAAGTTTATCATGGTGATTTGGCGCCTGAAAATATCTTAATCCGGCCATCAGGCAAAATTATGCTATTGGATTTCGCCCTTTCGGGCCGACTAAATAGTCGAAAGCTTCCTGGCATCGAAATTGGCGGTCGGGATTTCTACCGAGCTCCGGAGCTTCGGGGTAAATCGTCAGGGACTCAAGCTGGAGATTTATATGCTGTCGGTCGGCTACTTGAAGAAGCGGCGGGCGATTCGATACCGGCGGATCTACAGAATTGGATAGATTTCTTAGTGGATTTGAGACAGTGGCCAATCGAATTGCGGGCGATGGCCTCAAAAACCTTACCAAACTTGCTGCCTGTCTCTAGACGACGTTTGAGTTTAGTAAAAACCGCCTTGATTCATAAAAATTTCGAAAAATCTATAGCTATGAGGAGCTTAATATTGGCGGTCTTGCTTACAAGCTACTGTCCTTTAGGGAGCCTTAGCGTCAATGCACTTCCTTTTAGTAAAATTAGGCTGGGGAATCTATGGCTCGAAACACCGGTCCGATCCATCAGTTTGTCGACAGGTAGTTATCGGTTAGAATTTGTTTCGGCCCAGTCTGGCCAAGCTATGGCGAGCAAAACCATACAGATCACCCATGGCTCACAGCTTAAAGTCTTTGAAGACTTCAGAAATCTTGATAATCTGACTAAGTGAGTCTCATCATTCAACGTGAGGTTAAGGATCTGAGAGGAAATGTTCTCGTTAAGGCCAATACTGATCTGGTCGAGTGGTCCAATAAGGCTATCATTAGCGGCGAGTATCTTAAGAAAAAGACACGCTTTAAGGACGCCGTAAGTTTTGTTGAAGATTGTGAACAAATTTTTTCACGTAAACCCTACGATAAGGTTTTAAAGGGCTGGACCTCCAATTTTCGAGAATGGTTGGGCGAAATGTATGCCCCGTCCGTTGTATTTGAGGAGTTGCGGCATATTCGGGGAATGGACCCTTATTCTTATCAGCACATTATAACGATCGCGGTGGTCGGCTGCAGACTATTGGAAATTTGGATTACGTCCGTTCCCACGATCAAGCGAAGTTTTCAGGCTCTAATCTGTCATCGACTAGGGAAAAGCCGTATTTCTCAGGAGGTTTTGCTGAAAAAAGAGACGCTAGATGAGGCAGAAAAGCGGATCATCTTTGAGCAACCCATGGTCGGATTTGTTCTTAACGCCTTTTATTGGGCAGATGCCAATCATCTTTGCGCTAAAGTAGCCTTGCAGCACCAAGAGGACCGAAAGGGCTCTGGTTACCCATCCGGGGTTAAAACCAACAGTTTGTTATTGGATATTCTCCATATGCTGGATCGATTTGACGCATTGATTTCGGAGCGACCCTTTCGATATAAAAAGTTCAGTGTTCGCGAGGCTTTGGATATCCTCAAGCAGGATGTAGACGAAGGTCGGATGGAAGAGGACGTCCTTAAGGCTTTTACCGACCTCATTCGAAACGAGACTCTCAGCGATTATAAAGCACTAAAGTTTGGCAGCATTGGACGCCCCTCATAGGGAAAACTGTGCTAAGCTGCTTTCTCAAGGAGAGCACAATGACCGCCAAAGCAAAAACTACATCAAAAACAAATAATTTGAGTCAAAAAATCAAAAAGCAATTGGACGATGTTTCATCGAAAGTTATCCAAGTTGAAAAGAAAGCTGAAAAGCAAGTTTCGGAAATTTTAAAGAAATCCGATCAAGTGCGTAAGGATCAGTTGAAAAAAGTTCAAACTTTAATCAAAGATGCCAAACGCATGAAGGCTTCTCAGGTTTTGGGTAAGGCCGAGGAGCTGCGAAAAGATTTAGAAACTCGCGCAATAGGTGGTTTCGGAAAAATCATGGAGCGATTAAATGTTCCAAGCCGAAAAGACACCGAGCTTTTGAAGCGAAAAGTAAATGCGTTAGAAAAACGTATTAAAGAGCTTGAAGGCGAGATTCCACAATCTGAAACTTCAGCAACGGCTGAGTAGTTTAAGCACGATTTGATTTCGGGAGGCCTTCGACTGGTGCATAGTTTGAAGGCCTTCCAGATTTCATCTTTCCTTTTATTTGCGCAAGTCCACATCCAGTGATTGTCAACAAGACCCCAATCAATTGCCATTGGTTAAGCACTTCTTGAAATAAAATAATTCCTAGAATTACCGAAAAAACAGGTTGAAGAAGCAAAAGAATTCCTGATTGAGCGAGTGGCAAGGATTTTAGCCCATAGCTAATAAGAGCCCAGCCGATCACTTGAGGAATTATAGCGAGGCCCAAAAGATAGGCCCATTCATTTCCAATTGGTAATCGAAGGGCTTGATCGAAGTACGAAACAAGGCCCAGAGCGGCAGCCGTAAGAATACAGACCAATCCCAAAACTTGTCCAGATCTGTACCATGGTCCTGCCGCCTGAATTTTTCGTAAACTAAAAGTGAAAATGGAATAGAAAAATCCTCCTAACAATCCCAGAAAAATTCCGAGCTTATAATCAGCGCTAATTAAATCACCCAAATGAAAGTTGGCCATCAATGCCACCCCCGAAAAAGCCAGCACACTGGCGACAATGTACAAAAGGCTAAGTTTTTCCTTTAAAAAAATAAGAGCAAGGAGGCTCAGATAAAATATCTGTGTGTTGGCCAAAACAGTTGCCGCTCCCGCGCCCACGCTAAAAATCGCACGATGCCAGACAAATAAATCAAAAGCAAAACTAAGGCCGGCTAGTGCAATAAAAACCCATGCCCTACCTGACAATTTGGGGCGCGGGGCCAGCAACCAAAGTGCCAGCAAGAATGGGAGAGAAAATAGAGCACGATAGAGGCCTATTGTTGTAGGGTTCATATCCGGTACAAATTTCACAAAAATTGGGGCAGTGGAAATCAAAAGTGCCCCTGTGCTCACAAGCAGGATTCCCTTGAATTTACTCATACTTTGGGTGGTCTGAAGGGGCAGCTCCATACCTTCCTATCTCTTTCAGAAAATGGGGGAATTTCCTATTAATGTTTGGCTTGAATGAGATAAAAAGCGCTTACGATGAATTACGTCGATTACCTTCAGCTTAAGAACCTATTGTCCTGTCAACAAATGGAAAGTGAGCGTCTAGCGAAGCCAGCTCATGACGAGATGCTTTTCATTATCGTCCACCAGGTTTACGAGCTTTGGTTTAAGCAAATCCTTTTTGAAGTCGATTCGGTCATGGAGATTTTTGAGAAGGAGCGCGTAAATGAGGAATCTCTTGGCTTAGTGGCGCATCGATTGCAGCGAGTCGTAACGATTCAAAAGCATATTGTGGATCAGATTGCAGTCTTAGAAACGATGACGCCATTGGACTTTTTGGAGTTTCGAGATTTATTGGTTCCCGCATCAGGCTTTCAGAGTTTTCAGTTTCGGTTATTAGAAACAAAGCTCGGCCTTCGATCTCGGGATCGGGTATCTTTCGCTGGAAAAACTTTAGAAAAGGCGCCACCGCCAGAAGAAGAATCCAAAAGTCTATTTGTCTTGATTGATCGATGGTTGTCACGCACACCGTTTTTAAAGATGCGTGATTTTGATTTTTTAATAAATTATAAAGTCTGTGTCGATAAGATGCTTCTACGAGATAAGGGCTTGATCGAGGGCAATCCCAGCCTGTCAGAGGATGGGAAGCAGCGACAATTGGCCGCCCTCGAAGTGACTCGGCACAATTTTGAAGCTCTATTTGATCGAAATATTTATGATGAGCTTCTAAAGAGTGGGGAGAGAAGAATGAGTTATGATGCCGCTCTCGCATCTCTTTTGATTTTTCTTTATCGCGATCGTCCCATCTTTCAGCAGCCCTTTCATGTTTTAACCGCGCTTGTAGACATGGATGAGTGGTTTACAACTTGGCGATATCGGCACTCCTTGATGGTTCACCGAATGATCGGGACCAAAATTGGTACCGGTGGATCGTCTGGCCATGATTATCTAAAGCGCAGCGCAGATCAGCACAAAGTCTTCACTGATCTATTTGATCTTTCGACATTTTTGATTCCGCGCTCGCAGCTCCCGAGCTTACCGAAGGAATTGCAGCGAAAAATGGATTTTATTTATAGCAGTGAGGAAGAGCGAGCCTCATGATCAATCTCAGTCTTCAAAAAAAACATGCTCTTGTTTGTGGAAGCACCCAAGGCATCGGTCGAGCCATTGCCCAAGAGTTAGCTGAATTGGGGGCTTCGATTTGCTTATTGGCGAGAAATGAATCGGAACTCAAAAAAGTTTGCGCTCAGTTGCCATGCCCTCAAGAACAGAAGCACAGCTATCTAGTTGGTGATTTTGGCAGGCCTTCAGACATTCATGAGGTCGTCCAAAAGCGCTTAGTCGCTGGTGCAAATTTCGAAATTCTTATCAATAATACTGGAGGACCAGAGGGAGGGCCGATTCTGGAGGCGGAGTCTGAGAATTTTCTTGCGGCCATGCAAATGCATCTCCTTTGCAATCAAATTTTGGTACGTTTGCTGCTACCTGGAATGAAGAAATCCCAGTATGGACGCATCATTAATATCATTTCGACTTCCGTGCGCGAGCCGATTCAGGGATTAGGAGTTTCGAACACCACGCGTGCGGCCGTAGCGGCTTGGTCCAAAACTTTGTCCAAAGAAATTCAGGATGGAAATATTACGGTCAATAATGTTTTGCCCGGATTTACGAACACCACGCGACTTCAAAGTCTTTTTAAAAATCGATCCGAGCGCACAGGCAAGAGCGAAAAGGACATTGTTCACGAGGCGATGGCAAGCATTCCCTTGGGACGATTTGCTTCCGCTGAAGAAATTGCCGCCGCAGCTGCATTTCTCGCTTCGCCGGCGGCCTCCTATATTAATGGTGTCAATCTTCCCGTGGATGGGGGGCGATTGAATGGCTTCTAAGATTCCAGAAATTATTCCTAATTATATTGGCGGAGAGTTCTTGCCAGCTAAAGAGGGCGGCAAACTCGATGTTGTCGCTCCCGCGACTGGCAAAATTTACGCGCAATTGAGTAATTCGTCCGAGGCCGACTTAGCCTTGGCGATTCAGGCGGCTGAGTCTGCCCAACCAGCTTGGGCCGATCTCAAGCCCGAAGAGCGAGCTAAATATCTTTTTAAGATTGCCGATCTCATTGATGCCAATATTCCCGAATTTGCCAATTTGGAATCCATGGATACAGGCAAAGCCATTCGCTTTGTTGAAGATATCGAAGTGCCGCGTGCGGCAGCCAATATTCGATTTTATGCTTCGGCAATTATTCATTTTGCTTCCGAATCTCATGCGGCTGGAGCCAATGTCATCAATTTTACGAGGCGCGATCCATTGGGTGTGGTCGCTTGTATCTCGCCCTGGAATTTCCCCCTTCATTTGCTCAGTTGGAAAATCGCACCGGCCTTAGCGGCGGGAAATGTCGTGATTGCCAAACCATCCGAGCTCAGTCCTTTGACGGCATGGAGGCTTTCGGAAATTTGCCAAGAGGCAGGATTGCCTGCGGGGGTTTTGAATATTCTTCATGGCGAAGGCGGAGGTATCGGGGAGGCTTTGATTTCTCATCCCAGAGTGAAGGCTATTTCGTTTACGGGCGGAACGGCAACGGGCCGCCATATCGCTTCGGTGGGTGCCGCGAAACTCAAAAAAGTATCCTTGGAATTGGGAGGCAAGAACCCCCTGATTGTTTTTGCCGATGCCAATTTGGAAAAGGCAGCCGATGCCGCGATTCGCGCTGGGTTTCAAAACGCAGGACAGATTTGCTTATGTGGATCGCGCCTACTTATTGAGCAATCCATATATGACAAATTTAAAGCTTTACTACTAAAGCGCTTAGAAACTTGGAACTTGGGAAATCCGAGTGAGCGATCCACTGATCAAGGGGCAGTGATTTCAAAAGCTCATCGAGAAAAAATTCTTGGTTATATTGATCGAGCTAAGGCCGATGGGGCAAAGATCTTAACGGGTGGTAAAAGCTATAAGCCCTCAGCCGACTCACAGGGTTTTTTTGTGGAGCCAACTCTTATCGAAGGTTTGGCATGTGAAAACGCCATCAATCAAGAGGAGGTCTTTGGCCCGGTTGTGAGCCTGCAAACTTTCAAAACGGAGCCGGAGGCTTTGCGGATAGCCAATTCAACTAAATATGGATTGTCCGCCAGTATTTGGACTCAAGATATCGGTCGCGCGAGTCGGATGTCTAAGGCAATCGAAGCGGGCATTGTTTGGGTCAACTGCTGGAATGTTCGGGATTTGCGAACGCCATTTGGCGGGGTCAAAGAATCTGGAATGGGTCGCGAAGGCGGTTGGGAGTCGCTGAGATTTTTTACAGAGGCTAAAAACATTTGCATTCAATGGGAGGGCCAAGCGTGAGCGAGACGACATCCTTTGATTCGAATCGCGCGCCCGAACCGGTAGGCTTATATCCCCATGCCCGAAAAGTAGGAGATCTATTGTTTCTGTCCGGAATTGGACCTCGGGAACGCGGAAGCAAAAAGATTCCAGGTGTGGAACTCGATGAAAGCGGCGAAATTATTTCTTATGATATCGCTACTCAGTGTCGATCCGTTTTTGAGAATGTTCGATTGGTTTTGGAGGATGCCGGAGCTGGCTGGAATGATCTCGTCGATGTGACGGTGTTTTTGACGAATATGAAAAAAGATTTTCCCATCTATAACAAACTTTACGCCGAATATTTTAAGGACAATCGACCTTGTCGAACAACAGTGGAAGTTAAATCTTTGCCAACGCCCATTGCCATTGAGCTAAAGTGCTTAGCCGTATTGAGAAGAGAAATTTGAGAAAGGAATCTAGAGAATGAAAATGCCATTTAATTTTAAAAACTGGATCGATGAGCATCGGCATCTTTTGAAGCCACCCGTTGGGAATAAATGCTTATTCGAAAACGCCGAATTTATCATTATGGTCGTGGGCGGACCGAATTCTCGCAAGGACTACCATTACGATGAAGGCGAAGAATTTTTCTATCAACTTGAAGGCGAAATGCTTCTTAAAACCATGCAGAAAGGAGAGCCTGTTGATATCCCCATTCGAGCGGGCGAAGTTTTTCTGCTCCCCCCGCGGGTGCCTCATTCCCCTCAACGTTTTGCCAACTCCATTGGGCTTGTGATTGAGCGTAAGCGCGTAGCGGATGAAAAAGATGGCCTGTTATGGTTTTGTGAAAAATGCCATAACTTGCTTTACGAGGAGTATTTTCATCTTAAGAATATCGAAAAGGATTTCCCGCCTGTTTTTGATAAATTCTTTTCTAATAAAGACCTTCTGACCTGCAAAAAATGCGGAAGTGTTATGGAGCCACCGGCAAAAAAATAAAAAATCCTAGCGATGAAAATTGATATTCATACTCATATTCTTCCCGAGAAGCTTCCTAACTGGGCCGAGAAATTTGGCTTATCGGGGCTCATTCAGCTGGAGCATCATCAGCCCGGTTGTGCGCGGATGATGCGTGATGGGAAGCTTTTCCGCGAGATTCAATCCAACTCCTGGGATCCAGTGGTTCGAATGGAAGAATGTTCTCAGCAGCAAGTTGATATGCAAGTTTTGTCGATCGTGCCCATCATGTTTAGTTATTGGGCTAAGCCCGAGCAAACTTTGGCCATCTCACAGTTTTTAAATGATCATATTGCTGAAGTCGTTGGTCGGTATCCGGATCGATTTATTGGACTGGGTACGATTCCGATGAATCATAGTGGGATGGCTGTGACGGAACTGGAGCGTTGTCGCGAAATTGGTTTAGTAGGCGTGGAGATCGGTTCCAATATTGAGGGCAAAAATTTAAATTCTCGGGAATTCTTTCCGATTTACGAAGCCGCTGAGGGCTTGGGTCTTTGCTTATTTGTTCATCCCTGGAATATGATGGGCGCCTCCGAAATGTCCGAGTATTGGCTACCTTGGCTTGTTGGGATGCCGGCAGAGGGGAGTCGGGCGATTTGCAGTATGATTTTTGGGGGTGTGTTCGATAAATTTCCGAAACTTCGTATCGCTTTTGCCCATGGCGGGGGAAATTTTGCGGGGAGTTTGGGCCGCATTGAACACGGCTTTCGAGTCCGGCCGGATCTTTGTGCCATTCACAATACTGTCAATCCTCGTGAATACCTTGGACATTTTTGGGTAGACTCCTTGGTTCATGATTCCCGTCAGCTTCATTATATTTTGGAGAGTTTTGGTGAGGACCGTGTGATGTTAGGCACAGATTATCCGTTTCCGTTGGGTGAGGCCAATCCTGGCGAGTTGATCGCCTCAGCCGAGCTCTCATTAACGACGAAAGATAAACTGCTTTATCAATCGGCGCTTGAATGGACAGGTTTGTCGGAAGAAATCTTAGGGAGGTGAGTACTTCATGAGAATTGAACTCGACATATCCGGACAACGCTTAGAGTTTCTTAGACATGAGGCGATTCATATCGGGGTGCCCATTTCATTTGAAGAAGATCGGCCGGCTGCCTTTGGCGTGCCAAATTCAAGTCGCAAAAAGATTTCGAACGATTCGTTTGTCGGTGATACCTCCAAAGGTGGTAGTTGTAATGTAGAGGAGATTTACTTTATTCCGCATTGTCATGGGACGCATACAGAATCCATTGGGCATTTGGTTAATAATGCAATTACGATCAGTGAACTCAGCTTCCAATTACAATTCTTAAAAACCTGTGTGATAAGTATTCCCGTCGTAGAAGCCAGGAAGTCCAAAGAGCATTACACCTCGAATTCTTCTGGCAATGATTTATGGCTGACTGCCGAGGCGATACAAAAGAGCTGGGAAAATCTGGATCATTTGTTTCCGCCCGAAGCCCTAGTCATTCGGAGTTTACCCAATCCTGCAAATAAGCCCTTGTCTCAAAATTCAAACGCGGCTTATTTTACCGAGGAAGCCATGAGATGGCTTATCAATCGAGATATTGAGCATCTGGTAGTCGATATTCCTTCAATTGATCGAATGGAAGATGGCGGAAAGTTAATCAATCACCGCGCGTTTTGGAATCTTTTGCCGGATCAAAAGACAATAAATAAAGATTCTTGGCGGACGAAAACGCTGACGGAATTTGCTTATATCCCGGATCGAGCCAAAGATGGCTGCTATATTATGAACATCAATCCCATTGATTGGCATCTGGACGCCGTGCCAAGCAGTCCGATATTGTTTCCGGTGGAACGAGAGGAGAGATAAGATTGGAGTCTTCAAGATCATTCGCGCAGTCCCTGGATAGGGAAGATAAGCTCCGAGTTTTTCGTGATCAGTTTTTCATTCCAAAAGACAAGAATCAAAAAGATGTGACGTATCTTTGTGGGAATTCATTGGGGCTGCAGCCAAAATCCGTGCGGGATCTACTCGAAGAAGAGCTTGAAGATTGGAAAAAGCTTGGTGTTGAAGGCCATGCCCGTGGCAAGCGCCCGTGGCGCGATTATCATGAGCATTTTTCGCAATCGATCGCGGATTTAGTGGGAGCCAAAATCGAAGAAGTGGTGGCGATGAATTCGTTAAGTGTGAATCTTCATTTGATGATGATCAGTTTTTATCGGCCCGCTGGAAAGAGACGCAAAATTATGATCGAAGCGGCGGCTTTTCCATCGGATCGCTATGCGGCGGCGTCGCAGATTCGGATGCATAGCGGCCATATTGAAAACGACCTGGTGATTCTAAAACCTCGTTCTCAAGAAGATTTTATTCGTGAGGAAGATATTTTATCCAAAATCTCAGAGCTTGGGGATGAGCTAGCCTTGGTTCTGTGGCCGGGAGTTCAGTATTATACGGGCCAGTACTTTCCTATGCAAAAAATCACTGACGCTGCTCATCGCGTTGGCGCGAAGGTTGGCTTTGATTTAGCGCATGCAACGGGCAATCTTCCGATGCAATTGCATGATTGGGATGTCGATTTTGCAGCTTGGTGCAGTTATAAATACTTAAATGGCGGACCTGGTGCTGTGGGCGGTGCTTACGTCCACCAAAAGTATTTCTCGCAGAAGTTGCCACGACTGGAGGGCTGGTGGGGGCATCGAAAAGACAATCGCTTTACAATGCCTGAAGCTTTTGAGGCGATTCCCACCGCTGAGGCCTGGGCGATTAGCAATCCGCCTATTTTTTCTTTAACACCTCTTTTGGCTTCGTTTGAAATTTTTAAGGAGGCGGGCGGGATGGCGAATTTGAGAGAGAAATCTATTCGATTAACTCGTTATTGTGAGTTTTTAATTAAAGAAAATTTTGGAAGCCAAGTAAATCTGCTCACCCCTTCCGATCCAGAGCAGCGGGGTTGCCAGTTATCTCTTCGAGTTCTAGGCGGAAAATCAGTGCATCAAAAATTAATCGAAGCTGGAGTGATTTGTGATTGGCGCGAGCCGGATGTTGTTCGTATTGCTCCGGTGCCTCTTTATAATAGATTTGAGGATGTTTATAATTTTTATGAAATTTTAAAAGGAATTTTCAAATGAGCAGCAAGGACGAAGAAGTTTGTATTGTTGGAGCCGGCTTAGCGGGTTGTTTGATGGCCTGCTTTTTGGCCAAACGATCCTATCACGTTAAAGTTTTTGAGTTGCGCCCGGATCGCCGCAAGCAATCTGTTGCCGCCGGTCGATCAATTAACCTTTCGCTTTCAGATCGCGGCGTGGTGGCTCTGAAAGCGGCTGGGATATTTGATCAAGTGGAGCCGCATCTTGTCAAAATGCCTGGCCGAATGATTCATCCCTTAAATGGCGATGCTTTTTATCAATCCTATGGACGCAAACCCAATGAGCTTCATTATTCTTTGTCTCGCGGGGGTCTGAACGATATTTTGTTGAGCGCGGCTGAAAGTTCGGGAGATGTGTCGATTCAGTTTTCGCAAAAATGCGTGGATCTGGATTGGGAGGCTTCAAAATTGAGTTTTGAAGATCAGGAATCGAGTCGGGTATCGTCATTAAACTTTTCTCATGTGATTGCGTGTGATGGCGCGCCCAGTGCCGTGAGGGCGGCCTTTCATAAGCTTCCTAAATTTGAGTGTCGTGCGGAGGAGCTCGGGGCTAGCTACAAAGAGCTTTGTATTCCGCCTGATCCTAACGGGAAGTATCGCCTTGAGAAGGAGGCATTGCATATCTGGCCGCGGGGGCAGTTTATGCTGATCGCTTTGCCCAACTCGGATGGCAGTTTTACGGTCACGCTGTTTTTGCCCAATACAGGTGAGTGGAGCTTTGAAAGCTTAAAAAGCGAACCGCGTTTGGAAGAGTTTTTCCAAAAATTCTTTCCCGATTGCATAGAATTAATTCCAGATTTTAAGAAAGATTTCTTCGCTAATCCAACTGGACATCTTGCTACGATTCGGAGTTTTCCTTGGCATTTTGGGGATAAGGCTTTGATGCTGGGGGATGCCGCCCATGCTGTCGTGCCTTTTCATGGGCAGGGGATGAACTGCTCCTTTGAAGATTGTTTGGAGCTTGATCGGTGTCTAGAAGAGTTTTCTGGAGACTGGTTGCAGGCTTTTGCCGAAACGGAGAAGCGCCGAAAACCCAATGCCGATGCGATTGCCCAGATGGCTATCGAGAACTATACCGAGATGCGGGATGAGGTTCGTGATCCTAAGTTTCATCTTCGCAAAAGGCTTGAATGGGCTTTAGAAGAGAAATTTCCAGATAGATTTTTATCTCGCTATTCGATGGTTATGTTTTATCATCAGTATTCCTATTCGGAGGCCCTTGAGAGAGGGAAGATTCAGACGGAAATTTTGCAAAAATTAACGGATGATATTGACGATATCTCTAAGGTTGATTGGACGCAGGCCCAAAGTCTGGTCGCCAATCGGTTGTCGACATTGTAGTTTGAATTTATAGGAGAAATATATGACTACAAAATGCAAAAAAGTAGAGGTTCTTACGACGGCGATTGATGCAGAGCTTGGAAGTCTTGCGCGGATTTATTCAGCTTTTAATGAAGCTGGCGTAAATGTTACGGCCAGTTGGGCTTATGAGATGGGTCCTGGCCAGGCGAATTTTCACTGTTATACAACAGACAACACCAAAGCTAAGGATGTGCTGACGAAGATGGGTAAAAGTCCAAAAGCTGAGTTTGCTTGCTGGGCCGAAGGTGATGACAAGGTTGGTACGTACGCTGAGCTTTTGCAAAAAATCGCCAAGGCAGGCATCAATCTTCATGCAACAGATGCTTTGTCGACCAATGGCCGCTTTGCCACCGTGTTTTTTGCCGATCAAAAGGATATTCCTAATCTCTGCACGGCATTGGGGTGTTAGTTATAAGATTTGCTTTTTCTTATGACTGTTTCGACAAAGCCAAAAGAGAGCATTCCCAAAATCATGCAGCCGACAAAAATATAAACATTGGTATCAAGGCTGGCGAGTGACGTAAGAGCCGGGCCGGGACAATAACCGGCCAGCCCCCAGCCGGCGCCAAATATTAAAGAGCCTCCAATGAGTTTGGCATTCAAATCTTTTCTTTCGGGGATATGCCAATGGGCGGATATCATTGGCGTCGCCCGCTTTCGGATAAATCGATAAGTTACGACATGAAAGCATACGGCCCCGATCATTACAAAGGCGAGACTAGGGTCCCAATCTCCGAAGATATCCAAAAAGCCTTGAACTCGGTGAGGATCGGTCATCCCACCCAACCCAAGACCTAGAGCAAACAAAATGCCAACCACAAAATAGGAAGCTAAGTGAATCATCAAAATACTCCCAGTTTTCGCATGGCGGCCACTATCACGATCCCCATGATCATAAAACTCAGCGTGGCAACGATGGAGCGAATCGACAATCGGCTCAAGCCACAAACTCCATGGCCACTTGTGCAGCCGCTACCCATCACCGTGCCAAAACCCACAAGCCAACCCGCCACGGCCAAATATATCGGCGTTCTCGTGGATTGATTCATGATTGTTTCGGGCCAGAGGGCGCTCAAGATAAAACCACCTACAATAAGTCCCGCCACGAACAAAACCCGCCAAAGCCAATCCGTTTTTTTAAAGTGCAGGGCGCCATTGAGAATGCCGCTGATTCCGGTGACCCGCCCATTCCAAAGTAACATGAGCGAAACACTTAGGCCGATCAACGCGCCACCTAGTAAACTCAAAAGCCATGGATTCATAGGGGCGAGTTTAAGGATTAGGGAGCTAGAGAGCAATTATTGACTATAGTGAAGTCAGCATTTAAGGCCTGCATTTGGATTCTTTTGATTATCTTTCTTCAAATTGCATGCTGAGATCCAGCGATCGAACAGAATGGGTGAGGCTTCCCACAGATAGGATATCGACACCCTCGATAAGAAATTTGGACAGATTTTTCTCGGAGATGCCACCGGAGACTTCAATTAGGCAGCGTGGGTCTTTGGATTTAATAAGACTCGTCGCCCGTTTGATTTGCTCGGGCTTAAAGTTATCCAGCATAATGACATCGACCTGCGCCTCGAGAGCCTCCTCGATCTGTTTAAAGTTTTCAACTTCAACTTCTATCTTCAAAAGATGAGGCGATTTCTTTCGGCAAAGTTTTACGGCATGAGCGATGCCACCAGCGGCACGAATATGATTTTCTTTGATGAGAATGCCTCCGGCGAGATCCGCACGATGACAAAACCCACCTCCGCACTCGACGGCGTGGATCGCAAGCTCATGAAATCCAGGAAGAATTTTTCTTGTTGAAACAATGCGGGGTTTGGTTCGTAAAGATTTTCGCTTGTTTACGATGCTAATAAGTCGATAGGTTTGTGTGGCGATGCCGCAGGTATAAGCTGCGAGATTCAAAATGGATCGTTCAAGCGCTAAGAGATCGCGCGCACCACCTTCGAGGCGTACCAGTTGGCTGCCTTTTTTAAAGCTCGATCCATCTTTTGTATTTGATTTTAGCGAAACTTCAAATTCGTTAAGACTATTCGCCGCCGCCAACAATCCCGAACACGCCCACACCCCATCTTCTTTCGCCACGATTTTGGCTTTCGCTCGTTTGGCTTTCGGGCTCTCTATCGCTCGACTCGTCCAGTCTTGATCCACTCGATCATCTCGAAGCGCCCGCGTCAGTAATTCTGTCCAGAAGAGGGGAATCATAATGATCAACCTTCATACAACGGATAATTTCAATTGAATAGGAACTAACAAATCCTGAATGGCTCATCTAGATTTATCCTATGCATAATAATTCCAGTTACTTAGCCGGTAGTAAGCGAGTTCCATTGCTGTGGGTCCCTAAATGCGATGGGGTAGTTATAATATAGACTTGCGGGGAGGACTGTTTTGGGGGTTCCTAATCCAAAGCTTACGAGAAGGCATTTTAGTGCAAAGGTCTACCTTTCGTACCTTTCATATTTGCGCAAGCATTATCCCGATCTAGATCTCAATCAGCTTTGTGGGGACGCTGGACTAAGTCTTCAATACTTAGAAGACGAATTCCATTGGGTGTCGACAACTTTTGATCATCGATTTACGGAGCTTGCCATTGAGAGGACCGGCGAGGAAAGCCTAGCCTATTCAGTGGGCGCCCAACCGATCGATAGCAGTACGGTCGGTCGTGTGCTTGCCAATCTCTTTTCCAAGACAATTACCGTAAGAATGATGTACCAACTTTTGAGCAAAATTCTGAATCACTTCTCGCGCGTCACTAAATTAACTTTAGTGGATCACACACCTGGGTTTGCTCATTTTCAATTTTTCCCGCTACCCAATGATCTTGATGCTCAAGAGAAAGAAGCTCTAAAGAAGAACTTTATAAATGTTGCAGCCAACACCATGGCTCATCTGGCAGCAATTCCAAATGTCCAAAATCTACCTAATGCTCGGGTTGATTACACAGTGGAGCAGGGCGCAGGCGGTTTCTCGGTCTATGAAATTAAGGTTTACTACGAAGAAGAGAATCGCCTTCGTAAGAATATGGCCCTTCTTGTGGCCGCCGGCATAACAATCGGTATTCTTTTCACAGCTAAAATTGGCTGGTCGGAGCGGATGGCATTCGCAGGGATCATTCTTGCTAGTTGGGTTGTCGCCCTACGAGTACTTAGTTTTAGTATTATGGATAAGCATGCGCGAGCCTTGCGAGCTTTAAATGACTCGGATCAGCGCTATGCTAATTTGCAAGCGATTAAGGAAAAACTAAAATCCTTTGCGGATGCAACACAAAGATTTGTGCCGTGGGAGTTTTTGCAGTTGTTGGGATCAGAAGATGTCAGTCAGCTGAAGTTTGGTCAAAACGTGCAAAGAGAGGCAAGTGTATTATTTTTTGATATTCGACGTTTCAGTACTTTATCTGAGACGTTGTCACCCGATGAGCTGTTTGTTTTCTTAAATAGAATTTGGACGAGACTTGTGCCCGTTATTGAAAAACACTCAGGAATTATTGATCAGGTTAGAGGTGATGGAATTTTAGCTATTTTTCCACAAAGCCCTGCCGATGCCATTCGAGCGGCGATAGATATTCACGGCACACTAGCGGACCAAAATCGAGAGTTTGAGAGATTGCATAGAGATCCCATCCAAGTTGGTGTGGGCATCAATGTTGGGAAGGTCACGATCGGCACAGTAGGGAATGAAGATCAGATGCGGATCACCGTATTGGGAGATGCTGTCAACGTTGCTGCAAGACTCGAAGAAATGAATAAGAGCCTCAGTTCCAAAATTTTGGTATCCAAGAAGGCCTTTGATGATTCGGGTTTGGCCGATTCTGTATTGTGGCGAAACTTCGGTCCGATGAGTATTCGTGGACGCTTGGATCCCATTGAAGTGATTCAAATATATGAATGCGAAGAGCCCAAAGTTCAGGAAGCTTATCAATCCACCTCAAAAGAATTCTTTGCAGCTTCTGAGCTCCTACGACATGGCAAAAAGGACGAAGCAAGATTGGTGTTAGAAGCTATTCTTATTAGGAATCCTGACGATCGAGGGGCGGCCCATCTCCTTACACTTCTGTCGCAAGAAAAGCTCGAAGCAGCTAAACTCGCGATGCAGAAGTTCTAAGAAGGTTGCGCCGTGATCTACCATTATCATTACGCCATTTCTCTTTGAGCCACTTTCTGGCGGTTGGCTTCAGCATGACGCTCAAATCTCTTTAGGTTCAGTAAGAGAGGTGACCTTACTTCTCGGAGATAGGTTTCGTCCGCATGAAGCATCGCCATGGGTGTCACCCATCCATACTCTTCATCAAACACCCGTCCACGATATGATCGAAAGCCGATTTTTTCGTAAGTTCCAACAAGGTGATCGTTGCAATCAAGTAGAGATACCTGAGCATTCCTTTCGAGGGCAATATTGTGCATGGCTTTGACCATTTCGAAGAACAGCATGCTGCCACGCCATTCTTTTGCCACCATCGCTTTGGTGATCATAAGCACTCCTTTAGGGTAAGTTTTTTCGAATACTTCAAATTGATAGAGATCTGATTTTGAAAAAACGGTATCAGAAGAAAAGTTGAGTCGAGCCGTGCCGACCATTCGTCCATGGTAGAAGGCGCCCAGCAAAATTGCCGACTCGTCCATCTCATCGAAGACTTGTTTGGTGGCATAATCGACGCCGTGGGTTCCACGCTTCATCTCTTCGATATAGATATCGTAGCGCAATCGATAGACTTGCGAGCGTTCGAAGTCTGTCTCGATTGGTCTGATTACTACTTCTGATAGTTCAAGTTTCTTTTCGGCACTTTGTATGGCTGGTATTTTCATTTTATTTTCCTTTCAGTTTTTGTTTTATATTTTTGCTTTTTTAGTTTCGGTGGGAGATTGGCCCCACTGCTTGCGGGTTCCGATTTCTTTGACGGCGCTTTCTAGCATTCGTTGATAAAGCTGGCCCGTTGTTCGAATGGCATAACAGACTTCGTCGAGGTCATCTTGTGTTCGGATCAATTGGTCGACATACTTTTCGATAAGTCGGCAATGAGAAATATCTACCGTCGCATGTTCTTGGATAAAACTGAGTGCTGAATCCGGAACGCCCTTTTCCCGTAATCGCTTGAGGTAGGTCGGACCGTTTTGCACGGGTGTGTATTCAAGAAAAAATAGGTAGCCAATATAGCCCAATGGATTTCGAAATTGAATTTGATAGAAGGCATAGGAGATTAGTGCCGTCGTTGCGGGCAGCGGGCGTTCGGTTGGAATGCCGCTGACATCTTCGCCGAGAGCCGCAAGGTCATTAAGGGCTAGTTGATCATGGCCGACTTCAGAAGTGGCATGTTTCAAAAACATCTTAACAAATTCCCTTTCGCTTCCACGAAAGAAGGAGGTGGCCAGTGCTTGAATTTGGGGGTTCTCTCTGGCGTGATGAAAGATCTCTCTTAGAATGGCCTTGTATTCATGGACTCCCAGTTCGCCCCGTTGAATGGCTGCGAAGACGCGATTGGATTTCATTTCCTCAGCAACCTCTTGCCAAGCATCTTTCATCGCTTTGCTTTTGGCTTCGTGGGTTAGGGGTTGCTCGACCTCGATGATTGAGCTTTCAGGTGATTCGATTATTTGTTTCGTACTGATTGTTGTTTTCATATGGCGTGTTTTCCTTTCACGCCAAGCTTTAGGACGACACTCACGATATTAGAAATGACTCGAACTGACCGGCTGACACGCCTAAGTCATTGATATAATTATGATTATATGATTTATAGAATCGAACTGAGGCGAGTTTGGCCTGAAAAAGACAATGATATCAATAAGTTAATATTTTGGCTCAGGGTGGCGGAGGGATGATATAGATCGATTTTATGGGAAAAAGGGGCCTCTCGGGCCCCTGCGAAGTTGTTATCTGAGGAGGTGCGTCGGGAAGAACATCGAGGATTGCTTTTGGTAGCTCCTGTAAGTGGCGAACTCGCGAGCTAGGGCCGCTTCCTCCACTTTTGCGGACCGCCAATAGTAGTAGCTAAGTAATATCACGTTGGCCGCGGCGAGAATATTTCCTGTCGCGACGAATACGCCAATGAGAAAAATAATATTGGCCGTATATATTGGGTGGCGAATATGTCGATAGATCCCGTCTCGAACAATGTCTTGAGGAATATAGGAATCAAAGCAGGGGCTGTAACTGGCCCCCAGCCTTGTTTTTGCTGCAACGAAGATGGCGATTCCGATCGTGGCAATGACGATCCCGATAATTCCCGAGTAGTTCGTGAGGAAGACAGTCCCCCAGTCAATATGCACAACTCTCGATAGGATAATTGTGATTATTGTACTGATTTGGAGGTAACGGTAGACGATCTCGAAGTGTTTAGGGGATGAAATCTTTTTGTCCTTCCCTTCCGCGTATTTCTTGTCTTTGTGTTTATAGAAATATGCAGAGATAGCGATGAGACCAAATAATGTGCTTACAACGCTTGTGTCGATGATATTCATTATGCTTTCTCCTTCAATAGAAATACGGCCGCTGTAGATTTGATTTCGACTACACCTTCGTAGTCGCTGCTTAAGCTGACTTGGTATTGGTTTGTGCTCACGTTTTGAATGTCATGAATCCACATTCTTTGCTTTAGGTCTGAAGATTTTCTGATCATTCTGGGCATTTGAACATCTACGTGGGTGGGCCAGATCTTTAAGGCTTCTTTGCCATGAGGTATGTATTTAAATCCAAATTCTTCACATAGCATTAAGTACAGTAATTTTTGAGAGTGAACTAAGCCTGTGATAAAGATGAGATGGTCTGGGCTCTTTTCCATTGAACTGAAATATTCCCGGTCAAAAATAGCTTCAGCGTAACGGTTCCAGATTCTGTACTCTTTGACGTGAAATTTTTCTTCGACTGATTTTCCATTCATTACGTTAAATGAGGATTTAATTTCAGCTCGGTCTCTGATGACTTTGGGTTCAGGTGCTTCAATCGGGCTATGTACGACTGGGTTCTGCTTTTTATTTCGGAATTCGTTGATGTTGATTACTGCTGACATAATGTTTCTCCTTTTGTTTAGTTGGGTTGAGTTTTTTGTTTTCATTCACCCAAGCTTTAGAAGGAGCTCGCTAATTTTAGGAATGACTCGCGCTGACGGGACACTGCCTTTAAGTAACTGATATAATTAATTTTATTTGATCTATAGAATTGCGCCGGGGCCGCGCCGTATTAAAAAATACAATAACATCAATAGGTTAATATTTTGGCGTGGGGAGGAGGAGGGATGATATAGATTGATTATGGGATGGGAACGGGGAGCAGCTGCGGGTGGGCTATGCCAATTTCCTTACAAAGACTCTTTTTGGGTTCTTAAACTCGCTCGCAGCGTGAATGAATTTTGAAAGCTCGCGGACGTTCTTCCATTTTCTTTGCTTCAGCATAATTTTGGCAAACTCTGCCTTAAGGCCGATAAGGTCGATATCATTCTCAAAGGCGATTTGATCTCCCTTCGCTTCCAAACGCGAAAAATTGCTTTGCTCTATGCCTACAAGATCCATCATGTCTTCTTGGCGAAGCCCGAGGTGTTTTCTCATGAAGCGGAGCTGATTGCCGGTCAATCGAATTGGATGGCTGAGCAAATCATAAAAAATTTGCTGGGCTAAAAGCGAAAAGTCCACATCGAGAACTTCCTCGCCGTCCACCTCTTTACATCGTACATTTAGCAGCTTAGTTTTAAAACCGAAGATACTCGTTTCAAACTCTTTCATTATTTTCTTCATCTTATCCTCATAGGTCTATCGCTGTAATAACTAAGATATCCAGTTCCTCGCGAATAACAACCCGAAGAACCCGATGGCCATCAAGATCGAAGCCTTCAAAGCTCTCTCGGTATCGCCCCATTTTATTTTGGTATTCTCGTGTTTCCATATGTTTTCCATTCATAAGGATATAGAGAATATCTGTTGCGTCGATTTTCCTTTCTTCGCACATTCTTACCGCATGCTTTGTAAGCCTTATTTGCTTTCTTCTGGAACTAAGGGCTATGCGAATGCGTCTCGCAATAGCATCTCTTCGTTACCCGATCGTAGGATAGTTCTAAATGCCATCCCATACTTGGGGTCGAAGCGATCAAAGTCGCTCACAACTGGACGCAGTATATCATATGATATATTCGGGCGATAGCTCGAGATAAGGGCTTAAAAACATTGGCCTTCGTGACAAGGCAACTCAGCCTTGCTGGGCTCAGAAATGGGAATTTATTTTTTGAGTCAAGATATTCTGCCATCTTGATCGAGGGTGTTACAAAGAAATCGGATTCATTCGAGGAGAATGAGGTCTTTTTCCCGATTCTGTTGGTCAGTTAAACATATGCGAGCAATATTGGGAGTTTAGGTAGCCTACTTTTTGGAGGATTTTGAGAATAAAATAATCCATGTCGCGGTAGCCGAAAGCTTGCCACTT